>Ga0209719_1001122_pt1 | contig 34616 bp, 34 predicted proteins | sample AD_JPNAS2_MetaG_FD_184421 | JGI IMG/M metagenome (GOLD analysis project Ga0209719, IMG submission 184421) | Active sludge microbial communities of municipal wastewater-treating anaerobic digesters from Japan - AD_JPNAS2_MetaG (SPAdes) (version 2) | ecosystem: Engineered > Bioreactor > Anaerobic...
AGTTCCATCGCCAGGTATAGAGTAGGATCGCTATGTGGGTTTTGTTTCATGTCTTGTGATTCCTTTCTTGTGGTTGATCCACATCACCATGATGCATGAACGAAACCCCATAGCATCTACAATCCAACCCGGATGCGGGACGCTGGAAATTGCCCCAAGCAAGTGCGCACAAAAAAGCCCGCCGACTGGGGGTCGGCGGGCGTGATCCACGCAGGGCAGATTTAGTTTTTGCCGCGGCCGCGGACACCGGCGGCGGTGGCGGCATTGGCTTTGGCCTTCTCGTGCGGGCGCAGGGCGCGCACCGCGGCGCCGGCGCGCCACATTTCGGAGGTGCCCATCGCCTTGAGTTCGGCATCGAGTTTCTTCTTGTAGTCCGGCGCGCCGCAAACCTTGATGACGCGCTTGGCTTCGGCCTGGCTCTTGACGGCGGTGTAGAGCTTCTTGAACACCGGCATGACGGCGGCCTTGAAGCGGGGCTTCCAATCGAGCGCGCCGCGTTGCGCGGTGGCGGAGCAATTGGAATACATCCAGTCCATGCCATTTTCATCCACGAGGCGGATCAGGCTCTGGGTGAGCTCCTCGACGGTCTCGTTGAAGGCCTCGGAGGGGGAGTGGCCGTTCTGGCGCAACACGTCGTACTGCGCTTCCATGATGCCGGCCAGCGCGCCCATCAGCACGCCGCGTTCGCCGACGAGGTCGGAGGTGACTTCATGCTCAAACGTGGTGGGGAACAGATAGCCCGAGCCCACGGCGATTCCGATGGCCAGCGTGCGCTGCCGCGCGCGCTTGGTGGCATCCTGCGCCACGGCGAAGCTGGAATTGATGCCCACGCCAGCGAGGAAGTTGCGGCGCACGGAAGTGCCGGAGCCCTTGGGGGCCACGAGGATCACGTCCACATCCTTGGGCGCTTTCACGCCGGTCAGCTTGCGGTACACCCAGCCGAACCCGTGCGAGAAGTACAGCGCCTTGCCCTTGGTCAGATGCGGCTGGACGCGCGGCCACACATATTTGAGCGCGCCGTCGTTGACCAGCATCATGATGATGGTGGCCTTGGCGCAGGCTTCTTCCACATCAAAGAGGGTCTTGCCGGGCTGGAAGCCATCCTGCACCGCGCGTTGCCAATCGTTGGCGAACCGCGGGTCCTGGCCAATGATGACCTTGATGCCGTTGTCGCGCATGTTCAGCGACTGCGCCGGGCCCTGCACGCCGTAGCCGATGACGGCGATAACTTCATTCTTCAGGACCTGCTGGGCTTTCTTGAGGGGGAACTCCGCGCGGGTCACGACGTTTTCCTTGACGCCGCCAAAATTAATCTTGGCCATGTTGCTACTCCTTCTTTCGTTATGAACTGGAAACCAAACAGGGGTGAACAATAGGCGCAGGGCGGGGCCGAGGCAAGCGGGTTTTGCAAAAAAATGGGGCGAGCGGCGTGGCGGGCCGGCGGTCTAGCCGCGCAAAAACGGCGCGAGCGGCGCGGCGGGTGTGGCGCCGGTGGGCGCGGCGGCGGCGGAATCCGTGCCGGCGGCGCGGCGGACCACGTCGAGGAAAAACGGCTCCAGCGCCTGCCGCGGGTGGGCCAGCTCGGGCACGGCGCCCAGCGTCTCGCGCGCGGCGGCCAGCACTTGGGCCAGCGTGGCGGGGGCGGGGGTGGGGAAGGTGAGCGTGGTTTGGTCCTGCCGCGCCAGCAGGCTATCCAGCGTGCCCTGCGCCAGAATGCGGCCGTTGAACAGGATGGCCACCTGCCCGCACACGTCCTCCACATCCGCCAGCAGGTGCGAAGTCAGCAGCACGGTTTTGCCGCGCGCGGCGAGGGCGAGGATCAAATCCTTGACCTGCCGGGTGCCTTGCGGGTCGAGGCCCGCGGTGGGTTCATCGAGGATGATCAGATCGGGATCGTTCAGCAGCGCCTGCGCGAGGCCGATGCGCCGCGCCATGCCTTTGGAAAACTCGCCGACGGGCCGGTGACGGGCGTGGGTCAGGCCGATCATATCGAGCAGTTGGCCGATGCGTTCGCGGGCGACTGCGCCGGGCAGGCGGAATAAGCGCGCGTAGAACGCCAGCGTTTCCTGCGGCGTGAGGTGCGGGTACAGATACGACTCTTCCGGCAGGTAGCCGATTCGTTCCTTGACGCGCGTGGCGCGCGGCGATGCGCCCAGCACCGTCAGCCGCCCTGCCGTGGGGAACAGCAGGCCCAGAATCATTTTGATGATGGTGGATTTGCCGGAACCGTTGGGGCCCAGCAGGCCGAATACCTGGCCGGCGGGGACCTCGAATGTGACGTCCTGCACTGCGCGTACGCGCGGCCGTTGCCAAAAGTCGCGGAAGGTTTTGGCGAGGTGTTCGGCTTGGATCGCAGCGGTCATGGTTCCATCCTAATCACGGCCGGCGTTTCGGCAACAGCCAAACTTTTCCACGACGGGGAAAAGAGGGGTCAGGGTTCGGGGTTCAGGGTTCAGGGGTTGGCGGGCGTGTTGTGTGTGGCGGGCGTGTGGCGTGTGGCGGGTGTGTGGCGTGTGGCGGGTGTGTGAGGTGGAGGATTTCTTGAGGATTTTGGCGGCGCCAAAACCAACCGGCGTCTTTTCCGCGCTGGTGCGCCGCAGCCGACCCCTCGCGGACACGAGTCCAGCTCGGGTCGTCCGCAACGCGCCATCATCGGAAAATCCGCCGCTTATTTTGGCGCGAGAACCCCGCCAAAATCCACAAGAAATCCTCCGCGCGCAGTGCTGCGCACAGCGGACAAGGCCCGGCAGGGCCTTATGGTTACCGCTCCGCCTCGCGCAACGCTCGGCGGAGAGATCAGGGGTGCGGATTCTTTTGGGGACGGCTTCCACGCCGTCTGGGCAGTTGGTGCGGGGGGCGGACCTGAACTCTGAACCCTGAACCCTGACCCCTCCGCCGCCTTGCGGCGGTGCGCCATCATCGGAAAATCCGCCGCTTATTTTGGCGCGAGAACCCCGCCAAAATCCGCAAGAAATCCTCCGCTCGCAGTGCTGCGCACAGCGGACATTGTTGCGGCGTTCGGATTTTCCACAGTGTGGAAAAATATTTTCCACACTGTGGAAAAAGTGGGCAAAAAAGTTCCACGCTGTGGAAAAGTTGGGCCCGTTTTTTCCACACAATGGAAAAAGTTTCAGAGATTTTTCCACACAATGGAACAACTTTGCGGGAATTTTTCCACACTGTGGAAAAATGGGGCCAAAAAGTTCCACGCAATGGAAAAACTTTTGGCGATTTTTCCACGCAATGGAAAATAGGCGAGTGCCGAGCCCGAGCCCGAAGGGCGATGGGCGAACGCGAGCTCTATAGCGACCGGTGCAGCCGGGCGAGCCAGCGAGCCATAGCGAGCGCAGCGGCAAACTTTGGGGCGGATTTTCCACACTGTGGAAAAGGGGGGTCATCAGGTGATTTCCTGTCGTTGAAAGAGGGCGATGCCGATGGCAAGGGCGGCGGCGGACCACGCGGCGGCGTAGGCGGCGGCGCCGAGGAAGTAGGCGGCGGGGATGGGGGTGGCGGCGTCGAGGGCATCGAGGAGCCAGAAGGCCTGCACGTTGGGCAGGATGGCGTAGGCGACGCGCGCGGCAAGCGAAGTGGCGAGGCGTGGCCCGAGGAGATAGTCGCTCATCAGGCCGAACACAAAGAGGCCCGCGGTGAGCAGGAGCACGGGGGTGACACTCAAACGCGTGGCGAGAGTGAGCGCAGCGGCGGCGACCATGGCGAGGCAGCAAAAGAGCAGCGCGCCGACGGCGAGGATGGGCCAATCGAAGTTGGCGGGGAACGTCAGGTGGTCCAGCGGCGTGGGAAAGCCGGCGGCGATGGCGAGGGCGGCGAGCAGGAAAATCAGCAGTAGGAAAAACGCGGCGGAGGTGAAGGGGCGGCGCGTGCGGTGGTTCCACCAGCCGGCGAGGGCCGGCGCCAACAGCAGCGCAAGGAGCGCGGGAGTTTGTGCGGCCCAGTCGAGGCGGATATCGCTGGCGCCGGCGCGGGTGGCCAGCAGGGTGGCGGCGAGCGCGGCGATGCTGTAGAGCGCGAGCGCACCGATGATGCCGGCGGCTTTGGCGAGGAAAAACACTGGCCGCGCGACGGGCTTGGCCAACACGGTGGCGGCGGTGCCGCGGCGCAACTCGCGCCCGAGGCCTTCGTCGGCGGCATAGGCGGCCAGCAGCAGTCCGCTGGTGAGGTAGAGCGCCAGTGCGCTATCGCGGATGATGCGCGCGGAGTCGCCGAGCGTGTAGTTCAGCAAAAAGGGCAGCAGGACGGTGCCGCCCAAACTCACCAGCGCCACCAGCAGGAAAACCGGGCGACGGATGGCTTCCAGCGCGGCCAGCCGGGCCATGGCGGCAAACTGGAGCAGCGCGGCCATGCGCCTCAAAACAGGTTCTGGTAGGCGGGCGTGGCGCGTTCCTTGAGGTTGTTGAGAACCGTGGGCACGGGGATGGGTTCCGGGCGGCTGCCTTTGGGATAGTCGAACACCATCAGGCGCTGGTGGAACGTGCTGCCGGGTTTCACCACAAAAATGGCGGGGGTTTTGTTGACCTTGAATTGCTCGGCCAGCTCGCGCGTGGCGGAGCCGCCGGGGAGTTGAATTTCCAGCTTGATAAAGTAGCGCATGGCCTTGCGCCAGGCGATGTCGGGGTAGAAGCCTTTTTCAAACCAACTGCAGAGCCCTTTCTCGGAGGCTTCCGAGACGCGCTTGAAATAAACCAGAATGCATGCGCCGGTTTCCTTCTGGAGCGCGAGCAGTTGGGGATAGCGGTCGGCGCCGGTGAACCATTTGGAGGGGACTTGGTCGAAGTGTGGCGAGTCAATGGCGGCGCGTTCTTCGGGCGTGCTGTTGGCGGGATAGGCGTAAGGGGGGGGGCCGGAGAGCGCGGGAGCGTCGGCGGAAAAAATGGAACCACCGCCGGTGTTTGTGCTGGCGCCGGAAGACCACGTGCTGCCGCCGGTGCTGGGTTCGTTGGAGTAGGAGAAAATGGAGGACGATTCCGGCGGCACGGTCAGCATGGGCGTGGAAGCGCTGGAGGGCGTGGTGCCGACCGGTTCGGCAGGCGGCAGCGCGGGCTCGGCGGGGGCGCCGGGGGTGCCGGGGCGCTCGAAACGGCTGCGGTCGAATTTTTGCCGTTGGAATTCAATGCGCTGCTGGGCAAATGCGGCGGCGCCACTCAGGGCCAACGCGATGAGCAGGGGGGGCAGTCGGTTCATGGGCGGTACTCCGGTTGAGGGTTACAACCAATTATGACGTTTCATCAAGCGATAGAGCAGGGTCACCAGCACGCCGTTGAGCACGAACGTGAACAGGTAGGCCCACGGCCACGAGGGCCATTCCGTGTTCGGAAAGTGCTGGATGTTCATGCCGTAGAAACTGGTGACGAGCAGGATCGGCATCGAGAGCGTGGCCAGAATCGTCAGCACCTTGATGACGCGGTTGACGGACATCTGCTGCAGGTTGAGGTGCACTTGCAGCGTGCTGGTGAGCGATTCGCGGAAGGTTTCGGCAAGGTCGTTGATGCGGGAAAGATTGTCCGAAAGGTCGCGCAGGTAGGGGGTGAGGTGGCTGCGGATGACCTTGGAAAATTCGCCGCGCATCATGCGGCCGATGACTTCGCGCTGGGGGGTGGTCAGTTGGCGCAGGCGCTGCACCTGGCCTTGCAGGTTGACGACTTCGTTGAGGACATCCTTGGAGTTGCCGGTTAGCACGCGGTGTTCCAGGTCGGTGAGCTCGGCGGAAAGTTCGTCGAGCGCGGGCTGGTAGTTGTCGAAGAGCAGGTCCAAAATCTGGTAGGCCAGCAGGTCGGGGGCGCGGGGTACGGCGTGGCCCTTTTTCTGGATGCGCTCGACCATGTGGCTGATGCTGCGCACGGGCTCGTCGTGGAACGTCACCAAAAAATTACGGCCAATGAAGAAGTTGACCTCGGTGGTCTGGAAGTCGTCCGAGCTGGCGATGTGGTTGACGGCGTGCATGACCACGAAAATATAGTTGTCGTAGTCGTCAATTTTGGGGCGTTCGCTGATGGCGAGGCAGTCTTCGATGGCCAGCGGGTGGAAGTCGAAAACGGTTTCGAGCACGGCCTTGTTTTCTTCGGGCGTGGATTGCTCGAGGTCCACCCAGATTTGGACGTCATCGTCGTAGAGCACCACGCGCAGGAGATCCAGCGTGAGGTCCTGGTTGAGCAACTTGCCTTGACTGAAAACAAACGTGCGAATCATGGCCGCAATCCGGTCCAAAATGATGCGCAACATGATGCCCTGCGGCGGGGGCACTGGCAAGGAAAAGCGGCGCGCGCGGTTTGCCAAGCCGGCGCGCGTGGGGTAGGCTGAAAACCAGCAGAAAACCGAGGAGAATGACCATGGCTTTTACCCTTGAACTTGGCGCGCCCGCGCCGGATTTCCAGTTGCCGGCCACCGACGGCCGCACCTACGCGCTGGCCGACTTTGCCGAGGCGCCGGTGCTGGTGGTGTTTTTTACCTGCAACCACTGTCCCTACGTGATTGCCTCCGACGAAACCACGCGGGCAACCGTGGAAAAATATCAGCCGCGCGGCGTGCGGTTTGTGGGCATCAATTCCAACAGCCGCCACACCTATGCCGAGGACGACTTTCCCCACATGGTGCGCCGGATGGCGGAGCATCGTTTCCCGTGGGTGTATTTGCGCGACGAAACGCAGCAGGTGGCGCTGGCTTACGGCGCGCTGCGCACCCCGCATTTTTATGTGTTCGATGCCGCGCGGCGGCTGGTTTATACCGGGCGCGGGCTGGACAACCCGCGCGAGCCGGCCAAGGCCACGATCAACGATCTGGAAAACGCGCTCGACGACGTGCTGGCCGGGCGGCCGGTGCGCGTACCGCAAACCAATCCCATCGGCTGCAACGTCAAATGGGAAGGGCGCGACAAACATTGGATGCCGCCCGACGCGTGTGATCTGGTGCCGCCGCGTTAAAGTACTCCAGCCACGGCGCGACCGTGGCGCAAGCGCAGCACGCGGCGGATGGCAGGCGGGATTTCATCGCGCCGGTGCGTGACGAACAGCACCGTGGTGCCGCGGCGGATTTGCTGGTCCACAATGGCCAGCAGGCGGGCGCGGTGGGCATGGTCCAGTCCTTGGCACGGCTCATCCAGGATCAGGAGGCTCGGCTTGGTCACCAGTGCCCGGGCCAGCAATAGCAGACGCTGCTCGCCGGTGGATTGCGCAGCGAAGGGGGCATCTGCGAGGCGCATCAGGCGCAGGCGGCGCAAGGCGTCGCGCGCCGCGGCGTGTTGCCGCGGCGTGAATTTTCTGGCAAAGGGAGTCGCCGCAAAAAAGCCGCTCATGACGGTGGCGAGGCCGGTGAGGGTGCCATCGAAACCGGCATGCAATTCGGGTGACACCCAACCAATGTGCCGCTGAATATCCCAGAGACTTTCGCCGCTGCCGCGCGCGTGGCCGAAGACGCGGACATCGTTGGCGTACACTTGGGGATTGTCGCCGATGATGTAGCTCAACAGCGTGGATTTGCCGGAACCATTTGGGCCGAGCAGCGCCCAGCTTTCGCCGGCGCGCACTGTCCAGTTGACGTGTTCCAAGAGTGGAGTGTCGTTCCAGCGCACGGCAACATCGGTGAGACGGATCAACTCCGTGCCGAGCGCGGCGGATTGCGCCGCGTGGCGCGGCACAGTGGGCATGGCTGCGGGGAGCGCCCCGGCGGCGCGCAGCGCGCGCTTCAGCGGCGCCAGCGGTCCCTGTGCGGCAATACGCAGACGATCCATGTGCAGCAGATGCGTCAACCCGCGCGGCCAGTCCGCCGGCTGCGCGCCCACCAACAGCAGCGTGGTAGCGCGCTGCGTAATCAGCCGCGCCAACAACTGGCGCAGGTGGCGGCGGTAGCGGGTGTCCAGCCCCGCGAAGGGATCATCCAAAATCAGGATGCGCGGCGCGCGCAGCAGTGCGCGGGCGAGGGCCACTTTGCGGCGCTCGCCGTTGGAGAGCGCCAGCATCGGCTTGGGCAGCAGCGGTTCGATGTCGAGCCAACGGATGACGCGCCGGGCGCGGCGTTGCCAGCGGGCGCTATCCGCCGCGCGTCGCCGCACGACCTCAAACGGGTTGATGTTTTCCACGTTGCGCCAAGAAAGTTGGTCGCGCACCAGCGGGCTGAGTTCGCGATCCAAGCTGAACCAGCGGATGGGCGCGCCTTCAACGGGATCGTGGCTCCATTGTTCCGCGGAGACGTAAGCGATCGCGGCTTCCGGCTCGCGGCGGGGGGGCGCGGGAAAATGGTAGTCGAGCGTGCCGCGCACGAGCGGCAGGTCGCCGCAAAGTGCGCGGCACAGAAGCGTTTTGCCGGCGCCGGTGCCGCCGACGATGGCCCAATGTTCGCCGCGGCGCAGCGTCCAGTTGCTGTCGGTCAGCACGAGACGCGGACCCAACCGGAATGCCGCGTGGCGGAGTTCAAGCAGTGGGCGGGTGCGGCGCATGGTCATAGCTCGATTTGCAGGCCGTCGTAAGACGGAGCGATGTGCGGCGGCAGCAGTTGCCGTGCCTGTTCGTGGGAGACTTCGTGACAGAGGTGGATCACCAGCGACTGCCGCGCCTGAATCTGGTCGAGCACCGCAACGGCTTCCGCAAAGTTCATGTGGGTGGGATGGGGGCGGACGCGCAGCGCATCCACCACCACCAAATCCACGCCACGGCAAAGGGCCAGCGTTTCCGCCGGCAGCTCCTTGCAATCGGGGATGGCGGCGAAAGAGCGGCCGGCGTGTTCGAGTTTCCAGCCGATCATGTCGGCGTAGCCGTGGGTGGCGGGCAGTGGCGTGCAGCGGATGCCGTGAAAATCAAATGGCGCTTCGGCGGTGTGCAGCGCGATGCGCGCCTGCGAGGTGCCGGGAATGGGCGGGCGGTCGAGGTAATCGAACACGCGGCGCAGGGCTTGGACCGTGCCCGGCGAGGCCCAGACGGGCATGGGCTCGGCCATGCGGTTGGTGTAAGGGCGCAGGTCGTCGAAACCGAACACGTGGTCGGCGTGGGCGTGGGTGATCAGGGTGGCATCAATTTTTTGGATGTTGTGGGCAAGGCATTGGCTGCGCAGGTCGGGCGGCGTATCCATCAGGATGGTTTGGCCGGAAGCTTCGATGAGGATGGCGGTGCGGAAACGTTTGTCGCGCGGGTCAGGCGATTGGCAGACCGCGCAGGTGCAGCCGGGCATGGGGACGCCGTAGGAGGTGCCGGTGCCTAGAAATGTGATGCGCATAAAACGGAGGCGGTTGGGTTCTCAAAAATAGCAGCGGGTTTATGCTGCGCGACGCACAGCCTTGGAGGGCGCCGTTTCATGGCGCGCCAAAGAGGCGGTCATAGATGTAGCCAAAGGTTTCAGTCAGGACGGTACGCAGGCCCTCGGAGCAGGTCCACCAATCGCGGGCATCATAGGCCTCGGGCACGAGGGCGATGCTGCCGACTTCCACGCCATCGCCAAAAACCTGCTGAAAGGCGCGCCAACTGCGGCGGGTGTGGGGGCCTTCGCTGACGAGATTGAACGCGCCGCGTTCCAGCGGCCAGACGGCGCGCAGGGCGCGGGCGGATTCGCGCGTGCGGTCGCGGCGGACTTTGGGCGCGGGAACGGCGGTCAGCTCGTAGCGCTGGTCGTAGCCGAGCTGGATCAGGCGCGCGCGGGTCAGGTCCGCATAGTTGGTCCAGGCGATGAGGTAGCTGCCGGTTTCCAACGGCCCGCCGGTGGTATAGATGCGTTTGATGGCGTTGGTGGCGAGCCACGAGTCAAGCTGCGCAAGGACGGGGTCGGAGAGCCAGCCTTCGATTACGAGAGTGTCGGTGGCCACGGGTGCTTGACGGGCCAAAAAGGGGTAGAGCCCCAAACGGGCGGTGAGGACGCTGACGACCAGCAGCGCCAGCAGCACAAGGCCGGTGGCGCAGCCGTTGCGCATGAATCGCTTCATGGCCGGTGCGGGTTCGGGCGGGGCAGGCGTTTGGGTTTCAGGTCGCCGGGACCGATTTTCAGGTCTGGCGCCTGCATCAGATGGCCGCAGGTGGGGCACTCGACCATTTCGCCAAACAGCTCGCGACCGGCATCAATGTGCTGTCCGCATTCGGGGCAGGCAAACTTGATGCTCAACACGTGCTTGCGGGCAATTCTCCACGTTTTCATGCAACCATACTGCGAGGAACCCACGCCGATGGCAAGCCTCAACGCGCCGTCGGGGGCGCACGGCTTGCCGCTTGCGCGGCTTGGTGAATGTGGTAGTGTTGGATACTTCAAACATTTCGAGATCACCCGAAACCGATGAAAGTGGAACGACTTAGCGCCAAGGCGGAAGACTATTTGGAGACCATCCTGAGGCTCTCCGAAACGCCGCGCGGTGCGCGCACGGGCGACATTGCTGCCGAGCTGAATGTGCAGCCGTCCACGGTGTCGGCAGCGCTGCGGTCGCTGATGGAGCAGGGGTTGGTGGATTATACGCCCTACGGCGCGGTGGGCCTGACCCCCAAGGGCCGCCAGGTGGCGGAAGAAATTTCCGGGCGCCATGTAGCCTTGCGTCGTTTCTTGACCGAAACCCTCGGCCTGCCGCCGGAAGATGCTGAAGTGGCGGCGTGCGGCATGGAGCACGATGCCACCCCGTTGGTGGTGGAACGCATGGGCTTGCTCGGCGATTTTTTGCGCGACCACCCGGGGATGCTGGCCAAGTGGCTCGCCCTGCGCGAGACTGCCAAGGGCGAGCGCGCCCCCGGCGTGGAGTCGGGGCTCGATGAGCTGCCGCCGGGCGTGCGTGGCGTGGTGATGGCGGTGGATGTGGAAGGTTCGTTGCGCAAACGGCTGGTGGAAATGGGCGTGACCCCCGGCGTGCTGATTGCCGTGGAACGCGTGGCGCCGCTGGGCGATCCCATTGCGGTGGAAGTGCGCGGCTACCGGCTCTCCATGCGCAAGGCCGAAGCCGCGCGCATCCGTGTGAAGTGGCGGCCCGGGCTGGTGTAGGGGACGCATGGCGGCCAAGGCGACAACTGCTGCCCCGGAGCTGGTGATCCTGCTGGCAGGCAACCCCAACAGCGGCAAGACCAGCTTGTTCAACTGGATGGCCGGCGCGCATCAGCACGTGGGCAATTATCCCGGCGTGACCGTCGAGAAAAAATCCGCCCGCTTCACGCGCGACGGCATAAAAATCGAGCTGGTGGACTTGCCGGGGGTGTATAGCCTGCTGGCGGCATCGCCGGAAGAAGTCATCGCGCGCGACGAAATTTTGTCCGGCACCGCAGGCGTGGTGATTCAAGTGCTGGATGCCACCAACCTTGAGCGCAATCTGCACCTGACCGCGCAGCTCACGGAGATGGGCGTACCCGTGGTCTATGCGCTCAACATGAGCGACGAAGCCGCCGCCAACGGCTTAGTGTTTGATTTGCCGCTGATGGGCCAGTTGCTTGGCGGCCCCGTGGTGCCCACCAACGGCAGCACCGGCGCCGGCACCGACGCGTTGCTTGCCGCCGCGCAGTTGCTGGCGGCCACCGGCCAACCGGGCGCCAGCCGCCTTCATTACGGCTTGGATATCGAGCAGTCCATCAAGGACATCGCCGAGCATTTTGAAGGCGATGATGCGGTATCCGCGCGGCGGCGGGCCGTGGCGCTGTTGGATGGCATGGCCGATCCGCACGCGCCGGCGGCAGCCACCACCGTGGCGGCCCGCGAAGCCGTGCGCCTGACCAAACGCGGCGGACGGCCGCTGGATGTGCAATTGGCCGAGGCCCGCTATGGCTTTGCCCTCGGCGTGGCGACCGAAGTCGTCCGCGCCACCGGCCACCATGTGCGCCGCGACCGCACCATGCGGATTGATTCCGTGCTGCTCCACCGCGTGTGGGGCTTGCCGATTTTTGTCGCCTTGATGTGGGTGGTGTTCAATCTGGTGTTCACCTTGGGCGAGCCACCCATGCAGTGGATCGAAAGCGGCCTCGGTTGGCTGGCCGCACACCTGCAAGCCGTTTGGCCGGACACCATCGCCCCGCTATTGAAGTCGCTGCTGGTGGATGGCGTGATCGGCGGCGTGGGGGCCGTGATTTCCTTTCTGCCCAACATCCTGCTGCTGTTTTTGGCCATCGCGTTTCTGGAAGACACCGGCTACATGGCGCGCGTGGCCTTCCTGATGGACCGCATCATGCACAAGATGGGCCTGCACGGGAAAAGTTTCATCCCGATGCTGATCGGTTTGGGCTGCACGGTGCCGGCCATCATGGCCACGCGCACTCTCGAACATAAACGCGACCGTTTCACCACCATTCTGGTTTCACCATTTGTGAGCTGCGGTGCACGCATGACTATTTATGCGCTGCTGATTCCAGCCTTTTTTGCGCCCCGCTGGCGCGGGTGGGTGCTGTGGGGCATTTACATGACCGGCATCGTGGCGGCCATCGGCATTGCGCGCCTGTTGCGCGGCACGTTATTCCGCGGCGAAACCGCGCCGTTCGTCATGGAACTGCCGCCGTACCGGCTGCCCACGTGGCGCTCGGTGGGCATTCACATGTGGGATCGCGCGTGGATGTATCTGCAAAAAGCCGGCACCATCATTTTGGCCATTTCGGTGTTGCTGTGGGCGCTGGGCACATTCCCGCGGCGCGTGGACTATAGCCGCGACTACGCCGCGGCGATGGCACAGGCCGCCACGCCGGAAGCCGCCGCGGATCTGGCCGCGCAGCAACAGGCCGAGACGCTGGAATACACAATCATCGGCCGCCTCGGCAAAGTGCTGGAGCCGGTCATCCGGCCGCTGGGGTTCGATTGGCGCGTGGGCACCGCGCTCGTCGGCGCGTTTGCCGCCAAAGAAGTTTTCGTGGCGCAAATGGGGATTGTGTTCTCACTGGGAGAGGCGGGCGGCAACCCGGATGACCTGCGCGCCACGTTGCGGCAGAACTATACCCCGCTGCAAGGGTTGGCCATGATGCTCTTTTGTTTGCTGAGCGCGCCGTGCATGGCGACCATCGCCGTGACGCGCCGCGAAACCGACTCGTGGGGCTGGGCGCTGGGTATGCTGTTCGGCATGACCATGGTGGCGTGGATTTGCACCTTTGTCGTGTACCGGTTAGGTTTGTTGTTAGGCATTGGAGTGCTGTGATGCAAACGCAATGGATAGACTGGCTGGGTGTCGGCAGCGCGGTGGGAATCGCCGCGTTGTGGCTGGTGCTGCGCTATCGCCGCAATGTCCGCCGCCAACGCGCCGCCGCGGGCCAGCTTGGCGCCTGCGCCACCGGGTGCGCTGGCTGCCCCTTCGCCAAAGATTGCAGCGGCAGCAAGCTCCACTGACCCGCTCAACTTTTTTTGCCGGCGGGTGTGCTGCGCGATTGGACCCATGCCTGAACTCCGGGATTGCGGGCCGGTCGCAAGATGGCAGAATGGGCGCCCCATGAAGATTACCCCGGCAACCCGTCTGGAATGGCTGGCCGCGCTTGGCGCAGCCCTTACCGCCGGCTTGTTGCAAGCGGTGTTGGCGCCGCTGGAATGGACCGCGTGCGCGTGGGTGGCGTTGGTGCCACTGCTGATCGTGGCACGGCTGGTACCGGGGCGCCTCGCGCTCAAAATGGGTTTCGTGACGGGCGGGCTCTTCTGGTTGATCAGCATTCGCTGGTTGACGCAAGTGACGGTACTGGGGTGGGTGGCGTTGAGCGCTTATTGCGCTCTGTATTTTTTGCCGCCGGTGCTGGTGGCGAATCGTTGGCGCGGCGGTGGTGGGAGCTTTGCCATTGCGGTGGCCGTCGCCTGGAGCGCCAGCGAATTCATCCGCGGTTGGCTGGGTACAGGTTTCCCATGGAATCCGCTGGGCGCGGGTCTCGCGCCATGGTTGCCGGGCATTCAACTGGCGGAAATCGGCGGTGTCTGGCTGGTGTCTGGGCTGGTGGTGGCGGTGAACGCGCTGCTGGCGTGGGCGTTGGTGGAGCAGCGCCACTGGCGTTCGCTGGCGCTCGGGGCGCTGCTGGTGGCCGCCGCGCTGGGGTGGGGGCAGTGGCGGGTGCATCATCTGCCCACGCCGGCCCGCCACATCCGCGTGGCGCTGGTGCAGACGGCGATCCCCCAAGACGAAAAATGGGTTGCGGCCAAAATCCGCATGATCTATGACCGGCTCATCACGCTCACCCGGCAGGCGCAAGGCGATCCGGATGTGGAATTGGTCATCTGGCCGGAAACGGCATTGCCCGACGATGTCCGCAACAGCGAAGCCAGCTACACCGTGGTGTGGAGCCTTTGCACCAACGGCACATCCATCCTGACCGGCACGCTGGATACGGCCGTGCTTGACGACGGCACCGAGCAATATTTCAACAGCGTTTTCCTGTTTGATACCGAGGGTCGCATTGTGGGCGAATATGACAAGCGTCACTTGGTGCTCGGCGGGGAAGTCATTCCGCTGGAGCGCTGGATTCCCGACCGGTGGATGCTGGCGCTGGGTCTGCCCACCAGCATCACTGCCGGCCAGAAAGGCGCGGTGTTCACTGCTGGCCGCCAGCAGGTGCCGCTGGCGCCGTTGGTTTGCTTCGAGGATATTCTGCCTCATCTGGCGCGGGCCGATGTCCGCGCCGGCGCGCGCGCATTGGTCAATGTGACGAATGACGCCTGGTTCGATGAAGTGATCGCGCCGCGCCAGCACATGCGTAATGCCGTGTTGCGCGCGGTGGAAAATCGCGTGCCATTGATTCGCGCGGCCAATACCGGCGTGTCGTGCGTCATTGAGCCCAGCGGCGCGGTGGCGGCCATGCTCTCCGACGGGGCGGGGGGGACCGCCGGCGCCGGCGTGCTGTGGGCCGATGTGGCCGTGCCGGACCCGACCGCGCCCTTGACTTGCTATGCCCGTTTCGGGGATATGTACGCATTCGCCTGCCTCGCCGCCACGGGTCTGTGGCTGCTGGCGGCATGGCGGGAATCACGAACCTAAGAACAGAACCATGCTCGACGAACTTTCCACGCGCATTGCCACCGTGAAGGAAAACCTCGCAGGAATGAGAGGTTATCTTTGACGTCGCCGGCAAAAAACGGCTCATTGAAGAATTGACCCAGCAGATGTCCGCGCCAGATTTCTGGGATGACCAGAACGCGGCGCGCGCGCTGATCGAAAAAAAGAACACCTTGGAGGCGGTCACCGAGCCCTATGACAAGCTCGTAGCGCTGCAAGAGGAGTTGGAAGTCATGGCCGCGCTACTGGGCGAGGCCGGCACGGACTCGCCCACACATCCGGATGTGGTCGAACTGGCCAAGCAAGTTGCCGCGCTGGAAAAACAATACGCCCACGTGGAGTTGCAATCGCTGATGGTCGGGCGGTTCGATGCCAACAATGCCTTCCTGACGCTGCACGCCGGCGCGGGCGGCACCGAGTCCTGCGACTGGGCCGCCATGTTGCTACGGATGTATGATCGCTACTGCCAGCAGCAGGGCTTCGAAGTCACCACAGTGGATTACCAACCCGGCGACGAAGCTGGAGTCAAGAGCGTCACCCTGATGGTCAGCGGTCCGTGGGCCTACGGTTTTTTGAAGGCGGAGCGCGGTGTGCACCGCTTGGTGCGGATTAGCCCTTTCGACGCCAACAAACGGCGGCACACCTCATTCGCCTCGCTCGATGTCGTGGCGGAAATCAGCGACGACATTGAAGTCACCATCGAGGACAAAGACCTGCGCGTGGATACCTACCGCTCCAGCGGCGCCGGCGGGCAGCACGTCAATAAAACCGACAGCGCCATTCGCCTGACCCACCTGCCCACGGGCATTGTGGTTGCTTGCCAGGCCGAGCGCAGCCAGTTAGCCAACCGCAACAAGGCCATGAAAATCCTGCGCGCCAAAATCTACGAACTGGAGCAGGACAAAAAGCGCCGCGAAATGGAAAAGTTCTACGGCGAAAAAGGCGAGATCGCCTGGGGCCACCAAATCCGATCGTACGTCTTGCAGCCCTACACCATGGCCAAGGATCACCGCACCGACGTAGAAACCAGCCAAGTCTTCGAGGTGCTCGACGGTGACTTGGGTCTCTTTATCGAAGCCTGGCTCAAACAAAACCGCTCCGAATCCACCTCAACCCCGCCTGCGTAAGCCATCCGGCTACGCCATGGCCCGTTTCCCCGGAACCTCCGGGCTGTGCCTACCGGCCTTGGGCAACGGCTAGGCAATCCACCCAAAACACGTCGGCCAATGCGTTGGTGTGGGGGCGCGTAGCATTATATCGGTCATGCCACAACAGTTGGTCAGCCGCACGGCGGGCTCCGTATTCCATGTCGTGTAAAACTTGCGGCTGGGGTTGACCCGCGCCTGCGATCATTTTGACCATGGCCGAAAAAGTAAAACCCCGCGCAAATGGCGCGTTGCCGCACTGCGCCCAAGTGACATCGGAAAAAGTGCTGTGCCGCAGCAGCCCGGCCGTCTGCCGCTCGCGCAGTCCGCTAGTGTCCATCACAATCAGCTTTTTATCCGCCCATTCGCCTTGTGACGCTTGCAGGTGTTCATAAACCGCGCGATTGATCTGGCCGGCTTGGCGGTGGGCCTCCGCGGTCCCTTGGTTGGCCAACAGAGCCAGAAAAATCGGCACAACCAGCCAGAGGCTCCACTGGCGCGCGGGCAATCGGGCCAACACCAGAGCCGCCAGCAAACTCACGCCAATGGCCGGCAAGACATTCAGCCTGCCGCATGTGTAGGATGCCAACGAGACCGTCCACGCCGCGCCTGCCCACGCCATAGCAAACGCAACAACCTGCGCTCTGCCAAACGGCCTCGGGCTTGCGGAGTTCTCGGATTGCGCCATCCGGCACAGGCCCCAAACCACCAGCGCACTCATCACGGCATTCGCCGCAAACAAGAATCGCTTGGGCCATAGTGGAATAGCGGAAAAGTATTCAAACCCATTCAACATGGCGCCGAACATATATTCGCCCACCCACCAATGCAGCAGATGCCATGATGTTAACGCCAGCCCATAGGCGGAAACGCTGGCCTGCATGTGCGGCGGATATTGCCAAGTCTGGAAAAGCCCATAGGCGTCAGTTGCCCGCCACCCCATGTAGAACAAAAACATGAGGGCAAACGGCGCGATGCGCCCCAAGCTTCTGACCGGCTGCTGTTTCCAGGGCAACAGCAGGAGATAAGCGCCGGGCAGCAAGACCCCGACCTCGTAGGAGAAAATCCCCACGCCATAAGCCAGAAAAGAAGCCACCAGCCGCCACATCCCACCGCGACGCACATAGGCCACCCACAGCCACCCACTTAACGCGTACGGGACCAACGCACACAGCACTTCATTGAGCACCTGCGTGGACCAATGAAAAGTCTCCGTCAAATTCGGCAACAACGCCAGCACCACCCCTGCCGCCACCGCCACAAACCGCCGCCCCGTCAGCTCCAGCGCCATCTTCATCGCAAAAAGCAGCAACAACGAATTGCCAACCAACGAAATCAGCGTCCAAATCCGATGATCATCACGAAATATCTGATACCCTAGATTCACCGCAATCATGCTCAACGGCCGGTGGGCATCGGTCATCGCATTTTGGATCGCCTCCCCAAAAGAAGGGAAGGATAAACTTCGCGCCAGATTCGACCAGTCATCGGCAATAAGCACCGCCCACGGCGCGGGCAGAAACCGTGACCAGATTTGTAATATCAACACAAACGTGACAAGCGCCCACCCAAGGCGATAGGTCTTGCCCAGTACAGAATCCGAAGAGTTGGAATATTGAGGAATGCTCATTTCAAAGTTATGCAACTATCAAATCCCAGCATCCAGTGCCATCAAATTACCGGATAAGAAGAAATTGGAGCGTGGGAGACGAGAATTACATTTCTCGACTGACAACCCGCGCAAATGACTCTGCATCAGATTGGGCGCTTTCTAGTGAGTGGTGTACAACAGCCCGCAGGAATGTGGTGTATTTTTATTCACCATCATTCGGGTGAAGTATCCTGCCACCATATTCCGTCTTTTTTCTTTCATCCGATAGCGGATGAAAGTGAGTTGAGGTTAGAACTCCTCTGTTTTGTCGCGTTGACGTAAGACCCGGGCCGGGTTCCCCATTACGACATGAAAAGGGGCCACTGGTGCCAGAGCCACGGCACCTAGCCCCACCAGCGCACCCTCGCCAATCTTGATTCCGCCCTCGCGAATAGTGGAGTTAGCACCAATCCAAGTAAATTGATCAACTTGGCTACGGCCACAAAGAATGGCGCCAGCCGTGACGATGGATCCACGGCCAACGGTGCAGTTATGAGACACGACCACCAGATTATCTATTTTGGCATCATCTTCGATGAGAGTATCTTCCAGCGTCCCGCAAGATACTATAGTGCCGCATCCGATCAGGACATCGTTACCAAGAACCACTCCGCCCAAATGGGGGATGCGGACGGGTACCCTGTCGGCAAAATCAAACCCAAAGCCGGACTCCCCGATTACGGCATTCGATCGGATGATGCAGCGTTTGCCTATCCGAGTCCGGGAGCGAATCACCACATGGTCAGCAATGAAAGTGTCGTCGCCAATTTCTACGTCCGAATCAATAACCGAACCGTGGCCGATCGACACCCGGCTACCAATGCGAGCCAAAGGGGAAACCTGTGCCGTTGGGGCAATTATTGGGGCGGTGGCCGGTTCGAAGAAACGTTGGGCAACGCGGGCGTAGGCTAGGCGTGGGTCAGGCACGATGACATGGGTACATGTTAAATATTCTCTGGCTGAAGCATCGGCAATAGCCATGACTCTCCCCAGACGGTTCAATGCAGCACACACCTCTGTTCGACAGGATGTCATAAACACCAGCGACCCGTTTGTTGCATTGGACAGCGAGTTTACTTGTTGCACTATGATATCGGGACCATGGAGAGGAACCTCAAGATATTCAGCAATCGCGGACGCCTGGGTGGGAGGAACTGTCGCCATGTTAATGCTCCTTGCGTCGTAAACGAAACCGCTCTAGTTGCAGGTCAATGAACAAAGCAATCACTTGCCGGATATTGGCAAGAACGGACCGCAAATTGGTCACCTTCGATTTACCGCTGGTCCGGTCTCGGTTTTCCACCGGAATACTGGCGATTTGGCATCCCGCTTTTTGTGCGCGAACGATCAGTTCCATTTGGATGATCCAGCCTCGACCACGGGAGGTCAACGGTAACCGCTCCAGTAATGAACGGCGAAACATGTAGATGCCTTGGAATCTCGGCATCGGCCCAAACAGAATATTAAACAACATTCGCTCCATTTTGGAGAGAAGGATCGCTGCCAGCGGGTTATTCCTCTTCGGAATATACGCCAAGACTATATCCCGACCCTTCATATTGGCGACAAACTCGCCGATATTGGCTGCAGGACATTGTCCATCGGCGGGAAAAATGGCAATGAGATCCTTGCGAGCCCCATAGTATCCGGTCCGCAGCACGCCCCCGATTCCTCGGTTCTTTTCGTGGTGCAATACTCGGACAAACGGCATTTCCGCCGCGAGACGATCGGCTATTTTTTCTGTCCCATCAGTGCTGCCGTCATCCACGATGATTATTTCGTATTCGTCAACGGATTTGTGAGCCTCTTGGTCGATTTCCTTGACGACACTTTCCAGCGTGGCCGCTTCATTATAGGCCATGACCACAACAGTCAAGGAGTCGGTTCGAGATGTGGATGTCGGTTCCATACGAAGTACCTAAGCCGAACGGGAAAGCGTTGCCCTATTTTGATCCGTCGATCAGCTTGATACAGTCAGGCAAAGGAGGCGGATTGTCAAGGGACAGCGAATAGGGTTCATCGGCGTTCTGCCGGCGAAACGCGGATCGCTTCTCCAGAAACTCAACGCAAGGCTGGTTTCGTGGCGTTGGACGATATGTAGCGCACAGGCAGTTCAGCCCGAGTTGCTTGGCTTTATGGGCTGCCACATGCACCATGGTCTCCTCGATCCGCCGGCCCATCACCCGACAACTCAATACGAAATCAACCATGGTTGCTGTGGTGCCCTTCTGTTGCAAGCCGACAATACCGATCAGCCCAGCATCACCGAAACGATCAGATACCCGGAACGTCCACACGCGATTGTCGTTATTTTGAGACCATGCCCAAAATTCTGATTCGGTCATACGCCGCGTGGACAGATTCATTTGGTTGGTTTTATTCAGTAATTGAGTGGCGCGGGGCAAATGGGCCAGACTCAAAGGCTCGACTGTCACCGTGGTATCTAGGCCCTGCAGCCAGTCGCTGACGGAGGCCGATTCCGTTTGGACGGCTTTTCGGAGGCGCTCGGCCAAAAAATGATCGGATCGTGCGGCGTCTTCAGGCGTTATGGCCGGGAGATCGAAACAATCCAACGCCTGAAGAGCAGCGGGATAGCGCAGCTTATCCTTTGGCCATTCCGGAACCAGCACTTCCGGGAACGCTTTCTGAATGCGAAACCGTTCGGCGGGATTATCGTCAATGAAAACCACGGATTGTAGCCCAACATTCAGTTCTTTAACCAAGTCCAGAAGGTTGTCAGCCTTATCCTTCCAGTTGATTCGCCACCCGGCAAAATCTTCCACGCGCAGCACCATTTCGGGGTGTTGGGATATGGCTTGCAGAGCCAGGTTTTCTTCGTTCTTACTGACAATTCCAAGCAGGATTCCCCGATTCTTCAATGCCTTTAGATACCGTTGTAAATCAACCAATGCCTCTCCGACTGGGTCATGTCCTCCAAGGCGCAAACCCTCAAGGCCAACATCACCGATAATTCCACCCCAGAGCGTGTCATCCAAGTCGAGGACGATGAGTTTACGGGTCATTCCAGTCAAAGCCTGCAGGGCCGCCTTGACGTCATGAACAGCCTGTTTTTGGACATCCAACCCAAACCCGACTTTGCCCATATACCACAGGGTGGAATCATAGGCTCGAGCCGCACCGGCCAACTCCAGCCAGCGTTGAGCGTTAAGCACATACACGTTAGTCAGACCTTTGAGGTTCTCGACCAAACGCAGGTTGGCGCGGAGCAGCATATGAGCGCAGCCGCTGTTCTGTTTCAAATCGATCAGTCCGAGTCCTCGATTTGCAGATGACATCACCCAAGAGGTCACGAATATCGTCCGGACCCTTCCGGCTGCTTGCTGAATGAGGCGACAAAATTCATCCACTTCTGCCATGAGTAGCTCGGGCTGGCATAATGGGTTGTCGATAGCAGCCCTGAACGAGGGCAATTGGCGTTCTGGCGTGGTCCAAACCAACACTAGGTCCGGCGTCTCCCGCCAGCACGGCAGAGTTTCGTCAGCCAAGCTCTGGACCACTTGCCCAAAAGGGGCCATCTGGCACGCGATCTGTGGCGCCCGGGTATCATTATTCAGATAGCCGGTAAAACTCTCTCCGTTGAAATCGGACACCAGAAGGGCGGAAATCTTAGTCATCTTATTCTTTGTCCGGGAAAACACGCGTACTGTTTGCGCAATGTACCACATGAGCCGCCAAGGTCCGAACGGTCCGAAAGGCTTGGGAGAGGACAGTCGCGTCACCTTCATTGGAGAGGATCACTTCGGCCCCCGTCCACTCCCGCAACCGGTCTTCGATGCAGGAAATCAGGATAACCATGCCCATGGAGTCCAACAAACCCTCCGGCGAAGCAAGGTTGGTGTCTGGTGAAACAGGGATCTTCCGTTCGGGGGGTAATTGCAAATTCAAATCTTCAATTGCCGCCAAGATCAGTGAAATGACACGTGCAGATTGCAGTGAACTCATGCCAATCTCCCTTCTTCGGGGTAACCGCTTTGGCGGAATACGGATTCCACAACAGTAAAAATGTCCATGGTTCACCCGGCATTCAGTAGGAGCAGGTTTTGATCCCAAAGGTGGCGAAGATATTCGTGGTGGATACGATGTCCGGCGCGAAAGGCCGCAAAGCGGCCGATGAGAGGGCGGCCAAGAATCATCATGTCACCCAGAAAATCTACAATCTTGTGCCGGGCGGCCTCATGAGCAAGCGAAGGGTTGCACCCGGGATACAACATTAACACCCGCTCTCGAATCGAACCCAACACCTTCTCTGCTTGCGCCATCTCTGCTTCAACCAAATAGCTGCGAGATTGGGCAAGGGTATCCACCGCTTGGTTGTCTCCAGCCTCAAACTCCCCAATCCCAACAGGCAATAATGGCATATGTGACCAGTGGAATACGGTTGTGACGGATAGCGTGTCGGATGGCAACCCAATGATATAACGTCCGTTTGTCAGTGGCGGACACTCCGACTTTTCACCCTGAGTGTTTTCGGCGGCGATATAAAAAACCGGAGACTTTAAGGCATACACGAGCCGGGGCTTTGTTTGTTGGACAAGACCGGCTCGGATTATGGCCTCAACAAAAGCCGCGCAGGTCCCATTGCCGGTCATGGGGAGTCGGTCCGAGTCCATTTCAATGCGAATATTATCCACCCCACAAAGCGCAATCGAAGCTAACACATGCTCTGTGTGATGGACCCATCGGCCATTTTCTTTGAGAGAAGTCCATCTCGGCATGGATTGTAAGTTTTCAGGGCGGCAATGAACAGAAGGGCCATCCTCAAGGTCTGATCGAACAAAAACTATGCCGGTGTCTTCATCTGCCGGATGAAAACGCACACGCGGGTGTGTGTCTTGATCAAGGGAAATGCCAGAAATCCACTCGGTAGAAGAAGAAATTGTGGATTGTGGAACCATGAATCCAAGATGCCGACGATGTCAGTTATTCCGGAAAAACTCGCCAGTTTTAGCGATGCCCTCTTCCAAATCCACTTCGGCTTCGAAGCCGATGAGGTCGCGGGCTTTTTTGACGTTAGGGATGCGGAGTTCGACGTCGGCGTAGTCTTTATAGACGAATTCGATCTTGGACTTGGAGTTCAGGACGCGGATGACGGTGTTGGCCAGACCGTAAATGGTGGTGACGGCACGTTGGTTGCCGATATTGAACGATTCGCCAACAGCCTTGGGGTGTTCCATGCAGAGCAGGGTACCGCGGACCATGTCGTCCACGTAGCACCAAGCGCGGATTTGGGTGCCGTCGCCGTTGATCTTGAGAGGCTCATTCTTCAAAGCACGCTGAATGAAAGCGCGTAGCGCGCCTTCACCCACCTGACCCGGGCCATAGACATTGAATGGGCGTACCACGGCAACCGGGAGCCATTGGTGTTGGAAATAGGCGATGGCGAGGTGTTCCTCGGCCAATTTGCTGACGGCGTAGGTCCAGCGGCCCTCGCCAATGGTGCCGATGGAAGTTTTATCCATTTCCGAGGAGCGGAAGGCGTTGGTGCCGAACACTTCGCTGGTGGAAAAGCACACGACCCGGTCGCAGCTATCCAGTTTGGAGGCGGCTTCCAGGACATTCGCGGAGCCCACCATGTTCACGCGCATGGTGGCCACCGGGTTTTTGACGACGGTGTCAATCCCGGCAATCGCCGCGCAATGGACGACGATATCGGCGCCCGCCATGGCCCGGGCAACGTGGTCATAGTCGAGGACATCGCCGACTTCCAGCTTGAGGTTTTTGTGGTCTTTCCACGGCTTGGTCTGGAGCGCATTACGGGCCAGATTGTCAAAGGCTACGATCTGATTGTGTTCAACCAAGCGGCCAATCAGGGTGGAGCCGATAAACCCCGCGCCGCCGGTGATAAAAATCTTCTTGTTTTGGATCATGGTTGGTCCTCGCCGGTGGCGGTTAGGCCACCATTTACCTTATTGAGATGAGCGGGCAGTATGGTGCAGGCGTGCGGATAGCAGCAAGCCTTTTGTTGACGCAAGCATCGCCGGCATGAAGCGGTTTCATGCCTCAATATTCGGCCAATATTTTGCATGCACAGGGGGGCGGTGGGGTGGTAGGATGCGCGGCACTCGAAGTGGAATGCAAACTGATATGAAAAAAATTGCGTTGGTTGGCTGTGGGCGGATCATGGGCCGGCATATCGAGGCGATTGCAACGGCGCCGGGGATTGAAATCGCCATGGTTTGCGATATTGACGAGGCAAAAGCGAAAAAAACCGCGGAGCGACTCGGCGTGCCTTATGTGACCGATTACCGGCGCATTCAAGGTGTGGATGTCGCGGCCATTTTGACGCCTTCCGGCCTTCATCCCCAACACGTGACGGATATTGCCGAGCAAACCGACACCCCCTACATCCTCTGCGAAAAGCCGATTTCCCTGACGCTGCGCGAGGCCTACGAGCTTTTTGACCGCGTGGACCGGGCCGGCAAAACTTTTTTGCCGATCTACCAAAACCGCTACAACCCGCTGGTGGCCTTCACAAAAAATCTGATTGAAAGCGGTCGCTTGGGCCAGGTGCACCTGTTTGTATGCAACGTACTGTGGAACCGCAACGACGATTATTTCAAAATTGACTGGCATGGCACCCGGGCGCTCGATGGTGGGGTGCTCTACACCCAGGCGAGCCACTATGTGGACATGGTGCACTATTTCTTCGGAGACGTGGTTGCGCACAAGGGGATCGGGGGCAGCTTGCGGGGGCTGGAGGTGTTTGATTCGGTCGCGGCGGCCATGAGCTTCAGGAATGGCACGGTGGGCACCATCAATGCCACGGTGAGCACATTCCGCGAGAATTACCGCACGGAATTCACGCTCATTGGCCAGCGGGGCACCTTGCGCCTCGCCGGCACAAACCTCAATACCATCGAATTCTGGGATGTGGAGGGGATGGCCAAGCCCGACATTGACTTCACCATTGACCACGTTTATGGCAAAGGTCATGACACCCTCTACCAATATCTCGCCGCCGGGCGCTGGGATATGTTCCCCACCCGCAAGGATGTGTTGTCGGGGATCCGGCTGATGGAAATGTTGAGTTATTGAGCCATGTTCTGCCCCCGTCCGGAGTCCCGCCATGAATCCTCCCCCTGAATCCGCCGCGCGCCAGCCCTTTTTTGTCCATCCGTCTTCGGAGGTGGCCCCCACCGCGCTAGTGGGCGAGGGCACCAAAATCTGGCATTTTTGCCATGTAATGAAGGAGGCCAAGATTGGCCGCGGGTGCAATCTCGGCCAGAATGTGCATGTGGCCTCCGGCGTGCTGATTGGCAACAACGTCAAAATCCAAAACAACGTGTCGCTCTATACCGGGGCCACCATCGAAGACGATGTATTCCTTGGCCCTTCCTGTGTTTTCACTAACGTGACCAATCCCCGGAGCCAGGTCAATCGGCACAGCCTGTACGAAAAAACGCTGGTCCGCCGCGGGGCAACCGTTGGCGCCAATGCCACCATCATTTGTGGCGTGACCCTCGGGCGCTATTGCTTCGTTGCGGCCGGCTCCGTGGTGACCAAAGATGTCCCCGACTATGCCTTGGTGGTTGGCAATCCGGCGCGGCAAAAAGGATGGATGAGCCGCCATGGCCACCTGCTCAAAAATGCCAATGCCGAGGGCATCATGGTTTGTCCTGAATCGGGTTTTCGTTACCAGAAAACACCAGAGGGCATTTTGCGCTGCCTGGATTGCGACGAAGATGCGCCCCTGCCGCCAAACTTGGCCAAGGGCACCAAATTTTACGATGACTTCAAGTAGCGTCTGCCAACGCCTGCGCCCGGCAAGGTGAAGTGACCGGCTGGGGGGGGGCACAAAAAAGCCCGGGCGGGGGCCCGGGCTTCGTCGCACGCTAGCGGCTATTCCGCCGCGGGTTCTTCGGTTTCTGCCGGGGCAATGGCTTGAGTTCCGAGTACCTTTTAACAATCACATTGTAAGTCGTTGTATTGCAACCGGACGATTTCGTTTTGGGGTGTCCCGGCCCAAGAAACTGATTCCGGTTTGGATTGTGGGGCTGGAATGGTCGCAGACCTTCCAGCCTTTCCCGGCGGGAAGGTTTCGTTCCTCAACCGTTCCCGCCCTACAAAAGCCCGACAAAATCAGCGAAATTGTTGGGTGTCCCATTGCGGAAGTCAGAAAAAAAGCCCGGGCGGGGGCCCGGGCTTCGTCGCGCGCTGGTGGCTATTCCGCAGCGGGTTCTTCGGCTTCTGCCGAGGTAATGGCTTCTTTCACCGCGTCAACAGCCTCGGTGGCTTCTTCCACAACGGCCGCAGCGGCTTTTTTGCCGGCTTTCTTGGCTTTTTTCCCGGTTTCAACAATCGTTGCCGCGGCGGTTTCGGCGGCTTCTTCCACAGCCTCCGTCACGGCTTCGACGGCATCATCAGCGGCTTGCACGGCTTCGTCCACCACCGTGGAGGGGGTATCCGCCGGGGCCGCGTCCTCCGCGGGCTCATCCGCCGGAGCCGCCTCGGTGGCTTCTTCTTCGACATCCAGAGTGAAGGCGGCTTCGTCACCGGCCGGTTCTTCGTCAAAGCGCTGCACATCGGCTTGTTCGCGCAGGCCTTCCAAGTAGGCCATCACAACCTCCTGCTGTTTTTGCGCGTACAGGATATCGCTGATGCGCGGCTTGACCTCATTGAGATCCAGCGTCTGGGCTTTGTCGTGTGCGGTGACTTTGATCAGGTGGAAGCCGAACTGGGTCTCGACAATATCGCCCACGGAGCCGACTGGCTGGGCAAACGCCGCATCTTCAAAGGGGGCCACCATCTGGCCGCGGCCAAAGGAGCCGAGATCGCCTCCGGCGCTGGCGCTGGGGCAGTCGGAGTTGGCCTTGGCCACTTCCGCGAAGTCCGCGCCGTCTAGCAGTTGTTGCCGCAATTTTGCGATGCGCGCGCGCTTGGCTTCCTTGGCGTCGCCGCTTTCGTCGGGATCCACCTTGACCAAAATATGGGAGGCGGTGACGGTTTCGCCCTGGGTGAAGCCTTCCTTGTTTTCCTCATAAAAGGCCTGGATTTCTTCGTCGGTGGGTTTCTCGACCGCGTTGCCCTTGGCCGTGAGCATTTTGCGGATGGCGATTTGTTCGCGCAGGTTGGCCTCAGTGGTGCCAGTTTCGGCCAGATAGGTTTCAAAAGTCATGCCGGGCGGCAATTCGGCGGCATATTCGTTTTTGATTTCCTGATATTCGCTTTCCGAAAGGCTGACCCCTTGCCGGAGCACTTCGGCCGCGAGGATCTGCTGCATGATCAGGTCGTCGAGAATCCGGCCGCGGATTTTCGGCAGGGCTTCTTCCCATTGGCCGGGCATCACGCGGCCTTGCATCTGCTTTTTGAACGCGCGCAAAATCTTTTGAATGTCGCCTTCGGTGATATCCTTGCCACCGACTTTGGCGATGACCACGGCGGCTTCTTCGGCGGTCAGTTCGGGTTCGACCACTTCGACGGCTTCGGCGGCATCCACCGGTGCGGCGGTGAGGTCCGGCAGCGCGGGTTGAGTGTCGGGAACCTGGGCGGCCGGTTCAACGGCAACCGGGGCATCCTTTTTGCCGCAGCCAGCACCGAGCCAGCCGAGGAGACTCAGGAGCAAAAACGGGATCAGGATATGTTTCATGGGGCGGTCCTTTCGGGTTTTGACGTTAGGGGGCGGATTACCAGTGACCAAAAGCATGGCCGGGTCATTCCGGGCTGGGGGCGGGGGCATCCTCAGCCGGCTGCCCGGGCTGGAAGTCTTCCGCGAGGGAAATCACGACCCGCTTGCGGCCTTCGCTGTCCATGTCCTCGGACTGGGTGCGGATGTCCGGCAAATCTTTGAGCGCCTGATGGATGATGCGCCGCTCCATGGAGCTGAGGGGGGGCATCCGCCACGGGGCGCCCGTTTGCCGGACGCGCTGTAGCGCGGCTTGAGCATCCGCCAACAATTTTTCGCGGCGGCGCTCGCGGTAATGGCCTGCATCCACCACGCAGTAGGGCGAGATGTCATATTGACGCGACAGCAGGCGGTTCAGGAGAAATTGCAGGGCATCCAGCGTTTGCGATGTGCGGCCAATCAGCCGCCCGGTATCCTCGCTCACCAGTTGAAAAAAAATCTGGCCATCGGCCACGGTGGTTTCCACTTGCACATCGCCAAAATCCGACAAGCGCAGCAGGTTGGAGAGGATTTCTTGGGCGGAATGGATATATTCCTGCATCGTTGGCTGGTCGCTCATGGGTCTTCTTTCCGCATTTCCAATTTAGGGAGATTTTGTATGCTGAATGCCGATGAATGACCAGCATATTTTCCGAAATCGCCGAGAAAAGCACAGCGGCGCGTTGCGGCGACCGTGGGTGTCCGGCGTGGTACTGCTGACTTTGGCGCTGGTGACGGGGCTTTGGCTCTACAGCCATTTCCAGCCTGAAGCCCGGGTGCGCCGCGCTTCGACCAAACTGGCCGTGCTGGTTCAGAAGCAGGAGGAAGAATCAGATATGGCCTTGGCGTTGGCGGCCAATCGGTTGAGCCAACAGCTTGAGCCGCAGGCCAAGCTCAGCGTGGAGGGGTACGGAATAGCTTTGGCTGAACGCACGGAAATTGTGCAGCTTTTTGCCCAGTTGCGGCGCACCTTCGCGCGCATTGAACTCAGCGGATCGCGCGTGGCTGCGCGCCAACAGCCAAATGGCGAAATCCTGGCGCAAGTCGTGGCGAAGTATCGGCTGGTGTACCACGGCGAGGAAAAGGCCGGCAATGGCCAAGCCGATTTGTGGTGGCGCAAAACCAATCAAGGCTGGCGTATCCGCCATGTGGAGATCTATTTGGAGAATACCGAGTCATGGCCGGCTTTGCCCTGAAACCCGCGCTGCAACTGTGGTGGAAAGCCGTGCGGCCCTACGCCTACTCGGCCAGCTTGGTTCCCGTGGCCATTGGCGGGTTCTATGCCCGATTCCACGGCGGCGACTGGTCGCCAGTTCGCTTCGGGATTGCCCTGCTGGCCGGCTTGCTGGTGCACACCGCCGCCAATCTGTGGAACGATTATTATGATTTCAAAAGCGGGGTGGACCACACCGGGGGCGGAGTGGGCAGCGGCGTGCTGGTGGCGGGCGAGATGTCGCCAGCGGTTTGTTTCCGGGGTGCCGTGGTTTGCGCGGCGTTGAGTGGCTTGCTGGGCATTTGGCTAATCACGCAAGTGGGTTGGGCGCTGCTGTGGCTGGGGTTGTTCGGCATCGCGGGGGCGTGGGCCTACTCCGCCGGGCCGTTCAGCCCGAAGCATCGGGCGCTGGGCGAGGTGTGGGTCTTCCTGTTAATGGGCGCCGGAATGACCTTGGGGGGCTATCTCGCGCAAACTGGCTGCTTCGCGTGGCGCGCGGTGGGGGTGGGCGTGCCCGCGGCGCTGCTCATGACGCTGATCCTCTACGTGAATAATCTGCGCGATATCCGCTCTGACCGCGCCGCCGGGCTGCATACGTTGCCGATGTTGCTCAAGCCGCTGACTGCCAAGCTGGTGGTGGCACTGGTGCTGCTGGGGGCCTATGGCTTGGCCAGCGCGATGGCCATTGGCCGGCATGTACCGCTAGCCACGCTGGCGGTTTGGCTCGCCGGGCCGCTGGCGTGGCGCTTGTTCCGCCAAACATGGCGGGGGCCCGTGCGCGAGCAGGAAGTCGTGGGCGCCGCCATGCTCCACATGGCGTTCGGGCTTCTGTTTGCCGTTGGCCTTTGGTTCCGCTAAACTGCCATCATGAAAATGCAGTCCATTGAATGGCTTCGTCAACTCGTCGCGCTCCCCAGCGTGAATCCGGCCATGTCCACCGACGATGCCCAACGCAACGAAGCCCGCTTGGTGGATTGGCTGGAGCCTTGGTTTGCCGCGCGAGGCTTTCGCGTGGAACGCGTGGGGCAAACGCCTGGCCGCCCCAATCTGCTGGTCCGCGTTGGCGCGCGCCAACCCCGGCGCACCCTGCTGTTTGAGTCGCACTTGGACACGGTCGGCGTGGCCGGCTTTCAAGGCGACCCCTTCACCCTGCGGGAAGAAAACGGGCGCCTTTATGGCCGCGGTGCGTGCGACACCAAAGGGCCGCTGGCCGCCTTTATGGCCACGCTGGATGATGAGGTGCTCGCCGCACTCGCGACATCGTCCATCGAACTGATTTGGCTGGGTGCCATCGGCGAAGAAACCGGCAACCTTGGCGCGGAAGAAGCCATTGCCGCCGGGCTGCGTGCCGATGAATGCGTGGTGCTGGAGCCCACCGATTTGCAAGTGGTCCATGCCCACAAAGGGGTTTGTTGGTTCACAGCCGCCACCCGCGGCCGCGCGGCTCACGCTTCAGACCCTTCCCGCGGCGATAACGCCATCCTGAAAATGGCGCAGGTGTGGGGCATCTTGGCCGAGGCCACCGCCGAAGCTGCCAAGCAATATCCCGGACACGTGCTGGGCTCGCCCACCATCTCCATCGGCACTATTCAAGGCGGCAGCGGCACCAACATTGTGCCCGACCGTTGCGAAATCCAAGTGGACCGGCGGCTAATGCCCGGCGAAAGCGCGCCCGCTGTTTTTGCTGATTTGCAGCAACGCTTGGCAGTCGTGCCCGGCGGGGTGGAGCTGACCTTGTTGAAGGAAGGCCTGCCCTTCCATACGCCCGCCGATGCGCCGCTCGTTCGGGAGTTTTCCGCTGCTCTGGCGGCCGGTGGGGTGCCCAGTGTGGTCACCGGCGCCCCGTGGTGCAGCGATGCTGGCCCCTTGGCGCTTGCCTGCGGCCAAACCATCGTCTGGGGTCCCGGCGCCATCGCCCAAGCTCATACCGTGGATGAATACATCGAAACTGCCGTGCTGGAAACCGCACGCAAGGTCTTGCGCCACTTTCTGCTGGCTGCCGCCAAGTAGAAGGATTTTAACGCAAGCGACGCTCGGCAGAGAGGTCAGGTAGCAGGGTTCAGAGTTCAGGCAACAGCCACATGTTGCGCACAGCGGACAAGGCCCAGCACGGCTTTACTGTAGCCGGCCTCGGTGAGGCCGGGGCTGTTGGCTCGTGATTTTTACCGTGGGTTTAGCTCGTGGGTTTGGGTTCAGCGTTGGTTTAGTCAGGAGGATTTCTTGCAGATTTTGGCGGCGCCAAAACCAACCGGCATCTTTTCCGCGCTGGCGCGCCGCGACCGACCTCTCGCGGACACGAGTCCAGCTCGGGTCGTCCGCAAACGCGCCATCATCGGAAAATCTACCGGTTATTTTGGCGCAACAGCCCCGCCAAAATCCGCAAGAAATCCTCCGCATGCAGGTGCTGCGCACGGCAGACAAGGCTCGGCACGGCCTCTTTATAAACGCGCCGCCTCGCGGCGCCGGACTGCTGGTCTTCCTGTAGGCCGCCGTTGTACCGGCGGCGGGCTGTTGGATTTCCTGCCTTATTGTAGCCGGCCTCGGTGAGGCCGGGGCTGTTGGCTGCTGGCTTCATCTGACCTCTGAACTCTGAACCCTGACCCCTCCGCCGCCTTGCGGCGGTGCCGGTGCCCGGAAAAAATCCCCGCGGCCACCGTCCGCGGCTACAGCAACAGCCATGCCTTTGTAGGCCGGGGTTGCAACCCCCGGCGGGCTGTTGGATTTCCTGCCTTATTGTAGCCGGCCTCGCTGAGGCCGGGGCTGTTGGCTCGGCGGTTTTAACTGACCTCTGAACCCTGACCCCTCCGCTGTCTTGCGGCGGTGCCGGGGCTGTTGGTTCGATGGTTTTCCACATCGTGGAGAAATCACCAATTTTTTTCCACGCAATGGAACAACTTTGCCCCCACTTTTCCACACAATGGAACAACTTTGGGCCATTTTTTCCACACCGTGGAAAAATCAACGGCAAAAGTTCCACACCGTGGAAAACCCTTCCCCCCCGCACAAAAAATCCCCGCGGTCACCGCCCGCGGCTACAGAAACAGCCACGCCTTTGTAGGCCGGGGTTGCAATCCCCGGCGGGCTGCTCAGCTATTCAACCAAGCACCCATAAAACTGCAATGCAAACGATGCAACCTCCCAATTGCAGCCTCGGCCTAATCGCCGACTTTCGCCACAAAAATTTCGACTATTAACGCTTGACGCTATTATCGCGGCGCGTTATGTTGGACTTGTGATTAGGTCTTTCAAATGTCCGGAGACTGAAAAGATATTTCGCCGGGAGTATGTGCGGAAACTGCCCCATGAGATTCAGCGGCCAGCGTTGCGGAAACTGTGGATGCTTGATGCCGCTCCCGATTTGATGTCGCTGCGGGTCCCACCAGGGAACCGACTGGAAGCTCTGGCCGGCAACCGAGCGGGACAGCATAGCATCCGGATCAATGACCAATGGCGCATTTGCTTTCGTTGGCGAGAGGGCAATGCACATGATGTTGAGATTGTGGATTATCATTAGGAGAAAAGACATGAGAACCAACAAAATGCCACCCGTCCATCCCGGCGAGATTCTCATGGCGGAATTTCTGACCCCCATGGGTATTTCTCAATACCGCCTCTCGCGCGATATCAGTGTCCCGCCGCGACGGATCAATGAGATTGTGCATGGCACCCGTAGCGTGACTGCGGATACCGCCCTGCGGCTCGGCCGGTATTTTGGCGTCTCGCCGCAGTTCTGGCTGAACTTGCAGGCGCACTTTGACCTCGAAAAAGAAAAGGATAAACTCGGCAACCGGTTAGAACGGGAAGTTCAAGCCTTTGCCTTGGCGTAGAGATCACCAAGGAAAGACGGTGGCAAGTGGCTGGTTGCAGGAGAACAGCCATAACAATCAAGCAAGAAATCAAGAAACCCAGGAAAACAGAAAAAAACATTTTTGTGGATGTACCGCCTTTGTAGGCCGGGGTTGCAATCCCCGGCGGGCTGCTCCGGCTGTTCAACCAAGTACAAAGCACAAAGAATCAAAGAGCAAGAACCACGTAGCCGGCTGCGGTGAGAACAGATGTATTTTCCCACTTTCCAAAATTGGGTGCTCAAACTCACTCAAAACGCCCAAAAACCTCCCAAAACACATGAAAAATTGTCGATAAAACCCCAAAATGGCTTGAAAACACGGGGAACAAGCCATTTTTGACGCAAAACGCCAATTTTCTGGACTCAAACGTGCGATTCACACAGAATATGTGGAGTTGAACACAGCGTTTTGGGCCATCGCGGCTAGCCGCCTCGGCCTCAAAGCTGGCGTTGAATGAAAGGAAGGAAACGCATGGCTAACCTCTTTTGGAAAACGAAAAAAGGTGTAAAGGCGCTGCTTGCTACCCCATTTAAGACTGAAGAAGAATTGGAGAAGATCGTATTTGAGCACTCGGAACTGCTCGAAGACATCTTCCTCCTCAAGCGCCAAGTGCGTGGCGGATCGAAGTCAGGCATACCGGATATAATCGGCATAGATAGCGACGGCAACGTCTGTATTATTGAAATGAAGAACTGCGCCGTTGATGCATCCATCATACCGCAAGTTCTTCAGTACGCATTCTGGGCTGAGAGCAATCCGGACTCCATCAAATCTCTCTGGCTCGAATGTGACAATCGACCTGATGACATTGTGGTTACGTGGGAGAATGTCCAAGTTAGAATCCTGATCATCGCCCCCAGCATTCTACGATCAACGCTCGATCTGGTTGTCAAGATTAACTACCCGGTTGACTTGATTGAAGTAAAGCGATGGGTGGAGGCAGATCACGAGATCCTATTGGTCAACAAACTTGAGCCAGAGCCGAAGAAGGCAACAAGGCCCGTCACCGGCCTACTGGTCTATGACGAGGCATTCTACAAGACCCTCTATAACACCAAGAGTGTAGACGACTTCATGCGCTACACAAAGGAACTCACGGCGCTCGTAAAGACAAAAGGCTGGAAACTCGAACCCAAATACAACAAGCACTACTGCGGGTACAAAGCTGGTTTCTTCAATGCCTTCGGAGTCAAGTTTTACGGTTCAAAGACATTCGGTTTCTTCTTTAAACTGACCGAACAGGAAGCTAAGTCGGTCAATATCCCCATGACGCGATATGATGAGCAGTGGCGCGAGGCCGTGTACTATATTGAGCCGGGCAAGACGGATGTGAAGAAATTCGCACCCCTGGGCGAAATGGCGTTCAAAAAGATCAGCGGAGTATGATAATCACCGAGCTAGCGGTTGGGGTGTACCGCGCACCCTCGGCGCGCGCACCGTCTGCGCCTTCGTAACTTTCGCTAAATCGATATGAATGACGCGAAAAGAGACTGGCTTCGCTTGCCCGTCGTGTCGGCAGGATCGGAATACCTCGTGATGGGGCATCTGATGCGCAGAAATATCCTCACGTATAAGGCGCCCCCGGGGAATGAAGGGTATGACCTCATCTGTATTCACCCAGACCCGAGACACCGTCCGACAAAGGCAGAATTCGCCCAAGTGCGCGTACAGGTGAAAAGCCGCTACGCGACAGATTGTGACCGGGGATTCCCGGTGAAGGAACAAACCCTTGATGCCTTCGATTTCCTGATTGTAGCATTCCTGAACATTGGCAACTTCTACGGGAAAAATGACGGGACCACCGGGGCACGTGACGTGGAATTCTACACCCTGCCAGGAGATTTCATTAAGGCGCACCATGACACGTCATCATCATGGCAAAAAGTTCGATTGAAGAATCTCGGGAAGGAAATCGAGAAGTATAAGAACGAACTCGGATTCGAACAAATTGCGAAGGCCCTTGGAGTCCCGAAACCAATAAAACGGCGAACGAACTAGGAATCAGTAGCGTCCGGGGGGCGCGCTGCGATTCCGGGATGAGCCATCCCGGCGGGGGGGGCTTAGGGGGGTAGGGATTGGGCGAGGATGGCGAGGGCGCGGTCAATTCCTGAGTTCGACACCTCTGAAATGGAAAGTCATAACTCCTTGGGACACAGGACGTGTATTTTTGAATTTTGCCGTTTTGGGTGTCCCGCGCTTATGCTGAGGCATGTTTGTCAGGAAAAAGCGTAA
>Ga0209719_1001133_pt1 | contig 34328 bp, 21 predicted proteins | sample AD_JPNAS2_MetaG_FD_184421 | JGI IMG/M metagenome (GOLD analysis project Ga0209719, IMG submission 184421) | Active sludge microbial communities of municipal wastewater-treating anaerobic digesters from Japan - AD_JPNAS2_MetaG (SPAdes) (version 2) | ecosystem: Engineered > Bioreactor > Anaerobic...
TTGACCGATACCCGTTTGGGTGATAATCTGCACCTATGAACTAAATTATTAGCCTGAATAATCGGGTCAAGACATTTTTTGAGTGTTAGTTGGCGGCGGATCATTCCAAACTGTTTATTAAATGACACCCAAAGTGTCAGACAGCGACCAGTATGACAAATCGACATAAGCCCTTATATGTTGCAGAGATGCTTAGGACTGCTTTCGGAAAGATGTCACAGTGGTTTTGGACTTGTTTGGATTGGTTTGTGACAGCTTTGTGTCAAATCTGGACTCTATTCAGACTGATTTCGGAACTGGCTGAATCTCAACGAAATAGACCAGTTGGAAAGACTCGTAGTGTGAGTGGAAAGGTGATAACTTCAAAACAAAATCAACTCTGAAAGAAGTCTGAATTAGCAACCCAAAAGTCTTATGACCACGAGGCTAACTCAAAACTTAATGTATGTCTGGTTTTCCTTATTCTTGATCCTGACTTGATCCCCGTCTGTAGAATTGCCAATTAAGAAAGGCGATAAGGGATCATGTTTACATCTGTTGTTAAGGGAAGTCTGATGATTTCTGGTGGCATAGCAGTATTTGCAACCGTTTTGACATGTATTGTAGACACCTATGTCAAAGCTCTTAATGCATCCACATTCTTCTCTTTGATTAGGATCTTTAACAGTATCTATAGGTTTGTTGGTTAGTCTGGTAATCAGTTTGTCATCAATGCATCTTCCATGAGATATCCCAATATCTTCCAAATCGATTCTTTCTGCACAAGTATGCATCTCGAGATTGTAGTGATTGGCAATTGATACTAGTTCTCTCCCAATCGAACGATTGAGCTTATCATCCATTTCTAATATGTTTAAATCCCTTATGTTACCTTTAGTGGTATTATACAAATCGATGAAGCTGATGATGCATCTGAATGTATAACTTGCCAGGGATTGAGCTAGTCTTTCGAACATCCGTAAGTGGAAACCTAGATCTATGTCATCCGATAAAAATATTGGATCATATCTCCAGATAATATGATCTTTACCAATCCTTTCTGATAACTTGATAAACGTCTCAATTCTGTGAGATAGGTCATCTAAGTTTGGCTCGTAAGCTTTTGAATATGGTGTAAGAGTATACTGGAAATAGTATGTATACTCGTTTAGCATATCAAGCTTGTTAAGCATAGGTTGTGCATTCTTTGTCCAGAACACAATACAATCAATGTCGTCAGGATACAGGTCTATCTGATTAACTTGATGATAATTAAACGGATTTCTTGTTCTTATCATACCATCTCTCAGCCTATTAAAAAACCACTCGCTAAAAAAAGCTGGGATGTCTGTGCGACGGCTTGCACTTAGTATCATAGTTACCTCACTTCGATGGAGACTTGAGCGCTAGAACAATCCGTTCTGGGATAATAAGATAGTGCAATATTATCCCCCAATATGTTAGTTGGAATTCTAATTGGGGGATTACCTCTATTAACGTATGATGGAGTATAAGATTGAAGGACATTTGTAGGTTTTTCAAACCTGTATTTCTTAACAATCTTGTTTCGCTTGATTATCGGTAATAGAGCATCAAAGCAGTCTCGAGTATTATTGTGATTGATATCATTGATAAGTATGTGTGACTTGTCTGGCATGAGAGAGATAATCTTATCATAAACAAGTTGATAGAGTTGTCTAACGCGAAACATACTTCCATGATGACTCTTTTTAAAGTCGGATAAAAAATAATTCAGAATCAATACATCAAACTCGACCTCTTGTAAAAGCTCAATTTCGACTTCTGCATCTCCAATAATGAAATTGGTAGATATAGGCTTGTGGTACAGATTAATTAGTCGATTTATTTCATCGTGGAATGGTATCCATTTGTCACTCATCTCTATACCCCAGTATTCTATCCTATATGTTGGGGATTGGCTTTCAATTTCTTTGATGAGAGGAAACAACTCGGAGCAAGGTCCACATCCTATTGAAAGTACTTTTATAGATCCATTATGGTTTCTTACTTCTCGGCATAAATAACTCATCTCGATGAAGAATCTAAAGAGATAATGGCAGATATACGCTCCGCATCTTTTTTCACAATCGTAGGTACGTTGTTGACTCTGATAGTTTTGTCGATCTAGACAATCTAAACATGTATCATTACAATCTGCAATGCATGGATTTGTGCACTGAGCGGAAGAATGAAAGCTCTCTGCGAAACTAATGAAATCCGTAAACAAAGACATCATGAGACCTCTTTTTTTTTGATTCAATCTGGAATTCAAGTGTTTTGAGATGTACTTAAATGTCAATTGATTATAACTACCCCATCCTCAACTGCATTACCATCGTCCCTATCAGCGAGATATCATCTCCCTGCATCGAATCGACTACTTGGACCCTGTAATCTGCATTGAAGGGATGGAGCAGCACCTGCTGGCGCTGGTGATCGAATTGGATACGTTTCAGGGTGATGCCATCATTCAATCTAACCGCGCAGACAGAGCCATCTGTATTGCTCCAGTCATCCTTTCTCTGGATCACAACGATATCGTTATTCATGATCTGAGGCTCCATGCTTTGTCCATTTACTCTGAAAACCATATAGTTATCAATCTTGTCCTTCAGATAAATCCGCGGTAATTCCACGAAATTGTCATGTTCAAAACTTTCGGTGACTTCGGCTGGCATTCCGGCAGAAATTTCAGCGAGGATCGGAAGTAAAATTGTACGACTGTAACTGCTATCTATGCAATCTGATAGCCTGCCTTTGGCTGAGACCACCTCTACCTTGGAGTTATGCTTTGACTCTGGTTTGGGGTCCCAGGGGGCACTCACATACATGCCACCTTCACCACTCAGCAGCCAATTCAAGTTAACTTTTTGCTCTGCCAATTTGATGAGAAATTCGGGGTCTGGAGACCGCTTATTGTTGATGTATCGGCTCATGGAATTCAGTGAAATTCCATTTTGTTTGGCAAAATCTCCGTGAGTCATACTTAGCGATCTGACCAGCATTTTGAGTCGATCACCGACTGTCGTGGCTGCCATATTCACTCCCAGTGGTCATTTTTAGGCTTGACCGATACCCGTTTGGGTGATAGTCTGCACCTGTGAACAAAGATATTAGCCTGATTAGTCAGGTCAAGACATTTTTATAGAGTGTGATTTAGCGGCGGATTAATTCCGGCACTGTTTGAGTATCTTCAAAACTCGCCGGCGTTAGCGCAGAAAGGACTTCCCAAGATGTCGCAGTGGTTTTAAGTAGCTCCCATATATACAGTTAAGGAGATACCATGAAAACTAAGGTAAACATGCCCAAACGGACACAGCACTGTGACACCGAAAACGGCAAGCACTGTGACACAATTCCCGAATTGGGGTTCGATCCGAGCGAAAAACCACCGCTAATGCTTTTGGCAAGGTACTTAGGAACCTGTCACACTGCTTCAGGCACTGTGACAAAACCCAAGAATAAGACTTTAACCCGGATTGTGGGAAGCACTGTGACAGATAGCTGTGTCACAGTGCTTATCCTCAAGATGACTGATGAGTATTATGGATTACTAATGAATAAGAAGATCGATGCTGTCTGGCTGACCATTGAACGGATGGCAGAACTGAAAGGCTGTTCCAATCGAACCGTATGGCGCTACATTGATAAGCATAACATGCATACCGTGAAGCGTCAGGTGAAGATTGGCACGGCCAAGGTTCTGAAGACCTTCGTATTGCCAGATCCTGAGACCCTGGAGCTTGAGTTCTCTGATACCTATAAGAATAGACAGGTGCCAGAGTTCTTTCTGGAGACAGTTATCCCGATTGGCGAAAGCATGGTAAAGAGCATGCTGGTTTATGGCTATCAGAATACGGAGGATAGGCATGGTTGACTATCAACTTGATCTGGATGAGTATCGTAAGTTCTATGCGGAACTCATGAACCAGTCAGATGAGGGGAATGATTCAGATAATGTGGGAAGTTCAGCTGCTTATGCTTTAGAGCAAGCTGATGAAATGATCGCAGGTGAATCGGCTGTGGAAGTGACGGTCAGCAAACCCAGTCTTCCACTTCAAGATCGTGACCTCGATCTGAGACCGAAACAGCACATTCCTTACAAGAAGACCCAGGAAGCAAAGCTGATGGCAGGATTCTGCCAGATAGTGCTATCTCGCTTGGAAGATTGTGATTCCAAGATTGACGAGTGGCAACGCATCACTCAGGAGTATAACCAGAAGATTATGCTTCCAGAGCTTTATGCACTGCGAGGCAAGCGGGATGAGCGCTCCCTAAGAAGATGGGTACAGAACTATCAGAATAGCGATAATGACATGTATGCTCTGGTCAGAAAGACCGATCCCAATGGTAAAACCAGAAAGGTTAGTTACTTTGAACAGAATTATCTGATCAATCTGCTGCTCAATCCCAATAAGATCAAGATCGGTTCAGCTATCACCATACTGAAAGGATATGCAAGACTGGGCTTGTGCGAATCTCCCTCGGATGAAAGAACTCTGAGACGCTTCTGTGAGGAGTGGCTTAGAGACAATCCTGCCATCAGCGGTCAAGCCAGGCAAGGAAGCAAGTTCGTGGCAGAGCATATCGTCAAGACCATCATGCGAGACAGCTCACTGCTGAAGGTTGGCGATGTCTGGGTGGCAGACGGACATACTCTGGCTTTCGATATCATCAATCCTCAAACCGGAAAGGCACAGCGCATGACCATGATCATGGTCTTTGACTGGGCAAGCAGATATCCGGTGGGAGCGAGTCTGGCACTTACTGAAGATAGTCAGCATATCCAAGCAGCTTTCCGCAACGGCTTTCTGAACTGGGGAGCTCTGCCTAAGTTTGTCTATCTGGACAATGGCAAAGCCTTCAAGAGCAAACTCTTTCATGAGAAGTGGGAAAACCACAATCTGGAAACCGAACTGGGCGGCATCTTCCCCCGGCTCAAGATCGAAGCTGCCTTTGCCGAGAGTTATAATGCCAAAGCAAAGGTGATCGAGAGATTCTTCAAGACCTTCCAGGATCAGTTTGAACGTTTTCTCTCCTCCTTCCGAGGTTCCTGTGTGGCAGATAAGCCTGCCACGCTGATGCGTAATGAGAAGTGGGCTAGATCCTTGTTTGAAAGCAAACCACCCACCCTTAATGAAGCGATGCAGATGATAGCCTTTTACATCCGCTACATGTATGGCGAGGCTCCACACAGCGGCTTGGATGGAAAGAGTCCTTGGGAAGTATTCAGCCAGGCACCTTTACCGGAAGATAGAAAAGTAATACCAGCCGAACTAAACTTCATGATGCTGGCGATGGAGAAAAAGAAGATCCGTAGCGAGGGAATCCGCTTCAATAAGCTGCAATACTGGGATATCGCCCTGGTCGATTACGTCGGTAAGGATGTGGTAATCCGTTACGATTATGCCGATGCCAGATGGATACTGGTCTATGATCTGCAGGACCGCTTTATATGCCAGGCTGAACTCAGACGGGCACAGCATCCCTTTATCCATCTCGATAAGACCAACCCAATCCCGCACAGCAATCTGAACAAAGAACATAAGCAGATTCTCAAGCTGCGTCGCACCACTGAGCAGAGAGCGAAATTCACGGTCAAGCAGACTCAGGCGGTAGTAGATCAGTTCTTGAAGCCTCTGACCAGCATACCGGAGCAGAGTGCGATCTTTATCCAACCCCCCATGATCGAAGCTCCCAAGCGGGGTGCAGAGGAATTCATGCAAGCCTTGGAAAAGCAGGTTATCAAGAACCTGCCACCATTATCGGCAAGTAACATCAATCAAGAGAATCCAGACCCGCAAAGTGATCTCAAGCACGATTTGAAACCTATCACTCCAAACATGCTGGAAGATGACGATGATGAGATCAAACCACGCAAAAAGACTTACGAAGAGATGCTCAGATTTATAGGCATTAAATAAGGAGATTAAGATATGAAACAAGGAAAACTGGTTAGAACCCGCAACGTAGTGGAAGCTGATGAAGCGATTAATCTGCTCGTAACTCGCCCCAAAGAAGAAATGGTGGGGCTTGGACTGCTATATGGTAAACCTGGCTTAGGTAAGACTACTTATGCCACCAGGATCGCTCTACAGCGCAATTATGTGTATCTGAGGCTGGAGGCAACCTCAACACCAAAGTCGTTCACCCTTCAACTCATCACTGGTATCTACAACTACCTAAATCTGGAGTATCCACCTTTGTATGGCACCACCAATGCCATCTTCCGCAGATGCATGGATGAAATCGAGAAGCACGAGGACATAGTAATCATCGTGGACGAGATTGATTACGCCTTCAAACAGCAGCAACTGCTCGGAACGATCAGGGATATCGTGGATAATACTGCGGCAATCGTGATACTGGTGGGAATGCAGAATGCCCGGGATCGCCTGGCGCAGATCAATGAATACTACTTCGACCGCTGCAATTCATTCTACGAGTTCGAATCAGCCAGTCTGAAAGATATCACCGCCATCGCCAGGGAAGTGCTGGAAGTGGAAGCGAGTCCGGATCAGATCAATACCATCTACTTCAACAGCGGTGGTAATCTGCGCAAAGCCATGAAGATGCTGCATCTGCTGGAAACAAGCATCAAAGCCGAACAAGGGCACACAGAAACCACTGAGCAAAGGAAAACGTTATGCTTAACGCCGAAGCTGTCTCCAATTTGATCTCAAACTACAATCAGCCCTTCACACCCAAAATGTTGGCAGGCATGCTCGATGGCGATATCAAGGAAGTCGAGCACCTGCTTGGTGATTTGGCGAAGGCGGATAAGGTGCGATGTATCTCTCCCAGTAATTCACTCTATGTGCGAGCCAACCGCTATACCCAAGGCATGGCTCCCGATCCCCGCTGTAAATGGAATTACAACATCCAGACTGCCATGAAGCTGCTGGATTTGATCGAAAGCAAGAGCTACCGCTCAATCCGAGAACTGGCAAAGGACTTTGGCAGAAGCAGGCAGTTCGTATTCGTCTATCTGGAAGCCCTAGCTTCAATCAGCATCATCGGCATGAACCCCCATGGCTACTACATCAAGACTAGGCTTGGTATCGAGCAACTTGGACGATATATCCAGCCTGGGGTATTGGGTATGCTGAAGATGTATTCAGGGATGAGGCATCGATAAGATGGACTAGGCTAGCTAATCCTTCACATTCCAGTCCCAGCCCAACTCTGTTCGATAATATCTTAAAGCATGGAATTTACTAAGTGCTGTTTTGAATTGCTTAAGAATAAGCAATGCATCGCTATTTGTCGGGAGGGATGTTTCATCAAGAGCTTCAACAAATGAAGTTGAAGGATCATCTCCAAGCAACTCGATAATCCTTTTTAATACTTTATTGATACTGGTAACCTTGAATGCATTCATTACTTCATCTTGTTTCTTTTTAGATAACTCTTCTACGGTATCGATGAGACTATCAAGGTGAGCGACTAGCAGCTCATACTCAGCTATCTCAGCATGTGTTATACATTTAACAACTTGTTTAGTTTTCATAGTTTTTCCTTACCTAGCTTTTTGGGAGGGTATGTTTTCAATGTGGTCTCTTTACCGTTAATCACCCAGTACCAGTCTCCAAAGTTCACTTTGATGCTATTCTCTCTCTCCTTTTCAAGACAAGCCATATATTGCTTGAGCATTACAACAACATCACTGTTTGACGGTAATTCATCAACATCGAATGCTTTGAAATCAGCGAACGGCAGCAGATCAGATCTGAGAAGCTTGTTTGCTCTTGATATGATTGTGTTTACAAGGCCAACCTTATACTTGTTGAGTAGATCATTTGGGGCTTTCTTGGATATAATGCTTATCTCATCGTGTAGTGCTTCAATTTGGCTCAGGGTTTTCTCAAACTCCTCTATGTGTTTCTCACTTTTCATAATTGATCTCCTTATCCTGGGCATTGCCGGGTAAACTCAATGAATTTTTTCTTGATAACTTCTACTGGATAGCGCTGCTTGTTCTCGAATACTTGGCACATTAGTCCAAGATCTGAATCGTCCAGTATAATAATGCATCTACGCTGTCCAGACCATAGGTCGATTGTGTTCTTTAATATATTTTTTGGTGCTGGATTCCGTGTAAAGATGATTCCAAATCTACCAAATTGATCTGCCATGTATCTGTTGAGCTGATTTACATGATCTCTTTGTACCGATTCTACATTTTTTAGCTCTACAACTATCTGCCTTGCCTCATATTGATCATAAATATCTTTCAGAAAGTCAAAGGATCTGTTATTGTAGAATATCAGGTCTCTTATCTGGGTACCAGACTCAATCCTGCTCTGATCTTGGGCAAAATCCAGGTGGGGATACAAAAAGGATGAAAGAACATTGACCATAGCATCTTCATATATCTTGTCTGCGTTGTCTTTATTACCCGTAGGCGTTTTCTTTATATTGGTTAACGCTCGTTTAGCTGATAAAATGGGTATTTGTTTGAATAGAGGATCATTTTTACAATCAGATGAAATTCTTTCCTTTTGAACAATATAGCTCTCAACAGCATCGTAGTTATCTCTATTGTAGTTAAGAACATTGATACGATCTTGTGCTGATTGTGCATCATCGATGTCCCGATCGAAATGATTAGCGAAGTAGTCCTCATAGTTAATCCACGGTATATATCTGAGCCATCTTTTGGGGACGAATAAGAGCGGTTTCTTATCAACTGGATTAAATGGTAAATCGACAGATTCTTCTATAATCTTCAAAGTGGTGTAATCGAGGCGAGTTATGCTCTGTTTTGATAAAGGTATCCCGTGCATGTGGCATTGGTCTATCGTGTAATCAATTAGAAATGACTTAACTAGTGAGCAGGTGAAATCACTTATCCTGTCTTTTGATATACCCTCCACCAATATTTGAATCTGCTCGAAGTGATTAAAGCCATGTGATCTGATTAGGGGAATCGTATTGTAGAGTGAGAGAATACTTCGTGACGTCGAGGACGATATTTGTTTTCCTGTTCTAGACTTTGATAACCCAAGTCCAACTTCGTTACATTCGGACATATCCGTTAATAACGATATAGCCTCATCTTCTTTACCTTTCACAAACAACTCTCCGATTCTATTGAAAGTACTAATTATTTGTGTATGCAAGGCATTATCTTGTTGAGATGGGCTCTTCCAAAGTAAAAATGGATCGACGTATAAAGGGATATCCTCATTTAAAAAGGGTATTGCAAAGTCAACCTCATTCTGAAGCAATGGGACATTGTAATGGTCTGAGATTCTTGGTCTAATATAGATCATTTGCCATCCTAGCACAAATTGATCGAATCGTGTCTTTAATTAATTGCATCATCAAGCTCTAATCAACTTGTTTGTCTTCATCTTCTTTGAATGATATGTCCTGCCAAGAGAGTCCTTTACTTTGAATTGGACATAACTATGGTCATGATCATCCCTCACGACTTTTAGTAAATCTTCGGAAACCTCAACATAATAGGATGTTTTCTTACCTGGTGTTAATTCCACAGGTGATGATGAACTCACTCTATAATTGTAGTTTATTGCATAGTTGGTTTGCTTAGAGAACCTGCTCTTGGAAACACAAAACATTGGCTCATAATTGTATTTTGGAAATTTCGATGCATTAATAACATCAATATACACTACTTTTTGGGATACTCCTGCACCTGCAACAAATCCCCCAAAGGCATTGATTCTAAGAACATGCTTATCGTTCATTATCTGCTTGATTATATTCCACACCAGACTTGTGAAAGCAATGATCACAGCGAAAATGGATATCATTAAGCTCGTGTCACTCATTAAAACCTCTTTTATTAGAACAGAGTCCCTTTGTTTGTGTAACAACTTCATGCTAATACGGTTTGTGTCAATTGCAAAAATCTCCTTCCCATGTAAAAGCTATTTATTGATACTATAAGTACCCCATCACTGCGGACAATACCCGAAAATATCGGTTGACGAATTGGGAAGGTTTCGAAAAGTATAAATCAGAGATTGTTTGAGGGGAAAAATGTTCCTCTCTCATTATCTAACCTATTGCTATCATGGATGTAAGGAGAGATCATGAATGAGATGAATGATCGCTGGCTCTCTGTAAAAGAGATCTGCTCGTATATGGGTGTAAGCAGTGACACTGTTTATCGGTGGGTAGAAACACACGAAATGCCGTTTCATCGGATGGGGCGTTTATTCAAATTCAAGATCTCTGAGATCGATGCCTGGGTCAAGGCTGGTGGAGCAAGCCGCAAACTTCAAAAGCACGATTCGCAATGACTGAGATCCTCGACAAACTTAGATCAGCAATAGAATCGATAGATATGCAATACCATCGTCTGATCATTCTGTTGAATTGCGAAGATTCAAGCAAGCATGAGTATCTATGTTTGATGAAAGAAGATCATGAGGTCAAACCAGTTAATCTAAACCTCGAGCTTTCATCCAGGCTGCTTGAATACAGTATCAAACAAAGACCATTGAAGGTGGCAGAGATAATGGCTGATTTGATAGAAGCCTTGCCTTCCCCAGTTGTTTTTGATAAACTCGATATCCTTTTTGATCCTTCCCTTCAGACTGATCCCTTAGCACTGCTGCAATCACTATCCAGGAGCAAAACCATCATTGCTTTCTGGAGTGGTAGCCTGAAAGATAATAAGCTTTTTTACGCAGAACCCGGATATCCGGAATATAGATCATACCCTGTCCAGGACTTCGTGGCAATCGATGCAAAGCCACAGGAAAGTTTCTAAACCGAAGGAGAATTCTCATGTTTTACAAAGACCTTATCCAGTATGAACCAATCGAAAGCCTGGTTCAGTTAAAAGACGCTTCTGATACTCAAAGGGCGAAAAACCTGGTGAGTACCTATGTTATCTCTGCAGAAATGTCAGATCGCATCGCCAATGTGATCATTCCGCAGTTGCAGTTTGACACTCCAGCAGATAACAAAGGTCTTTTAGTAGTGGGCAATTATGGGACAGGTAAATCCCACTTGCTATCGGTGATATCTGCCATCTGCGGTGACGCATCGCTGGTAGAATACCTCACCGACAGCAATGTGAAGAATAAGGCTAATGATATAGCTGGCAGATTCAAGGTGGTGATTCGCACAGAACTTGGCGCTACCACAATGCCATTGAGAGATATCCTGGTCATAGAACTGGAAGAGAATCTGAAGAAGTATGGCGTCGAATACTCATTCCCTCCGATGGATAAGAGCTATTCCAACAAGAAGGACCTCGAGGAGATGATGCAGGCATTTCATGAGGTATTCCCTGAAGATGGCCTGATCCTGGTTGTGGACGAGCTTCTGGATTACCTGAGAAGCAGAAAGGGACAAGACCTGGTAATCGACCTCAATTTTCTGCGAGAGGTTGGTGAAGCCTGTAAAGACTTGAGGTTCAGATTCATTGCAGGCATCCAGGAAGCAATATTCGACAGCCCCAAATTCATGTTCGTAGCAGATAGCCTGCGCAGAGTGAAAGACAGGTTTGAACAAGTCCGCATTGCCCGGAATGATCTCAAATATGTGGTTGCCAACCGTCTGTTGAAGAAAAGTGCTGATCAGACTCAGAAAATCCGAGAATATCTTGAGCCATACACCCGTTACTATGACGACCTGACCCAACGCATGGATGAATTTGTGAATCTATTCCCCATCCATCCCAATTACATAGATACCTTCGAAAGCATCTCTCTGATCGAAAAACGAGAAGTTCTTAAAACCATTTCTCTGAATATGAAGCAGATTATCGACAAGGAAGTACCTCAGGACACTCCGGGTATACTGGCTTATGATAGCTATTGGAATATGCTCAGTGACAATCCCAGCAATCGTTCTAATCCGGATGTGAAAGAGGTGATTGAGGTAAATTCGGTTTTGATCTCCAAGATCGAACAGGCATTCACCAAACCCATATACAAACCAATTGCCATCAGAATCGTTAATGGCCTTTCCATTCACAGGCTCACGACTATAGACATACATAACCCAATCGGTGCAACTCCGCAGGAGCTCAAAAACAATCTCTTCCTCTTTGATGCCAATGCTGCCAGCATGGGCGGGGATGAGCCAGACAAGGATCTGACCACTTTGGTGGAGACTGTTTTACGAGAGATCGTGACCACTGTCAGCGGTCAGTTCATCTCTTCAAACCCCAATAACGGCCAGTACTACCTCGATCTTAAGAAGATTGATGACTACGATGCCATTATTGGAAAGAAAAGGGATACTTTAAATGATGCAAGCTTCAACACATATTACAATGAAGCTCTTAAGCGAGTCCTGGAAAGGATGGACGTGAATCCACATGTAACTAACTACAATATCTGGCAATATGAGATCAACTGGCGTGAACGAAACGCTCCGCGCAGCGGATACCTATTCTTTGGATCACCGAACGAACGATCCACTGCAGTTCCTCAAAGAGATTACTATATCTACTTCCTGCGCCCTTATGATCTGGCACCTGTGAAAGATCAGAAACTCGACGATGAGGTGTTCATCTACCTGAGCCGCAGAGATGAAGAATTTGATGAAGCTTTGGCTTTGTTTGCAGCCGCGCATGAACTATCCCTGACGGCATCCGGGAATGCCAAAACCATCTACCTGCAGAAATCTGAACAATACACCAGGAAGGTAGTCTCCTGGCTGCAGAAACATATCTGGGATGCTTTTGATGTGGTTTATCAGAGTAAGCGCCAGTCCCTGGAGAACTGGGCAAAGGGTAAGAACATCAGAGAAATATCGGGGATCGGTCAAAATGAAACAGCCAACTTTAGAGATATCATCAATGCCGTAGCCTCGATCTGCCTGGCGCAACACTTTGAAACCCAGGCACCCAAGTATCCTAAATTCTCGAACTTGATAACCGGCTACAATAGAAAACAAGCCATTTCTGAAGCTTTAAGAGCCATCTCAAGTAGTAACCGCACCAAGCATGCTTTGGCTAGTTTGGATGCTTTGCAATTATTGGATGGAGATCGGATCAATACTTCCAAATCTCCAGTCGCTCAGTACATCAGCGCTATGCTGGCTGCCAAAGGCAAGGGGCAGGTGCTGAACCGGGAAGAACTCATAACCAAGGTCAATGGCCTGGACTATCTTGATCCAAGTGGTTTCAGGCTGGAACCGGAGTGGGTAGTTGTTGTCCTGGCAGTCATGGTCTATTGTGGAGACATTGTCCTAAGTGTGATCGGCGATAAATTTGATGCCACCAGGATACAGTATCTCTGTGCGGCAGACCAAAATACCTTGATTGATTTCAAACACATCGAACTTCCCAAGGACTGGAACATACAATCCATCAAAGCTCTGTTTGAGCTTGTGGGTCTTTCTCCCGGTTTAGCTCAAAGCGTTACTCAGGGCAACGATGAGCCAGTGAGGGTACTGCAGGACGCGATATCAAAGCTGATTGCCCGAATCGTGTACACCATGAATCACCTCAGGGATGGGTTGATCTTCTGGGGAGTGGACGTGGTAATCCCATTAAAGCTCGACAATGCGCAACAAAGTATCTCAAAAACCAAGGAGTTCTTAGAGTCTCTCACTGTATTCAATACTGCCGCCAAGCTCAAAAACTTCAATGTGCAAGTTGCAGATATTGAAGCCCATCGCAGTTCTTTGGACCTGGTAAAAACGATCAATGCCGCCCGGGACTTCATCAACAATCTGAATCCTCTCATTAACTGGCTTTCCACTGCTGAGAAGCTGCTTCCCAACGAGCATCCTTGGCTAACAGAGTTTGGAAAGACTAAAGAGAGTGTGCTCAAGCAGGTCAAGGAACTCAGGGCTGATGAGATCAAAGTGCTTATAGGAAAAATTAGCTATGAACTGCAAAAGCTTAAGAAAGACTACATTGAGCATTATGTGAAGCTACATAGCAAGCATCGCCTGAATAAACAGGACGATAGAAAGAAAGCTGAACTCTCCAATGATTTCAGGATTCGCAATCTGCTCAAGCTTGGTGAAATAGACATCATGCCCAAACAGCAGATTAATGATATACTGGAGAAGCTGGCAGCACTGAAAACATGTTTTAACCTAACTGAACAGAACCTTCAAGCAGATCCAATCTGCCCCCATTGCAAATTCAATTCTGCAGTGGAATCGGGAACCTCGTCCGCAAGCCACATCCTGAGTCAGATAGACCAGTTACTCGATACGATCATATCCAACTGGACCGAGATGCTGATCCAGAATCTGAAGGATGAACATACCCAGGAATCTATCGATCTGCTTAGTGATAAAGACAAAGCTACGCTGGAAGCTTTTATTGCCAGCAAAGAGCTTCCCGATAAAGTGGATGACAACTTTGTGAATATCCTCAAGGAAGTGCTTGCAGGGCTCACCAAAGTGACAATTAATCTGGATGATATCCGCAGAGTGATAAGCAAAGCAGGGGGATCGATCACTCCTGCTGAGCTGAAACGAGTTTTGGATAACTATATTGATTCACTAACCCAGGGTAAGAATCCTCAGCGGGTGAGGATAGTGCTTGAATAGGAATTGTCATGACTAAAGAAGAACTGCTACAAGCTATTAAGGGTCCAGAATGGATAGACCTTGAATTCAAACAAAGTCGGAAGGGAGTGTCGGAGGATGCTTACAAGACTGTTTCTGCTTTTTCGAATACAAATGGTGGGTACCTTGTCTTCGGTATCAAAGAAAGCACCAACAAAGCTGAGCATGAAATTGTAGGCGTAGAAGACGTAGACAAGGTTCAGAACGATTTTCTTAGCTGCCTTCGCAATGCTTCTAAATTGAGCAGAGTGATTTCATCTGGTGCCGAGTTACATGAGATCGAGGGAAAGCATGTTTTGGTTTTCTATATACCAGAAGTTGACCGTAAGGAAAAACCCATCTATCTGGGAGGACGAATCAACCAGGCATACATCAGAAGGGGTGGTGGTGATGAACTTTGCACAGAATCTGAGCTAAGAGCATTTATTCGAGACGCCAGTGATTTGCCCTTCGACAGAAGCTTGGAGCATGGTGTCGACCCGAATAGCTGTATCAATCCTTCTACTTTGAAATGGTATCGGACGCTTCTGGATAACAGACTCGCTGGTAAGTATGCTCATCTGAGTGACCAAGTCTTTCTGCTCGAAATGGGACTTCTGGTCGAAGAGGCTGGTAAGGCAATACCCACCAAAGCGGCTTTATTGCTGTTTGGTCAAGATCGTTTCGTTAGACAGATAATGCCCAGGCCAGTGGTGGATTATCAGAGAATAGACAGCAGGGAGGATACCTGGGACGCAGATAAACGGTGGCATGATAGGATAGTAATAGAAAGCAACCTCTTTGAAGCTTGGAGAGTGCTCTTTGACAAGTATTCCCTTGTTGCAGATGTCCCCTTTTCCCTGGATGAGACAACCATGCAGCGTAAGGATGATTCATTGGAATATAGGTCTTTCAGAGAAGCTGCAGTAAATTTGCTGATCCATCAGGATTACGGCGATACGTCCAGAAAAGCTGAGATCAAGATCTTCAAGGATAAGACCGTGTTTTGGAACCCCGGCTCTGCCTATTCCAGTGTTGAAGCCCTGCTTGAGTCCCGCCACCATTCGATTCGCAATCCCTTGATCGTAAGGATATTTCGCCAAATCGGGCTTTGTGAAGAAGCTGGAACCGGGATCAGAACCATTATGGACGATTGCCGAAAACTAGGCCTATTCCCTGCTCAGATTGCAAACGACAAATCCGACTTCAGCTTCTCCATAGCCATCCTAAAAAAACTAATCATCTCCGAGCCTTACAAAGACTTGATGAATAAACTGGAGATACAGCTAAACGAAGAAGAAACCTCCATCTTCTCTTATCTGGTCAGTTATCGGAAGCTGAGCTTGCCTATTGCCAAAGCCATAACTGGTAAATCAAGTGAACATACCTTAAACTTGATGCTCAGTATAGAAGCTAGGGAATTGATAGAGCCACTCCACCCCAGGCAAGCTTGGTCACTTAGTGAAGACATTGCCCATCAGATAGATATATCTGAATCAAAAGGAGGCAGTGACCAAGTTACTGACCAAGTTACTGACCAAGCTGGCAAAATACTAAAATCCGGTGATGTGCATAAGCTCGTACATCAGTTATCAAAGACTCAGAAGCTTGTGATTCAAGCTTGTGTAAAACCGCAGAGTATTACGAATCTCATGGAGTTAGCAGGGGTCACAAATAGAACATATTTTAGGAGAACGAACATAACTCCATTATTGAATTACAGATTAATCACAATGCTGTATCCTAGTGAACCCAATCATCCTGAACAAGCCTATAAAACTAGCATGCTTGGAATATCAATACTTAAACTGATTCAGCTATCAGAGGCAAAAGATAATGATTAAACAAAGCACAATCGATTTTGAAGGTTCGAAACAACCGAACCCCGTCAACTGCTTGGGACAAGTATTTGAAAGCGAAGATGCCCGCAGAGCGCACTATAGAAATCTCCTAAGGGAGTATCTGTTAGATCCTGAATTTCGCAAGATAGAAGGCTTCCCTATCGGAGAGGATGAAGATATCATAGCACTGAGCGATCCCCCCTATTACACTGCCTGCCCAAATCCCTGGATCAATGATTTCATTGCAGAGTGGGAAAAGGAAAAGGGAGCCAGACCGGATGAATATCACCGGGAACCCTTTGCCGCGGATGTGAGCGAGGGTAAGAACGATCCAATCTACAACGCTCATTCATACCATACCAAGGTGCCTCACAAGGCGATCATGCGCTATATCTTGCATTATACCGAACCGGGAGACATAGTCTTTGATGGATTCTGCGGAACCGGGATGACTGGAGTCGCAGCCCAACTCTGTGGTGACAGGAAGGTAGTAGAATCTCTGGGATATACTGTTAAAGATGATTGCACAATCCTTGATGAAGATGGCAAGCCATTCTCCAAATTGGGAGCCAGAAAAGCCATCTTGAATGACCTCTCTCCTGCAGCTACTTTTATTGCTGCCAACTACAACTCTCCAGTTGACATAGTTGAGTTTGAGAAAGAAGCAAAACGCATTCTGGAAGAGGTGGAAGAGGAATGCGGCTGGATGTATGAGACCCTGCATACGGATGGTAAAACCAAGGGTAAGATTAACTACATAGTTTGGAGCGATGTCTTTATCTGTCCGAACTGTTCCCAAGAAGTGGTCTTTTGGGATGTGGCAGTGGACAAAGAAGCAGGCAAAGTGAAAGATGAGTTTCCCTGTCCCCATTGCGGAACTAGTTTAACCAAACGATCTATGGAGAGAGCTTTTGTTTCAAAGTATGATCCTGATATTACGGACAATCTTGTTGATCATGGCGGAAACCATATCGTGACTAATGAAGGGGATTCCATTGTGACCGATGGCAGTACAATAAAACAAGCTAAGCAGGTTCCTGTGTTAATTAACTACACAACCACAGGTAAAAGATTTGAGAAAAAGCCTGATAGTCAAGACTTAGCACTAATCGAAAGAACTAATTCTTTCAGGTCATCATTTTGGTACCCAACAAATAGAATGCCTGAAGGAGATGAGTCAAGAAGGAATGATCCCTTAGGACTAACTCATACCCACCAGTTTTATAGTAATAGATCTTTGATAACTTTGGCTTCGATGCTAAGTAGAAATTCAAAGGGAAATACTCAAATCATCCATCAAGCCATTAATGCAACACTTTGTACAAGGATGGTGAGATACAATCTGGGAAATAGAGGAAACGGAACTCTTTCAGGTACTCTTTACATTTCATCTTTGAATGCAGAAACGAATCCTATATGGGTTTATGCTAATAAATACGCTGATATTGAGAAAGCTATAGGAAGGGCGAACCATGGTCTAGTTTCAACATGCTCTGCTACTGATTTGCTCTTCATACCTCAGGGAAGTATAAATTACATCTTCACTGATCCGCCTTTTGGTAGTAACTTAATGTATTCAGAGTTGAATTACATCTGGGAAAGCTGGTTAAAGATCATCACCAGCAACGAGTCAGAAGCTATTCAAAACAACTCTCAGAACAAGTCTTTATTTGAATATCAGAGTATTATGACTTCATGTTTTAGAGAGTACTATAGAATACTAAAACCAGGTCGATGGATGACGGTAGAATTCCATAATTCGAAAAACAGCGTCTGGAATTCCATACAAGAAGCTCTGCAAGTGGCAGGATTTGTTATAGCAGACGTGAGAACCCTAGATAAACAGCAAGGTTCCTTTAAACAAGTAACGGCATCCGCTGCAGTAAAACAAGATCTGATTATATCTTGTTATAAGCCCGATGGTGGGATTGAAGAGAGATTTACCAAACTTTCAGGCACCGAGGAAGGAGTATGGGATTTTGTTAGGATACATCTCAAGCAGCTTCCGAAGGTCGTTGTTGAGAAGGACAAGATGCAGATCGTGGCGGAGCGGCAGAATTATCTGCTCTATGACCGCATGGTGGCGTTTTATTTACAACGGAATGCATTGGTGCCTCTATCCTCAGCAGAATTCTATCGAGGCCTGGAGGAGCATTTCCCTTCCCGAGACGGGATGTATTTTCTACCTGAACAAGTAGTCGAGTATGATAAAGCAAAGATGAAGATTCCCGACCTGGCTCAGATGGAGATATTCATCACCGATGAGGTTTCAGCGATCCAGTGGCTCAGGCAGTTATTAAAAGACAAACCCCAGAGTTTCCAGGACATTCATCCTCAATTCATGAGAGAGATAGCTGGTTGGAGTAAAACTGAGAAGAGCCTGGAACTATCTCTGATCCTGGAAGAGAATTTCCTCAAATACGATGGCAAAGCTGAGGTACCCAGCCAGATTCATACCTACCTATCCACGAATTGGAAGGAACTGAGGAACCTCTCTAAAGATGATCCAGCACTCAAAGCCAAAGCCAAAGACCGGTGGTATGTGCCAGATCCCAATAAGCTGGCAGATTTGGAGCAGATGCGGGAAAAGGCGCTTTTGAAAGAGTTTATGAAATATCTTCCAGATAATTACAAACCCAAGAAGCTAAGCGATCTGCAAATAGAGATCCCGGACTTGCCCAAGAGCAATCCAGATCTGGTTTCCGGCAAGAGGTATAAGGTCATACGTGCGGAAGCGGTGCGAGCAGGATTCAAATACTGCTGGCAACATCGGGATTATGAGACCATCATATTGGTGGCAAAGCGTATTCCCAGCAATGTGCTGGAAGAGGATCCCAAACTGCTGATGTATTACGATCAGGCCATTACCAGAACTCAGTAGAAGATGGTTTGATGTGAATAGAGAGCAAGACTTGAAGCATGGGAAGTGGCTAAGCGCTATAATCGAGCGATTGTGCGCATCATCTTCTCAGATGGTGATCTTGTTCGACCATGATGGATTAGCCTCCACCACGGCTGTTTTTGAGCGTTTGGTGGGCATTGGGTATGATATCTATGACTACACTGACAACCTGAGCTTGTTATTCTACCTTGAAAGCAAGTGGCTGAAGAGTGGGAGAAATTTAGATTCAAGACTGCTGGTCAGGATCTCGGCTGATCAAACCGTAAACGCTAAATTGCCATATTCAATAATTGTTAAAGCCGATGTAATCGAACTGCGGCTGGAAGACTTTTTCGAAGGGATATCTACCAAAGCTGTCAAAGAACTCCCCAGCCAGTATTACGATCTACTCTTTGAATTGCTTAGATTTCAACCGCAGAGCTTGACTTCATACAATGAAAGCATCGATTTCATTACCCGGCGAGTTTTTGGGATTGATATTGCAGGGATAACAAGTGATGTCCTATTCTGGGCTGTCCTGTTTAAACTGCATTACACCGACACAGAGCTTCCAGGATTCGTGGTGGACAGACTACGTGATAATGGCAGTGGATTTGTGGGTTTCTACGAAATCGACCTTGAGCAAGCCTTGAGAAGCAGTGAGTATTTCTTTGCTTTTCTGCAGAGAGAATGGGTGCACTTCGTTAAACAGCGGGTAAGCAATGTTCAATCGGCTAAGGTGCTGCCTTTCGATCACCCTGATTTGAAAGTCTATACAGATAATTTCTTTGCCGAAGATATGCTCAAGCGCATCAGGACGGAAAAGCACCTAGCTGATGAACTGGGTTGGATACGCTGTGGGATTGAGCTGAAGGAGCCTGGTATTGCTAATCAGATCGAAGGCTTGCTGTCTGCTTTACAAGCACATCTTCCCGAATTAGACGGCCCCTACAGAGCTTGGCAGAAATATGCAAAAGACTACGCTGAGCTTTTGCACAAGCTCTTTACATCGAATGACTCGCCGGAATCAGATAGAATCCAGAAGCTCAGGGCGGAGATCAACAATAGGTTCCAGAACTGGATTCAACAGCACTATGATTCTCTCTCAAGCCTGCCATCCAGCAAACCAGTGATGGTGCACCAAATAGCCAAGAGCTTGGCATATCGAAGCACTGATCTAAATGAAGCTAAAACGGCTTTGATTGTAATGGATGGTATGTCCTTCGATCAATGGCTGTGCATCAAAGCAGAACTTGATCTGAAGACTTATGAGACAAGTGAGGATACTCTATTCGCCTGGATTCCCACTCTCACCTCGATATCCAGACAATCCATCTTTAACGCTTCAGTTCCATATTACTTTGCCCAACACATTGGTAGCACGGTAAAGGAGCCAAACCACTGGCAAAGATACTGGGAAGATAACGGGGTACCCTCACAAAGTATACACTATCTGCGTATGGATGGGACAGGAGATATCGGAGCAGAACTTGAGAAACAGGTTAACCTGCGAAGTGGCTTAGTGATCGGACTTGTTTTGAACGTGATCGATGACATTATGCACGGCATGAATCTTGGTTCGGCTGGTATGCATAGCCAGATCAAGCACTGGGTAAAACAGGGATACTTTGGCTCTTTGCTTCAGCTTCTGATAGATCATGGCTACACGGTGTGGATTACATCCGACCATGGCAATCTGGAATGCGAAGGAATTGGCAATATCCAGGATGGTTCATTATCCGAAACCAAGGCATCCAGGGTAAGGATTTATCAATCAGAAGTTCTCAGGGATCAGGCAGCCATCAAGTCCGATGGGTCATTAGTCTGGACTCCCAAGGGACTCCCCAATGGTCTATACTCTCTGTTTGCTCCATATCAGGCATCTTATCATTCGATTGGTAAAAAGATAGTAAGTCATGGAGGCATCTCCCTGGAGGAGGTCATGGTACCATTGGTAAAGATTAATAGGAAGAGTAAATGAATAGAAGTCGTTTTGATAAAGTAGGCATCAAACAGGTTATCCGATTGGAATGGATGGATAGATGCCTAAGCCTACTTCTTTCAGGAATGTCCGCAAATGAGATTCGTAAGGATCTGATAGACTATCTGGCGGATAAGAAACAAAGTGGGGGAACTGGGGAAAGAGGTGACAAGACCTATACCATTGCTATCGGAATCCTGGCAGCGTGGTTCGATCCGTCTCCTGAGCTTATTGATTTACGGGATAGATTGCTCTTGAAGGCAAAGAAATGCTCTGTGGAAAACTGGCTGCCACTGCACTGGGCGATGATGATAGCTGCTTATCCATTCTGGTACAATGTGGCTATACAAACTGGCAGAGTATTGGCTCTACAGGAGAAAGTAACTCAGAAGCAGATATTTGATCGCTTGGTAGAGCGTTATGGAGAACGCGCTACAGTATTGAGAAATGCCAGATATGCAGTTAGGTCCTTCGTTGCATGGGGTGTTTTGGAGGATACAGAGATAAAAGGTCGTTACAAGAAAAGTGATCCAATGGCAGTATCTGAACCACAGATCATAGCCATGCTCTTCGAAGCAATGCTGATCTCAACACCAGATAATAAGGCACCTCTGCGTTCTCTAATGGCATCTCCAGCTCTCTTTCCAATGTGTTTGGCTATGGATGTAGCCCCGCAGGCTATTGCATCAAATCCGAGACTTATTAGCGATCATTTCGGAGATGGTGAGATTGTGTTAGGCTTGTCTTCCACCATATAGGGTCTTGGTATGGGTTTTGATTCAGAATCGTTAAGCATATGTGGCAGAAGTGATTTCCGGGTGCTTAAGCCCACCCCCCAAACAAGTAATAATACTAATCTGTAGGTAAAAGGAGCATTCATGGATCATATCGGAATGAATAGGGATAAGGCAGAACTACTTCTAAAACAGCGATTTGGGCTAGATAGGTTCTATGATGAACAATGGGAGACTATATCCCGGGTTATCAGGGGTGAAAGGCTACTTCTAATTGAAAGAACAGGTTATGGCAAATCGCTATGTTTTCAGTTTCCAGCAATTCTATTTGATGGACTGACAGTAGTTTTCTCTCCCTTGATAGCGCTTATGCGAGACCAAGTTAGTAAACTACAAGCCCTGGGCATAATAGCGAAATGCATAAACAGCAATCAGAGCGATGAAGAAAACATAAATGTGATTACAGATGCGAAGCAAGGAACTGTAAAAATTCTGTACATTGCTCCGGAACGGCAAGAAAACATGACCTGGCTTGAAGAAGTACGCCACATGAAACTATCCATGGTAGTTGTTGATGAAGCGCACTGCATCTCTGTCTGGGGCCATGATTTCCGTCCAGCCTACAGGCGCATAATCAATCTTGTTAACCTGTTACCCAAAGGCTTACCGGTACTAGCAACTACAGCGACAGCAACAAAACGAGTTGAGCATGACGTAGCATCTCAGATCACTGGTGAGTTGAAGGTTATCAGGGGTAACCTGCTACGCGAGAATTTCGGATTATATGTAGTTAATGTGCAGTCAGATGACGATAAACTGATTTGGCTTGCCCAGAACATAACCAAGTTGGATGGTACCGGGATTATCTATACGGGAACGGTAGTTGAAACCGAGTTGATAAGTAAATGGTTTGAATTCTTGAATATACCAGCCAGATCATATAACAGCAGGCTGGACGCAGACACCAGAATAGAAGTGGAATCAGGTTTGCTAAACAATGAGTGGAAATGCGTGATCTCAACAAATGCTCTCGGGATGGGGATAGACAAACCTGATCTTAGATTTATTATTCATACTCAATTCCCTCAATCTCCGGTTCATTACTATCAGGAGATTGGACGGGCCGGCAGGGATGGTCTGCCGACAGTTATAGTACTTTTATACAATCCGGAAGATAGAGATCTACCGGAAGCATTTATCGAAGGTGCTAAGCCATCTACTGCAAAGTATCAGAGAGTGATCGCTGCCGTCCAAAATGAGATGCTTGGCGAGAAGGAACTGATGAAAAAAACTAACCTTGGTCAGACTCAGATCCGTGTTATTCGAGCTGATCTGATTGACCAGGGAATCATTAGAGAAGTGTATATAGGAAAGTCCAAGAAATATGAGTTCATCCCAAATTCAAAGCCATTTGATCCAAGCTTTTACGATCAGGTTCGTGAGGCAAAGACCAAGGAACTGAATGCCATGATCGAATATGCAGAGACATCCCACTCACGCATGTCATACTTATGCGAATACTTGGGAGACATTAACGATAGGGATTTCAATAATTGCGATAACACTGGCTTGGCAAAACACCATGTTAGTTCAAACCCTGAGTGGATTGAGAGATTGAACCAATTCCGCTTAAGCTACTTCCCAGAACTACAAGTAGAATCAGAAAAAACCAAGCTCATCGATGGAGTAGCTGGGTCTTATTATGGCGTATCAAATGTTGGATCTGCTATTCATAGGTGTAAGTACGAAAAAGGCGGTGATTTCCCAGATTTCCTGATCACGCTTTTGTTAAAAGCCTATTACTCAAAATTCCCAAAAGAGAAATTCGATCTGGTGTTGTACGTTCCCCCCACTGTATCAGGAGACTTGGTTCGGCATTTAGCAGAACGGGTATCAAATGCTTTGAAAATCCCTATCTCACATGATTTAGTTAAAAATAGAGCAATTCAGGAACAGAAGATATTTGAAAATCATTACCTGAAATCAGACAATGTTGCGGGAGCGTTTTCTATTCAAGATCCGCAGAAAGTATCGGGTAAAAAGCTATTGTTGATCGATGATATCTTTGATAGTGGAGCTACCATAAAAGAAATTGGCAAGTACTTAACACAGCTCGGTGTTGTGGTTATAGCACCACTAGTATTGGCAAAAACTGTCGGTGGGGATAAATTATGAAACACCTAAAGAATACAAGGTATTAAACTATGCAACAAGCAGCTTACTGGATAACAATATCGCACTTGAAGCGATGGACAAACGGTCAAATAAATGAATTGATCAAACAAATCTATCATGACAATGGATCGGATCTGCAGGAGTTCTTTTCCCTTGATCATGAAGGATGGAAAAACAGCTATTCCATTGACGAAAAGCGAATATCATCTTTACTTGAAGCTAAAGATCAGATAGCCAATAACGCATTTTTGGCTGAGAGTCTTTATAATCAAGGTTTTGAACTTATTCCACTAAACTCTCCTGATTATTCTCCAACATTGAAAGACAATCTCAAACTCGCATACTCCCCTCCCTTACTCTACATCAAAGGCAACAAACAGCTTCTTGTTGAGGATTCAATTGCGATTGTGGGATCTCGTAATGCTAGCTCAAGAGGATTGAAGTTTACAGATAACATTGCTAATAAGGCCAGTGAAGACTATAAAGTTATTGTTAGCGGCTTTGCCAAGGGCATAGACAAAGCAGCTCTCGATTCTGCTTTAAAGTATCACGGACATAGCATTATTGTACTACCCCAGGGAGTTATGACATTTGGGTCAGGATATAAGACATACTATAAGCAAATCATCGATGGAGACGTGCTCGTTTTAAGCACTTTTCATCCTAAAGCTCCCTGGAAAGTCGAATTAGCTATGGCAAGAAATCCGATAATCTACGGCCTCGCCAAAGAGATATACGTTGCGGATTCATCAAATTCAGGAGGAACCTGGTCTGGAGTGAAAGATGGACTTCGCAAAGGTCGCACGATTTACGTGAGGATGGCCTCAGATGATGAGACCAGTGCAAACAATCTTCTGATTAACCTTGGTGGAATAGCTGTTGATGATAAAGGTAATCCTGAGAGTCAACAAGAAACTGAAAGGCAGGTTTTACCCACAACTAGCATTCAAGATGATCTTCCAGGCAGAATCGTTGTGTTGCTGACGAATAACGTTCTGACAGCCAAAGAAATTTGTACCCAGCTTGGGATCGAAATGCCATCAAAGCAGTTGACAGAAGTCCTTAGTAAGATGGAAGAAATTGAAAAGGTGAAAATCGGTCGATCAGTCAAGTATCGCAAAAGACAACCAGAGATATTTGATCTCCAGTGATATTGAGGTTGATTGAAGTAATATATGTGTTCGACTTAAATGAAATGTCCAGAGTCAGAATTTATGGCTAGGCGTCTTGAGCGACATCAGTAACTTGTTTGAAGAGGGGGTAATGAGTGCCTAGTATTAGCGCTTCAATAACACAAGAGGTATCTTCATTTTTAACAAAGATCATGCCATTTATAAGTGATAGCTGGTGGCAAAAATATGGTTCTTTCTGCAATGATACAATGACAGAGTGAGATGGTTACTACATATGAAACACACTGATTTCCGTGCTGACATTAGCAATATTAAAACAATTCTAGAAGAGTATAAATGGGGGTTTTCGGTCATCAAAGAACTGATCCAAAACAGCAATGATTCGGAGTCATCTGAACTTATCTTCGGATTTCATGAACCTGATGCTGGATTTAGGCACTCCCTACTGAGAGACTGTCCTTCATTGTTTGTGATCAACAATGGCAAGTTCACGGCTAAAGACGCTTATGCTATTAATGAGGCAATTAGTAGCGGTAAAGACGATAAACTCACCACCGGAAAATTCGGAATTGGACTTAATAGCGTCTTTCATTACTGTGAAGGTTTCTTCTATGCAGCATCTGCAATTAAGGGTAGCTTCCGGAATATCGACATGGTTGCAGAAAAGGACTATGGATTCTATGAGAGGACTCTAAACATGGTCACCCCCTGGGATTCGTCAGCCCCGAAAAATCCTTACCGTCATTGGCAACTAGAACTTGAGCAAAACTGGAATGCAGACAGACAGGAGATCGTAAGGCTTCTTGATCCTTACATAAGAGACATGACTGATTGGTTCATTGTTTGGATACCTTTGCGCAGTAAAAAGATGATAAATGAGCATGACTGTATAATAGACGAGTTTTGGGAAGATTCATCCGATAAGATAATTATGAGTCTCTTCTGTGATATCAACTATGCTATGGTTAGCTATATCTTGCCAATGCTACACTCTTTACATAAGGTAAAATTCGTAAACAAAAGCCAAATCGAAGCTGAAATTGTACACTCAGCACCAAGGATTCCGCGGTTAAAAGAGATTGAAAATTGCTATCTCAAAAAGAAAAGGATCATAGACAGCCTCCAGGGAGAAGTTATTCTGAAAACTGGGTCAGTAATTCGCAGAGTCGAATACTTTTTGAAACAAGACATTGCATTAAGCGAAGATGTTCTAGACTTGTATAATGATATTAAGGCTAAGGGTCACAAAATCCTTCCTCCTCATGTTGGCATTCTGATGGTTAAAAACACTGGATCTAACTCCAAAGATAAATTCAAGTTTCATTATAGCAACACTCTACCACTTTCTGATAAAAATGACTTAATCGACGCTAAATATAACCTGTTTTTGCATGGTTGTTTTTTTGTAAACTCACGCCGTCAATACTTTGATCTAGCTTTAAAGGATAATCAACAGACTGAAAAACAAAGAGAAGCCAAATGGAATCAAGACCTCTTTAGGCATGCTCTGCAATTGATTCCAAAAGCTCTGAATGATTTCTCTAAAGTGTATGAGACCTCCTTTGCTGATTTAGAGGAGATCAGCAAAGTAGTGTGCACTGAAGTGAATGTTAAAGAACAAGAAGTGCCGGACTGTTTCAGAGAACTTTGCCATGCAGGGCAATGGGTTTCACGAGTTAGGAAGGGGATATTACAGTGGGAACTGATTCCACGAGAAGACTATTTTGAGATAAGCCATGATTACTTGAACCACGTTGCGAAGCTTCCCAATCTGAAGCATATGAGTGAGAATTATAACTTAATAATTCCCAATGCTGGGTGTATGCTACTAGACCAGTATCGGCAAGAATGGGGGGAGAATCTAATTGATGCTTTTTGGAGTGTTGACATCAAAGACATTACGAATGATCGTGAATTTGCTCAATACTGGCTCAAGGAAAGCTTCGAGCGGATTGGCGCCTTTGAAGACATACACTATTGGCATCTCAGGTTTTTTAACAAAATCAAGGCCTTAATACTAGGATTGCCTTTCACGTTAGTTCATAAATATCATAGCAGTATTAGTAATCTGCTTGATAGTTTTAAAGATAAAGTCATAGTCCTTGATTTTGAAAAATCTGGTCATTGGAAGCAGCTTAACGAGGTTTTAGCAGATTACTTAGCTTTACCGTCTGATTATCAGGATTGGCAAGAAACAAATCCAAAGCTTCCGGCATCTTTGATTAATAAGGTTCTGCAATGGATGCCAAGTAACAACGAGGAACTCAAGAGAATATGCCATGGCTGGGCAATAGATATTCTGGCGAATTGTGAATTGGGTGAACTCGATATTGCATACCGTAATCTTCCTCTAATTCAACTTGAGGAGCTAGACAAAGGGACAGAATTCTATTCTATAAACGAGATCCAAGAGTTATGCGTGTTAGCATCAAATTCCAAAAAGGAGTTGTGCCGACTGATTTCTAAAGCTTTCGAATGTATGCCTGTCTACTTAATGAATCTCGCTAAGAGTAATCCTGAGAAAAACATTCCTGGCCTTGATTCAGTAGTGACTGCGTCAATTGAGTACATTGCGAAACAATTCAGCAAGTGGAGTTTTGGTAGTTTAGAAGACCGCTTGAAATTGTTAGAGTATTTATGCTCAGACTTGGGAGAAGCTAAGATAAAAGGATACAGAAATGTTATTAGGGCATTACTGGCAGGCAAAAGAGAACTAGATCAAAATGAGAAGCTTTATTTGTACAAAAACAAGAGTATTTGGTACAAGCTATCTGTAGCTTTGTGGGAACCGCTTGGTCGCAGTTTCGATAAAATCGCTTATACCCAAGGAATCTCATTTACAGACACACTATCAAATGAACTTGGGGTATATACTGTCAGCAAAGATCATATACCACCAGAATTGTATGATAACATGCCTAAAAACATAAACCTGACATGGATGACACTGGCTGAGAGAGAAACGGTTTACAGAAGGTTGACAGATCTTGATGAAAATGATTATAGACTGTTGAAGCTGCCGATTTTCCAACCAATCGATGGTGATTGGATAAGTATTGCGGAGCGTTTGGAATCTACGTATATGGTGGGTTATGAATCAAATTCTAACGATATACCTAAATCGAGCCTGACAATTCTCAAGTTCAATGAAGTATTGCACAGATGTACTCTTATTAAATCATTAGATCACAATGCCATGGCTAGGATGTACCTTGGGGTTGATGAACCATCTCAGTACATGGAGAAGATAGTAGACTTATTGGCGCAACTTAGCTCTGAAGAAATGAATCTACTTGAACTGGACGACATACCATGGATCAAGATAAAAGATACAAGTTTCGGTCTGAATAGAGTCCTTTACCATATGCACATAACAAAAGAACTACGCTTAGTTATCGATGCATATTCATCATCATCAGAAAGCCCAGAATTCTACATTACATATAACGAATTGCCGAATACACTTAAAGATAAGAATTTAATTGATAAATTGAAGAACACTTCATTCTGGGATGAAGAGATGATTCTGAGAGTCATGGGAAAACTTATCGGAGGGACATCACCACTAAACATCTTCAGGATAAGCGAAGAGGCTGATTGGAATGACTATTATCCATCAGTTGAATATGCTCTTAATGATCACGAGATTATCAGAATTTTAAACAGATGCAAACAGAACGTAAGTCCAGAGAAAATTGATAGGCTCATTAAGCCGTGTTTGTTTATTAACAACCCTCCGATCCCCCAACAGATAGAGATATTGACGTCATGGGCTAATGCTATTGAGAGGGATTGTTTGGTATTAGAAAGCTCCGTGATTTACACGCACTTCATCACAGTATTAAAGGAATATCTGCACGGGGGCTCTGGTCTTGATCTGTTAAGGGAAATACGATTGCCCAATTCAAAAGGAGTATGGTTGCCGAGTAGTCGCCTATGCCTTAACGATACTCTTGTTAATAGAGACCATGTTTTAGAAATCAAACTCGGTGAGCTGCTTTCACATGATTACTTCGCAAACATTGTCCATAAGCCGGAACTAATCATACTGGATAATCAAACAGAATATGATATGGATAACTTGCTGGAATACCTAAGATTATGCAGTAGATATATAAACAAGAATCTGATTGGTGTTTTCTTGGCTTTCTTGGCAGATGGAGATCCAAAATGGAGACAATGGGCTGATTCCAATTTCTTCTCTGAAGTTAATAGTGTAGAGAGTGTAAGAAGTAGTATAAAAAAACCTTGGATTGACGAGTTTCAATTGTGCCACCAAAATAAACCAGATTATCTGGCAAACGTAATGAAAGAAATTGAAGAGAAAATATGGGATACAAAGATTAATCTGCGATTTGTAAGCCATCCTGATTCAAGTCAGGCTCATTCATTAACCGGAGATATAATTCAGTTTCAAAGTGAGCCTTCGTTACTAAGGTTTGTTCATAGAGATGATACTTCTAGGGTGGTCGACTTCGATTTCCATATGCTTGATATTGATGCCATTGGGGTGGATGGGTTGAAAAAGTGTTTGCATGATGCCCTAAATCTCCTCGTGCTAAAGGCGTATCAGTTAACCCCCAAACAGTCGCTGGTTGAATCACTGGTATGGAACCAGCTTGATGTTGATAACCAGGTTAGTATTTCCATTGTCCAGGAAGTAATAAAGAGCGAAATGATGCATACCTTCAAAAGATTGAGAATCGGTCGAGAAATTGAACAGGTAAGAAAACTGGAGCAACAAGATAAGGAGATGAATTATAAAAGGGTTACAGGTAAGTTTGAATCTAACGAGGAAGCCGATAAATCATATATGGATCAACGCAGAGAATTAGAGGCTAATGTCAGTATTGCACTACACGATGAAAACGTCCAAAGAGCCATATTAAAAGGTGTGAGGCAAGAGCTTGAAAGATTCCAATATGATCTCAGTTCTATTCTGTTTGAATTGTTCCAAAACGCCGACGATGCTTGCTCTGAATTGGAAAACCTCTCTAGGAAAACTGAGAACTATACCTTTCAAGTGATTCCGAATCCCGATGATGGGACAATTTCTGTTTTACATAACGGCAGATTTATCAATGAACAAGAAGGAAATATATACAGCAGCGAAATGAGTAATTATTTTAGCAACGATCTCCATAAAATGCTCACACTCAACTATTCTGACAAGCAAGGAGATTGGTTAACAGGGAAATTTGGACTTGGCTTCAAGAGTATTTACCTTGCTACAGACGAACCATGGATTGTAAGTGGAAGGCTAAATTTCAAGATTGTGGGAGGAATGTATCCTGAGCCATTGAAATCTGAGGAACTAGCAACCTTACAATGTTTTGTGAATAACAGTGATGTGACAGTTTTCAGTATTCGAACTGGGGCACCGGAGGTTTACAATAGGTTACTAAGTGTATTTGATGATTATGCATTCCTGATGCCTTTGATGAGCAAGAAGATCAAGAATGTTAGATTTGGTCTCAAGGAGTTCAGCTATTCAACTGAGGAATTTTTCGAGAACATCAATTTATTCACAATGGGAAGTAGCCGATTCCTGGCTTTTAAAGGCATTAGCGACTGGAATATAGTGTTCAAGATATCTGGCTGTGAATTGTCTGGTTTCGAAGATATCTGTCCTGTCTGGGTAACCGTACCAGCTCTTGGAACTCGTAGTGAGTATAAGTTTCTAATTAATGCCAATTTCAATCTAGATGTGGGGAGGAAACAGCTTGCTACATGTACTCACAATAATGACTTAGCTCTTACTATAGGCAAGGAATTTGCCGATACAATCAAAAAACTGATAGACTCTCAGGGTAGCTTTGAGGATAAGCCATCCTTATTGGATAAGTCTGGACTTGATTGCAGAGGTTTATGGAAATCACTTTTCTTTCTGCTTTCTGACGGCATTAGTTGGTCAGGAGAGTTGTCGGATATTGATCGAGTTTTCTGGGAACTGGATGAAGATAATTATTTAGGGATTATTTGCTCCAATCAACTGATTCCTAATGATCTTGCAGAACCATTTTCTTGTCTTGTTAGTTTAAACGACATCAGGTACTGCATCCCTGATTATCTGAACAACTCCCAGACACTTAGTGTTTTAGAAAACTCTGGTTTGTCCAAGAATACACTAATAAGTCAAAACATCCGAGATAGAATTGCTGGCTTACTAGACCATTTTAGCATCAAAGAACTTGATTATGAGCAGATAGCAAATGCCTTGTGTCCTGATAAACAATTGTCTCCCCAAATTGCGGAGGGGCTGGGTTCAGTCCTTATCGTGCTTGAACAGAAAATCAGTCCTGAAGTGTGGGAAACACTTGGCAGGGGATCAAGCTTTAACGCAAAGGATGGGACATGGCATCCAGCGGAGATTCTGGTGCTGGATAATGATCCTGATCTTGAGGGGTTCATATCACATTCAAAACTACTTTCCAGAGATTATGCTGATAGGGGATTATGGTTGTTTAAAAAATTCCAAGGGCAAGGCTCGATTATCTCTGACGGGATAATTTCTGCGAAGGGTATAGCCAGCCAGAAAGCAGCCTTATCATATCTGCTCAAACATTGGGATGAATACAAGGAGACTGTATTTGGAGCTGATTGGCTATTAACTCTTGACCCTGATTCTGATATCACCGATGATCTAGACGATGAGCAAAGAAAAAAGCTTGTTGAGTTGATTAGGCAGATTGCGATATGGGCATTAGGCTCCCCAATGGCTCAATACTCTTTCAAGTGGTTTAAGACAATCCTTTGGGCTTTGAACTACGGAAAAAAGGACGAGTACAAAAGTGTTAGTCAAAGTGTTAGATTCGATGCCCACAAGTTATTGAATGACAAGATAATACTACAGTTATCAATGCCCAGGCGATATATTCTTCAAAGCTATGAAACTGCCAAGAACATTAAGCTGAGCTATGGAGACAATAGTAAACCATTGACGAGTTGCAAGATTGAGAGCGTGACTCTAGCTCCTGACTATGTTGAAGTTCTGTTTGATAAGCCTCTTTCAGAGTCATTAATCAGAGAATTTATGCCGAATACCCAGTTTACTTTGCAATTTGAGGATTTTGTCGATGTGTCCAGACTCTGGCAAAAGGCATATCATGACCTAAGCTATGAAGATGATGATTGTCTGAAAAATGAGCTGAGTGAACATATAGAGTTTATCTTTGGACCTCCAGGTACAGGTAAGACATTCACTTTGGCTTCCAAACTTACAAAATTGGCAATGGATTGCGGCAATATCCTGGTGCTCGCACCCACAAATGCTGCCGCTGATGAGCTCATTAATAAACTCATCGAGCAGAACTCCCCGCTTATAGATCACACTGTAAGGTTTGGTAACTGTACAAATCTAGAGATAAACTACTTGGGGATCGTATCCAACCCGGGGAAATCCAAAAAAGATGGAACAATCCTGACTGTGACGACAGCAATCCGATTTCCCTATGATGGCTATCGAATGGAGAAATTCGCCTCAACTCCCTGGGATTACATTATCTTTGATGAATCTTCCATGCTACCAGTTCACTTTGTCACCTATATCATCATAATGGCTGCTAAACATAATAAGGACTGCAAATTCATAGTAGCCGGCGATCCTCTTCAGATACCACCTATCTATAATTTTCCAGAAATTATGGACGATAGACAATTGGCTGAGAAGATGGACATGTTTAAGAGCGAAGTCGAGGAGCAAACTATCTATAGCATGGTTGGCTTGACATCTTTCCAATCAAGTGTTGAGGAGTATCAACTCAGCCCCTATGAATATCATGTTGAACAGCTTTTAATTCAAAGAAGGTGCCTGGAACCGATCGGGGAGTTGTTTAGCAAGTATTGCTATAATGGCAACATCTTACATGAGGCAAATATTGATCCTGAATCAATACCTTCCCTACCGACAAGTAAACAATTCAATCCTAAACCTATAACGATCGTGAGATGCCCAGTTATCGGGGGGGATGTTTATCACTCGCGGTCGGTCAAAAAGAGCTCTACCCATCCCTATTCTGCATTGCTGGTCGTTGAATATATCAAGAGCATCGTGAATATCTTGGGTGCTGAACACAGCGTTGGTATCATCTGTCCCTACAGATCACAAGCAGATCTTGTGAAAAAACTAATGGCAAAGCAGAACTTTGATAATCTCATGTATCAAGCAGATACCATTCATGGCTTTCAGGGCGGTCAGAAAGACATCGTTTTCTGCATTTTTAACACTCCTCTGAAGTATCCACCAACATCAAAAACGACACAATTCATTGCAGGTACCCAAAATGCGATTATGCTTAACAAACGATATATAATCAATGTGGGTGTCAGCCGTGCTCGTAAATATCTGTTTCTGCTGATCCCAGATTACTATAACAAAGATACCAAGGCTAATATTCCGGGCTATAAGAACCTTACGGAGTTAAACGACTTGCTGGAGATTATCAAAAACCGGATAGACCCGCAATTCGTTCTCGATATACATTCAGACATTATGGAGAAGCATATGTTTGGGACCCAATCATATATCTTGGAAAACTCGATCCTCATTCCACATGACAAGGTGAATGTCTATCAAAGATCGCCTAAGCATTATCTGATAAGTCACGACGAGAATAACATCGACGTTCAATTGGATTACCGAACTCTAGACTCAAGAGGTGAGTTGGAATCTGTCAATGCTCAATCTGACAAAAAGGTGTCACAACCTGCCAAATTGGAGTCATGATTTGACAAATTGCTGTCACTTCTGAAGGGCATGGGATTCCGATGATTTGACAAATGAGTGTCACAAACTGAGGGCTTTTCTGCGGTTTTGTCAAACTGGTGTCACGATTTGACATTTCAGATGTCACTTCTTACTGTTTGAGCACCTTCAGAACTCTCCGGTGTAAACGCAGAAAGGTCTTGCCAAATTCTGCTTGACAGTATGGTGTCAATTTAATTTACAGTAATCTGTCAATACTTTGGCAAAGACCGAGGAGAGAATGAGCGACAGAACCGTTTTTCAGTCATTGGATTTTATGACCCGGCGTTTCCCGCTGAACAGGTTGCTGAACACTCTAAGGAACAACAGCGCCAGCCATCTGA
>Ga0209719_1001137_pt1 | contig 34203 bp, 38 predicted proteins | sample AD_JPNAS2_MetaG_FD_184421 | JGI IMG/M metagenome (GOLD analysis project Ga0209719, IMG submission 184421) | Active sludge microbial communities of municipal wastewater-treating anaerobic digesters from Japan - AD_JPNAS2_MetaG (SPAdes) (version 2) | ecosystem: Engineered > Bioreactor > Anaerobic...
TATCCTCCGGATATGTTACTTTAATATCAGTGTTATAATAAAAACCTTTGATACTAATTATATTATGAAAAGATGCAAAAAGTCAAGACTGATAATGTATGATGAAAATCCGTTTGTGGAATATTTTCAGTTCTGCCATGTGATAAATTTATTCCATGATGAAGCATTTGCACTTAATTGAAACTTCATTTTTACCTTTTATAACAACAATAATAACATCGTATGTCATGCCTTTATTGCCTAAAGCGGGATCATATGTTGTTGTATAATTCATTTGAATTTTATATGGACCTGCTGAGTAGATTTCATAAAATGTACTGCCCATAGTTTCGGATTCAATCTGCTGAGTTGATTCAGTCAGTTTTAACGGAAAGTCTTTTCCGTTCAGGCGCATCCATTTGGTTTGTTTTCCGTCAACCACGCAGATCATATGTTTTTCGAAATCGTTTTCTTCGAAGCCTTCCTTGACATAGTACCATGAAAAATCCTCTGAAGGGTGATTGTTGTAATCAATATAACCAATTGTAAAAGGGCATGTGGCTGCAGCGGTTTTCTTCCCAGTTGAAGTTAAATTACTATCCGCTGAGAGAAGAGAAATGTGAGCACTTAGTATTATCAATATGAGAAAATTATTTAAAACAAACCTGAAGAATGTATTCATTAAACACCTCCTGTAAAAAAAAATTGAATTTAAAATGTTTCAGAAATAATACAATGTCTCGTTTATAATAAATTGAAAGTTAAAATCTATGTGTTCCGTTTATATTAGTGCTTTGAATATTTTGCAAGCATTAACTAGTTACTGTGATCATTTCATGAGTTTGTCTGCGTATGATTTATAAAATGATGGTGTTCACTTGTCACATTTTTCTGAAATTAAAAATTAACTAGCTGAATTAATATCGCTATCATCATAGTGATAAAAAAGCGATAACTTTTCCAAACGTACTCAGAGGTGAACAAGTCTGAGCACTGATCCATGCCCAACTGGATTTAAAAGGCATCAGTAACGATCCATGTAAAGCGATGTTTTCAATACGCAACAGGAAATTGCAATAAAAGGCATCGCAAGAAGCCTTTTATTGTCTGCTGATACTCGGGAATTACTTATTATCTTTGATAATGCTGTAGACCAAAGCGGCAGCGTCACCGACTACTTTTCTGCATATTATCTGGTGATGCTTTCTCTGTTCAACTTCATCCGTGCTCTTGACATATTTTTTTAAAATTTCCGCGCACTGGGTCGTTCCGTAAATTTCTTCAGCAAGTTTATCGAGTTCGCGTACTTTCGCGTATGCTGAAAGTTTTGTTTCCATGTCGAGCGGTTCAGTATTGCCGAATTCTAAACCCAGAACCATGAACGCGCCTGTGAGTGCGCCGCACTTCTGACGCAAGCGACCCATGCCGCCGCCGAAGGTTGACGAAATCTTTTTTGCGGTTTCATCATCGATTCCGTAATTGGATGAAAACGCCAGCAAAACCGCTTGAGAGCATGCATATCCAGAATCAAAATAATTCAGCGCTTTTTTAACGTAAGTTTCTTTCATAGTTTCAGTATTCTCTTTTCTTGATATCAATATCTTTATAATAATCGGCAAAAGGCTTCCTTTATGGAAGCCTTTTGCCGATCAATGATCGCATGCATTCGCGCCTGTAACGAGTTTTCCTTCAAGATAACTCTTAGCAAGATTTTCAGGTGTATCGCATGGAGCGCCGAAAATCACTTTTATGTTTCTTTCGGCGAAAAGATCTTGAGCGCGTCCGCCCATTCCTCCCGCTATAATCATGTTGACTCCGCGTTCTCCGAGAAATTTCGGAAGAAGTCCGGGCTCATGCGGAGGTGCTTCAAGTTCGCTTGTCTGAGAGATTGTCTTTGCAGTCTCATCAGCGTCGATTATCGAGAATTTCTCGCAGTGACCGAAGTGAGTATTAAGCATTCCGTCATGTACAGGTATCGCTATTTTAATCATAATCAATCTCCTTATTTTTTAATTTCAGTGAGAACTTCCGCAACGTGTGTGAAAATTTTTGACGCGTGTGAGTCTGCTCTGTTTACATAAGGAACCCCGGCATCTCCGCATTTGCCGAGTTCAGGTTCTATCGGAATCTTGCCTAAGAAATTAATTCTATAGTCCTTTGCTATTTTTTCGCCGCCGTCTTTTCCGAATATGTCATATACTTCTCCGCATTTAGGGCAGGCGAATCCGCTCATGTTTTCAATTATTCCGGCAACCGGAAGATTGAGCATCTTGCAAAAATTTACGGAACGGCGCACGTCTGCGGCTGATACTTCCTGCGGAGTTGTGACGAGCACAGCTCCGTCAGGATTGTCGAGAAGCTGAATTGCTGAAAGCGGTTCGTCGCCTGTTCCCGGAGGGCAGTCAACGATCAGATAATCGAGCTCCCCCCATTCAACATCTTTTATGAACTGTTTGATGGCGCCGGTCTTCATCGGGCCGCGCCATACAACAGGAGCGTCTTTTTCTCCGAGAAGAAAACCGACAGAGAGAACCTTCAGGTTCGGAATGCATCCGATCTCAGCCGGAACAATTCCTTTTTCGGTTGAAACGAGTTTCGCGCCGGTAAGCCCGAGCATAGTCGGAACGCTGGGTCCGTGAACATCAACATCAAGAAGTCCTGTCTTGAATCCTTTCGCCGCGAGAGCGCACGCTATATTTACTGATACGGTACTTTTCCCGACACCGCCTTTTCCTGATAATACAACGAATTTCTTTTTAATTCCCTTGAGTCTTTCTTTTAACATTAAATCGTCATCATTCTGTGACATATTTTCTCCCATATATTTTTAATAATATTTTTAATTTCAACGCAGTCCGATTCCATGACTGTAAGGGCTCGGATCTGTGACTGTGTGAATATTTTGCTGTAAGGTATTTTGCCCGCAACTATGCCTCCGAGTTCAAGAGTTTTTTTTTCAACACGTGAAGTAATTTCTTCGTTTACGTCAAAGCGGTTCACGCATACAAAAAAAGGTATGCGGAAATGCTTAATTAGCGAAGCGATTCTTTCGAGATCATGTTCGCCTGAAAGCGTAGGTTCGGTTACGATTAAAACAGCATCAGCGCCTGTAATGGAAGCTATCACGGGGCATCCGATTCCCGGAGGGCCGTCGGTTATGATGAAGCTTTTATTTTCTTCAGATGTTTTTTCTTTTGCTTTTTTCCGGACAAGCGAAACGAGTTTGCCTGAATTTTCTGCTCCCGCGAACAATCTTGCGTGGGATACTGTTCCGAATCTGCTTTTTGAAATGTACCATTCACCGCATTTTCGCTCATCAAACATAATAGCGTTTACCGGACAAAAATGAACACATACGCCGCAGCCTTCGCACGATGTTTCTTCAATGCTGAAAATTCCGTCATTATTTTTAACTGCCTCAAAACGGCAGAGTTCAAGGCATCTTCCGCATGAAACGCATTTGCTTTTATCGATAGAAGCAAGCTTGCCGCTTTCGAAGATTCCGCTTTCCATTACTGCCGGTGAAAGCACAAGATGAAGATCGGCTGCATCAACATCGCAGTCTGCAATGACGGTGCTTTCGGAAAGAGACGCTAACGCGGCGCTTACACTTGTCTTTCCTGTTCCGCCTTTTCCGCTGATTATAACGAGTTCCTTCATTTGAATTCCCCCGCGCGGCTTATAATTTTATTAGAATTTAAAATGAAATACTGCTTAAACTCAGGCAGAGCGTCATAGAGCGGAATTCCTTTAGAATAAGCACGCGCCGCGTCAATGGATTCTTTGATACGCATGATGACTTCGATGTTTTCACTCGTGCAATATTTTTCAACACGGTCATCTCCCGAATCCGCGCGGTTGATGATGACGTAGAAATTCATTTTCATTTTGCGGAGAGTTTCTACGGCAAGCGTCATGTCGTGAAGTCCGAATGGTGTCGGCTCTGTTACAAGAATGACATAATCGGCTCCGCCGACAGCGGTAACCATGGGGCATGAAGTTCCCGGAGGGCAGTCGATTAATGCAATTTCTTCGCGCGCCAATTTTTTTACTTCCCGTATGAGGGGTGGAGCCATCGCCTTTCCTATGTCAAGAATGCCCTGAACAAGATGTATTATGCCGGCATTATATTCCAATATTTCGCCGGTTTTACTGTCTGTTTCTTTTATACATTTTTCCGGACAAACTAGGGAACATCCGCCGCAGCTGTGGCAGAGGTCGGGAAATATCACAGCGCGTTTCTTCACTATTGCAATACAGTTGAATTCGCAAATTTCCGCGCATTTTCCGCAACCGGTACAGCGTGAAAGATCAAGTGAAGGAATTTTGACATTAAATTCTGATCTCGAAATTTCTCTGCATTCAAGAAGAAGATGCGCGTTCGGTTCTTCGACATCACAGTCTAAAAGACTTATTTTCTTATTTGAATCTGCAAGCGCTTTAGCAAGCGAAACCGAAACGCTTGTTTTTCCTGTTCCGCCTTTTCCTGACGCGACGGCAATAATCATACCCAGTGTCCTTCAACGTCTGCAGAGTCGGCTTCTTTCAGAGTGCCGGCGATAAAATCTGCTATGACATCTTTGACCGGCTTTTCTTCGCTGTGATATATTTTTACACCGGATTCTGAAAGAAGCTTGTAAGCTTTCGGTCCGGTGTGACCTGTTATTACCGCGTCCGCTCCGGTGTTTATTACATTCTGCGCGCTTTGGATTCCGGCACCTTGAGCGGCATTAAGATTCTGAGTGTTGTCTATCAGTTCATTCGTTTTTGTTTCAGTATCATAGATCATAAATTTTTTCGCTCTTCCGAAGCGCATATCCATCTTGTCATCCATGTCTAAGCTGTTAATGCTTATTGCTATTTTCATTTTATTTCCTTTCATTAAGAACATTCTGTTCGAGAAGTTCTGCAGCGTGAAAAACACATTCCGCGCATTTTATTTTTCCCGCGAGTCTTATGTCTCTGCATCTGACATGACCGCCGGAAAAGAGCGAAAACTTTTTTCTAAGAGTTTCGGCTTTTTCTCCGGCGATAATGCATGCCGCGTGTAATGCTCCGCATAAGCCTTCAGGAGCGCGACCACTTCCGCAGGATGTAAAATCTTCGGATACATTTTCTCCTGATTTTATTTCCCAAGCAGAAGCGACTGACTCGGCGCAGTTTCCCTTTCTGGTCAAAAATAATTCTTTAGCCTTATTGTTCACTTTCCCCGCATTCCTTAATCTTTTGTTTGAGAGCTGAAAGTTCTTTTTCAAGATACTCTTCGCGTGATTTAAGATATTTGACATCGTTCAATTCTTCAAAGCCTTGTTGATTGAATGCCTGATATCCTCTTCCGAATCCGTTACCACGGCCGAAAAATCCATTTCTTTCGCAGCCTCTTCCGCGTCCACCGGCATTTCTTCCTCCGAAAAATGAAGCGGCTCTGTTTGTAAATCCTGGAGCACTGCTGCCGCTGCAAAAACCTGCTCCTCTTCCGTCACCTCTTGGCATAATTAACCTCCTATAGTTTATTTTTTCCGCATCTATGGCGCATTCTTCCGCATTGTCTTTTTCGGACGCAGCCGGGCATTGCGAAATTTTCGTAAAGCGGTTTGTTCGTTTTAATCATTTTTATTATTTCGTCCGCTTCACCTGAAAGATACGCGAAAACGGCAATTCCTTTTTGTGAAAGTATTCTTTCAGCATCAGAGCTCACCGCGCCGCAGATGAGAAGATCAATTCCGTTTTGAAGGAGAATGTCCGCCTTAGCTTCCGCAGATTGAGCGTCAAAGGTGATTTGCTTTTTTGTAAAATCATTTTCATTCAAGCTCTCGTAAACAAATACGTTTGAGGCTGAATCAAAAAGCGGAGATACTCTCCCGTTCCATATAGTAATTGCAATCTTCATGCTTATTTAATAGCAATAATCGTGCCATTCGGAAATTTGAGGGGAAACGACTGTCTTATTGATAATAAGATTGCAAAAATGCAATTAGTACTTCAAAATATTGCGCAAATGCAATTAAATTCAAGTTCTAAAAACTTCTTGATACTTTTGAACAATTGTTAAAACTTAATTATGTATTTAATATTATACCTAACAACTTTGGTTGCGATTCTGACCGGATGCTTAATTCTTGGAATTTACATATATTTGAAGGACAGAAGATCTCAGACTAACCGAATTTTTTTCATAAATTCCATCATTCTGAACATTATCATTGTTTTCACGATATGTATTCAGATCGTAGATAGTAATCCGTTAGCTGTTTTTCTTCAATCCGTTTATAACATTATTCTTCTTTTATTTCTGATCGGTTCACTTTATTTTACTATCATATTTTCTAAACTCAAATTGAATATTTATATCTCTGTTTTATATGCTTCAATATTTTTCATTATATCATACGCTTTTTTATCTGAAGGCGGAAATTATATTTATATTGAAAGAATAAACGGCATAAATATATACGAACTTAAAAATAATATATTTTGGTTCTGCATATATTCTCCATTTCTTATTTTAACAGCTGTAATCATGTTTTATTATCTGATAACAGCCAAAAGAAGATCTTTATTGATTAAGAAAAAAAAACAGATACGCATTATTTTTCTTTCAATACTGACTTCATTTACCGGCGGATTTATTTTTCTTATGATATTTCCGGCAATAGGAATTTATAAAGCTCCTTTGCTTACTCCGTATTTTTTCGGACTTTATATGACGGGAGTTTTTTATTCGATTGTCAGATACAATTTTCTTTCTTTCGGAATCAATGATATCGCACGTGAAATACTTGCTCAAATACATGAGATTGTTGTTATTACCGGATTTGATAATATAATAATAGATTCAAACGAATATTTTAGTCACATTACCGGAATTAGAACTTCTGAATGTATAAATAAAAATTTTTTAAATTTTGTTATTAATTCAGATGAGGTCTCCGATGAAATAAGCAAAATTTCCTGCGGCATCAAGGATTTGGGCAGATGCAGAATCATTTATAGAAATTCGGAAGGTGTTTTGACTACAGACTCCGAAATCCGTATTGTAAAGGACCGTTTTGGGGATTCTGCAGCTATTCTAATACTTTCAAGAGAAAATAAGGGGGTTGAGCAGTTCTGCAAACATTTCAATATAACACCGAGAGAATTATCAATAATATCAATGTCAATTTCAGGAAAATCAAATTTAGAAATTTCAAATACGCTTCACATAACCCGACGTACTGTTGAAACTCATCTTACAAATATATACAATAAAATATCAGTTAATAATAAGATAGAATTATCTAACATAGCTTCTGATTACGGATTTTTTTCAAAATAATCCATAAACTACGTGTTTGCCACGATGACATGAAACCATTTTTATATCATATTTCCTCATAGTAAAAGAGGGATTGATATGAAATTGTTTCTTTCTAAGCCTATTGTGTCAGTTTTAATTCTATCAGCTGTTTCATGCGGAGGGGGCGGAAGTTCAAGTCAGGCATCCTCGAATGAGGATAGGAATAATGCGCCCGAAATTGGAGTAATTGAGGATGCAACTGTAACTCCTTTTGATTACGCAATACTTAGCGGTTCAGCGACTGATGGGGATGGAGATATTCTTTCTTATAATTGGGAAGCGGATCCCTCAAATCCTTCTGAAGTAAATATTGATAATGCCTCAGGAGCTGTAACTGGATTTTTTATAGCGCCGGATTATATTCCTGGTGATTACAGATTTAAACTTTCGGTTTCAGACGGAAAAGAAATATCTGAAAAAGATGTTGTAATTACAGTCAAAAAGTTCATCGAAACAACGGCAGCGGATGGCGGTTTATCTGGTTCTGTATTATTCGGTTCTGATGTCGCACTATCAAAAAATGCAGAAACATATGCAATCGGCGCGGAAAATTCAAACTCAAGCAAGGGAGCAGTTATAGCCGGTAGAAAAAATTCATCAGGAATATATGAAACCTTAACTCTATGTCCGTCGGATGCATTATCCGGAAATAAAATCGGAACAATGGTAGCGGTATCCGGCGACGGCAAAACAATATTGGCTTCCTCCATCGCGTGTAACTCATATTTCGGCAAGCGCCTTTCTATCTCACAGGACGGCGGAACATTGCTGATAGGAACAGCTTATAAAAATTCCAACGCAGGAAGTGTTTTTACATTTTAAATAAAAAGGAGAAATCAAATGAAAGGTAAAATCTCAAAAATCTTCACAGCGGTACTCATGCTGATGTTATCATCCTCCGCATTTGCATGGCCTGACGGTGAAAAGCAGGGTTTGATTATGGGTATCACAGGGGGAATTTCACGCGTAGGAGTTGAGACTGAATCTTCTTCTGGAACAGGAACGGGTTTTATGGGGGGTGCGCTTATCGGGTATGGATTTAATGATTCGTTTTTGTTGAATTTCAAGTATCGCTATTGGTATGCTGATGTTGATGATACGGTGTTTCATACATGGTCATGGTGTGCTGACGGGATGTATTTTCCTGTAAAAGATAACGGTTTTTTCCTGAATGCAGGATTGGGCCGCGCTTTGACATTGCCGGACGTATCAGGAGCTGAATCACAGGGAGGCATGTTTTTTTACGCGGGCGCAGGATATGAAATAACAAAATGGGTTTTTCTTTCGGTTGATTACGGAATCGGGTCATATACAAATAATATTGATGGAAAAATATTAACATTCGGTGTTAGTTTTATCGGATATTAATCTTCTTTGAGAAATGATCGAGCTTCAGGGCTATGATATCCAAAAATCATAACCTGAAGTTTAGATTGTATTAATATCAAATTATTAATGATTATCCATCAAGCCGTATTTTTTCATTTTGCGGTAAAGCGTTGCTTTGTCTATTCCAAGTTCATCTGCGGTTTTTGTGCGGCTGAAATTGTTTCTCTTTAGTGCCGAAAGCACGGTTTCTGCCTCAGCTGAATTTTTCTTTGATCTGAAATCTCCTGATGATTTGTTTTCAGCAGATGCTATTTCGGGAGGCAGGTGTTCCGGCCCGATTATTTTTTTTGTGCAGAGAACGAATGCGCGCTCGATGACATTTTCAAGCTCACGGATGTTTCCCTTCCAGTCATAATTGAAAAACATACGGAATACTTCAGACGAAACGCCTGAAATATTTTTACCTTGAAGGGCATTGAATTTTTCTACGAAGCGTGCGGTTAATGCCGGTATATCATCTTTTCTCTCACGTAGAGGGGGAAGTTCAACTTTTATGACGTTTATTCTATAATATAGGTCTTTGCGGAATTCTGCTGATGCGACCATCTCCTCGAGATTCTTGTTTGTAGCCGTGATTATGCGCACATCAGTTTTTATACTTTTTACCGAACCAAGCGGTTCATATTCACGTTCCTGCAACACACGTAAGAGTTTAACCTGCATTGCCTGGCTTATTTCACCAATCTCGTCAAGAAAAAGAGTTCCTCCTTCTGCGATAGTGAACCTGCCCGGTTTGTCTTTGTCCGCACCGGTGAATGCACCTTTCTTGTAGCCGAAAAGTTCACTTTCAAGCAGTTGTTCCGGAAGAGCTCCGCAGTTAACTGCGACAAAAGGTTTGTCTTTTCTTGGTCCGGATGAATGAATTTTGCGGGCAAGAACTTCCTTTCCTGTTCCGGTTTCGCCTGAAATCAATACAGTGCTTGAGCTTTCTGCAAGTGCCGGTAAAATTCCGCAGATAGTTTTCATTGCTTCGCTTGAACTCGAGAAAAAACCTTCACAGGAATCTCCGCGCAGTTCGCGTCGCAATAGTTCGACTTCTCTAAGATCGCGGAATGTTTCAGCTCCGCCTGTTATTTTTCCTGACTTATTTTTAAGAATAGCTGTTGATATACTTACTGGAATTTTATCTCCGTCAGGATTAACGATAAATCCATGAACATCAATCAACGGTTTTCCGGTTTTGAGTGTTTTTGAGAGGGGGCATCCTATTTCACACATATCTGATTTGAAAACTTCGGCACAAAGTTTACCAAGAGCTTCTGTTTTTTTTACTCCAGTGATTTTTTCAGCCGCTTTGTTGAAAGAGGTTATCTTCCAGTTGAAATCAACCGTGAAAACACCGTCGGATATACTGTCGAGAATATCTTCTGTCATGAGGAGACAATAACATAGTTAAGGTTTCTGTGGCAATATGTTTTCAATAATATAGAACAATCATGTTTATGTCTTGAGACATAAAATGTGATAACTATCAGTTTTTAGAAAATATGATAATAAATTATGAAAATTCGTATTGACTGTTAGAGGTCATATTATGGAAGAAGTATCAATTTTAAAAACATCTGCTTTAATAGATGAAAAATCGTATGTTTTTCTAAATGAGATTAAAAAGAGAATTGGTCGAAAGAGATATTCATCAATGTTAAACTCAATATTTATTCAAGTAGTAATAAAATATGCAAAACTAAAAAAGCCTGTCCTGAGGAAAACAGTAAAATATCAGGAAAACAAGACATTCTTGAAACTTTTCCATTATTCGATAGATCCAGAAGTATATGAAGCTTGTCTTGATGCGAGAAAAGTTAACAAAATATCGGTATCATTTTTATTGAATGAAGCAATTCGTGAGTTGATTTCAGTATCATCAGAGAAAATATCCGCAAAACGCCATAATTGTTTTTCTAATTTTATCTCATTAATTTCAAAACTTGATAACTATCATATTGGTTACACAATATGTATAAATTTTCAAGAAGATGCACTAATACAAACATCAAAAACAAGAATCAAGTTCACATAGAAAAAATAAAACAATAATAATAGTATAAGTTTTAGATGATTTTTTATTTTAAAAGGTTCTTGAAAAAAAAGACCGTGTTTTTATCATTGAACTTCAACTTTTTTTTCCGTGTTTTTTTACAATTCCTGTCAGGAATTTTAGTTGTAAATAAATAAACGCGAATTAAACTTATCCATAGAACTCAACACTCTGGGTAAAAGGGGTCTTATATGTGCGCTGAACCTTCACCTGTATTTAACTTTGTTCTTGGTAACGTAAGCTTTGCTATCGAGAAGCGTGACGCCGAGGTTATGCCCGGTTTGGATGCCGAGATTGTTACTATTGATTATGAGATATCGCGCACTGTTTCAGGTGCGGGTATATGCATCCGCTGAAATTTATGATTACTATTCAAAGACACTTTAGGTGTCTTTTTTTTTGCTGTTGCGAATTTCTTTGAAAAACTTTTTTATTAATTCATTTCCTTCTTTTTCCATTACTCCAAAGACAATTTCTGGGATATGATTGAATTTCTTATTTCCTAAAATGTCGAATACGGTGCCGCATGCTCCGTATTTTATGTCCTTCGCAGAGATTATGACTTTTTTAATTCTTGAGTGAATAATTGCTCCTGCGCACATTGCGCAAGGTTCTTTTGTGACAAATAACTCTGCATCGGTAAGTCTTTCGTTGCCGATAGTTTTTGCTGCAGATTCTATCGCGTTAATCTCTGCATGTCTCGTTGGATTATTTTCTTCTCTATTTGTATTTTTACCTTTTCCGATAATTTTACCGTTTAAAACTATTATTGCTCCGATCGGAATTTCTCCCTTGCTTCCGGCTTCTTCCGCAAGTTCCAAAGCTAATTCCATAAAAAAAATATCATTACTCATCACTTAAAGCCTTTAAGCGGAAGAACCTTATCTTTAATTTTTCCGCTATGCATAAGATCAATGAATTCATCAGAAATATTTTCTGATGCTTTTACGGATTTTTTCCAATATTTTATTCTCTCCAAGTGATTCTCTCCGAATGTTTTGAAATCGGTTCTGTCCGGTATTTTGCCATACGGTAGACTGGAGATGAATTTATCTGAAGGAGATACTATCACAACATTTTTAAAATTATCAGCATGTGGCTTTCTCCAGAAAATACTTTTATCAAGCCAACCGGGAATTATTTTATCAGAAAAATGCGGATAAAGACAAAATTCATTATCGTTACATTTGAAATTTATGTCGAAATGATAATCAGTCATTCCTCCGTCGCGGTAAACTCCGTCAGGTATTCCGTTTATTTTATAGACGCCTTTCATTGCAAGAGGTATCGAGCCTGATGCCATTACGGCCTGCTTGAAGTTTCTTTCCATTAATCCATAATGTGATGTTTCTATTTTATCAGTAAAGGAATAAGGGAAAATTTTAGAATCAGTTTGAAATATTATCCGCTTAAAAAATTTAGACAAACAGTTTCTTGAAACGGCATTTGTTAAGTAGGCGGCGGCAAATGCTGCTATCAATAATTCTTTTTTCTCTGTTGAAATTATCGGCTCCGATTTTGCGGCAATGATATTCAGTTTTATAAACGGATGGTTAAGTATATATTTTATGCTTTTATCAGGAATATATCCATTGAGCATTATTTCTGCTTCGTGAGATATTTCTTCAGGTGAAGGGTGAAGGGAATACTTCTGACCAAGATATAATTCCTCGAGTTTTGTTATTGCCGTGACCGGGTCTTTCTGGCTCAGCGCGGAAAAACGCCATGCTCCGATTGATGAGCCTATCAAAGAAAGGGGTTTTTTTCTGTTTTTAAATATTGTTCCGAAAAGCGCTTTGTCAAGATTTGACAGAACAAACCATTTCGGCCCCCCGGCGGCCCCCGCCATAGATATTATGTTATTTGCTTTGAATGATCCGTCTTTTATTAATTGAAGAGCTTTTTCGCCGGCTCGTATCGTTACAGCATTTTTCATATTTACCTGATTTTTATGATTTTAGATAAAAGAAATTTACAAATATTGATTCAATTTCCATCCTTGAATAATAAAATTTACGGCGGTGTGTAAATGAAAAAAATATTTTTTTTGATATTATTCATTATCCCTTATTTCATAATTCCTGCTACTGCCGATTATCAGCAGAACATTGACTACTGCCGTGCCAAAATTATCAGCATAATAGACCAGACTAAAACTGAAAACGGTGCCGAATATACAGAAACGGTTTTTACTTTCAATGTGCTTTCCGGAAAATATGCGGGATCGCAGAAGACCCTTGTTTTTAAGGGACAGACTGATGTGCCAAATTATATGAAATACCGCAAAGGTGACAATGTCTTTATCGGTGTAAATACGGTTTACACCACAGATGGAAAAGATGAGTATATTTCAATTTATGATATAGATAATTCACGCGGATTGATTGTGCTTCTTGTTTTTGTTCTAATTCTTCTGCTTGTCGTCGGAAAACTCCGAGGATTATTGTCGCTTGCGGGTTTGCTTATTACTGTACTGCTTATATTTTTCATTTATATTCCGCTTACTTTGAAAGGTTTTTCGCCTTTCGTCTCGACATTCCTGGTTTGTTTTATTTCGATTTTGATTACTATTCCGGTTATTACGGGTTTTTCATTGAAAACTATGAATGCCGTCGCCGGAGCTTTTTCCGGAATAATTTTTTCGATGGTTCTATGTGCGGTAATCGGCGGGGCGATGCATCTTTCCGGTATTGTTACCGATGATCTTCTGACTGTATTTTATGTATCCAATGTAAACATTAATCTTGTAGAAATTGCTCTTTCCGGAATGATTCTTTCTTCTCTCGGGGCTGTAACTGATATCTCCGTATCCGTTTCATCCGCTATTAACGAATTTTTTGTAGTTCACCCGGGCGTTGATTTCAAAACTGCATTTAAATCCGCGATGGAAGTCGGCAGGGATAATCTCGGTTCCATGGTAAACACTCTTATTATGGCTTATGTAGGAAGTTCTGTGGCATTAGTTCTTATAATTTATATTAAATATGATTCAACAATGCCGTTTTCGATGATATTTTCGCATAACGAGATTTTAGTCGAAATTTTGAGGTCTTTCGCCGGATGTGCTGGTATGATTATTTCTGTTCCGGTTACCGCATATGTCGGAGTAAAACTGAATATGATGAAAAGAAAAAACGCATCATAAAAAACTTGATTAATATCGGCATTATTACCGATGTGAAATTCTATTTATGATTATTTTCTCATGGAGCGGTTAATGATAAAAAAAGAATCTCTTGAGCGCTGGACAATCGAAGATGCGGCAGACATCTATGGAATACGCAACTGGGGTGCCGGTTATTTCGATATCTCGTCTGACGGTAACGTTGTGTTTCTGCCGTGCAGAAAAGATGAAAAAAAGAGTATCAGTCTCACAGAGATTATTGAAGGAATAAAAGCGCGTGGTCTTGATATGCCGGTTCTGCTTAGAGTCGGAAATATCCTTGATTCGCAGATATCTCTTCTTCATGAGTCTTTTAGAAGTGCAATTTCAAAATTTTCGTACAAGGGTGAATACCGCGGAGTTTATCCGATTAAGGTTAATCAGCAGCAGCAGGTGCTTGAAGAAGTAACCAGATTCGGGCGCAAATATCATCACGGTCTCGAAGCAGGCAGTAAGGCTGAACTTATTGCTGCAATTTCACTTTTGCATGATCCGGATGCGTGTTTAATCTGCAATGGTTATAAGGATGAAGAGTTCATCGACTTGGCATTATACGCTACAAAAATGGGATATAAGTGTTTCATCGTTCTTGAAATGCCGGGCGAGCTTGACATGCTTCTTGAGCGAAGTGAAAAGCTCGGAATCGCTCCTCTTCTTGGCGTACGCGTTAAGCTTGCGAGCCGTGCAGGCGGGCACTGGACAGAAAGCGGCGGCGACAGAAGTATTTTCGGTCTTACAATTTCCGAGCTTGTCGATGTAATAGATAAGCTAAAGATGAAGAATATGCTAGACAGGCTGATGCTTCTTCATTATCACCTTGGTTCGCAGATACCTAATATCCGAGACATACGTTCTGCAGTTGTTGAAGCATGCCGTGTTTATTCAGGGATAGTTCAGGAAGGCGCAGCGATGGGCTACCTTGATCTCGGCGGAGGTCTTGCTGTTGATTATGACGGATCGCAGACAAATTACGTAAACAGCAGAAACTATACTGTCGATGAATACTGTGCCGATATCATTGAAACGGTTATATCAACACTTGATGAAAATCAGATTCCTCATCCGACAATTGTTACTGAATCGGGCAGAGCGACAGTTGCCTACTATTCTGTTCTTTTATTTAATGTTCTTGATGTCAGCCGTTTTGAAACAAGAGTTCTTCCTGACTCTCTTCCAGAGGGGATTAATGAAAATGTCATAAATCTACTTGATGCATATAAATCCATCAATCTGAAAAATCTGCGCGAGTGTTATAATGACGCGATTTTCTATAGAGATGAAATCCGCCAGCTTTTTAAACACGGAGACGTTTCCCTGCGCGACAGGGCACTTGCGGAAAATATTTTCTGGCATATAATGGTTGCTGTTTCAAAAAACACACAGAATATGAAGACCATTCCTCACGATTTTGACGGTCTCGATGCCGCTCTTGCTGATACATATTACTGCAATTTCAGCGTATTCCAGTCGCTTCCGGATTCATGGGCGATAGGTCATGTTTTTCCTATTATGCCGATTCACCGGCTGAATGAACAGCCGTCGCGAAAAGCTATAATTGCCGATATCACATGCGACTGCGACGGAAAAATAGACAAGTTCATTGATGCGCACAATGTCAGAAACACTCTCCCTGTTCATAATCTTAAAGCAGATGATGAATATTATCTCGGAGCTTTTTTAGTAGGAGCTTACCAGGAGACCTTAGGTGATCTTCATAATCTTCTCGGAGATACAAATGTAGTCACTATCCGTGTTGATGAAAACGGAGATTACTTTTTTGTCGGTGAACTTGAAGGAGATTCCGTGTCGGACGTTCTAACTTATGTTGAATATGACATTAAGGCTATGAAGACCCGTCTTAGGGAAAGCGCTGAAGACGCTGTTCGGAAAAAGCGTATTTCGGTAAATGAACGTGCTGAGATTCTCAAAGCTTTTGAAGACGGATTGAACGGTTATACGTATTTTGAAAGATAAACACAAGAGGCATTCCGTATAATGAAAATATCATGTCTTGGACCTTCGGGATCTTTTACTGAAATGGCTGCTCTTAATTATATCAGTCAGTCGTCTTTAAAATATGATATTATTCTTTATCCCAATATTATGAAAGCTTTTGAAGCTATTGGTGTTGAAGCCGAAGCCGGAATTATACCGATTGAAAATATGATCGAAGGATTTATTCCTTTGTCTCTGGATCTTCTGGCGGATACAAAACTGAAAATTGTTGATGAAATAATGATTCCCGTAAAGTTTAGTTTCGCGGCGAACTGCAAATCACTGAGTGATGTGAAGAAAGTGTATGTGCAGTTTGCGGCACACGGCCAGTGCCGTAAATTTTTTTCTACACTGAAAGATGATGTGCAGATAATTACAACTGACAGTAACTCATCTTCCTATGATGAAGTTTGTTCCGGAAAAGAAGGCGAGGCTGCGGTTATTCCTTATCACATGCTTTCGTTTAAGAGTTTTGATTTATCAATTGAAGATATAACTGATAATGAAAAAAACAGAACACGTTTCATTGTTCTGTCCGAGAAGCCTGAGGAACTGTTAACGGGGCGCCGCGAAAAGACTACAATTATAATTACTGAAGCAGAAGATAAGCCGGGTTCGCTTTATAATATTCTCGGTTCATTTCACCGAAGAAATCTCAATCTTTCTTCAATTATTTCGCGTCCCAACAAGATAGACTTTGGTAAATATTTCTTTTTTATGGATATAGATGCTCCTTATCCTGATAATATTGACCTTGCTAATGCCGTCGAAGAAATTGCCGACAGAAACAAGGTCAAGGTTCTGGGTTCGTATCCAGCAAGCAGAATATTAACTAATTTTCACTCACGAAGTTGAGAAAGTTCAGAATTGAAGGATTATATGTTCCCCAGTCGTGTAGTCCGTTTCTATGACTGTAAAATCTAAACTGTACATTTGAATTTTTCTTTCTTATCGTATTTAACCTTACGCCGAACATCATCGATTGATCCGGATTCACCATATAATCTTCGCTTCCATGGGCAAGAAAAAGTACAACATCAGAAAAGTTTTCGGCAAGTATGATGAGATTGTCTGTTGTTTTCCATCTTTCGGGATTTGCCTTATAAGCTCCAAGATGATTGATGATAGACGGATTTCTTTTTAGAGTCTCATTGTCGTAGCATCCGCCAAATCCACCGACATATTTGAAAAACTTGGGATATCTGGCTATGCAAAGAAACGCGCCTCTTGCACCGGTTCCAGTTCCGACAACCATTGATTTATCGCGCTTATTGAATGCATTGAATTTTTTCTGTGCGTGCGGAATAAGATATTCGCCGATCCATTTAATTCCCGGTATAGCGCTCCATTTCAATCTTGTTTCAGGGAAAAATTCCGATTCGTACGCGCTTGTTTTCATGTCAGGGGCTATAAGAATATAATTTCTTTTCTCTGCTTCTCTTGTGAACAGACTCTTCTGAATCCATTCGGATGAACTTTCATTATAATCGTGAAGAAGCAAAACCGTAATCATGTCTCCGCCTGTATATTTTGAAGGAATATAAACGGAATATGTTCCTTCTACTTTCGTTCCGTTATATTCGGCAGATATCTTAATATTTCTTGTCCATTTCCCTTTCTCTATTGAATCTTCTGCCTGGAGCGGACAAAACAATAATGCCGCGCATAATAAATAGACCGCTGTTACTGCACTCTTCATCTTTGTCTCCTGTTTTCAAAATGTCGTTCTATTGTTTTTAAAAATCTGTTTGTATCCGCATTGATAACTTTTTTTAAGGCGTGTTCAAGTCTTTTTTTTGAATCTTTTTCTTTTGCAGAATTAACGTATTGATTTATTTTTGAAATAGTACTGTCATCCGAAAGATTGACTGCTTTCAGTGTTACTTCCGTTTTGCCGTCAGAATCCAGGATTATTTTGCCGAGAATCACGGTGTCAATTTTTAATTCCGAAATTAGATAATCTTTAATGACCGGGTCGATTATTCCCGTGAAGGATTCGCTAACGTTAATGCCTGTTTTAAGGGCGAATTTTTGCGCCGTCTCTTTTCCTGAATTTATAAAATTTTCGGGCAGAATGGAAGCGGTATATTCTTCAGAATAATTATTTCCGGCTCTATTGACTTTTGATCCGTTAATCTCATCGATAAGTATCATGCATTTAATCTTTTCCGGTACGATAATCCGGTCAGTTTTTCTTTCAGGAGCTGTAGTGCAGAATGAGCATGCAATCAGCAATAATAAGATGATATTTTTCATTTTTCCTCGTGTTTTATTAACCACGCCCGGTGGATTTTCTTATCTTTAAAATCAAATGGAATCGTTTTCTCTGATACGTCTTCTGCTGAACATTTATCGAGAAGACTTGTGTCGAGTTTGATTGTACGCGAATTTGTAGAAAAAAATATCATTCCGCCTTTATTGAGATTTTTTAGCGCAGAATTAATCAAAAAAGGATAATCGATATTTACGTCAAAGAATGAATCCATTTTTTTTGAGCGTGATATTGTCGGAGGGTCAATTATTATAAGATCAAATTTTTCACCGGAATATGATTTAAGAAATTTAATGCAGTCTTCTCTTAGAACTTTATTCGACTGTGCCTTTATTCCGTTAGTTTCAAAATTATTTCTGCTCCACTCCGTGTAGGTGTTTGACATGTCAACGCTAAGAGTTGATTTAGCGCCGGCTTTCGCGGCATACACGCTGAATGATGAAGTATATGAAAAAAGATTTAAAACCTTTCTGCCTTCAGCGAATTTTGAAACGAAGAGCCTGGCATCCTTGTGGTCAAGAAAAAGTCCCGTATCAAGATAATCGTGCAGATTGATTAGGAATTTATGCGAGTTTTCAAACACCGTGAAAAAATGTTTCGAATCCGAAAGTTTCTCGTATTGCTGAAATTTCTCGCGTTTTATTCTGTATTTCCACACAGTTTCGCATTCTTCGGAGAATAAGCTGTTTACGGATTTGTTAACGCTTTCTTCAAAATCATTATCAGGTTTTGAGTCTTCACGGTTTTTCGCAAAATACTGAATACATAGTTTCCCTGCGTAATAATCAATCGCAAGAGGAAATGAAGGAATATCCCTGTCATATAGTCTGAAGCAGTCGCTTGAAGTTCTTCTGCACCATTTGCGTATATGCTTGTAGTTTTTTCTTATTCTGTTAAGTAAAATATCATCGCTTTTTTCATTGTCCGAGAGTTCAAGAAGAACAGGTTTTTCATTCAAGGTGATTTGCGTCTCCGAAGTAAATTAATTTAAAATTGCCGGAAGAGTAATCAAGGCAAGTTATTGATGTCGGTTTTAAATATTCTCCATCCCATATTTCTGATACATTTTTTCCAAGTGCTGATGCAATCATTGCTCTGATTGCGATAGTATGGCTTATAATAATAAAATCATTCTGTTCTTTTTGCGCGAGAAGGCGTAGAACTTCTCCGGTGCGTTTGTAAATGTCAAAAAAAGTTTCGCCTCCGTCGACGGAAAAGTTTTCAGGATGATGCCAGAAATTGTCAAACTGAACCGGGTTTTCTTTTTCAATTTCCGACTGTTCTCTTCCTTCCCATGTTCCGAGACTTATTTCACGCAATGAATCAAGATATTCGGCGTTGGAATCTTTGATGGCAATGGAAAGCGTGGTGCGGGCACGGCCGGAAGTACTGCAGTAAATTGAATCGAATTTTATTGATTCAAGCCGTTTGCCGAGCATGGCGCTTTGAAGCTTGCCCTTTTCTGTAAGCGGGCCGTCGCCCCAGCCCTGAAGTCTTTTTGATACATTCCATTCTGTTTCAGCATGACGTATAAGATAAATTTTCACGGAATATACCTCTGAACAATCGGGTATCTTCTTCCGATACCGAAAGCTTTCCCTGTCACTTTAAGTCCCGGTGCCGCCTGGCGCCGTTTGTATTCGTTGCGGTCAATAGCTTTTAAGACAAATTCCACGGTTGCCTTATCAAAGCCTTTTTGAATGATTTCAGCGCTTGACATCTTTTTTTCGATATAGCATTCGATTATGCTGTCCAGGATATCATACGGCGGAAGCGTGTCCTGATCCGTCTGGTTTTCTCTAAGTTCAGCCGAAGGCGGTTTTGTAATCGTGTCCGACGGAATGATTTCGCCGTTTCGGTTGATGAATTTTGAAAGCTCGTAAACTGTGGTTTTCGGAAGATCGGATATTACTGCGAGCCCGCCGTTCATGTCTCCGTAAAGAGTGCAGTAACCCATCGAAAGCTCGGATTTATTTCCGGTTGAAAGCAGAAGTGCTGAAAATTTATTGCTGTATGCCATCAGAAGATTTCCGCGGATTCTTGCCTGAAGATTTTCTTCCGTGACATCGGGCTTTGCATTTTTGAAAACATGCGCAAGATCTTCTATATATGATTCATGAAGACGCTTTATTGGAATTATCTCAAAATTGATTCCGAGATTATCTGCAAGTTTTTTTGAGTCATCAACGCTTCCCTGAGAAGAAAATACTGAAGGCATTGTGATTCCTGTTACGTTTTCTTTGCCAAGCGCTTTAGCTGCAATCACTGCGGTAAGCGCAGAATCAATTCCGCCGCTTAAGCCCAAAAGTGCTTTGTTGAAACCGCTTTTGTGAGCATAATCTCTGAGTCCGCAGATGAGAGCGGATTCAATTTCCTCGAGAAGATTATCGTTAAAATGAATTTGATTTTCTGAGCCGAATAAATGATAAGTGATGCCTTCCTCAAAATATTTTCCGGTCGATGTGATCTGTCCTTTTTTATTTACACCGAAGGATGATCCGTCAAATACCAGCGAATCGTTTCCTCCGACCTGATTCACATAAACAATTTCAATTGCATACTTTTTCGCGATGGAAGAGGCCATTTCTCTTCTGGACTGAATTTTGCCAGTAACAAAAGGCGAAGCAGATATGTTTATCAGAAGATCTATTTTCTTTTCCGCATAGATGGAGACTGGGTCGATATCGTACTTGCGTCCGCCGGTAAATTCGGAGTCCTCACAGTTCCAGATATCTTCGCAGACTGTTAGACCGATTTTAATTCCTTTAAATTCTACCGGAAGATATGAATTACCCGAAGTAAAATATCTTTCTTCATCGAATACATCATAATTCGGAAGAAGTGTTTTATTATATGTTCTTATAATTTTTCCGTGTGAGATAAAAAGTGCAGAATTGAAAATGTTTCCTGATTCATCGGTTGTTGCGGCGCCGATTACAACGGCGGTATCTGAAACTTTTGAAGCTATTTCAATTAATGAATCAATGTTCTGTTTTATAAGAGCTTTGTTTTCCAAAAGATCCATCGGCGGATAACCGATTGTAGCAAGTTCGGGAAAGACAATTATGTCCGCATTTTGTTTTCCGGATTCTTCAATTAGATTGATTATTTTATTCTTGTTGCCTGAAATGTCTCCGACAATCGGATTAAACTGCGCGAGAGCGATTTTCATAAATACCTATATTGTTTTTTCTACCATGTTTCTAAGCGTGTTGTTTAAAAGCATTCTGAATACTTCATCTTTTTCTTCAGCTAAAATATCATAAAGCGGTATGATCGTGCTTTTGTCGCGGATTTTTTCAAGAGCGTAAAGAGCTGCGCTTCTCACAAAAATGTTTTTTTCAGTTTTGACCATCTCTGTCATTTTCCGGCAGCTGCTTTTGGCGTTTATTATAGCGAGAGAATTGCAGGCTTCGCTTCTTACTCTGTAGTCTTCATCGGACAGATTCTGAATGAGAACGCCTGCGGATCTGTCGGACCTCAGAATTCCGAGAGAAGCAACTGCTTTTATTCTTAGACGGGCGGATGAATCTTTTAAAGCAGTGAGTTCAATTCCTCTGATGAAAGAACTTCTGAAAGAAACAAGAAGGCTGATGTAGAAATCTTTCAGGTAATCATCGGTTTCTCTTTCAAGTTGCTCGTTTAATGCGGAGGCTGCAGAAGATATCCTGTATCTGGCAATTTTATCAGCAGCGGTTTTTCTGACATTATAATTCGAGTGAGAAAGAAGTTTGATGTAGATGTATGAACTTGAAGAATCTCCGAAAGAAGACAGCGCATTCATCGATTCGATAATGACTTCATAATCATCATCCTGAAGAGCAATAGTTTTCAGATTATTCAGCTGTTCTGAAATTTTATTTTTAAAAATAAGTCTGATAATCATCAGCCGTATGGATTTGTTTTTGTCTTTTACCATTTCGGCAACGATGGGTAGAAACCGTTTGTCATACATGCTCGTCAATGCTTCTGCGGCATATACTCTGAAGACGGGATTTTCGTTCTGTGACATTAATAATATTTTCGGATAAACTCTGTCGTCGCCTATTCTTTTTAATACTGCGATTGCCGCTGTGCGGACTTCAGAAAATCTTGAGTCCAGCTGGTTTATTATGCTGTTGAGATCCCTTTTATCTTTGCTTTGAGAAATTCTGTTTATAGCTTCGATTTTAAACGCAGCTTCATTTGATTTATCAAGAACGGTTTTCCAGGCGGAAAGAGAAAAAGACAGATCGATTTTTTTGAGACTTTCAAAGGCTTCTTCGCGTGATGATTTGGTCCATGCGGACGAGACTTTCTCTGCGAACATTTTAGCGCTTGCTTTACTTTGGATAATCTGGTCTTGCGTATATGAATTCGCGAAGAAAATCAGTACGAGAATGAGATAAACTATTTTTTTCATATTATTGAATCTGATAATTAAGGCATCATGCCTTTCATGATCATATCAACTACGCTTTGTACGACATTATTGTCAAGAATATCCTTTCCTTTTCTGCGGTATTCATGAATAAGCAGCTGTACCGATCCGAAAATGAGAAGGGAAGTGAGAAGGGGGTCTATATCCTGGCGGTAAATTCCTTTTTTGCTTAGTTCAGCCAGATCCTTTGCTATTATTTTGATGACATTATCAACGAAACGTTCCGTCCGCTCCGTTACATCTTCATCCAGACCGATGATTTCTTTATACATCAGCATGATTACGATGGGTTCTTCAATTACTGCGCTTACACAATTTGAAAATTTTTTTCTGATAAATTGTGAAATTTCATCTCCTGTCGGATCGGATTTTATGAATTCTACAAGATCGTCGCTGTCGAAGATATCTTCTATTTTTTCTTCAAGGGATTCGAGGATGGAATAAACTATCTCGCGTTTGTTGCCGAAATACTGATAAACTGTTCCCCGGGCTATATCAAGATTATCACATATTTCCCCGATATGAGTGCTCTGATATCCTCTTTCGATGAACATCTCTTTTGCTGCATCTATTATCTGATTCTTGCGTTTTTGACCTTTAGCCGGCATAATTACCCTGTAAAATAATCATCATTTATACTGTTCTCCGGAGTATTTTTCATCCTGTTTATTTCCGCGCTTAGCGGCACAAGAACTTCCTTGAGTTCCTTTATCATGACATCTGCTTTATCTCTAAGTTCACGGCTCATCAACCCTTCCGTAACGGCATAATTAAAATTAATAACTGCCATTGATTTAGTCAAGAAAATTTTAATAACGAAAAACATAGAAATAAGCAGGTTATGCCCACCTGCTTTCTTTGTCCTCTGTTTCATACGGAATTCCCGAAATCAGATAGAAAAATCTTTTCATGGATTCTTCATCCATTACAGCATTCTCGTACGAAACATGGGATTCTTTTGCTGCCTGAGATTTATCTATCCGCACGTCTTGACCGGTTTCGGACTGAATTCTGTACTGCGGGCTGAAATATGTGCTTCCTAATGCGTTTATGTTGTTTTCCATAATTTACCTCCGTGTAAATCATGCCTCTTACATTATCGGAGGATTTTGTTAATCTCATTAGCATTTTGATTATTTTTCAGAAAAACCGATGTGAAGAATTATAAGCCCGTTGAGAGTCTGTATTTTTGAAATTAATGAATTCAGGAAAAAATGCGCTTTGAAATTCTATTTTATATCTGCATATCCCTTAACGGCATTTCGTCCGTTGTTTTTCACGAAGTAAAGGGCTTTGTCCGTCATACCGACAAGATCATCGATGTTATCAACTTCGGAGGATGATGCGACTCCGAGACTTATTGTAACCTCAGTTTTCTCCTGTACAGCAGATCTAATTCTTTCGGCTGCGTTTAAAGCGCCCTTTTCAGAGATGTCGGGCAATATTACGAGAAATTCTTCACCGCCGTACCTTGTTACAGTATCAACGCTTCTGAGTTCAGCTTTAATTATTCCGGCGATATCCATCAGAAGCTTGTCGCCGCCTTCGTGACCTTTTGTGTCATTGTATTCTTTAAAATGATCAATATCTCCCATAATGAGAGAATAGCTTCTTTTGAGTGTTTTATATTCCTGCGCGCTTTTTTGGAGAATTGAGTCCATTTGTCTTCTGTTTGCAAGACCTGTGAGAGGATCATAAAGTGATAAAATACGTGTTTTTTCATAAAGATGAATGTTCGAAAGAGCAAGAGCTATTTGTGAAGATGCTGCTGTATATATGTCAATTATGTCTGATGACGGAATTTTTTCACACTCCTTATGTTCAATCAAAATACAGCCGATTTCACCTCCGTGGGAGAAGAGAGGAATCGCCGCGAAACGGTATAAACCGTTTGATTCATCGATTCTCGAACTTTCCTTGCTGAAGACAACTTTTCTGCTTCTTAGAGATTCTATGCAAATGTAATCATCTTCAGGCAGTTTCGATAAACTTGAATCGGAAGAAGAATCTATTCTAAAAAGAACTCCGTCTTCAAACATGTAAAGGAAGACTTTGTCAGGATGAGAAAAAACATTGAGACTCTTTAGGGTTGATGAAAGTTTATCGGAAAAATCAAAAATCTCAAGTGTTGAAGTCGCCACCGATGCAAGCTTATGAAGGGCATTCAGCTTGTCGATTGCATCCTGTCTTTTTATTTCGCTTATTTTATGCAGTATAACGTCTTTGAAAACAGAAGCTATTGTTTCAAAAATCTGCTGATCCGTAAAATCACAGCCGCCGTCCTTGTTTATAATACCTATAGCAGCTATATTTTTTTCATCATTCTCTATGGGGATGATCAGAAGATTGCTTATGCAGTCGGTAGTTGTGAATATTGAATTGTCGCTTTTTTCAACGAAACGTGATCTTGTTTCATCAAGAATCTGTTTCGAAAAAAACATTATATTTTTAAGAATGCATGATTTTAACTTTCCGTCAGTATCCGGAAAATTGCGCGGAAAAGCAACATTGGAATATTTCTTTCCCTCATTGTTATAAACGCAGTAAACTGCGGAAGAGGTTATCAGATCGGAAAGTTCTTCAAGAGCGGCATCTATGACTTCTTCTACGCTGCCTAATGAAATTGCACGTTTGAAAAGACGGTTTATGCCGTAATAGAGGAGCCATTGTCTGAAAAGCTGCTGTTCGGTAATCTTGTATTCGCTGATATCTACGAATCCCATTATTAAGCTGTTTTCATCTTCGGCGTTATGTGTTATCCAGAGTTTTAAAGATACTTTTTCCTGTTCTGATTTTATTGACTCGATATCAAAACTTATTATTTTTTCCTTAGTCTGAAAAGCGAAAATGATAAATTGTGTAACAAAGTCGATTCCGACAGTTTGAGTGATTTTGTTTGTAAAGTCTGTCAATGATGCAGAATTTAAAAATGAAAAGGCGCATTTATTGGCATAGGTGAATTTAATAAGGTTTTCAATTGTTCCTGCTTTCAGCAGCGTCTTGCAGATTTTTTTATCGTTCATTCCGGCAAATTTTTCTTTTATCAGGGAAACATCGCATAGAGCAATCCCTATCGGCGCATCGGAAAAGAAAGACGATATGTTCTTATTGGAAAACATGGCAAAGTTTAGCATAATATGCATCAATATTCAAGAATTAATGATGTATATTATTAGCAAAGCCGCCTTTTGCCGGGCGGCTTTTGCATGATTTCAGTCAAATCTGAATGACGGATACGAATCGATCGATCCGGCTATGTATGAGGCGATGTTGGTGTAATATCGGAAGTATCTTACGAGAAAATCGAACAGAAAATTCGGATATTTTCCTGTAATAATTATGCTGATGAGACCTACAAGTGAAAAGATTGAGGCTCCGACACTGATGATAAAGAATATGATCAGATGCGGAAGAAGTGCTGCAAGAATACCTACAACAGAAAGACGTAAGAAAGCAAGGACGCGTGAATTGTTTTCCGGACGCACAATGTTGAACTGAAGAGGATAATCGACATCATTTCGTCCCGCAAAAGGCGGATTCTCTTCTATGATTCCGCTCATTACGGCTGAAAGCGCACATGAATATCTGAGCATCTTTTCACTCAGCATTACGTAATCCTTTTCTCCTTTTCCGGTAAAAAGAACAATGATATTATTTATAAAATTTATCAGTACTGATGCCGGAGAATAAACCATAAGAGAAATGAAATGCGGAATCAGTGAAATGTTATAGATGAATAGAAGTTTTAAAAACGCTTTAAAACGTGAATACCTGATAGTGTAATCTACTGAAAAGTTAACATAACCGTTTCCGGATTCTTCTTTCTCAATTGCATTGACTTCGGAAGAATATGTGTCATATTCAGGTTTGATATCAAGGAATGATTCTTCGGCAGAATCTTCGATTGTATCTTCTTCCTGATATCTGTCAATGTCGATTGCTGGAAGGCTGGATTCTTCCTGATAGTGTTCGGAAATGAGATCTCCGTAACCTGTATCAATATTGTTTTCGGTAATCGAATCAATTCCGAAATCTGAATCGATATCATTTAGTGAAAGAGGTGTTTCTTCATTTAAGTTCTGACCCGTGAAAGACGGAGTTTCTTCTATTTGATCAAATGAAATTCCTGCGTCTGACAGTGCAAGTCTGCTTAACGTTTCATCCGGTGCTTCTCCGCTCAGCATTTCCGGAGATTCCTCAAGCTCTATATCAAGTGAGTCAAGGTCAAGAGTAAGGCTTTCATCATCATCCTGTTTTTTCGCTTCTATCGGTTCTTCAGGTGAATCGCCGGAAAGAATTTCATTTGTTTCCTGGAGGTCGAGGTCGAGCGAATCAAGATCAAGAGTAAGACTCTCATCTTCGTCGGAAGCAGAGAGGGAATCTTCGGTTTCAATTGAACCGAGGTCAAAAGTTATCTTTTCATCATCAGAGTCTTCATGATTAGGTTCTTCTTCTGCTGCAAGATCGAGGTCATCAAGATCAATCAATATTTTTTCATCATCAGCATCTTCCGAGAATGAAGTCAGTTCATCATCTGACGGCAGATCATTCAGTTCTATCGAAATTTTTTCATCATCAGCATCATCGGATTTGCCGTTGATAACCGACATGTCAATTTCCGGTTCAATATCGCTGTGGAATGAATCGAGAGAATCAATGCCGAATCCTTCAGGAATACGGGATTCTTCGGTTTCCAGATCAAGAGAGTCGAATGAAATTTCATTATCAGAAGACTTTTCTTTGCCGGGAGTATCGGATTCTATGAAATTGAAATTGTCATCATCATTAAATGAGTCAGCAATATCTATCTGTGAATCCAGTTCGTCAGATACAGGTAAATCACCAAGTTTATTATCAGTTCCGGATATATTGTCGAGGTCGGGGAAATCGAAAGAATCAGTCATTTCATTAGAAAGATTCTCTGCTTTTTCGGCAGGAGTTTCATCAAAATCCGGAAAATCGAAACTGCCCATGTCTTCTGAACCGAAAGCGGTATCAGACTGAGCTTTGTTTTCTGAAAAGGGACTGTCTTCGGCAATATCATTTGAAAAAGATCCGGAAGACTGATTCACCGCTTCTAAATCAGAAATATGTTCTTTAGCCGGCAATGTGTGAAGATGTGATTCCGGGCGGTTGTCCACGACAACGCTTGTTCCGCATTTCGGGCAGCCGAAACCGAATTTCTTGCCTTCGACCTTAGAGTCATCCACCGAATAGGCGGAATTACAGTTTGTACAGCGAACTATCATCTTTTACTCCCGGCTACTTCCCTGGAAAATATCTTTCATTAATGCTGTTTTGTATGATCAATACCGAAAGAGGCAGAAAAATAATCATGTACCATTTGAGATCCCTGTCATTGATTTCTTCCGCTTTCTGCATATATTTCAAATTGAGATAAACACCCCAGATTCCGGCTGTAAAAATAGTAAGCATGATATTCGAAACCGGATTATCTCCGAATATTCTGCTTGTCCTTGCAAGCCACCAAAAATAGTAAAGACCGGCGCTGAATATCAATAAAAGAAGAAGAATTATCAGATTATTCTCCGGCATGTATTCTGGTCTGTGTTCCATCAGATGATTCCGCCTACCTTCTGTTTGATTCTGACACTATTGAGTCAAAATGTCTACTATTTATTAACGGAATAAATGATGATTATATTTAGAAAAAATATTTGAAGAAAGCGGATTATTCTTGCACAGTTTTCTGTAATAAATAGAAGAAATAACATTTTGAGGTGGAAGTTGTGAAAAAAGCAGTAAGCGGCAAAGGTATTCCTTCTGCACTTGGACCGTATTCCGCGGCTGTTATGGCCGGAAATACATTATATGCTTCAGGTCAGATACCTGTTGATGAAACGGGTAATTTAATCAGTTCATCTGTAAGCGATGCGCTTTCAGTGATTATGAAGAATGCAGCGTCGATTCTTTCAGCCGAAGGAATGACTCTTGATAACATAGTCAAAACGACTGTTTTTTCTGCGAGCATGGATTATTTTGCTGAATTCAATGAGGCATATGCATCTTATTTTCAAAAACCGTATCCTGCCAGAAGTTTTATCGAAGTTTCGAAGCTTCCGAAAAACGCAATGATAGAAATAGAGTTTATAGCGGTAAAATGATGTCTGAAACCCTTTATCGTGATATAACAAGCAGGACTGAGCTTGCACTCGGCAGGGATGCGTGCGAAAATATTTTTGATGCAAAAATTCTTATTGTCGGAGTGGGCGGTGTCGGAAGCTGGTGCGCCGAAGCTCTGGTGCGGAGCGGTGTTAAAAATATTACATTGGTAGATTTTGATTCTGTCTGCGCAACGAACATCAACCGGCAGGCTCAGGCTCATTCGGAAAATATCGGAAAAGCTAAAGTTGATGAAATGAAGAAAAAGCTCATGCAGATAAATCCTTCCGTATCAGTTGAAGTTTTTAACATGATTTTCAGCGAAGAAAATCATGAAGAGCTTAATATTGGTTCTTTTGATTATATAGTCGATGCAATTGATTTTGTTAAACATAAGGTTTATTTGTTAAAGCTTTGCTCTGAAAAAAAGAAAAAAATAATTTCGTCGATGGGAGCAGGTTCAAGAACTGATGCTTCCAAGATAAGACTTTCGACAATAGCAAAAACGCAAAACTGTTCACTTGCAAGAGCTGTCCGTAATGCGCTTAGAAGGGAAAACATAAGTTTGAATATTCCGTGCGTTTACAGTGAAGAAATCCCTGTTAAACGTTTCGGACAGTCAGAAACGGATGTAGAACAGGATGACGGAAAACTCAGTAAAAAAATCATTAACGGTTCTCTGATGCACATAACCGCTTCTTTCGGTCTTATGATTGCCGGTGCAATAATAAGAGATGCGGCGGGAATAGAGAAAATCAGCGCGTGGAAGAGTTAATAATTTTAACTAAAGTAACTTTGTTTCCCTTTTCACTGTAGCTGATTTCGTCGAATATGCCATGTGCCATTGTTATGCCTTTTCCGCGGCTTTCTTCGGTTATAATTTTGTTGTCTTTAATCGATGCCAAAATTTTTCTGTGATCAAAACCGTTTCCTTCATCTTCAACTTCAAATACAGCCTTTTTAGAAAAAAGATACATTCTTATTATTACTTTTTTTGCTGAAAAGGGTTCTTCATTTTGTTTCTTTGCTATAAAATCGATATAGTCGGATTTTTCTGAAATTCTGGTTTTTTCTTCATAAGATATTCCTAGATTTCCGTGTTCAATGGCGTTGATAATAATCTCGCGAAGGCCGATTCTGATGTTGGTGACTTCATATGAAGTCATGTATTTTGAGAGATTTTCAACAAGAGATTTGCTGATATCTTCGGCCGTACTGAAATCATTTCCGATTACATATTTTCTTGATTCCTCTTCGAGATAACGTGCTGCCTTATTCTCAGGGATAGGGGAGGCTTTAATTATTATTTCTTTTTCGTTATCAACATCAACAGGTTCGAACCGCACTGAATATTCTCTGGGCGGTGTATTCTTTGAATATAGAAAGCAGTTGAAAGTTATAGGCTTTCCGGCATCAGCTGATTTTTTTAATTTATTTTTTATCATTTGAAATTCAATATGATTTGAATCTTTGTCTATATGAATAATATCCATAAATTTCATTAAACTGAAATCAGAATCAGTAAGTTTTAATTCTCTCTGAGCCGCATAATTTGAACTTAAAAAAATGAAATCTTTATTAATTGAAAATATGAAGTCGTTGGTTCTCTCTACGAGTATCCGGTATTTTCTTTCGGATACGGCGATGATATGATGGGCAGCCTCGACTTTTTTGGCGACATTGACATAATGAACAATCAATCCGGCTATTACGGATAGAGCGAAAAATGTAATTCCTAATGAAAACCTGGAAAAATATTCATTCGGCAAAAAATCATAATTGATTCCTTTGTAGACGAAGATTGAATCAATTAAGCCGCCGGCAATTGCAACGAGCATTCCGATAAGCGGATAAATCAGATACGATACGTGTTCCCGCTTGCGCAGTATGCTTGCAATTGAGAAGAAAGCATAGAAGCTGCATATGGCAAGCATCCCGTCTCTTATCATGTAGAGAATCCCTTCTGATCCTCTCCCGAAATCCGCTTCGTTTATCATCCATGTAGCTTTTCTGGTTTGAGAAGAAATAAAGGCGTCCGGGAAAAAGAAAACCGAGATAAAGCAAATCATTGCAAAAGCGAATCCCGCCGTTGAAATGATGTTGTTTATCTTTAGTCTTGTTTCTTTTAATTCAAGCATTTGTCCTAGAATATAAGGAACGCCGAAAACGAAAAAAGCTCCTGCGGTTTGTTCTAACTGATGAAAGTGAATTGATAACTGCCAATTTCTTCCGAGACCTCCGATTGAGAGAATCAGTACTTCGGACGCAACGAAGACGAAAGCGCAAAGGCATAAGAATCCCATTGTAGCATAAAGTTTTGATTTGTATCTTGCGGAGAGGTAAAGAGATATTGTCAGCCCGATCAAAAGCATTCCGGTGCAGAAGGACGGAATTAGAAGCTGAATCAGGGTGATTGGTCTTTCAAACTGCATAATCTTGCCCTCGTATATCAGTGACGAACTTTATTTTTAGAGAATTTCGCAAAGCATAACTTAAGCAGTATGAAGCGGATTAGAGTGATTGTCAATATTATAATCCGGATAAAAGGTTGATACGGTAAGTATAATAATTCGGCGGATTTGACGATTCCGCCAAACATTATGCAATGGTTTGGAGATTCTTTTTTCCTTGACATTTGTTTTGAATGACGATGAATAATTTCACCATGAAAATTAGTCCTTTTGCTTTAAAGAAATTGCGTGACAGTTTTTCCGTTGTTATTCTCAGTGTGTTTCTCGGCGGTTTGTTTGCTTTAATAATGAGTATTGCCGTTTCAGGATATTTTAATCTGCATGAGGACTTCAGATATCTTCTTCTTGGATCATTGACCGGATTCGGAGTCTCTTCCGGAATTCATCTCTTGAATGAATTTTTTTTGAAACGCAGAGCGCGGCCGCTCTGGTTTTCACTTTTAGTTGCCCCGTTTTTGCAGACGGCAGTAATCACTTCCGTCTATGCATCCGTTTTTATGTCACTTCTTGGTTATGATTCTTTTTGGAAAGATTCGTATTTGTTGCAGACTGTTGCTTTTTCACTTCTTCTTACTGTTTTGACAAATCTTTATGCCGACATCGAGCGTCTTTTAGGTCGACATGTTCTCAAGGGTCTTCTTTTCGGAACATACAGCCGTCCCAAAAATGAAAACCGTTTTGTAATGTTTCTTGATTTGGCAGGTTCAACTGCCGCTGCTGAACGTCTTGGTCCGCTGAAGTTTCACGCCTTTTTGAATGATTTTTTCTGCGATATCGCACGTCCAATAATCAATCACGGCGGCGAAATTTATAAGTATGTGGGAGATGAAGTAATAATCACATGGCAGGAAAAATACGCCGGATCGGCTCACGATCCGTTGACGGTTTTTTTTGATATTGATGATGTTGTAAGAAAAAGACACAATTATTATACGGCCCGTTACGGTTTGATTCCGAAATTCAGAGCGGGTCTGCATTTCGGCACTATTGTTGCGGGAGAGATGGGTTTAACGCGTCAGGAAATAGCTTATTCCGGCGATGTTATGAACACTGCCGCGAGAATTCAGTCTGAATGCCGCTTGAGAAATGAAATTTTTCTTGTTTCTGATGATGCTCTTTCGCGCCTTAAAGAGAGAGCTGATTTTCCGTCTTCTGTTATTATTGTTTCTCATGGTACGGTTTCTCTTCGCGGCAAAAGCTCTGAACTGGCTATATCATCAGTCCGTTTGTAGAAATTTCTTTTAAATTATGCAAACTATATTACTCCATGTCTTGAAAAATAAATATTGAAGTCGAAATGTTCAATTAATTTTTTTTAATTCTAAATTGCGCAATAGAAAAAAACTAATTAGTAAATACACTCTGTCGGGCATCAGCTTTTAGAGTATTATGCAATATAGAAAAAAATATACACTTTATAGTTGACAAAATACTCTAATAAATTGTTTTAAATATATTCGGATAGCCGAAAATTAAAAAATAGTAAGAGGAATTATGAAACACTTTAAAGTAATGATAAGCTTGATAGCTATCGCTTTCGCGTTTGCTTCATGCGGTGATGACACTAGCAGTAATGATGATCCGCCTGCTCTTTCAGGTGAAAATCTAAAAATTACAGAATTAGTTGATAAGGCTGTAGGTGATGCAGTTAACGAAGCGCTTGCGTCGCCTGTTACCAAAATTGTCGGGGAAATAGTATCTGTCAGTAAAGATGGGGAGGATATTAATTATTCAAACGGTGACGGCTCTCTCAAAATTACCGGAACAATGGAAAATGTTAAAATCGTTATGAAAGAGTTTACTTCAAATATTACCGAAGAAAACGGTACAAAGCATATTGTTAAAATGTCCGGAACACTCACAAAAAAAGAAACTCATGTTAAAGAAACCCATAGTTCGGTTATCGTTAAAAATGGTATTCTTGATGTTACTTTTGATGAAGCTGAACATACTCTCGGTTTTAATTACACAGAAACTGAAGATTATTCTAAAATGGATGATGAGGGAAATCTTCCTTATTCAATAGAAGGAAAAATTACTTTTGACGGAACTGAGTATGCTTACAAGAAAAGCGATAAGAAAAATCTGAAGAACTAATAGATTTATTCGCCGCTATTGCCGTTTTGCATAAAAAAATATGCATAATGGCAATAGCAAAATAGTATTTTATATCTGCGTTCATCTGCAATAAAATAAAAAAAATCATGATATTCCGTTAATAACATCCTTTAAAGCAAATGTTCCGTTTATAGCGGCCGGAAAACCGGCAAAGACGCATATCAAGAGCATTATCTCATTTATTTCATCTGTTTTTAATCCTATGTTTATTCCGGCTTTAATGTGAAACCTGAGTTGAGATGCGGCATTCCCAATTGCTGTAAGTGCCGCAATCGTTGCAATTTGACGATGTTTTTTTCAAAGAGTCCGAAGCAGTTTATCCGTGAAATGAACCAATCATATAAATCAGGGTTTACTGAATAAGGGATAAATTATCATGAAGTTAAATATATTGACAAATTTCAGCAATGTTCGGAAATTTCCTTAATATTATTACTTGGAGTTCTCATTGAAGAAGACCTTTGCAATATTACTTCTTTTCCTTTCCATGATGATGATTTGGGAAGATTTATCTGCTTCAAATCTTCGAAGAAAGGACGACTTTATGAAGCCTCAAGCCGGTATCTGGTTCGGTCCGGGAATGCCTCTTTTTGAGCTTTATGACAAGGTTGAGCCTTCCCTTGGCGGCGGAGCCTTTTTCCGATTGAATACCCCTCTGACATATTTTAAAGTAGGCGGAGAGGTCGGTTATCAGAAGCATAAATCCCAGGGTGTCAATGCTATTTCCCTTGTTCCGATTTATGGAAATCTTCTTTTCCTGCTTCCGATAAAGTTCCCTATGAATTTTCAGTTTAAACTTGGTGCCGGCGGAGTAAAAGTATATATCAAACCTGAAGAAAAAGAACAGTTTGATCCGCTTTTTATGGCTGGTCTTGAAGTTTCATTTATGGCAGGAAGAA
>Ga0209719_1001138_pt1 | contig 34177 bp, 30 predicted proteins | sample AD_JPNAS2_MetaG_FD_184421 | JGI IMG/M metagenome (GOLD analysis project Ga0209719, IMG submission 184421) | Active sludge microbial communities of municipal wastewater-treating anaerobic digesters from Japan - AD_JPNAS2_MetaG (SPAdes) (version 2) | ecosystem: Engineered > Bioreactor > Anaerobic...
CGGAACATCTGGATTTGACGGTAGAAGGGAAGATGGTTCACATACTTGTCAATAAGGATGTCGGCCAGAAGGCTGGCGCCAGCGTAACTCTTAGGGATGGGAAGCAACGGCATGGGAGCGGTGATGACAGGGCTCTCATTATCCTGGGTTCTGACCTTCAAAACATATTTGTGGCGGATGATCCTGCGCACAAACCAACGGGGAGGTTCCTTCTCCAGCAACTCGGTGACTTCAGGTTCAAGTTCCATAAAAGCTTCGACGCATGTCAGCGGGATAAGAATACATGTAGTATCTCATCGAAGAGGTAAGGCTGAACATGCTACCGTTGTGTTGAAACCAACAGGGTTCTTACCATCTCCAGATCCGAAAGACCGTTGACTTTTACCCTGATCCCATTAGGGTAATTGATCTCACAAGTCAGGCTCATGACGGAAGAAGCATGTTTGTTATATTGTTCCGGTTGGTTATTCATGGCTACCGGAGGCTCCGGGGATGGTTTTTGCTGATTGCTGCTGAAAATGACAGGTATGAATCCTCGTTTAGGAGGCAACAACCCTTTCAGTTTGTTCTGCCAATAAAAGAACTTGCTTTCATGGATGCTCTGGTTTGTACAGAAGTCCCGGATAGTTAAACCGGATTCCAGATAGTTACTGTAAATGGCCCGGAATGCTTTTTCGTTCATCATGTCGGTTGCTTTATGTCAAAAAGCAAACTTAAATCCGGATCCGATTAAAAAATGACGTGGTTCACCGAATGCTTACAAAAGTTGTTGATGAACTCAAGAACATATGCCAGATCAAACACACCCGCCACAGAAGCCAGGGGGGTTATTACTAACCTCATATCAGGGTTGATCGGTTATGGGCACTTGCCGAAAAAGCCTTCCCTTAACTAGGAAATCGTTGACCCTAAGGCTTTCAATTCGAAATGTCATGTCGAACTCACGTTAGTTTTTACCCAAAAGGTTTTGTAAATAAAAGTCCATAAAAATACAATACAAAGTAAAGTGGGTTATTTTTCTATAAAATATTGTAAATTAGAAATTTAATATTTCCAACAATGTTTTGGGGTATGGTATGTTATAAAGATTTTTATAATCGCGGGTAAATTTATCGAATGCTTCTTTGGCTAGATGATGTTTTCCCTGGTTAGTTAGGGTTTTGCATTTCAACAGAATGGCTTCCTCATTCAGCATGTCATACAATAAGACCGTATGGGCAAGATGAAGCGCGAGGTTCGGATCTCGGCTGGTATCCATCTGATCGCTGTATCTGATCAGGGTATCAATGATAATATTAGAGAGTTCAGCCTTGAATTCGTCGAGCCAGTCAAAAGAAAGACTTTCCAGAAAATGGCCTTTCTGGGAGATTCTGATCAGTTCGCAGATATCATCTCTCCCCGGTTGACCGTAATGGCGTGCAGTGCGGAGGCAGTGCCAATAGTCGTTATAAACGGTTTCTTCATTAAAAATGCTCTTCCAGTAGCCTGTACTCTTCGATAACTCTATCGAATCCAGTTCACTTAAGAGCGTTTTAAGCTTAACAATGTTCACCGCAAGATTGTTCCTGGCGCTTTTTTCATCCTTATCCAACCAAAGGATTTCAATAATTCTTTCCGCTGAAATGCCTTTATCTTTTATGGAGTTAAGCCAGATCAGCAGAAACAGCTCCTTGAGCAAAGGGGAAAACTTGCTGGTAATGTCAGAGCCGGTACGGTTGAAGATCTGAAAATCACCCAAGAACAGGATGGTATTTGATTTGGGATGAATGTTGGTAAAGAGATCAGCGGCAGAGGAAATATCTTGGATTTCAGATAGTTTCTGGTCCGTTGAACTTTCCTGGCTGACGGTACTTCTCTGTGTTCCCATCTTTTTTTCAACTGCCAGAAAAAGTAACCATGAAACCAGGAACAAGGCGGGGAAAAGAAAAAGCAGATTTTTGTTCCATCCGGAGGTTTTTTCTATGTCAGTAAGGGACCCCGGAGGGTATCCGATGGTGTACACCTGTGCCTGTGTTTTGTTGTTCTCCGTTTTGAGCAGGGTTACGCAAACCAGTTTCCAGCTTGTCTGGCAAAGAAAAAGGTCGGAAAAGGATTGGATGTCGTGAAACAGATACGGAATTTTATCTCCCGCCAGGGTTAATTCGGGTGAATTGAGTCTCCCCTTCATTAACTGTAGGTAACCTTCATACCTGAAAATGGGAAATGCCAGAACATAGAATTCTTGATGGTCAGGATCAATCACCATGGAGTTTGCAAAGGCGATGTCCTCCATCGGGGGATCAAATTCTCGGATTAAGCTGAAATGATTATGTTGAATGCTGTAGGCAACGAGGTCCTTGTATGTTCCTGGATTCAGAATTTGTTTACCGGTAAGGCTTCCGTAACCTCCAAGGATGAATACGGTGTCGTTATTCATGCCTGATGCTGAAAGATAACGGGGATGGAACAGCTTATCACTGGTGATGAGGGTATCCCACCGGTTTTCATTAAACCTGAATCGCAGTACGCTGTTTTTATATTCATGTTGTCCGTAACCTCCGAAAATGTACAAGGTACTGTCCTTTTCCTGAAAATATTTGTTGTGGTGCCAGAAAACGGTGAGAGGGTATGCCGGTGAGGCCGTTTGTTCCCATAACCGGGTTGTCAGGTTGAACCTGGCTATGCTTTTCAAATCTACATTATAGCTTACAACGGAGCGATGTACAGGATCATAAAAGGCTTGACAGCCCTGTTTTAAAACGTCGGGTTTATTCAGATACCTGACCGTATCAAGCCTGTTTTCCTTAACGGAATAGACCATTAACAATTCGTCCCCTATGATGTATACCACCTCATCTTTCTGGTTAAAAGCCACTTCTCCGTTGCCCTCAAGCAAAATATCGGCGTTTTTGGCCCAGAATTGAAATTTAGGTTTCAGCCACACGGGATTCATAGCCAAGGCATTGACTTTTCCCTTGGAATCAAAGGCAATATTCCCGGCGCTTTCGTTTAACTTCCATTCGTGAATCAGTTGTCCTTCATGCCGAAGCGTTATGTCACGGATATTCATGGGAGGGACATCGGTAGTCTTGAAGTTCTCAAAATCAGACGCACCGAAAAGTATTTTAACCTTCTGGCTGAATTTAACCGGATAAGCGGCTAAGGTTGTGTCAGGCAATACCAGAAGGAGGGATTGTTCCCTGTAGTTGTACCTTAATTCAATGGGAATCCACTCTCTGGATAGTTGCTCAAAATCGGACCTGGCTGAAATGCTCGTGACTTCCTCGCCATAGACCAGATCAAAAGTGGAGTAAGAAGTGCGGTAATTATAAATCAGATCCACATTTTCATTCTCACTGTCGATAATTCTGACGACATACCCAAAAACGGCTGCTTCGTGCGAACGCATGGTCATTGCGAAGGAGAGGGTAAAATTGTCGTGAACATTAAAGAAATGGTTGGGAGAAAGATCCAGATGGGTCCTGTTTTCCTTTAAATCAGAGTGGCTTGAAAACTGCAGGCCGTAAAGCTGCCCTGACAAGTCCGCAGGAAGAAAAAAAGAGAGGATAATCAAATAATAGAGGATTCTATTATGAAAAGGGACTGAAGTATAGAATGATCGTACAAAAGTGCTCATCCAAAACCTTATTTTCGAATTCCCTGGATATCAAACAAAAACATTGAAAGGATAAATATTCTCAGATGCATCATTTCATGCCATCATCATCGTGCTAAATTACAAGACAAATTAAAACTTTACAACTCTTTTAAGCCCGTAGTACTTTTTTTACGCTTTCGCTCCTGATTAATGATGATTTCTTATTCGGTTAATCTATTCTTAATCGGAAATTAACCTTTCCCGGTTAACTTTGAAGTAATCAATTCAAAAACCATGAACCAGAACAAGATGCTGTTACGGTTTCTCCTCTTTTGTTTTCCATGGATGTTTATCAGCGGGTGCGTTGCTTACAATTCCGGAGATAAAGGAGAAATTCCCGTAAGGGAAAAATCAGCGAGTTACAAAGGATTGATTATGGCCGGCTACCAGGGTTGGTTCAATGCCGATGGTGACGGGGCTGGGAGAGGCTGGAACCACTATTGGAAAAACCAGCGTCTTGCACCGGGGTCTTGCAAATTTGATTATTGGCCCGAAATGTCGGAATACCCTGTTCAATACAACTCTCCCTTTTATTTTTCTGACGGGAAACAGGCCACCCTTTTCAGTTCCTATGATGAGAGTACAGTAGATCTCCATTTCAAATGGATGAAAGAATATGGTATCGACGGCGTATTCATTCAGCGGTTTGTCACCAATTTAAACAACCCGGTCAGCTATGGGCACAACCAGAAAGTACTCGCGTCGGCGTTTAAGGCTGCGGAACGGCATGGCAGGATTCTTTGCATCATGTATGATCTTTCGGGGATTGCCGCCGGTGAAGAGACCCTGCTGATGGAAGACTGGAAGAAACTGGTGGAGCAATATCAACTTAAAAATGAGAATCGATTAGATAATTATCTCTGTCACAATGGTAAGCCTTTGGTGGTCGTTTGGGGGGCGGGATTTAACGATAATCGCAAATACGGACTGAAAGAGGTGAGAACCATCGTTGATTTCTTAAAGAACGATTCGTTATACGGTGGTTTCTCGGTCATGCTGGGAGTGCCCACCTATTGGAGAACGCTGAAAAATGACACGCAGTCCGATACGCTGCTTCATACCATTGTCCGATCAGCCGATATTGTGCAGCCTTGGTTTGTCGGTCGGTTTAATGAAGAGACTTATCTAGGCTTTAAAGATTTGTTGAGAGACGATATGGCCTGGTGCAAGGAGAACGGTCCGGACTATGTTCCAGTGGTTTTTCCGGGCTTCAGTTGGCACAATATGTATCCAAATTACCCATCTAATCAGATACCCAGGAACAAGGGGCAATTTTACTGGAAGCAGTTGGCAGGAGTTCTTTCCTTGGGAGCTGAAATGGTCTATGTGGCCATGTTTGATGAGATTGACGAGGGAACTGCCATTTTCAAATGTGCTCACCAGGTTCCTGTTGGAGAAAGCGTATTTGTTCCTTTGGATGAGGAGATTCCCTCAGACCATTACCTGTGGCTCACCGGCCAGGCGGGCCGGATGCTCCGAAAGGAAATCCCAGTATCGGCAGAAATGCCCATGAAAACCCATAACTGAAATATTTAAATTCTATGAGACAAACTTTGATTATGATTTCACTGTTACTGATGTGGTGTGTCCCGGTCAGGGCACAAGTACTGTCAGTGCAGGGAAAGGTAACTGACCAGAACAATGCGGGTCTGCCGGGGGCCAGCATTGTGGTTAAGGGGACAACAGTTGGGACGATTACCGACATCAACGGTAACTACCTGCTGAATGTCCCCAATCCGGAGCAAGCTGTTTTGGTGTTTGCCTTTATCGGGTATGACATGCTTGAAATACCGGTCAGGGGCCAGTCAACCATCAATGCGGTGCTGAGCACCAGCAATATCGGACTGGAAGAGGTGGTAGTTACCGCCATGGGGATTACCCGCGATGCTAAAGCGTTGAGTTTTGCCCGTCAGAGTGTCAGTGTGGAAGAGATGACAGAAGCCAGGAGCCCCAATATCGTCAACTCCTTCTCAGGGAAGATTGCCGGGGTGCAGGTCGTTCCTTCCGGGTTTAATACGGGCTCTTCCAGGATTGTGATTCGGGGGAACAGCTCCCTGACCGGGAATAACCAGCCCCTGTTTGTCGTCGATGGAGTTCCCATCGACAACTCGCCCGGCGATTCCGGTAGCATCGACTACGGGAACAATGCGGCTGACCTCAACTCCGACGATATTGAAAGCATTGAAGTGCTGAAAGGTCCCAATGCTTCGGCCTTGTACGGTTCCAGGGCGGCCAACGGGGTGATCCTGATCTCCACTAAAAAAGGTACCCCCAAGTTTAAAATCACCCTGAATTCGGGGACCATGTTCCAGACGTTGACTCAATTCCCCGAATACCAGAATGCATATGGGGTGGGTACCTCTTTTTACATCGACAATCAGCATATGCTGCCTTGGGCCAACGTAAATTACAGGAGTTGGGGTTCCCCCATGCTGGGCCAGCCTTACGTTGCCTTGAACGGGGAAGTGAAACCTTATCTGCCGCAACCCGATAATGTGAAGAACTTTTATCAGAAGGCCCGCCTGTTGACCAATTCGGTGGCCCTGGAAGGGGGAAATGCTGATAATATTGTCAGGTTTTCCTATACCAACTATAATGGGAACAGCGTGGTGGAAGGATTCAATAAAAACACCAAGCACAACGTCAACCTTAGGGTCCAGAATAAATTCAGGAAGTGGATCACTCTTGATACCAAGGTGAATTTTATCCGTGACAATGTGGTCAACCGGCAGTATTCGAATGACAACGGGCGCAACCCGTCATACATGTACGCCCATATGGCCCGGAGCACTAACCTGGATGAACTGATCCCCTGGAAAGATGAACTGACAGGAAAGGAGATAGGGACCCACCGTAACTTCAGCAATCCCTATTGGGTCATCCACGAAAATCCGAACGAAGACACCAAGGACAGGGTAATCGCCACCTTTAATCCTGAAATAAAAATCACGGATTGGATCAAACTTATCGGCAGATTCGGCGCTGATATGTTCTGGACCAACGGTTATGAATTCAACAACATCGGATCCATTATCGCCAGCAATCCCAACGGTTTTCTTCGGACCTTCAATGTGAACCAACAGAATATTAACCTGGAAGGCATTCTTTCTGTTAATAAAAAGCTGGAGGCATTTTCCGTTTCCGCCAATTTTGGCCTCACTCGGTTTGATTCCCGGTCTGAACGGAGGGATTCGAGAATCAACTCCTTGCTGCAACCCGGCCTGATCAATCTGTCCAATGCCAAGGAATACCCTGTTGTCAGCCAGAACCAGAGCCGGAAAAGGATTAATTCCGCATTTGGTGCGCTCTCTTTTGGTTATAAGGATTTTGCCTTTGTCGACCTGACGGGCCGTAATGACTGGTCCTCCACGCTTCCGTCTAAAAACAACTCCTATTTTTATCCTTCCATCGGGGGGACGCTGATTATTACCGAGTTGCTGAAAGCAAAGAGCAATTTGCTCAGTTTTGCAAAACTGAGAGCCTCCTATGCGATTGTCGGTAATGATTCCGATCCCTACCGACTCGATCAGACCTTTTCCTTTAACGGATTTTTCAACGACGCGACAGTGGCCTCTCTGAGTACGACCATGAACAATCCAGACCTGAAACCCGAGAAAACCACCTCCTATGAATACGGCTTGGATCTGCGGTTTTTCAAAAACAGGCTGGCGCTGGATGCGACTTACTATGATGCCTCCACCGTCAACCAAATCATTACCGCCTCCCTGCCGACCTCCAGCGGTTTTGAGCGCAGATTGTACAATGCCGGTGAAATCAAAAACTGGGGATACGAACTGAGTCTGACCGGACAACCAGTTCAACGAGGGAATTTCAAATGGGAGACCAGGATTAATTTTTCAAAGAACAACTCAGAAGTGGTGTCCCTTCTCGACGACATTCCCCGTTTCCAGCTTGCCAACCGATCGAGTTACTTATATGTGTACGCGGAGGTGGGTAAACCGTATGCTTATCTGCGCGGGCTGGGAGTCAAAAGGGATAACCAGGGAAGGATGTTGCTCGAAGACGGAGGCGGTCTGCTCCAGAAAAATACAGATATGCCCTTTGGAACCGCCAGCCCCGACTGGCTTGCCGGAATCGGAAATACCTTCTCATGGAAGGGATTGGATCTCTATTTCCTGGTTGACATCAAACAAGGCGGGGTCATGTATTCGGGAACCATCTCCAGAATGCTGACCAACGGTATGTTTGCCGAAACCCTCGAGGGTCGCGATGACTTTTACCTCCACAGCGTCATTTGGGGTGAAAACACTTCGGAATTGACCGGAGGTGCTAGATGGGACGCTTACTTTAATGACGGCACAAAAAACACAAAATTCATGACTCCCCAAAATTATGAATATGCCCGGCCCAATTTCGCCGAATTCGTTATTTATGATGCCTCGTTCGTGAAACTCAGGGAAGTATCCTTCGGATATTATTTCCCTAAGCTGCTGTTGGCCAAAACTCCTTTTGAGAATGCCAGGATTTCAGCCACCGGAAGAAACCTTTGGATCCTGCATTCCAATACTCCGCAGGGCATTGATCCGGAAGCCTCTTCTACCTCCGGAAATGGACAGGGCATCGAAAACGGAGCATTACCTCCCAACGCCATCTACGGAATCAATGTAAGACTCATCTTTTGAAAATGACGATCATGAAATCAAAACTTATCTATATAGCGATAATGGTGGGATTGTTCTCTTGCACTGATCAATTCGAAGAAATTAATCAGAATCCCAATAATCCGGTAAAAGTAGAGCCTGAATTCCTTCTGACCACTTCCCTGAGAGAAACCCAGAATCTTTACGGAGGCAACATGAACGGCGTTGTGTTTTATAACTACACCCACTATTTCTCGGGATTTCAGGGGGAGTTCCAGCGATATACCTATAGTGTCTCCTCCACCAATGACTACTGGCGGAACAATTATGTCAGATGTTTGATGCCGGTGCATCAGATCGTGAAGCTGTATGAAGAGGATCCTTCCTATAAGAACAGGGTGATCATCGCCAAGATCTGGAAGGCTTATATTTTCTCCAATATCGTTTCAGTCTGGGGGGGTGTTCCCATGAGCGCAGCGTTGGAAGGCACACCGGGGGTTGCCTATGAAAAGGAACAGGATATATACACTGCCTTGCTGGATCAGTTGAAGGAGCTTGCCGAAGCGATTGATCTTACCGGGGACACATACAAAGCCAATGCTGATAAGATCTATGGCGGGGATTTGATGAAGTGGAAGAAATTTGCCCAAACGCTCCGCTTGCGACTAGCAATGCGCATTTCCGCTGCCGATCCAGAGAAGGCCAAAAAAATCGCACTCGAAATTTCCCGGAATGCAACAGGAATTATCTCGTCGAAAGCAGAAACGGCAGCAATGAACTGGGGGATCACCAGTGACTCTTGGAGTTACCTTTACAACCGGGTGGTGTACAACTATACGGCCAATAAAGCTACCATTCCTGTGCTTTGTGAATCACTGGTCTATCACACGCTGCCCTATAACGATGCCAGGCTGCCCGTATATGGTCAGCCAGCCAAACAAGGGCCTTCCATCGGCAAGTATTTTGGCCAGAACATCTCCTATGGTGGTGGTGGCGGCTATACCACCCGCACCAACCCCCATTCCCTGCTCAAACAGGATGACTACTCCTATATCGGGGAGCGTTTCCTTCAGCCTGATGCGGAATATGTCTTTCTGTCCTATGCGGAAGCCTGTTTTCTGAAAGCGGAGGCTGCCCTGAAAGGATGGTGGAAGGATACGAATGCCCAGAATTATTATTATGAGGGAATTGATGCCTCCTATGACCATTATGGATTATCGGCAGATCAGGCTACCGCCTATAAAGAGACTCCGGGAATCAAGTGGGGTACAGAGACCGATTCAACGGGTCGTTTCTATGAATTTCAGGACTGGATGGGCATTTGTTCCAGTTACATCAAGGCAAACGATTTTAACCGGCAGATCATTATGCAGCACTGGCTGGCCATGCCTAACCAAGGCGTGGATGCCTGGGCGCTGATCCGGCGCACGAGAATCCTTGAATTCCAGCCCCAATTCGCTACTTATGACGGCGAATATGCCTATATTCCTGACCGCATTCCATATCCCGGAAGCGAGTATTCCACCAACCCGTTGGAGGTCGAAAAGGCAGTCTCTTGGCTGGGAGGCCCCGATGGCCTGTTCACCAAACTATGGTTTGGCCTGCCCAATGTGAAAAATCCAAATTTACCCCATTAAGGAATGACTTTGAAAATCAAAAAATGATAAATATGAAAAATATAATCTATGCCCTGGTTGGTCTGTTCCTTTGGGTCTCGTGTGAAGAGACAGACGAACACCTGCCGCCGCAGTTCAACTATGAGATACCGCCGACAGAATTGTCAGACGATGTGCTGGTAGGAGCCCTCTATTATAATTTTGCGACTGCCGACTGGGCAAAGAAGTACACCAACACCCCACAACTGGGTCAGTACAGCGCCTTGTCGGCCGAAACCATGAAGCAGCACCGCATTTGGGCCGATCAGGCCAAAATCAACTTTTTCATTTTCCCGTGGAACGGCACTTCCGGTAATGCCCTGCTGACCAGCTTCATTACAGGAAGAAGCGAAAATGTGAAAATGGTGTTGAACTACAGTACAGCCCATTTATCGGCGACCAATGCCTCTCCGCTGGCCGGCGCCAAGCTGACTACCATGGTGAATGAGTTTAAGTCCCATTATATCACTCATTTTGACAAGGAGTATTACTTTAAGATCGACGGAAAGCCGGTTGTCATCATTAGTCCCGTTAATCTGGCTAGTTCCGCTGCGGCAAGCATTGATTATCCGATGGTCATCACGGCTTTACGAACCGAGTTGAAGAACGACGGGACCGACCTGTTCCTTATTGGTGAAATAACCAGTGGTTGGTTGCCCCCACAGCGGTATGCCACTGCCCTGAAAACCTTTGACGCCGTCGTGTTGAGCAACTGGACGGCCAACGGTAATTACGGCTATGACAGGTCTGTATTCTATCCCGCCTTTTCCGATCAGGCCTTTAAAAACTGGGCCGATTCCACTTCGGTGTGGGGAATCGACTTTGTTCCTTGCATCATGCCCGGGTTTGACGATAAGGTAATGACGCCGGCCAGCAAGAATTTTAATATTGTTAGAAGTGCAAAACTCTATACCGACATGTGCAATGTGGCTAAGAGAAACCTCGGCGAAAAGAAAATCACCATTATCAATTCGTGGAATAATTTTCAGTTCGGCACCTCCATCGAACCTACCTCCGAGTACGGTACCGAATACCTCGAAATAACCAGCAAGCAATTTAAAGTTCAGTGATTAAGTCACATGGATGTTGCTTGAATATCACTTAATTAACCATATTTCCGCAAACAACTTAATATGAAACGATTCATAATTACTATTATCATCGTTCTCTTTATATTTTCGGAGGCCCTGCCCCAGAAGAGCAGTATGATTGTTTTGGGGGATCTTCATTATGATCTGCTGGAAGATCATGACATGGAATGGCTCAGGACAAAACCTGACGATCTCAGGCAGGTCACGAAGGAATATACGGTTTACACCGACAAATACTGGAACGATTTCATGGCGGTACTTTTGCAGAAGGCTGAGGCCGTCAGGCCTCCCCTGAGGGCGGTTGTCCAGTTGGGGGATCTCTCGGAAGGGCTGGCAGGCTCCCCGGAGAAGGCGAAGCAAATGGCGGGCAACACCATGAAGGCCATCGAAAAGGTGGGTATGGAGGTTCCCTGGATTCTGGCCAAAGGGAATCATGACATAACCGGACCTGGTGCACCCGAAGCCTTTCAGGAGTTTTATGTGCCTGTGATCAGGGAACAGACCGGAAATCCTGAAATTCAAAATGCCAGCTACACTTATAGCTTTGACAATGTATCTGTCACCTGTATTGATCCCTGGGAAAGAGGTTTCAGCATGGTGGATTTCCTGGATCAGGAACTGACCAAATCGGCAGCTCTGGTCAAATTTGTTGCGATACATGAACCGGTAATCCCGGTGACCGAAAGGTGCTGGCATACTATGCGAAGGAATCCGGAGCAGCGCGTAAAACTCCTTGAAGTCATCGCACGGCATAAGGCCATTGTGCTCTGCGCCCATCTGCACCGCTATTCCGTGGTAAAGAGAAACACCCCCTGGGGACCCATCGTCCAGGTCATGGTCATCAGCGTCATTAAGGACAAGGATTACCAGAAACCTGCAAAGGTGATCACCCAATATGGACCCTCCTTGGCGGAAGCTTTCCCCGACTGGCAGCCTGAAACCCTGGAAGCACGGAAGGCTATGCTGGCTGAAGAAGCGAAATACGTGACCTTTTACAAACAAACCGACTTGCCGGGATATGCGGTAATCAAAATCAACGCCAAAAAGAGAAAGGTCGACTTGGAATATTATGCCGCCTTCGGAGCCAAACCATATGATAAACTTGCCATTTCGAACCTGATGAAATAACAAGTCACGATCATGCACCAACCGGGATCATGATCCACGGGCAAGTATGGGTTCCATAAAATTGACCGTTGGAGCTCAATATATTGTATGATTGAAACTTGAGTGAAGCAATTATTACGTGACTTAAAGATTGCCGGTGATGTTTTTTTTCAAACGGAAATTTTTCACGCTCCTTTTGGGGTTCATAGTTACCTGCGGCCAATCCCAGGATATAAGTTTCATAGCACTGGGGGATTTGCATTACGACCGCCTCGACCTGCATGACTGGGATTATGTGATGAAAAGGCCTCAGGATTTTGAACAGATAATGAAGGAGTATCCGCAGATTACCGCGGTATATCTTCCCAAATTCCTCCGGCTAATCAAAGAGCAGTCCTTGGTGATTACCCCTCCGGTTAAAGCGGTGGTTCAACTAGGGGATCTGGTGGAAGGGGTTGCCGGAAATGAAAGGCTTGCCCGGGAAATGAACCGCGGCGTTGTGGACCTTCTGTATTCCGTTGAAATGGCGGTCCCCTGGATTCTTGTCAAGGGGAACCACGACGTCAGCAACAGTCCGGGGCAACCAGAAGCCTGGCAGGAGGTGATTCGTCCCTTTATCGAAGGGCAGGTAAACAGCCCGGTGGGCAGGGGCATGTATACACATCGGCTCACCGGCCAGGTGGAACTTTTTGTTTTGGACCAGTTTTTCAGCGTGGACCAAAACCTGCCCGAAACCGCCATGTTGTCCTTTCTGGAAGAGGTGTTCAGTAAATCGGAGGCCAGATTCAAATTCGTGCTGACCCATCAGCCGGTCATTCCCGTTACCGACCGTTGCTGGCATCTGATGAGTGGCATCCGGCGACCCCTTTCCGACCCCAGGTTAAGAGAGCGGTTGCTCAATCTGCTGGCAAAAAATAAGGCCATAGTCTTGTGCGCCCATCTGCATAAATATTCGGTGGTAAGCCGTAAAACTGAGGCCGGTGCCGTGGTTCAGGTGATGATAAACAGCGTGGTGGGAAGTTTTGATCTCAAGGCGTCGGTGGAGGTGGAAACGGAATACAAAGGGGCCGGATTTGTTGAGGAAAATCCCACCTTCCAGTTGCATAATCAGGAAGTGAGGAAAAAGATCCTGGAAAATGAAAAGCCCAATATCCAATATTTTACAAGAGCGGATCTGTCGGGGTATGCGATCATTTCAGTTTACGAAAAGGAAAACAAGGTTGTTTTAAAATACTATAACGGTTTTTCCGCTGACCCCTTCCAGTCCTTGGAGCTGTCGGCATGGTGGGAATAGAGCGCCGGCCACGCCCCGTTCCTTCAATACCAAAGAACTGAAATAGACCAAAAGAGTGCTAAAGATATGAGAGAAAACAGTGACACTTCGGAAGCAGGTAGGCCGTTTCCTTTTTGGATGAGGAGAAGGTTCCTTTTGGTGCTAGTCTGGACGGTATTGTCATGCATCCCGTCTTGGGGGCAGCCTGAAGGTGTTCACCTGAGCCTTTCTGCAACCGGTAAAGGGGAAAAACAGTTCATGACCGTCCTATGGTACTCCAGGGAAGCCGGCGCCGTTCAATTCATCCGGTATGGCCTGACAGAAAAGGAACTGCCTAAAATGGTAAAGGCTGATTCTTATGGAATGGAAGGATCGTTTTTCCATAAGGGAGAAATGACAAAACTCACTTCTTCAACCCGCTATTACTATCAATGTGGTTCTGACAAATCGGGTTGGAGCTCCGTCTTTACCTTTGTCACTCCTCCGAAAAAGGGAAAACCCCACCCCTTTACAGTCGGAATATTTGGCGACACCCAGAACAATGAATTCAACGAACAGTTTCAGAAGACCGCTGAGATTGTCGGGCGGCTTGCGGAAGTAAGACCTGATCTTACGCTTCACATGGGGGATGTGGTTAATAACGGATCGGTGACCGCTGATTGGCTTTCCTTTCTCAGGATCGCTCAGCCCCTGGCTGCCAACGCCCCCCTCATGCTGACTCTGGGAAATCATGATGTTGAGAATGCCAAAGGCCCGCGATTTCAACATCCCTTTTCCTCCTTTAATGGATTATTTTCCCTTCCCGGGAAGGGTACCGATTATTCCTTCGATTATGGCAATGTTCATTTTGTCTGTCTTTTTTCAGGGGTAGCCCCCGTTGCTGCAGAAAACGGATTGCTGCGTTACGGACCTGATTCCGAAGAACGGAGGTGGCTGGAGCGGGACCTGGCCTCGGCCCGGAAAAGCCGCCATACAGACTGGATCATCGTATTCGTTCACTACCCGCCCTATTCCTTCGGTTGGAGTAATGTCAAAAGGTGGCAGGAGACTATCGCCCCTATTATTGACCGGTATGGGGTGGACCTTTGTCTCTCCGGCCACCGCCATGTCTATGAAAGGCATCATCCGCTCAGAAACGGTCAGCCTGCAGTCGATGGTTGGGGAATCACCTATGTTACCAACGGAACTGCCGGAGGATCGCCACAGGGAACCGGTGGCAGTGATTATCCGACGATGGCTTTTACCCCAGCGGAGAGAATGTATAATTATGCAATAATGTCAGTAGTCGGAAAATCACTGAACTACGAAGTCTTTGATTCCGCAGGAGAAAAAACGGATGAATTTGAACTGAACTGCCTCCGTTAACTTAATTTTGTGAAGATTATGAGATTAAACCTTTTAAAAAAACTGCTCATTTTGCTCATTGCGGGAATGCCGGGATGCACCTCGTCCCGGATGAAGATGGCAGATCCCGAGAGTCCCGTCGGATATGTCAATCCTTATATGGGCAACATCAGCCACCTTTTGGTGCCGGCCTATCCGACAATTCACCTGCCCAACAGCATGCTGAGGGTGTATCCCGAGCGTGCTGATTATACCGGTGACAGGCTCCGGGGGCTGCCTTTGGTAGTCACCAGCCACCGGGGAAGTTCCGCCTTTAATTTAAGTCCGTACCAGGGAAGCGATGAAAATCTTCAACCGGTCATCGCCTTCAGCTACGACCAGGAGAAGATTACCCCCTATTCCTATGCGGTATATCTTGACGACCAGGAGACGGAAGTCAGGTTCGGAGTAAGTCACCAGTCCGGCCTTTATGAATTCACTTTCGGGAAGAGCGATTCCGTGGCGCTCATCATTAATTCCTTAAAGGGGGAGATGTGTTGGAACGGGAAAGCGGTTTCCGGGCATCAGCAGTTGCAGAATAATGTCAAAGTCTATATTTATCTGGAGGCGGACCTGCCTGTGCGGTCTGCGGGAGTTCTGAAAGAGGGTATGTTGACTGGGAGTGATTATTGTGCCAATGGAAGGAATGCCTGTGTGGTGCTTAAGTTTGCGGCAGGCAGTGAACGTATCAGGGTCAGGTACGGCATCTCCTTTATCAACGAAGAACAGGCTAGGAAAAACCTCGAAAGGGAGTTCACCGGTTTTGAGCTGGAACCCCTGCTGGATTACGGCCGGATGACTTGGAACGAGGCATTGGGGAAAATCAAAATTTCCGGGGGTACCTACGATGACAAAACCGTCTTTTACACCTCCCTTTACCGGACTTATGAACGGCCGGTTTGCATTTCCGAAGATGGTCTCTATTACAGTGCTTTTGACGGAAAGGTCCACGAGGATGAAGGAATACCCTTTTATACCGACGACTGGATCTGGGATACCTACAGGGCTACGCATCCCCTTAGGATTCTGACGGATCCCGGTACGGAGACCCGTATTATCCGTTCCTTTCTCAGGATGGCCGAACAAATGGAGCATTTCTGGATGCCCACCTTTCCAGAGATAACGGGCGATAGCCGCAGGATGAACTCTAACCATGGCGTGGCGACGGTCATTGATGGCTGGTCAAAGGGGATCAGGGAATTCGATCTGGAGAAAGCCTATGAGGCCTGCCGCAAAGGCATTGAGGAAAAGACGCTGGCACCCTGGTCAGGAAAACCTGCCGGGGAACTTGACCGGTTTTACCGGGAAAAAGGCTACTTCCCGGCATTAAGGGAAGGTGAAGAGGAAACGATTCCGGAGATCCATTCCTTTGAAAAACGCCAGCCTGTAGCCGTCACCCTTGGAACGGCATACGATAAATGGTGTTTGTCGCAAATAGCCCGGGAACTAGGAAAAAATGAGGATTATGACTATTATTCTGAGCAGGCCTTGAATTACCGTCATCTTTTCAATCCGGAGACCCGGTTTTTCCATCCCAGGGACAGCCGGGGGGAATTCATCGAGCCTTTCAGTTATGTATTTTCGGGTGGACTGGGGGCGCGACACTATTATGGCGAGAACAATGCCTGGATATACCGGTGGGATGTGCAGCATTGCATCTCCGACCTGGTCAGGCTGATGGGCGGAAGGGAAGCTTTTATTGCCAGCCTTGACGCCATGTTTTCCGAGCCGCTGGGAAAGAGTAAGTTTGAGTTCTTTGCTCAGTTGCCTGACCATTCGGGAAACGTGGGGCAGTTCTCCATGGCCAACGAACCCAGCCTCCACATACCTTACTTGTATAATTACGCCGGTGAACCCTGGAAAACACAGAAACGGATACGCGCCTTGCTCGACCAATGGTTCCGCAACGACCTGATGGGCATTCCGGGTGATGAGGACGGCGGTGGCATGTCGGCATTTGTGGTATTTTCCCAGCTGGGTTTTTATCCGGTCACGCCAGGGCTTCCTGTTTATAACATCGGTAGTCCGGCATTTGAGGAGAGCGTGATCAGGTTGGACAATGGTGAAGAATTTAAAATTATTGCCCGGAATTGCAGCAAGGAAAACAAATACATTCAGTCGGCAAAATTGAACGGAAAGGAGTGGAATAAACCCTGGTTCAGCCACGATGACTTGACAGAGGGTGGTCTTCTGGAACTGAAGATGGGAAGCAAAGCAAACAAAACCTGGGGTGCTGACGAAACCGATGCCCCTCCCTCGGGAATCGTTTTGCCTTAAAACGTAAATCACCTAATCATTAATTATATCAAACAATACTTATCAGACGATTTTTAATTCTCATCTCCCTGACCCTGACTGGTTGTGCATTCCTTACGGCACAGGTGTTGTCAGTCAGGGGGAAGGTAACCGACCAGACCAGAATTGGGTTGCCGGAAGCAAGCATTTTGATCAAAGGGACTACGCTGGGTCCTCTTACCTGCCAGGAGGGTAATTATCAGATCAATGTCCCTGATGTGGAAAAGGCGGTTCTAGTTGTCGGATTTATAGGTTTTGAGCAAACGGAAGTTGCGGTGAATGGGAGGTCCACAGTGGATGTTCAACTGGCCCAGAGCGCCATAGGCCTGGATGAAAGGGTGGTCATCGTCCTGGGGATTACCAGGAAGTCGAAATCGCTGGGTTACGCTGTGCAGTCGATAGATATCAATTCCATGACTGAGATACGGGACGCTAACCATACCAACATGCTGGCAGGTACGGCCGCAGGGGTTAACATTATCTCAGCTGGCGGATCCACGGCATCTACCAGGGAGGAATTCAGGGGAAACAACTCCCTGACCGGGAATAACCAGCCGTTGTATGTGGTCGACGGGATGATCATTTAGAACGATATGGGGAAGTGGACGGCCAGCCAGTGAGTGCCAAAGGAATAACCGATGAACTACGATAATATTGTCAGGAACATCAATCCCGATGACATCGAGAGCATTGAGATTCTGAAAGGAGGCAATGCCTCTGAGCCGAATGATTCCGATGCGGCCAACGGGGTCATCCTGATCACCACCAAGAAAGCCGCAAAGAGCGCTGACCTGGGTGTCACCTAATTTGAGTTCGGTATAAGAATGTTATTTAACGTATTAGTTATCAGTATTTTTGCTGATAGGTACATGGAAATCAAGTATATAACAAAAAGGATTCTTCCCAAATTTGTTTCGCCATAAATATAAAAGGAAGAATCCATGAAAAACAGCATTATGTTTCTTTCTGATAAAGTTTATCTTTGAAAACGTATTCTGATTGAGAAAGTTGTCGATGAACTTAAGAACATATGCCAGATCAAACACACCCGCCACAGAAGCCAGGGGGGTTATTACTAACCTCATATCAGGGTTGATCGGTTATGGGCACTTGCCGAAAAAGCCTTCCCTTAACTAGGACATCGTTGACCCTTAGGCTTTCAATTCGAAATGTCATGTCGAACTCACGTTATATGTTCTTGATGGTAGCAGTTTAAACCGGCAAGTAGCAGTGTTTCAGACCGGCGCCGAAATTTTTTCTGGGAATTACAGAAAAATATCTGTAATATCCTCAGTTAAAAGTATTATTTAGGTATGGAGAAAAGGAATTCAAGTCCGCCTCCTTTTTTATTACGAACTGAAATATCCCCTTTAAAGCTTAGAATAGCATTTTTGACGATAGCCAAACCTAAGCCGGTACCGCCTTCTTTTCTGGAACGCCCCGAATCCACCCGGTAAAACCGTTCAAAAATTCTGGGAAGATGCTCTTCCTCCACTCCCTGGCCATTGTCAGAAAAGGAAAAATAATGAAAATTATTGTCCTCGTGATAATTGGTGATTTGTATAGTAATGTCATCGCCTCCGTAATCGACCGAGTTTTCTGTCAGATTCCGGAAGACCGAAAATAACAGGGAGTAATTTACATTCACTGTAACATTTTCATCCATTCCGATTTCAAATTTCACAGATTTGTTTTTCAGTTTGTCACTGAAACTTACTATTACTTCGCTGATGAGTTTTGCCACTTTAACCTTTTCCTTCGGATAGAGATCGGAGGACTCTTCAATCTTGTTCAGCAGGGCAATGTCATTTACCAGTTGGGTAAGACGCTCCGATTGATTGTGGGCTTTTTCCACAAAATATCTAAGCTTGACATGATCAATATCCGGATTGTTAAGGACCGTTTCGAGGTAACCTTTAACAGATGCGATTGGGGTTTTTAACTCATGTGCAATATTTGAGGTCAACTGCTGTTTCATAATACTCCTTTTTACCAGCTGTGTATTATCGGTAATAAGGATTTCAAAACTACGGTCCTGGAAAAATATCACCTGGATTTGAAAATGCATACCATTACGCTGTATGGTAAATTCCTGACGTGGTAATTCCGCAGAATGACCTGTGGATGAATTGAGTGTTTTGTCTATGAAAGAAGATATTTCGCTGAATGCTTCCATTTCTAAAATCTTATCTGCCTTGACAGACGATTCTTCAGATATAATGTTTGAATAAAAGATGAAATGGCTGTTTGTAAGTATTACCTGTTTTTGAGGGGAGAAAAAAGCCACACCTTCTTTAAGTACAAAAAGATGACTGATCAGTTTTTCTTTTTCCAGCATTAATTCTGCCTTGACTTTTCTGGATCGTTCATAAGCCAATGAAATTTCTCTGCTTATTGTTCCCAGTTCATCTTCCGGGAATTGAATTTCCGGGTTTAATTCCTCATCACGGCTGGCTTTGATTGTAAATTCTTTCAATCTTGAAACGGAGTCTCCTAAACGATTTGCCACTAATCTTAAAATCAGACCAAAAATGGCAAATAAAAACAACAGGTAGATGATAAATGCACGTTCAACTTTCAGGTAATTAATCACTTCAGCATTGTATTCTACCGCAGACCTTATAAAAATAGTTTTATAAAATTTAGCAAAATAAAAATAGTCCTGTTTGGTGGTGACTGAGTGACGGATATTGTATCCACGATCAGCATATTTGGCTTTTTGCACCTCCGGCCGGTCCAGATGATTCTCCATTTCGGAGTAGTTTTCCACGGAATTATCATATAAAACACGTCCGGCCAGATCTAAAACAGTTATACGAATTTTGGCCGATGGAATCAGGTCTTTTATGGAATCAAGTTTGCCGAAGTCATTGGTGGAAAGCAGGTTGTTATTTTCGATGTATCTGTTTGTCAGATCACTATATTCATTAAGCTGGTTTTCCATCAAAGCGATACGGAACTGCTTTTCCCGGTGATCCTGAAAAACAAGAATGGATACCGCGAAAATGGCTAACAGAATAAAGAAGCAAGTAAACAGTTTGGATTTTATTGTTTTTTTATTGCTGATCATCTTTCTTAGTTCAGAAATTTATACTTCAAAATAATATCCAAATCCGGATTTATTATGGATATAGTTACCGCATTCCCCCATTTTTTTTCGCAGTCGTGCGATGTTTACATCCACTGTCCGCTCATTAACAATCACGTTGTTTTCCCATATACGGGCCAGCAGATCATTTCTGGAAAAAACTCTTCCAGAGTGTCTGACGAGAAACACCAGGATTTCAAATTCTTTCCGAGTAAGGTCAATTTTGATATTCTGAATAATAAGCCTCTTCCCCACATAGTCTATTAACATATTTCCCACTGTTTCCGTTTCAGGTCCTTCTTCAGGCTTGCCCCGGTGCAATCTTTTGAGAACTGTTTTAACCCTTGCCTGTAATTCTTTGACGGAAAAGGGTTTGGTGATATAATCATCCGCACCAAGATTAAATCCGGTCAGTATTTCATTTTCATCATTTTTTGCCGTAAGAAATATGATGGGAACTTCAAGATGAAGTTCTTTTCTGACTTTCTGTGCCAGACTGAAACCTGACATTCTACCCATCATGACATCAAGCAACAGCAAATCATAAACAGTCAGGTCTTTCTTCAAAGCACTTTCAGCAGAATGGACCGCATCCACGACATAACCTTCACTTTCAAGATTAAACTGAAGGATTTCACAGAGATCTTCTTCGTCTTCTGCTACCAGTATTCTGTATTTTTCAACCATGTTAAAGGATGATCTAATTGCTAATTTTCATTTCTCTTCCTTATTCTGATGCCTGATATCCGTCCCATCGAGGGCATAGATGGTAGCTTCAGCCACATTGGTCGCATGATCGGCAATTCTTTCAATGCTGGATATTATACTGTTAGTGTGAATGAAAGAGAGCAATATCTGCCTGGTCTCTTCAGGAAGGCCGGACTTGGATATCACTTTTTTTACCAGTTTTTGATTCATCTCATCCACCACAGGATCATTTTTTATGGTCCATATGGCATATTCGCGGTCACCCTGGGTGAAAGACAGAATAGATTTTTGAACCATGTTCTGAGTAACTATCAGCATGTTATAAATAACATCTGTCATTATTCCATAAATCTCCTGATCTTTTATCTTTGGAATAAAATTAACGATATTTATCACCAAATCGCCAATTCTTTCCAGATTGATGACCATCTGATAACAAGCCATTAATTTTCGCAAATCCGACGCCAAAGGTTGTTGAAGAACGATGGTATTGATAATTTTCTCGCTGAGTTTAATTTCAAATTTATCGGATTTCTCTTCATTGCTCATAATTTCTTCCAGGATATCCGAAGGTATTAACTGTGATCCTGAGTTGATGATTTTTTCAAGCAGGGTGAGTTGATGAAGAATCAGTTCAGAATAATCACTGAACTTTTCGATCACCTCCAGTATGGCATTTTCTTTCTTTATATTCATGGTATTCTTTTATTGATGAATTCGATAATTTGAAAATTAACCAAATTTCCCGGTAAGATAACCTTCCGTTCGGGGATCTTTGGGGTTGGTAAACATGGTTTTGGTACGGTCATATTCCACCAGTTCTCCCAGGTACATGAACATGGCGTTATCAGAGATACGTGCTGCCTGCGCCATGTTATGGGTAACCAGTACGATGGTATAGTTTTTCTTCAGTTCTGTAAACAGGTCTTCTATCCTGGCGGTGGACAAGGGATCGAGTGCTGAGGTTGGCTCATCTGCAAGGATCACTTCCGGTTTCAACGCAAGAGCCCTGGCAACGCACAGTCTTTGTTGCTGTCCTCCGGAGAGGAAAGTCCCTTTTTTATTCAAAGAATCTCTGACTTCATCAAAAAGACCCACATCCATAAGCGACTTTTCAACGATTTCATCCTTTTCAGACCGTTTCAGGCTGAATCCGTTCAGTTGGTATCCGGCGAGCACATTATCGTATACTGACATGGTGGGGAAGGGATTTGGACGTTGGAACACCATTCCGATCTTCCGTCGTAATGTGGTGGTTGACATGTTAAAAACATCCTCCCCGTTAAGCCGTATTTCACCTTGCATCACTATTTCAGGATATAAATCATGCATCCTGTTAATAGCCCTGAGCAAAGTACTTTTCCCGCATCCCGAAGGTCCCATGATGGCCGTGATGGAGTGTCTTTTTATATCTGCAGTAACTCCTTTTACGGCAGGTTTATCTTTGGTGTAGGCAACCGAAAGATTACGGAGAGAGAGTGCCGGATGTTCGATGTGCATTTTATTTTCAGTCATAACCCGCAAATCATTGGTTGTTTCCAAATCGTGAATTAATTCTTTTCGCCAGAATATTCAAAACAAGTACAACTCCCATCAGAAAGAGTGAGGAGCTCCAGACGAGCCTGACCATATTGGGATTGTTGTAAAATTCCCAGATCAGTAAAGGGACAGCGCTGGTCGGTTTATAGATATTTAAGTTTATCATGGTGCTGCCCAGAGCTGTGAGCATAAGAGGGGCGGTCTCGCCAAGGATTCTGGAAATGGAAAGCAGGATACCGGTCATGAGTCCGCTGAAACCAGTCGGTATCATAACCTTCAGGATAATTCTCCAGTAGGGTACTCCTAAAGCAGCTGCGGCTTCTTTCAGGGTTACCGGGATCATTTTCATGGTTTCCTCCGTGGAACGGATGACAATTGGCAGCATCATGATAGCAAGTGCCACGGAACCTGCCAGTCCCGAAAAACCTTTGGTAATGCTTATGACGATCCAGATGTAAGCAATCAGTCCTAATACTATAGAAGGTACTCCCTGCAAAATGTCGGTAAGATTTCTGATCAGCCGGGCATACCATCCATTGGGATGCTCATACAGGAAGATGCCAGCAAGAATGCTGACAGGAATGGCAATCAGCGAAGCTATCAGGACCATTAAAAGCGAACCGGTAATTCCGTTGGCAATTCCTCCGGGTATAATTTCTCCGTTGTTAACGGCTGTCATGGCTTCCAAAGGATCGGGTGCGACTTTGATAAAAAAGTCGAGATTAATCTGGCTGATCCCTTCTTTGACCAGTTTCCAGAGAATCAGAAATATGGGAAGCACTGTTACGATTGACAGTGTCACTACCAATCCTAGGAAGAGCTTGTTTTTTTTATCTCTCCATGAAGAGCGATCCGGGGTATTTCTATTGTCAGATTTCATTAAGTTCATCAATGGATCAAGCTTATCTAACATCCTTGTTTATGTATTCAGGCATATCGGCGAACAATCCATTTCCCTGCCGCATTTACTATGGCAGTAACCACAAACAGTAAAAGGCCAATGGCAATAAGTGCACTTAATTTTAAACCATCAGCTTCTCCGAACTGGTTGGCAATGACAGAAGCCATTGTATTCCCCGGACTGAAAATTCCTTTAGGGATCAGGTTAGCGTTTCCTATCAGCATGGTAACTGCCATCGTTTCTCCCAGCGCTCTTCCTAGTGCCAGAATATAACCAGCTACAAGTCCCGACCTTGAAACCGGCAGAATTACATTAAAGATTACCTCTAACCGGGTAGCTCCCAAGGAGTACCCTGCTTCCTTCAACTCATTCGGAACCATTGAAATTATTTCGTTGCTGAGTGAAGTGGCGTACGGAATGATCATGATCGCCAAAATCAGGGAAGAGGTGAATATGCCGTAACCCTGTTCAGATAATCCCAGGTCCACAATGAGCGGGCGAAGGGTATAAAATCCCCATAATCCGTAAACAATGGAAGGAATTCCGGCCAGCAGATCCACCAGTGTGCTGAGAATACCGGCAATTTTTGTTTTTTTGAAGTATTCGGAAATGAACAGGGAAGTGGCAAAAGAAAGCGGGAAACAAATGATCAATGCCAAAAGTGAGGTAACCACCGTTCCGAAGATAAACGGGAAGGCCCCGTAAACCTCTTTCCCCTCCGTAGGATTCCATTCCGAAGAAAATATAAACCGGAAGATGCCAAATTCCCTGAAAGCGGGAATGGATCCTTTTAAAAGCGAAAAGATAATTCCGGCTGCAAGAAGCAAGACCAGGAAAGAGGCAGATTTCAGGATAACCTTGGCTATTTTGTCGCTGGTGAATATTTCCCGAGACCGGATCATTGCCACTTATAACAAAGGTTCGCCTTCAAAAGTTACTGATTTAAGAATATCATTGGCCAGTTGGACCGCTTTTTCAGGCAGGGGTGCATAGTCAACTTTCCGTGCAATTGCCTGGGCATCAGGTCCAACAAGCCACTGGAGGAATTTAACAGTTTCCCGGGCCTGGTCGATTTTTCGGCCATTATATGACTGTTCTTTATATAGAATAATCCAGGTAAATGCGCTTATGGGATAGGCATCCGGGTCAGCCGAATTGGTGACCATTACCCTGGTATCAGCCGGAATATCACCTTGGGCAGCGGCACTGACGGATTCCACAGATGGAGCAATAAAATTACCTGCCTGATTCTGAAGTAAAACACAAGGAATTCTCTGAGCAAAAGCATACTCCGAACCAATATATCCGATGGTTCCTTCAGTTTGTTTGATGATGCCGGCTACTCCCGGATTTCCTTTGGCACCCATTCCTACCGGCCAGTTCAGTGATTTCCCCGTTCCTACCTTATCTGCCCAGGACTTACTGATTTTGCTCAGGTAATCGCTGAAAATGAAAGTAGTTCCGCTTCCGTCGGAACGATAGACTACCGAAATATCTTTGCCGGGCAGGTTAATTCCGGGATTGTCGGCAAGGATTTTGGGATCATTCCATTTTTTTATTTCTCCCAGAAAGACAGAAGCAAGCACCTCGTTTTTCATTTTTAGTTCAGTGATTCCGGGAAGATTAAAGGCGATTACCACTGCTCCGAGACAGGTTGGCACATGCACAACAGGCGCCGGCAGTTCGGCTGCCTGCTCATCGGTAAGGAATGCATCGGTTGCCCCGAAATCGACTACTTTGTCTTTCAGACTCCTGATACCACCACCCGAACCAATACCTCCGTAAGTGAGTTTGTTCCCGGTCATGGTGGAGTAATCATTAAAAACTTTGTTATAGAAAGGTTGAGGGAAGGTCGCACCGGCAGCTGTAATCTCAGCTCTCAAACTTCCGGATTTCTCATTTTTATTTTTATTACCGGAACATGCAGTTAAAGAAATACATGCTATGAATACAAAAACTAAATTTTTCATAAAATCTCACTTATTAATTTGCAATTTCTCATTTTTAGAAAACTGGTAAAAACATTTCGGCAAATTCCGATTTTTGAAAATTAACTTTTTAAATTGTCCTGATTGTAAAGAACTTCCGACAGTACAAAGTAACATCACTCCTGTTACAAATTAGTTACAGAATTGTTACAATAATTTTAAATCTGCCTGTCAGGATTTGATGATTACGGAATTAATATTTTGCCTGTATGCTGATAATCAGGATATTCTGGTTGACAGCTTTCCCCCAGTCGATGCCTTTGATTATCCTGGTGCCGTCAGCCTAAGTGTAAAATAGAGATTTAAGGGCGATCGATTTGGTATAACCAAAATAACCGTGGCCTCCAAGGTCAAGTTTGGCTCCGATTGCTCTTTCCCCGGGGTAAAGGGTTGACCACCAGGGACCATTCGGCGACTTCCCGTTGATCGGTTGAATATTCCACTTCATAATTGGGTCGGTTAAATTTTCCTATCCGTAAACTAAAAGTTTTGGTACGGTGATCATTTACAACAGCACTGGCATCTTTAAAAGAAAAACTTCCGGAAGTTAAATCAGGTTACAAAAACTATGTGCATTGGTACTGGTAGCATTTACCTGGGCTTATAAGGTCGGAATTCATCTCTATAGTTTGAATCCAATAAAAATTATCTGGCATTGAAGACGAGCCTAGAGTATTTTGTAAATATGGCTTGATTTATATCGCTAATATGTTATTTATCAATGATATAGATAAATTTTAGAAAGTAGTAAATTATTGTCATGTACTTAGCTGAGTGAAACAAATTTTTTACAAAAGCTTAATGCTTTTTCTTTCCTGGTTACAAGCAAGGTGAATATTTTTGTAATTATCTGAATTTTAGATATATGAAAACGAACTCAGTCTATTTATCTATCTTTTCGATTGCGGCTTTTTATATTGGCTGGGGAGTTTCTCAGCTACTGAGTATCAAAACGCAATACTCACTACTGTCAAGCCTGTTGTTTTCTATTGTTTTTACAGGTCTGATCGGATGTTTTATCCCAATATATTTCAAAAACAGATTCCATTGGAGATACAATAAACCAGGTTCAAACAGAATAGCAGGTTATCTTTTTCTGATACTGGCAATAGTGTTTTCAACAATATTATCGGGAGCCTTTGTTAAAGCCATTGATTTGAAATATTCATGGAGCTTGATTCTCAAATATATACTGCTGTTTTTCCCGATGTCCCTGGGAATTGGCTTGTTCGCATTTTTATTAATTCCGAACATGTTACATGATTGGAACAAGAACAAAATTAAAAGCGTATTGTTAATTGTTTCAATAAGCATCTTTTTCTTGCTTTCATTTTATGTTGATTCATTGTTTCAGGATATGGAGTTAGCCGCTACTATGGGATTTATCGGATTGTTACTGGGTTTGGGCTATTTCTTTCTCAGAAACTTTTGGGTTGTTTACCTGACGCTTTTTTTAATAATGTTGGTGAACACATTAGCTGACAACAAGTACGATGAATATAGCTATTGGGTTGTAATTGCCAGTACTCTGTTGTCCTTAACAATACTTGCGTTTGACTTTATAAAAAACAGAAAATCAAGAACAGAATCTTAATAATGGAAAAGAATATGACAACTGAAAAGGAAAAATCACTTCAAGGTGTCCTGGATAAAATAGTTGATAGCAAAAAAGTATTCGGAACATCTTTTGCTTTTAAAAAAGATGGAGTAACCTGGCAAGGGGCATCGGGTGATTTAACCATAGACCGGCCTTACTTTACTGCAAGCACCACCAAACTGTTTACTACCGCTATCATACTGAAACTGAGAGCAGAAGGCAAGTTAAGTCTGGAGGATAAAATAAGCAAATACATTGATGCTTCAATTTTATCCGGACTGCATGTTTACAAAGGAAAAGACTATTCCCGGGAACTATCCGTCAGGCACTTGCTCTCTCACACATCGGGTCTTCCTGACTATTTTCAAGACAAAGGAGCAAGCGGGAAGAGCCTGGAAGATGAAATAATGGCAGGTAATGACCAGTTCTGGACTTTTGAACAAGCCATTGAAAAGTCAAAAAGAATCTCCCCTCTTTTTGTTCCCGGAACAAAAGGAAAAGCAAAATACTCAGACGCCAATTTCCAACTTTTGGGAAAAATCATTGAGACCATAACTGGTAAATCCTATTCCGAAAACTGTCAGGAGCGTATAATTCAACCACTTGATTTGTCAAAAACCTACCTCTATCAGGATGCAACTGATGAAACGCCCATGATGTTATATCATAAAAGCAGGAAATTGAATATCCCCAAAGCAATGACATCTTTTGGAGCTGACGGAGGAATCGTGTCGGTCTCTGCCGATATGCTTGTTTTTATTGAAGCATTCTTCACTGGTAAATTGTTCCCGTTAGCCTATATCGCCGAACTGCAGGAATGGAACAGAATTTTCCCGCCAATGCGTGCAGGTGTTGGCATTCATCTGTTCAAACTTCCCCGGATTTTTGATCCTGCAGGCGCAATTCCATATTTCATAGGGCATTCAGGACTTTCAGGCGCTTTGGCATTTTACAGTCCAAAAGAAAATCTTTATATCGCCGGAACCGTAAATCAAACAGCACATCCCGACATCTCTTTCAGGACAATGATTTCATTAACTCAACGAATTCTGAAGAGATGAAAGATAAAGGCAATTCAGTTACAGTTTTTAATGCCCGATTAATAGGGGCTTTCTTTCTGTTGGCCTTTTTAGCCTATGGTATCGGAAGACAATTATTCGAAAGCACCGATGATCCTGAAAAATACTTAGGTGCTTCATTAATCATCGCCAACTCGGTGATGGTTCTGTTTATAGGGATTTTATTGAGAAAAACATTGAAACTATACAATCCAACGGTTGGTAATATCTATCTTTTTACAAGAATATTTGAAGCCCTGGCACTCTTAACAATCCTCTTAAACGGAAATGTATCAGATGACCTGGGATATTTTCCTGCAATGCTGGTGTTAGGAATTGGCAGTATTCCAATGTGTCTGACATTGCTTAAACACAAAATCACGCCATCCTGGCTGGCAATTTGGGGAGCGGCAGGCTATGCTGTTTTTGCCTTTGGGTTTCTGATGGAGTTGTTTGGAAAAGCGTGGAGCATGTACCTTCTTGGTCTCGGCGGACTTTGGGAGGTGGTTTTCGCAATTTGGCTAATTATTCGCGGGAGTAAAAAGACATTATCTTTTAAATGAAATTCCTAAAACTTTTCAAATTTCAAATGTTTTAGGAATTTCATTTATCTTTGCCAAATGAAAACATTAGCTCGTAAAAGGTATTTAGAAACACTTAGTGTTCTTAAAGACAAGAATTTAATTAAAGTTGCCACAGGCGTTAGACGTTGTGGAAAATCAACTCTAATGATGCAATTCCAGGATTTATTGCGTAAAGACAATGACAAAACTCCCATTTTGTCAATTAATTTGGATTTGCCGGATTATAGGTTTTTAGCAGAAAAAAATTGGAAGGAAATCTATGATTATATCATTAAGCATCTCAAACAAAACACAACGAATTATGTGTTTATTGATGAAGTGCAAAATGTCCCTGAATTTGAAAAACTGTTAGAAGGCTTGTATGTTCATCCAAATATCGATTTGTATGTTACAGGTTCAAACGCATTTTTATTATCAGGCGAATTAGCTACTTTGCTGACAGGAAGAGCCTATGAAATTAATGTATTGCCTTTTTCTTTTGCCGAATATATTGAGTTCACAGGTAAAGACGCCAACCCTGACCGAACTTTTGCGGAGTATGTGCGTACGGGTGGTTTCCCCGAAGCTGTAAGACTTTCAGCAGAAGGAAATTATTTTGCGAATGAATATTTGCAAATGGTTTTTAAAAACATTTACAACAACGATATTTCTAAACGCTATACTATCTATGCTAAAGAATCCTATCAAGAGGTTGTAAATTTCTTGATAGATTCTGTTGGATCAACTGTTTCAGCAGGGAATATTGCCAAAGTTTTAACAGCTAACAAAAAGAAAATAGACAACAAAACAGTATCGAAGTACATTGACACTTTGGTTGAAGCCTATTTGTTTTATAAAGTAAACCGCTACGACATCAAAGGGAAGCAACATTTGGCAACGCAGGAAAAATACTATTTGGTGGACTTAGGTTTTCGTAACGCATTACTTGGTAAAGAATTGGTAAGTGATGCAGGGCATTTGCTTGAAAACATAATTTATCTTGAACTAAAACGAAGAAATAACCAAGTATGGATAGGTAAAACCAATAATTTAGAAGTTGATTTTGTCGTTCGTAATAACGAAGGCTATACTCAGTACATACAAGTTGCACAAACAGCACAAAACACAACAACCTTAGAACGCGAGTTAGCACCATTTTACAGTATCGCCGATCATCATGAGAAAATGCTAATAACAATGGACTACGATACAGGAACATACGATGGTATAAAAAAAATAAACGCAATTGATTGGCTTACACAGACCGAATAATGAAAAAAACTGATAACATGAGGAGAGATAGGTTATGCTCTTTTTGCATTTGTCTTTTTGATAGAGCTGTTTGGAAAAGCGTGGAGTATCCATCTACTTGGCTTAGGCGGACTTTGGGAAGTAACATTTGCGGTTTGGTTAATTGTTGGTGGAAATAAAAAGGTAAAAACAAAATCAGGCAGTTTATAACTAACATCAAAGATTGGGTCATTTTTTCACTACGTTTCTTATCTGAATCAATTATGAAAAAAGTTTTTACAAAAGAAAAATCTGAATTAATCGAGAGGAACAGAGGGCATAAGATCGAAATATTTACCGAAGAGCTAATAAAAGAGTTGCCTGAACCTTTAAAAAAGTACCTAAGGGTATGTGGATATATCAACAAACCTGTTCCTGTTAATGCCAACATTTATTGGGCAGAGAGTTGGTTGAAGATGAAGCCGGATAAAGAGTGGAAAAAGCTTTATACAACACAATTCAACTCCGTAAAGCCCATAGGAAGGTTGGCTTATATGAAAATTTTCGGCATGCCTGTGGCGGCAAGAGATCTATACAACGATGGCTACGGAGAAATGAAAGTCAAGCTGATGAATTTGATAAATGTAGCTTTTGATAACAGTAAAGAGGTCGCTCAGTCAGCACTGATAACGACATTCTGTGAGTTTTTGCTTATTCCGGGCTATATGCTCCTGCATAATGTGAAATGGGAACTGGTAGATAATTACTCTGTTAAGGGAGTACTTACAGATAATGGAATTGAAGTCTCCGGGATATTCTACTTTAACGAAGAAGGGTTATTTACCCATTTTGAAACATTCGACCGCTATTTTACAACCAGCAAAAACAGCTATAAGAAAGTAAAATTCTCGGTTATTGTAGATAGATATAAAAATCAGGATAGAATAAAAATCTCCGAACAGGTTAAAGTTATGTGGCATTTGCCTGAAGGCGATTTTGAGTATTACAAAGGAACGATTGACAGAATAGAGTTTAATGTGTTTGATTTTTGAAGAAAAGTAGTAATGCGTTAATATATAAAAAAACATGTGAATGTTAATGGTTTGATATTTACGAATATTTTAATACCGTTTCGTAAATTAGACGTTGCGTGGCTCATTAAAAAGACAGCAGACTATTAAATTGAAAAATATGAAAAAAATTAAAATTGGATTATTATTAGGCATGGCTGCCGGAGTTATTGATGTAATTCCAATGATTATGCAAAACCTGACATGGGATGCAAATATATCTGCATTTACTATGTGGATAGTTGTTGGATTTCTAATTGCAACAATGGATTTAAACATCAATTCGATTATTAAAGGTATTTTGACCGCTTTCTTGGTTTTATTACCAACTGCGATTTTGATTGGTTGGAAAGAGCCTGTTTCATTGATACCAATTGCTATAATGACAACAATTTTAGGTGGACTTCTTGGATTTTTAATTAATAAAACATTGACTAAAAAAACGAAAAGGTAAAAAATTATGGTATCAAATAAAGAATATTTGACAGGATTATTAAACGCTATATTTGATGAATTACCTGTTCTGAAATCTAATTGGAGGGCATCTAATGATTACAAAAACTGACCTTAAAAAACTAAATTCTCCAAATCCAAAAATAAAATATGGATTTGCGAAAGAATTAGTGAAAATAGGTGAAGAAAAACCTGAACTGCTTTATGAGTATTTTGATTATTGGGTTGAATTGCTGTCAAGTGATAACAATATTATAAAGTGGACTGCAATCGATATTATCGGTTATCTATCGATAGTTGATAAAGACAATAGAATAGATGAAATAATGTCAGACTTGATTAAAATGCTTCATAGTGGCGTGTTAATCACATGCAATCATGCTACTTTTGCTCTTGGACTAATTTACCAAAACAAACCAAATTTAAAGGAAGTAATTATCAAAGAACTAATTTCAATTTCCGATGATAAGTTTGAAACCAATGAATGTAAAAATATCGCGATTGGAAAAGTTTTGGAAGCCATCAAACCGTTTGTTTCAGAAATTAAAAACAACCCATCCGTTATTTCATTTATTGAGGATGCGACAAAATCGGAAAGGAACTCAACCAAAAAGAAAGCTGAACAATTGTTGAAAAAAGAATGAGGAATCGGATAAAATTTCACAAAAGAGGATAAATAAGAAAAAGCCCCGAGTCAACCTGAATCAGGATAATACATTATAAACTTACTTTTGCTTTGCGAAAAATTAATAAATTTAAGAGTATGAAATCAAAACTATTTTTGGTTTTTTCTGCTGTGGCCGTTTTTGCACTATATCTGGTGCTTATATGGGTTTTAAGGCTCTTAACGGGTAAACTTCCTGTTGAAGATGGTTTATTTGGAGTTTTCAGAGATCATGATTTCGTCTTGGCATTTGTAGTGGCGGGTTTTGTAACCTTTTCGCTCGTTCAGAAGCGGAAAAATACAAAGTCAAAATAAATTATGAAGCAATTAATTGGTAAATGGAGTTCAGTTGAAAAGCAACAGGAATACCAGGAGGCATACGAAAGAGCACTGCGAACAATGCCTGAAGCCAAATCGATAAGAATAAAAACTTCATTTGGAACGGTACAAGGTTATTGTTGGAAAAATAATCATGCAAATCATAAAAGTCCGATACTTCTCTTGCCTGGCAGGTCTTCGGGTACACCTATGTGGTATGCCAATATTCCCGGTTTATATAAAAATCGAACCCTATACGCCATTGATGCTTTGGGAGATGCCGGATTGGGTGAACAAAACAGTCCAATTAATAATGGTTCTGACCAGGCAAAATGGATCAATGAAACGATAGAAAATCTTCATCTGACGAAAGCTCACATAATAGGACATTCGTTTGGAGGTTGGTTATCGGCTAATTATGCTTCATTTTATCCTCAAAAAGTTGCCTCTTTGATTCTGATTGAGCCTGTTTTCACATTTCAGATGATAAAACTAACTGTAGTATTAAAATCGATACCCTACAATATGCGGTTTTTGCCAAAAAAGTGGAGACAGGGACTATTGAAAGAAATAAGCGGTTCGCAAACCATTGATACAACCGACCCTGTGGTAAAAATGATTGACATTGGAGCAAATCATTATTTTTCTAAATTACCTGTGCCAAAAATGATTAGTGAGCAACAAATGCAAAAATGGGGGTTCCCTGTATATGTCGCTTTTGCTTATAATAGTAGTATTCATAATTCTGTTAAGGCTATAGAAGTGGCAGAAAAAAATGTTAAACACTTAACTGCTAAACTATGGAAAAACGCCACTCATTCGTTACCCATGGAATATTCAGAAGAATTAAACAACGAAATCATTCAATTTATTGAACGAATTGGTGATTAAATAATTTATCAACCATTAATATTAAATAGAATGTCATTACAAGAAATACTGGAATACCGTCGTTCCGTTAGATATTTCGACGAATCAAAAGAGCTGGACACTGAAAAGGTAAAGCGCTGTATCGAACTGGCAACGCTTGCTCCAAACAGTTCCAATATGCAACTATGGGAGTTTTATCATATTACTGACTTAGAGATATTAAAAAAAATATCTCATGCTTGTCTGGATCAGAATGCAACGAAAACAGCTAAACAAATTGTAGTCTTCATAACTCGCCGTGATTTACACCGTAAACGCTCAAAAGCTATTTTGGAATTTGAAAAAGAGAATATTGCCCGATATAGTCCACCAGAGAAACAAGAAAGACGATGGAAAGATCGGCAAATTTACTATAACCGCCTGATGCCGTTTATGTACAGTCGTTTTTTTAGACTACTCGGATTTTTTAGGAAGATTCTCGCTACATCTATCTCTCTGTTCCGTCCAATGGTCACATCAGTTTCAGAAAGTGATATGCGAGTGGTTGTGCATAAAACCTGTGGTCTGGCAGCACAGACTTTTATGATGGCTATGGCAGAAATAGGTTATGACACCTGTCCGTTGGAAGGGTTTGACAGCCGTAGGGTCCAAAAGTTACTCAAACTTCCTTGCAGCGCTGAAATCAATATGGTAATTCCATGCGGAATCAGAAAAGGAACACGCGGAATTTGGGGAGAAAGGTTTAGGGTACCCTTTGAGGAGGTGTATAAGAATATCTGATTAAAATGACGACAATTGATTTAGGCTGAATGTTTTTATCCCTGGGGAATCCTGACCTATGATATCATGTCTTAATTTTATGCAGATCAAATAATTCACGGATTTAGGGACCAAATTATCTGCCCGGGCTATGAAAAAACAGTTTCTATTTATATTGCTGAACTTTAATACAATTTGCATGTGTAACCGGGAACAACAAATACAATGTTTTTGGGAATCACAATGCAGTAAAATCGGGAACAGGAATACAGTAAAAATGGGAACAAGAATACAGTGATAAGTGTGATTTTTATTATTAACCAGTGTTA
>Ga0209719_1001139_pt1 | contig 34159 bp, 33 predicted proteins | sample AD_JPNAS2_MetaG_FD_184421 | JGI IMG/M metagenome (GOLD analysis project Ga0209719, IMG submission 184421) | Active sludge microbial communities of municipal wastewater-treating anaerobic digesters from Japan - AD_JPNAS2_MetaG (SPAdes) (version 2) | ecosystem: Engineered > Bioreactor > Anaerobic...
CCGGATCTCCTTCGACCCGGAATCCTACCTGCCGGCGGGCAATCCGGACTGGTCGGCCTCCCTGTTCCTCCTGCGCCTCCTGGACCATGACGATCTTTACCGCCAGAAACGCTAGCTGTTTAATGGTTAAATAGGGACAGAAACCGAATTTCCGTTCTTCCTTTTTCTATTTCCCGTCTTTCTCATGACCGGCGGGGCATACCCACATCGTTACAGTTAATCCGGCGGATAAAATCGGTTTCTGTCCCAATTTATATCCACAGCGTACCGAACCAGCAAGATCGATAAGTACTTGAGGTCAGAATGAAAGTTTATTACGATCCCGAAGTCGATGTGCTTCGCATTCTCTTCAGCAGCCATCCCATCGAGGAAAGCGATGAGGACAAGCCCGGGGTCATCATCGACTATGACAAGCAGGGCAACATCGTCGGTATGGAGATCCTTGAGGCATCGAAGCGTATGGAGAATCCCAGATCCGTCGAATATGCTGTCGTAGCGGGCTGACCCCGGGACCACGCCCATCGCGACATACACCTCCCCATCTTCTTGATTCTACGTTACCTTCACACCCTTCGCTATCTGAAACCGATCCAGATCTTCGGGCGGCTCCGCCTCGCCCTGCCGCGGCGGGCGGTGGCTATGATTTAGCTTGCCCCCTCCCCTTCCTTTGTAGTATATAGGCTACAATTCATGGAACACCTGGTTTCCCTGGAAGTTTATGTAACCGATCAGGGGAGAAAGCCCTTCGCTGAATGGCTGAATCGCAGCGAAGACGTCAAGATGCGGGCCATCATCAAAGCGCGGCTCAATAGAATGAGGAATCGTGAAAAGGACAAGCGCCTACGAACCGGAATTGCTGACAACGCTGAGGGATCCGGAGGAGGCGGCCGCCTATCTCAATGCGGCGTTGGAGGATCCGAACCAGGAAGTCTTTCTGCTCGCCTTGCGGGATGTGATCGCGGCCCGCGGCGGCATCGCGAAGCTGGCCGAAAAGACGGAACTCAATCGTGTCAGCCTCTATCGTACGCTCTCCAAACGGGGAAATCCGGAATTGAGGACCATCCATCGGATGCTCGGCGAACTGGGGTTCAGCATGGCCATCAAGTGCAACTCTATGTAATAGGGGAGCAGCTCCCCTACTTTTCCATGAAAATATTGCCAGGATCTCACAGAAGGAAAAGGGTTTTATCTTGCCCGTGACGTATAACAGGCGCATGATATGCGCCAGGAGGTGCGGTATGCAGAAAGCAAAGGTGAATATCACCCTCGACAAAGACCTGGTCGAGTTTGCCAAATTCTATGCGGATGAGCAGCGGACAACGGTATCCGAGATCGTGGGCCAGTTCATTTTGAATCTCAAGCGGACAAAAGAAAGTCAACCTACGGAAATCATCCTCGCCGATCCGGATTTCACGAACAGCCTTTTGGATACCCTGTCCGAAATCAGGTCAGGAAAGATGAAGTGGCACGGCTATGAAGAGGTCTTTCAATGAATGTCCTCTTCAGCGACGCATTCGTTAAATCCTTGCGGATTCACAGCGCCGTCAAAAAAGAGGTCCAGAGCAAGATCGACAGGATCATTGAAAACCCCATCCCATGACAAGACCTCCAAAAGAACATGAAACAAATCCTGCAGAAGCTGCATAGTATGTCGAATATATGTCGACATACTATGATCTTTTTGATATATCTTTTCCACCAGTCACCCGCGTGAGGCAAAGGGTTGGAAGAACTGCGCAAGAGGATCGCCGGCGAGGAGTTCGATTACCAGGTTCTCCTGGACAGCTTACGAAATTACGAAAAACCCCGGGACAGGATAACGCAGCTCCTCAAGAGAAAGGAGATCATCCGGGTCAAGAAGGGGATTTATGTTTTCGGCGAGAAGTATGCCCGGAGACCCTTTTCCAGAGAGATCCTCGCGAACATGATTTATGGTCCCTCGTATATCTCCCTCGATTACGCACTTCATTACTACGGCCTCATCCCGGAGCGAGTAGAGGCCGTCACGTCCGTTACGATCAAGCGAAGTCGAAGGTTTTCCACACCGGTCGGGCTCTTCACATACCGCGGTATTTCCTTGAAGGCATACCAGACGGGTATTGATCAGGTCACCCTGGAGGACAGCCGCTCATTTCTGATCGGTGTTCCGGAAAAGGCCCTGTGCGATAAGATCGACCAGGACCGGGGGACTGCTGTCCGCGCGCAGTCGGATATGCAGACGTACCTGACGGAGAATTTGCGGATAGAACCCGAAGAACTCCGTAAGCTGAACGCGGAAACGATTCAAGAGATCGCGGCGCATTACCGGTCGCGAAAGATGAAGCTCCTGGGCGCTGTCATCCGGCAACTCAAGAAGGAGGACCGGTCATGAACAGCGCCGTGGCTCGTATGCTTGAGCGTTACAACCCTGCAACTGGTGCGGATACTGTCCGCGCTCTGCGCGAGATTCTTCAGGAGTTCGCTCTGCTGGGGCTCTGGCGAAGCAAGTTTTTCGATAAGGCTGCTTTTTACGGCGGGACGGCCCTGCGGATACTCTACGGACTGGACCGATTCTCGGAGGACCTCGATTTCTCTCTCCTCAGACGAAGCGACGGATTCGATCTTTCCCGCTACATGGATTCATTAGAGAAGGAAGTCCAATCCTTCGGATTTGAGGTCAGCCTGACCGCAAGAGAAAAGAGCGCCACGACTCAGATCCAGTCGGCCTTTCTGAAGGCTGATACGACGAAGCAGCTCCTGGTGATCCAGGCCTCGGAGGGCATTGTCCGTGAGATCCCCCGAGGACAGGTGATCAAGATCAAGCTTGAGATCGACACGGACCCGCCCCCCGGATTCAGTACGGAAAATAAATATCTTCTTCAGCCGATCCCTTTTCCGGTCAGGTCCTTTGTTCTCCCGGATCTCTTTGCCGGCAAGATACACGCCGTCCTGTGCAGGCAGTGGAAGAGCCGGGTGAAGGGCAGGGACTGGTACGACCTCGTGTGGTACATTGCTCATCACCCTCAACTTCATTTGAGCCATCTGCAGGAACGCATGATCCAGAGCCGGCACTTGAAAAAAGGGGAAACCCTGAGCCGGAAAGGATTTTCAGAATTGCTCGACAGTGCAATCGAGAAACTGCATATCGATCAGGCCAGGAAGGAAGTGGAGCCCTTTGCGAAAGATCCCGAAGCTCTGGCCGTCTGGTCGAAAGAGTTCTTCCGGGACATAGTAAAGCGAATCGAGATTGTGTAAAAACGCAGTGAAGCAGACCGCACGGAAATCCTTGCGGCAATTCCAATTACAGTTTATAAAAAGACCTGCTACTGCGAGTAGTTGCAAAGGAGCGTATGAAAGGCATTCCACTTCGAGGTACGGACATGAAGGAAATTGACCGCATCGTCAGCGAAATCAAAAAACATAAGCCGGAATTGGCGAAGGAGTTTCATGTCAAGGAGCTGGGAATTTTCGGATCGCTGATTCGCGGAGAGGAAAGGACCGACAGCGATATCGATATGCTCGTTGATTTCGATCAACCCATTGACTTGTTTCGTTTTCTGGATCTGGAAGAAAGGCTTTCCGAGGTTTCCGGCAGAAAGGTGGATCTCGTTTCCAAAAATGCCCTGAAGCCACACATAGGAAAAGCAATATTGAAAGAGGTTCAATATCTGTGAAGAGGATCTGGCTGGATTATCTGAATGATATCCTGGATGCGGTGAAGGACATCAAGTCTTTTGTCGAGGGCCAGACCTATGAGACATTCATCAAAGATAATATGCGGCGAAATGCGGTTGGAAACAAGGGCTTTCAGGTCGAGTTTCTAGTAGTCCTGCCCCAAGTCACCTGGCATTTCCTTTTTGGCGACTTGAGACCTGAAACTTGAGACATAGGAAATTTTAATCCCGCCGGCGGTCGGCCTTCAGTTTGTCGTAGATCTCTTCGAATTTGGGAGCAAGGGCACGGAATACCTTGAGCACCTTCGGATCGAAATGCGTGGGCCGGGTGCGGCCGTCGCCTTCGAGGAGCACCTTGCAGGCCTGGGCGTGGCTGAATGCCGGCTTGTGCGCGCTTTTGCTCCGCAGGGCGTCGTAGCGGTCGGCGATCGCCGCGATGCGCCCGGCGACCGGTATTCTCTCGCCCTGAAGCGAGGCGGGGTAGCCGCTTCCGTCCCAGTTTTCATGATGCGTGAGCGCAATGTCCTTCGCCATTTTCAGGCGCGAATGGTCCCCGATGATCCTTGTTCCGTACTGGGGATGAAGCTTCATCGACCTCCATTCCCCCGGCGACAGCTTATCCGGCTTCCGCAGGATATCGGGGTGGATATGCAGCTTCCCGACGTCGTGCAGCGCGGCCTGGAGCCTGATGGACTTGATGAATTCCGGATCCATCTGCAACAATTCCGCTATTACGGCGCAGAATTCCCCGACGCGCAGGATGTGGTTGGCGTCTTCGTTCACTTCGGCCGAGCGGGCGAGCGCATGCACGGTGTATTCGAATGAATCCTCCACCTCGCGGATCTGGTTGGAGAGCGACCGCAGGAAGAGGCTCTGCAGCACCATGCTGTTCAGGACCGATGCGTCGTAAGTAGTCACTGCCCTTCCATAGTTCAGGGCGAGAATGCAGAGGTCGCTGCTTAAATACGAAACAATGTTGTCCACTTTGATTTTCAGGTCCCTGAGCTTGTCGAGAAGGGGCTGGATTTCCAGCCCGGCCCTGTCGGGCCCATTGCTGAAAAACGCCTTGGATTTGCCCTTCTCGATAAACGGCAGGAATGTGCCGAGCCTTGCCTCGAGATTGACGCGGTTCAATTCACGGTAGGAGGCCTCATACTGGAGCCACTGGTATTCCTTTTCCTGCCTGGCCCCGACGATGACCATCAGCGGTTTTTCAATCCTGTCCGAGCTTTTCCGGATTATCTGGTTGACGATGCTGTCGACCTTCTGGAGAAAATCGAATCTGAGCGGATCGAACGTCCCGATCAGCTCCTCGCCGAAGGAGGTCAGGCTGTTTATATTGAGATAGGCGCACTGTAGGCGGGTGAACATTTCCTTCATCTTCAGGAGCATGGAAATCCGGGCGAGAACTTCCTGCTGATCGAAGGGTTTGGAGATGAAATCCTCTGCGCCCGCCTCGATGCCGCGGATTTTATCCTGCTTCGAGGTGAGCGCCGTGACCATCACCACCGGAATATACTGCTTGGCGCTGTCGCTCTTGATTCTCCGGCATACGGTATACCCGTCCATTTCCGGCATCATCACGTCGAGCAGCGCCAGATCGATGGGCTGTTCCTGCACGGCTTCCAGGGCTTCCCTGCCGCTTCGCGCCTGGACGACGTCGTAACCCCGCGGGGTCAGAACGGCCTGGAGGAGAAGGAGATTCGCTTTCTCATCGTCTACGCAGAGTATCCTCGGTTTTCTGTTATCCATGGCTGAAATTTTTCCTCCCGCCGCGGACGGCGTCCGCCGCGATTTTTCTGATGTATCTCGTGTCGAACGGCTTTGAAATATACTCGTCGGCCCCGGCAGCAAGCGCTTTTTCCCGGTCGCCCTTCATTGCGAACGACGTAACCACGACGATCGGGATTTCCTTCGTCACGGGGTCTCTGCGAAGGTTCCGGATAGCCGCGTACCCGTCCATGACCGGCATCTGAATATCCATGAAGACGAGGCCGGGCTTGTGGAGCCGGGTCTTTTCCACCGCGGTTTCTCCGTCCTCCGCTTCCAGGATTTCATATCCGTCATACGTGAGTATGTCCTTCAGGAGTTCCCGGCTGAGCAAATTGTCTTCCGCGATCAGTATTTTTTTCATATCCTTCCCTGTCCGCTGCCTGGTCGGTCTGGTTGTCCCGGGAAGCGGGGACCCAGAACGTGAAACGGCTCCCTTTCCCGTATTCGCTTTCCGCCTCGATGCGTCCATTATGAAGAATTACCAGTTTTCTGGTCAGGGCGAGGCCCAGTCCCGTCCCTTCCCGGGGCTTGGTATAGGGAGTGTTGAACTGGGAGAACGGCTGGAACAGGCGCGGGATGTCCTCGGCTCTGATCCCTATTCCCGAATCCTCGACGGAAATCCTGACGAGTTTCGTTTTTTTCCTGAACTCCGTCCCGGCATGCAGCAGGACCCTCCCTCCGTCGGGAGTGAACTTGACGGCATTGCTGATGAGATTGAAAAGGATCTGCTTGAATTTTCTTTCGTCCGCTTCTATCTCTTCAGGAGTGCCGGGATCCATCGACACGGAAATGTCTATCCTGTGCCTTTGCGTTCTCTCCTTCAGCATGTGGGCGGAGCCCAGCAGAATTTCCCGCAGGGAGAAGCGGCTCAGTTCCAGCTCCATTTTCCCCGATTCCACCTTGGAGAGATCCAGTATGTCGTTTATGAGGTTGAGAAGGTGTTTCCCGCTCCCCAGTATGTAGCTCAGGTATTCCATCTGCTTCTGGTTCAGGTCGCCGAAAAGCCGGTCGGCAAGGACTTCCGAGAAGCCGATAATCGAATTGAGCGGCGTCCGCAGCTCATGGCTCATATTGGCGAGGAAAACGGATTTTGCGACATTCGCCTCCTCCGCTTCCATCCGCGCCTCCTCCAGCTCCGCCGTGCGCTGCCGCACCCGCTCTTCAAGGTTGTCCGCGTAATCCCTGAGCATCTGCTCGGAGAAGCGCAAAGCCTCCTGGGCCTCCAGCTTTTCCGTCAGATCCACGTATGTAATGACGAATTTGTCCCCGCCGCCGGGGCTCTCGACGCGGGAGCCCATGATCTGGCACAGGATGATGCGGCCGTCCTTGTGCCGGCAGGGGAAGTCGATGCTGCCGATTGATTTGCCGCCGCCCGCCAGCTTCGAATACAGCAGCTTCCCGATTTCTTCAAAATCATTGTCGCTGTTGTAGAGAATGCGGGTCGACAGGCCGATCAGTTCTTCCGGCTTCCACCCGAAGACCGATTCCACCGCGTCGTTGACGAAGAGAATGCGCCGGTCCTGCAGCCCGATAACCGCGTTGGGAAGCGAGGTGAGGAGCGAAGCCCTGAGCGCGGAGAGCTCCTCAAGGCGGCTTTGGGATGTCTTGAGATCGGATATGTCCATGCTGTTGGCGAGAACGGCGCGCCTTCCCCAGTAATGGACGGAAGTAACGGTTTCCATGATCCAGCGGATTGATCCGTCCTTGATCACGATCCGGTATTCGTACGGGGAATTGCGGGTCCCGCGCAGCATTTCGACGGCGTTGTTTTTTACCCGCTCCCTGTCTTCAGGATGGATGAACAGCCGGGAATCCTTGTTCAGCAGCTCCAGTCGGGAATAGCCGAGGGCCGTTGCCGCATTTGAGTTCACAAAAATAAGCCGTCCGTCCTGGATCAGGTATACGGCGGCAAGCGAGCGCTCCATGAGAGTGCGGTAAAGCTGTTCCGCCTCTATCCTGCCGCTGACGTCGCGGGTGACCATGATGATATCGCCGGAGTCATGGCCGATGCGGGAAATCCTTGCTTCGACCGGGAGCCGCGAGCCGTCCCGGCGGGAGATTTCAAATTCCAGGCTGTCCACGGTTCCCGGCTGCAGGTTTTCAAGGGAGTTCCTGATGCGGGCATGGTCCCCTTCCGCGACGAAATGGAGAATGTTCCTGCCGGTTATCTCCGCCAGGTTTTCGGCCCCGTAAAGTAAGGCGCCCGAACGGTTGATCGCCGTGAAATACATTTGCCGGTCAAGGAGCGAGATGGCGTCGGGCGAGGTTTCCACGAGCCGGCGGTATGTCTCCTCGCTTCTGCGCAGTTCCTGTTCGGTCTTCTCCAGCTCCTGTATGAATCTGACGCGATTACGGGTGAGAAGGGACGCCGTCAGGATCACGGCTGCGGTAAGTCCCAGCAGGAGAAAGAGGTGCCAGGGCTGGATCTGAGGCCATAACTGGCGGGAATCACGAAATATTACGAGATAAAAGACGTAGAAGAACAGAGCAGCGCTGAATACAACGACAGCAATATTCTGCTTCTTGATCAATTGCCTGATTTTCAACGGGGCCATCGGCCCGGGCCTCTTTCTGGGCAAGCTCTCCCTATGTTTTTATCGGCCCAGCCTGCGGAAACTTTAACAGCGGGAAAAGATAAAGAGGGTTCAAGGGGTCGAGGAGCGCTTTATATGTCATCACGAGGAGCACTTCATATGTCATTTCGAGGAGCACTTCATATGTCATTTCGAGGAGCGAAGCGACGAGAAATCTTTCAGTCAATCAGTCCCAAAGATTTCTCATCCGCCACGGCGGATTCGAAATGACACCTGGGGAGGGGAAGGGGTCTTTGCGTTTCGCGTCTATTGCGTCTGTTGCGTCAGGAATGGGCGTCAGGCATCAGGCATCAGGCGTTGGGACCGGAGAAGCGGGAGACTTTGACACCTGGGGAGGGGAAGGGGTCTTTGCGTTTCGCGTCTATTGCGTCTGTTGCGTCAATTTAGGCGGGAAAGGCGCGAAATGCGGGAAAGGCGGGAAAGGACTTTGAGACGGGTTTTATTCCGTCACAGGTCAACTCCTCACCTTATCAGCCCCTCAGCGGTGAGAAGCCCCCGCCGCCTATCCTCGCATCTTCGCAACTTCGGATCTTCATTTTTTTCTCAGCCTCTCAGCTTCTCAGCTTCTTTCTTCCGGGCCGCGGACTTCTCAAGTAACGCGGCCTGTTGTTTCCGATCCGTACCTGCCGCAGACAGCGGGGCCTGCCGCCGGGATTTCGGCCATAAGCATGGTTCCTCGTCCCGGATTGCCCGACAGCTCGAAAATCCCTCCGAGAATCGCGATGCGCTCCTTCATCAGCATGACTCCCGAGGATGAGGGTTTTTTCAGGTCCGACGAGAGGAAGCCTTTTCCGTTGTCCTGAATGCGCAGGCGGACCCCCGCGCCATTCTCTGTCAGGCTGATCCGGACGCGGGTGGCCTCTGAATGGATGTATATGTTCTTCAGGGCTTCCTGTATTATCCGGTAGATGGCAGTCTTTTCCTCCCGGCTCAGACTGTGTTCGTCAAAATCGAAGCGGGTCTCAAATTCAACGCGCAGGCAGCTGCGCAGCTTGAAAGAATCGATTTCATATTCGATGGCGTCAATCAGTCCAAGTTCTTCGAGGATCCAGGGGCGCAATTCCGTGTAAATGCTGCGGACCTTCGAAATTGCGGGTTCGACATATTCCATCATCGTCCTGATTTTATCCCTCAGGCAGGCCTGATTTTCCGGGATCTTTTTCAGCAGCCAGTAAAGATCGAACCGAAGTCCGGCCAGGGTCTGTCCCAAGTCATCGTGAAGAGTCCTCGCCAGTTTCCTTCTCTCTTCCTCCCGGACGCCCTCGAGCCTTGCGGCCATGGACTTGATCTGGGAATAAGATTTTCTGTTTTCTTCTTCAGTATGCTTCAGCTCGGAGATGTCCGAGATAAAGCCCTCGACCGCAACCAGCTTTCCGTCGTCGTCATAGAGTCCGCGTCCCTGCTCCCAGACCCATTTGCTCCCGGAATCCCTCGATCGGATGCGATAGATAGACTCAAAGGGAAGTTTATTATGCAGCTTGGTCCTGATTTCTTCCCACACCCTGCCCACGTCATGATCATGAACAAGAAATGCGAGGCGGACGCTGCCGGAAATAAAATCCTTCACGTCATACCCTGTAAGCTCTCTGCATTCTCCTCCGACGAAAAGCATTGTCCCATCCGGCTCGTTAAGGCATTGGTACGCCATGCCGGTGGAATTCCCCATCAGCGCCGTGAGCCGGCTTTTGCTTTTCAGCAGGACTTCTTCGATCTTATCCCGATTGCGTTCCCGGCGGTTCCTGTCCAGGCGGGAATGCAGCGGCGGCCCAATAAAATTGGCCAACTTTTCAAGATTCTTCCGGTCGCGGTCGTTATAGTCGGTGGATCGGTTGGCGAGTTTTAGAAATCCGAGCACCTTTTCCTGGAAAATGATAGGGGCGACGAGCGCTCGGGTGATCGGGATGTCTCCATGCAGGATTCCTCCCGGTCTGTTGGAAATGACGCTTTGCTTCCGCCTGACTGCAATGCCCCAGGCCGTATCTCCCCAGGAGTCCGGGGAAAAGCGGATCGGTATTTCGGACTGGAGATGGTCTTCACCGATATTACGGGAAAGGGAGGGGGTGACGACGAAACCGTCATCATCGATATAGGCGAAAACGCCGAAGGGGCTTTCCGATGCATCCCTGACTACATCCATCACTTTTCCATACATGCGGTCGTCATCGACGGTCAGGAGAATGGCGGCGATCCGGTTCCGGATCTCGAAATGATCCCATCGATCACCGTTGTTTTTTCGGCGGTTTGGCGGCATCTGAAGACTCCGTTACCTTTAAACAAAAAATCCCCATGGGAGAAGGATGGGGATCAGGTACTCTTCATGATTGCCTTTCCTTTTTTCAGTTAACCACAGCAGAAACACCTCCATTTTACGGTGTGTACATACCGCAATCTACTTTCACTTGTCAAGAAAAATGTAAGTTGGTATAGGATTAAATCGCGCCATTATATAGGCGGAGCTGATGCGCGCTGGTTCTTTGCATTGAGGCCACCATGATCTTATTATATAGTAATATAAACTAATTAGAAGGGGTTTGATCTGTAAGACAATCTCTGTCGGACGCATGAATACCCCTTGAATTCTAAAGGAAAACATGACTTTTTTTCTTCGGGTTTGCTCTTAAAGATTATTTCCTTGCCTTTTGCTACTTCCCCGGATAATCATTCGCGTTAGACCGCGCCCCCGGTTGTGTCTGTCGGTCTGTTGCGTCCATCGGTCCCGAGCAAGTCGTTTCACGCGGCTTGTGCGCGACGGGGATGCCGGGGACAGACAGGCAAAATAAATATTCCAACCAGGAGCTTTCTGATGAAAACAAGAATAACGGAGCTTTTTGGAATCAAGTACCCCATCCTGCTGTCGGGTATGAGCTGGATCAGCGTGCCCAAAATGGTGACGGCCGTATCGAATGCCGGCGGTCTCGGCATCCTCGCCACGGGCCCGCTGACTCCCAAGCAGACGAGGGAGGCTGTCCGGGAAATAAGAAAATCGACGGATAAGCCCTTCGGAGCGAATGCGTCGCTTCTCCTGCCCGCCGGCGCCGATAACGCCAAGGTCCTGCTCGAGGAGCAGGTTCCGGTAATAAATTTCGCTTTGGGCAAGGGAGACTGGATCGTCAAGCGCGCCCATGCTTACGGCGGCAAGGTAATCGCAACGGTTGTCAATTCCCGCCATGCCAAGCGGGCTCAGGATTACGGGTCGGATGCCGTGATCGCCACCGGGCACGAAGCGGCGGCGCACGGGGACTCGATCACCTCTTTCCTCCTCATCCCCAGCCTGGCCGACGAATTGAAAGTCCCCGTGATTGCGGCGGGCGGTGTCGGCGACGGCCGCGGGCTGGCCGCCGCGCTCTCCCTCGGCGCCGAGGGAATCGCCATGGGAACGAGGTTCATGACGACCAAAGAGAGCCCGCTGCACGACAATTTCAAGAAGCTGTCCCTCGAAAAAGAAGTGTACGATACGATCTTCTCCACCCGTTTCGACGGGATCCCCTGCCGTGTCTTGAAGACCGACACGGCCGAAAAGATGGTCAAGCGCGGCTTCAACCTGCCCGCGGCGATCGCCAATTCGCGGGAAATTGCGGAACAGATGGGCCTTCCCTATTTCAAGCTGTTCGTCGGGGTGCTTGCCTCCGGCGTCAAAAACGCCCGGCAGCTCGCTTTCCTCGCCAATGCGTTCAGGGCTATCCGGGTGGCGACGGAGGACGGCAACATGGCTGAAGGCGTTCTCCCGGTCGGACAGGTGACCGGCCTGATCAAGGACGAGCCGTCCATCGCCGAGCTTATCGAGCGCATGGTGGCCGAGGCCAGGCAGGTCAACAGCCGCCTGGGTGCGGCGCTTGAATAAACTTCGGCGTATTGATCCGAAAAATTGCGGCCGTCCTGTCGATAAGGGCGGCGGCGGATCCTGACGGGAAACCGCCATGAAGGCCAGTGCAGATTTCTTTGCGGCAAAGTTAAGATCGATGTCGGGAGACATACTCGGTTTCGGGCGGACGGCGAAAATCGCCGCCGCCTGCCTGGTTTCAGTCGCGTTGGCTTCCGCAACCTTCCTGTTTTTCTACCTGGCGCCGCCGGATGCTGTTGTCATGACCGGCGGCCCCAAAGGCAGCGGGTATGAGCGGACCGCGCAGAAATACGCCAAAATCCTGAAGCGGAACGGCATTACGCTGCGGGTTTTGAACTCGGAAGGTTCAGGTGAAAACATAAGGAGACTCGCCGATCCCGCATCGAAGGTCGATATCGGTTTCGTTCAGAGCGGGTTCAATAAGGGCGTAGAAAGCGGCAGGCTCGTTTCCCTGGGCAGCACTTCCTATCAGCCCCTCTTCGTTTTCTACAGGAATCCTTCGGAAGTAGGACTGCTGTCCGGGTTCGCAGGCAAGCGCCTGGGCATAGGCGAAGTGGGGAGCGGCACGCACTCTCTTTCGCTTCTGCTCCTCGGCATTAACGGCATTAAGCCGGGCGGTCCCACAACGATGCTGGAGATGGATTCCGACCGGGCCGCGCAGGCGATCCTCGACGGGAAACTGGACTGCGTTTTCCTGATGGGCGATTCCGTTTCGTCCGAACTCATCCGCAGGCTCCTCCATACGCCCGGCATCCGCCTCTTCGATTTCACCCAGGCGGACGCCTATATGCGCCGGATACGCTACCTCAACAAAATCACGCTGCCTAAAGGCTCCATCGATTTCGGAAAAAACACCCCCCCGCACGATATATCGCTGGTTGCGGCGACAGTGGAGCTGATTGCGCGGGAAGATCTCCATCCCGCCCTCTCCGACCTGCTGCTCGAGGCGGCGCGCGAGATCCACTCGGGCGCGAGCCTTTTCCGGCAAAAGGGGGAGTTTCCGGCGCCCCTGGAGCAGGAGATCCGGATCAGTGAGGACGCGAGCCGCTATTACAAATCCGGCAAGACTTTCCTGTACCGGTATCTGCCTTTCCGGCTGGCCAGCTTTGTCAACCGAATCCTCGTGGTGCTGGTGCCGATGATTGTGCTCCTCCTTCCGGGACTCCGCATCATCCCCTCCATTTATCGCTGGCGCTTCAAGTCGCGCATTTTCCGGTGGTATAACGAGCTGATGATGATCGAAAAGAATCTTCTGGAAGAGATGGCGTCCGATGAGCGCCGGCGGACCATGGAAAAGCTCGACAGCATCGAAAGGGCGGTGCATAAGATGAAAGTGCCCGCCTCCTTTGCGGATCAGTTCTATATTCTGCGCGAGCATATAAACTTCGTCCGGGCCCGTCTGTTGTCCGAGGGCGCGCGTCAAGCCCGGAACTGAGAGGAGGATCGCTGTTCATCATGGACTGGAAAAGCCGTCTGGGGGATGCTGTTGGAGCAGCAAAAAATCTGTCCCGCCGGGACAGGGCGATCATTGCCGGGGCCGCCGCCTTTATTTTCGCTGCAAGCCTGGCGGTCATCTTCGTATTGCCTTCCTTTCTGAAACCGCTCCTGGTTGAAAAGATCTCCGCCGCCCTGAACCGCGAGGCTGCATTTGAGAATATCAGGCTTAATCCCTATACGCTTTCCGTCACTGTCACGGGATTCACGTTAAAGGAGCCGAACGCGGAGCGTTTTCTGGCGTTTGAAGAGGCTTACATAAATTTCGAGGGGCTGCAGTCGCTTTTTAGAAGGGCGCTGGTCGTGAAAGAGCTCCGGCTCACGCGACCCCGCGTTAATATTATCCGCCGCACGGACGGGACATACAATTTTTCGGACCTGATCCCGCCTCCGGATGAAGAAAAGGAAGATAAGAAAACGGAATTCTTCCTGAGCAATCTCAAAATTGTTGACGGCGGCATCGGCTTCGACGACCGTCCCATGAAGACGCGCCACGCCGTCACCGAGCTGAATTTTTCCATTCCCTTCATTTCGACTGCTTCCCATGACGCCGACGAATACGTGGAGCCCAGCTTTTCCGCGAACATAAACGGCCGCCGGTACGAGCTCGCCGCGAAAACCAAGCCGTTCCACGACTCGCGGGAGACGAGCTTCGATATAGATATCCAGGATGCGGACATCCCCTTTTACCTGAATTACATTCCCGTCAGGATGAACTGCCGGCTTGTTTCCGCGCTCCTCACGGCCAGGATGAACGTCAGGTTCGTTCTGAGCAAGGGAAAGGCGCCTTCGATCAGGCTGGCCGGCCGCCTCGCGCTGAAAAAGGTCGAAGTGGAGGACCTTCATAAGCGGAAAATCCTGAGCCTTCCGGCCGCCGACGTGGAAATAACTTCTCTCGATCCTCTGGCCTCGGACTATCATATTGCAAAGGTCTCTATCCAATCGCCGCAGGTCCTGATCGACAGGGATCGGGAAGCCGGGATCAATCTGCTTAACCTCATTGCCCCGCCCCGGAGCAATGACAGCAGGGGGAATACCGGCAAGTCGGCCTCATCGGAGAAGAAACCCCCGCTGAAGGCGCGCGTCGATGAAGTGAAGGTGGACGCCGCAGATATTACTTTCACCGACAGCGTTCCGCGGGAGCCGGTGAAAATGCGCATTAATCCGCTGAGCCTGCGGATGACAAATTTGTGCGCCGGCGGGGGAGAGAAGGGGAAGGACGGAAACATCGACCTGTCGTTTATTGTTGATCGGAAAGGGGAGGTCTCCATCAAGGGTCCTGTGGATATGGACCCCCTGCGCATGGATCTCGCCGTGAGCGTAAAAGACATGCCTGTCGGCGCTTTCCAGCCGTATTTCACCGACAGGATGAAAATCCATGTGACGCGGGGGGCGGCCTCGACGGCGGGACGTTTTGCCGTCGTGCAGGATGAAGCGGGAAAACCCAGCCTCAAATACGCCGGCTCGATTTACATATCGCAGCTCGCAACCGTCGACAAGGCGACCTCCAGCAGATTCATCAATTGGAAACAGCTTTATTTCGAGAAGGCGGAGGCGGGATTCAATCCCCTGTTCCTCCGCATCAACGGCATATCTTTAACGGATTTCTACGCCAGGGTGCTTATACATCCCGACGGGTCGCTGAACCTGCATCAAATATTCGCGGAGGAGAAAAAGGGCGGCGAAAAAACGGACGCTGCCGCCGCTCCGGCCGCGGAGGCGGGGAAAGCCCGGCCTTCAGCTGCGGATGAAAAGCGCGATATCCGCATCGGAAAAGTCACGCTCCAGGGGGGCAGGATCGATTTCATGGACCGCTTTATCAAGCCGAGATATTCCGCCCGCCTGTTCAATATTTCCGGAAGCGTTCAGGGGATGTCTTCCGCGGAGGCATCGCGGGCGACGGTTGATTTGAGGGGGAATCTCGGCAGGGGCTCTCCCGTCGAAATCACCGGCGCCATCAACCCCCTCAGAAAAGATCTTTATGCCGACATCAAAATGAGATTCAGGGATATCGACCTGAGTCCCGTTACTCCATATGCCAGCCGGTATCTCGGGCACCCGATCCTGAAAGGCAAACTTACCTTCGACGTGGCCTATCTTGTCGAGAAGCGAAAGCTGGATGCCAGAAACAATATCATGATAGACCAGCTCGCGTTCGGGGACCGGGTGGAAAGCCCGGATGCCATCAATGCGCCCGTCGCGCTCGCCGCGACGCTGCTGACGGACCGGAACGGGCTGATCAATCTCGACATCCCCGTTTCCGGAGACCTGGACGATCCTGAATTCAGCGTCCTGCCGATCTTATGGAAGGTCATTGTGAACCTGATCGGCAAGGCGGCGACTGCTCCGTTTTCGCTGCTGGCCTCTCTGGCCGGAGGGGGAGAGGAGCTGAGTTATATCGAATTCGAATACGGGAGCTATTCTTTATCCGATGCCGGCCGGGAAAAGATAAATACGCTCGTCAGAGCCCTGCGCGAGAGGCCCGCCCTCAGGATGGACATAGAGGCATACGTCGACGCCGAGAGGGACAGGGAAGGCCTGAAGCGGGCTGCGGTGAACCGGAAGATCAGGGAGCAGAAGCTGAAAGAAATTACAGACCGGAAAGACCCCGCCGTCCCGCTGGAAAAGGTTCAAGTGCTCCCGCAGGAATCCGAAAAATACCTTGCAATGGCATATGGGGCCGAGAAATTTCCGAAGCCGCGGAATTTGATCGGCCTGGCCAAGAAAGTGCCCGCATCCGAGATGGAGAAGCTGATGATGGCGCATGTCGAGGTGACCGACAGCGACTTGCGGCTGCTTGCCGTACGGCGCGCGGAGAGGGTAAAGGCGGCGATACTCAAATCGGGGGAAATCGCTCCCGGCCGGGTGTTCCTCGTCGAGTCGGGCCGGCCGGCGCCCGCAAAGAAAGAGAATGTCAGGGAGAGCCGGGTCGATTTCCGGCTGAAATAAGCGAAATGCATTCTCGATGAGAACCGTTTTGACTTCTGATAAAGGCGCGAAGCTCACTGTTTCCTTCATGCTTGCGGCGGTTATCGCCAGCGGCATCAGCCCGTTCGATTTCGCGACGTGGATCCTGGAGGTCTTTCCGATTCTGGCCGGATTGCCTTTCGTTTTTTATTTCGGCAGAAAAGGACGGATTACAAATCTGCTGCTTCTCATGATCGCCGCGCATGCAGCGGTCCTGGCCCTGGGCGGCCATTACTCCTATGCGCGCGTCCCGCTGGGAGAGTGGTTCGTTCAGATGGGCTGGGCGGCGCGCAACAATTACGACAAGATCGGCCACTTTTTCCAGGGATTCACGCCCGCCATCGTTATCCGGGAAATACTGGTCCGGAACCGCGCCGGGATGGGGAACAAGACGCTTTCCTCCCTCATGATTATTCTGGCCTGCGGCGGCCTCAGCAGCCTGTATGAAATAGTTGAATGGATCGCCGCGGTGATCCTGAAGAGCGGCGCAGACGAGTTTCTCGGCACCCAGGGCTACGAGTGGGACACCCAGTCTGACATGCTGCTTGCGTTAATCGGCGCCGCCGTTGCCGTCCTCTTCCTCTCCCGGGAGCACGACCGGCAATTGTGCGCAAAGTAATTTTTATGCCCGTCAGCGGAGTATCCGCTTATCCGCAGATTCATCCAGGCCTCGGAGAAACTCTGAAGCACCTCACCGCAGCTGCACAGTGAAGAGGAGAGCATATCTTGAAGGGGACGCTCGTCAACAGCGGCAGTATTATCGTCGGCAGCCTGATCGGCCTCTCGGTCGGAAGCCGTATCCCCGAGAGGTTCAAGAAAATCCTCATGCAGACGCTCGGGCTTGCCGTTATAGTAATCGGCCTCCAGATGGCCCTGTCGGGACGGGAGATACTGCCCGTCGTGGGTTGTCTCCTCCTGGGATCGCTCACGGGGGAACTTCTGAAAATCGAGGACAGGGTGGAAAGGTTGGGAGGTTGGCTTAAGGCGCGCTTCCGTTCTGGCTCCTCGACTTTTGTCGAAGGGTTTGTCTCTGCATCGATTCTGTATATTTCCGGCGCCCTGGTGATCGTCGGCGCCATCCAGGACGGAACAGTCGGCGATGCAAGCACCCTCTACCTCAAAGCGATGCTGGACGGTGTTGCCTCCATCGCGTTTGCGTCCACCCTCGGCGTGGGAGTCGCCTTTTCGGCCATTTCCGTTCTTGTGGTGCAGGGCGCCATCACCCTTCTGGCCTCGCAACTCCTTTTTCTGCAGGATCCCCGCGTCCTCGGCGCCATCACCGCCACAGGCGGGGTGCTCATCCTGGCCATCGGCATCAACATCCTGGAGTTGAAGAAAATCCCCGTGGGGAATCTCCTGCCGTCGCTGGCTTATGCCGTATTATGGGCTGCGGTGTAACGGCACCCGGACTGCGTGACAGGTTAGTACATTGAGGAACTTAAACGAAGAGAAAGTATGAATATTACGGGAACAGAGGGAACAGGGGGAATAATTACATGGGAATTAAAACAAGCAAGGAATATTTAGAGAGTCTGGGAAAAATGAACCCTGAAGTGTACATCGGGGGAGAAAGAATTGACGGGGTTGTCGGCAATAAATATTTCAAGATATCTATCGAAGAGATGTGCAAGTTCTACGATTGGGCCAATGATCCGGATAAAGAGAAGGATTTTGTGTTCTGGTCGCCTCTTATTAATGAGAAGGTCAGTTTCTGGACCCATCTGCGACAGACACCTGAAGACGTGCGGAGAATCATCGAGACATTAAAGAAAAACAACGCCCGTCATTTCTGCTCCATGTGCATGATTACGGGTCTCAACGTTTTATGGGCGGTCACACACGATATCGATGAAGAAAAGGGCACCGGTTACCATGGAAGACTGAAGAATTTTTTCCGCGAATTGCAGAAGAACGACCTCCGCTACTGTATGGGCGTCATGGATCCCAAAGGAGATCGTTCCTTGCCGCCGAGCCGCCAGGCAGACCCCGATTTATATCTGCGGGTAGTCGAGAAGAACAAAGATGGAATAGTCGTAAACGGCGCCAAGACGCACACCTCCGATGCGCCCATAACCCACTAAATTTTCACATGCCCTTCGGGAGTGCTCCAGGAAGCCGATAAAGATTACGCCGTTTCATTCGCAATCCCGACGGATACGAAGGGCCTCAAATTTATTACGAGGCCGGCTCCAGGTCCTCTTGAATCGAAGATGATGGAAAGCCCGGCCAGTTCTCACATCGGCTTTGTCGAATGCCTGTCCATCTTCGACAACGTCTTTATTCCCTGGGAACGAGTTTTCATGTGCGGGGAATGGGAATTTACTGGAAACCTGATCCGGTATTTTTCCTCCTACGTGCGGATCTGCAAGGGAGCGTGCACCTCAGCCAGGACGGATATCGTAGCCGGGACAGCGGCGCTCATAGCCGATTACAACGGAGTGGGCAAGGCCGGCCACATCAGGAGCAAAATAATCGACATGATGATCTCTTCAGAAATCGGCTGGGGCTGCACTCTTGGAGCGGTGGCGAATTCCTCCATGCATCCGAGCGGTATTCCGATTCCTGATGTTTCCATTTCCAACGCCGGTCTCTACCATTCGCGTCTTCGCTTCATTGAATTTCTTGGTACCCTCCAGGAAATAGCCGGCGGGATCGTCACAACCATGCCGGGCGAAGCTGAATACGGGAACGAGGAAACGAGGAAATACATCGAAAAGTATCTTAAGGGGCGGCACGACATCCCCACCGAGGACCGCCTGAGATTGCTGTATTTTATCCAGGACCTGACGGCATCGAGATTCGGCGGATACCTCGTGGCCAGCGCTATCTGCGCCGGGGGAACACCGGAAACGAACCGCGTGGAAGTTGCCCGCAGCTATGACTTGCTTGAGAAGATCAATAATGTAAAAGCGCTGTGCAATATAAAATGATTTTGAAGATGAAAGGATCTGTCCCATGTTTGGGAGAAATGAAATGATCGAACTGCTGCATCTTTTTCCTTGAGCAATTTGAACAGCTTTAATATTAATCTGGTCATATGGACAATTATCAGTCACAGCTTCTTTTGAACCGGCATCGCCGGGCGGTCCGTTTTCCTGGATTTTTGGGGGGGCGCATCTCAGGCGGCAATGGCAGTTCCAAGCTCCAGGTCCAGGGCGGAGTGGGAGATTGCGCCCTTTTCGATTTCACGAGCGGCCTTTTCGCGGTATCGGACGGTTCGGACCGCGACCCTTCAGCTTCCCGGCACTTCATGCTGATGTTCTCAAAAATGCTGAAGCAACTTATGCGCGCACCCGCGGGAACGATTTTCAGCTCCGCGGAGATTTCAGCGATAAAAGAGATTCTGGCGGCCGAATCGGAAAGACTGCTCTGTTCCATGCCGTTCGGCGCCGGGTGCACTTTCACCGGCGTTCTGCTTTTGAGAATGGCCGACGGGGTAGCCTCTATTGTCATGCACACGGGAGACAGCCTGCTCATCAATTGTGATTTAAGTAACTCCGAGGCATGCCAGTTCACGCGGGACAATTTCTGGCTGGTCGGACGATCGCAGCGTTTCTTTCAAATCGAAATGCTGCCCGTCAGCTGCTCCACAAGGCTCGTGCTGGCTACGGATGGATTGAGAGGACTTTCCTTCCCTGCCGCGCCGGACAGGGACAAATATTTTATCGATCTCTTGAAGAAATACGGGCCGGAGGAAATACCGGATATGATTCTGATCGACGACGGTCCTCCTGCGCCGGGACGGGACGACGCGTCGCTGATCGTGATAAATCCATTCGCCCTGGTGTGTTTGCCCCATTGTGTAATGCTGGGCGGCACGGATTTACACGAGGAGAGTTTATTTAAGGAAGAGAGGTCCCGGGGCGTGATGGCCGACAAATATGCCCCGGTATCCTCTTCCGATAAGTTCCTGACCGTTTGATCAGGAATTTATTTGCATTACTTGAACAGGCCATTCTCCTTGGCGCTCTTTACGAGCTCATCCTGCAGCTCGGGATGTGCAATCTTGATCAGGGCTTCCGCCCTTTCGTCAATAGACATTCCATCCATCGGCCCGGCAATTCCGTTTTCCGTCACGACATAATCCACGTGGACGGCAAGGGTCCCGACAAGCGCCCCGGGGGAGAGGTTGGGGACAATGCGGCTGATCAATTTGCCGTTTTTGTCTTTTGTTGCCGAAGCCATGACTATTATCATCCTGCCGAATCGGGACATGCGGCAGCCCATGGCAAAATCGGACTGTCCGCCATAACCCGAAACCATCCTGTTGCCTATTGTCAGGGAGGCAACCTGGCCGGCCATATCAATTTCCAGCGCGCCGTTGATTCCAACCATCTGCTCCTCGGCTCCGATCACGGCGGGGTTGTTCATTACGTCACCTGCATAAAATCCGATTTGTTCGTTATTCCTGACGAAATCAAATAATTCTTTCACCGGGCCGATGAAGCTTGCCGAAATCTCCCCGGGACGGAACGTTTTGTATTTTCCCGTCAGAATCCCTTTCTCCTGCCAGACCGGAGCTCCCGTCGGCAGCATCTCCGTGAAGAGGCCGATATCCTTCAGATCCGAATGGGCGATAAGGTCCGAAATCAGCATGGGGACGGCCCCTATTCCGATCTGGATGCTGTCCCTGTCCCTGAGAAGGCTGACCACGTGTTCGGCCATTTTCCTGTGCTTATCCTTGGGCTGAGGTGACGGGAAGGCCGGCAAAGTTGAAGAGTTTTCCACGATATGGGTAAAATTGGATATGTGCAGCCTGGCGTCGCCGCACACAGGAATATATTGATCGTTCACTTCCCCGATGAGCGTTCGCGGTCCACCCACGAAACCACGCGAAGTTGATTTTCCCTCCAGCAATCCTCTGGAAAACATCAGGTCGGGGCCTATGTTGAGAAACCCGTCTTTATCCGGAGGGGTGACCATGCAGACAATGACATCCGGCTTGCGGTAGTAAGTCCACTGCTTTATGGATGAGAATACTGTAGCAGGAGCGTAGTTCCCATAGCCCATTCCCTGGAACTGGGAAAGGATAAATGGTGTTCCGGTGAAAGCGGAAGTAATCTTGAAGGTGCTGCTGTATTCAGGTTTAAACATTTTATAGGGCCTGATGGCAAGGTTCCAGCGCCACTCGACATTTTTGAGTTCGTCCTTCCGGTCGGCGATGGCGTCCGGTATGAGGGTGCTTGGCTGGCCCAGACACAGGGGCGTCATTATGAAGTCGTCGTCACAAACCGCCCGGGCGGCAGCTTCCGCCGTACATAGTTTCTTTTTATACTGGTACATCCAATCCGTCTTGACCATTTCTTCTTCTCCTCCTCTTAAACTATTTCATCAACAGCAGTTCGATACAATTACTCCCCTTCACTTTTTCTTGTTGACAAACCTGTTCATTGCCTGCTTTTGCTCCTCCGTTGAGAAACACAGGCCGAAACAATCAATCTCAAAAAGCGAGGCCGATTCGAGGTCGATCCCGGTTCCCTTGTTGATGGCCGATTTCATCAAGCTGAGCGCCGGCGCGCTTTTGGAAGCGATCTTCTTCGCAAGCGCGATCGTTTCCTCCAGAAGCGCATCCGCCGGGTGGACTTTATTGATCAGGCCAAGATCGAGCGCTTCCGCCGCCCCGATCATGTCGCCCGTGAAGCAAAGCTCCTTCGCTTTGGTGATACCGATCAGGCGGGAAAGCCTCTGCGTCCCCGCGCTGCCCGGCATGATTCCGATGTTTATTTCCGGCTGCCCGAACCGGGCCTTGTCCGAGGCTATCCGAAGATCGCAGGCCATTGCGTACTCAAGGCCGCCGCCCAGGCAGAAACCTTGAATGGAGGCAATTACCGGCTTGCTCAAGTTCCATATCCTGTCTACGACCCGCTTGGCGGCCAGGGCATAATTCCGGGCGCCCATGGCGTCTTTATCGATCATCTCCTTTATATCGCCGCCCGCAATAAAGGCGGCGTCTCCCGCGCCTTTCAGGATTATGACCCTGATATCCTGTTCGTTTTCCGCCCTGTCGAGGCATTCTATCAGCTTCAGGTTGACCTCCGTGTTGAGGGCGTTCATTGCTTCCGGGCGATTTATTGTCAGGAAGGCGATTGCGTCCTGCTTTTCATAAAGAACAATATCTGCATCTGTCATTTCTGCGTTTCTCCTCAGATAAAGGGTGGCGGGTTTTATTTGCGCCGAAAAGAGGGAGTTCTTTTCTCGATAAAGGCGCCCACCCCCTCCTGCAAGTCTTCTGTCACGAATAAATCACCTTCCAATGCGGCCTCGAGCAGCATGCCGTCCTCGATGCCCAGTTCGATACCCTGGTTTATGGCCTTTTTTGCCGCCTCCACCGCCAGCGGCGCATTGGCGAGAATAACGGCGGCGATTTGCTTTGCCTCGGAAAGGACATCTTCCGCCGGAACAACCTTGTCCAGCAGGCCCATCCGGACCGCGTCCCCGGCATTGAAGAAAGCTCCGGTTAAGACCATCATCTTGGCCCGTCCTTTTCCGATCAGTCTTGCCAGGCGCTGCGTGCCGCCGGCCCCGGGGATGAGGCCGAGCTTTACTTCGGGTACGCCGATTACGATATTGTCGCCGCCTATCCTGATGTCGCAGGCTGCCGCGAGCTCGCAGCCTCCGCCCAATGCCAGGCCGTTAATGGCGGCAATCACGATAACCCGGGAATTTTCAATTTTTGAAAAAACGGCCTGCATCCCGCGCGAGCTCGCGAAGGCTGCTTCCCGGCTGCCTATGAAATCTTTGAAGCCTTTGATATCCGCCCCGGCGACAAAGGCCTTTGTCCCGCCTCCGGCAATTATGGCAACGCCGATGTCCGTACGGGATTCTATCTCATCAAATATTTCTCCCAGCTCCTGCATGACCCGTCCGCTCAAGGGATTCATCGGCGGATTATCGACAGTCACCACGGCCAGACGTCCTTCGACCTCATAATTCACGTAATCTCTTTTCATTTTGATATCGCTTCCCTGGAATCAAAATCAGCTGCAATCAATCAGTCCTTTTAACGGTTCAAACTGTCACGGGCGATAAAGGCCCGCTGCATCTCGGAAGTCCCGCACGCAAGCTCGGCAAAACGCGCATCACGGTACAGGCGCTCGATTGCAGTTCCCTTAATATAACCGTGCCCGCCATGCACCTGCATGGCCAGGTCAGCTGTCTTATTTGCGGATTCGCTCGTGAAAAGCTTGGCGCAGGAGGCGAGCACGGATGATTCCGCCTCCCTGCGGTCCATGCTCCAGGCGGCCCTCAGGGTAAGCATGCGTCCCAGATCGTTATTGGTGAACATGATTGCCAGCTTGGCCCCCACGCCCTCGAAAAGGCCGATGGGCCTGCCGAAGGCGCTCCTGCTTTTGCCGTAACTTGTCGAGACCTCCATGCAAGCCACTCCGATTCCCAGGGACATTGCCGAAAGGGAAATTTTCAGCCATTCGTTGATGCACCCCAGGATTGCATGACCCTGCCCGGCTTTGCCCAGAAGATTTCCGGCGGGGACGCTGCAGCGGGAAAGCCTGATGCCCGCCGCCGGGGCGCCGCGCAGGCCCATCGTTTCCACTGTTTCCGTAGTATCAAAACCGGATATCCCCCGGTCCATCACGAAAAACGACAAGCCTTTTTCGCAACCCGCCTCGCGGTCCGTCCAGGCCGATACAAGGAAGAAATCGGCGACAGGCGCGTTGGTCACGAAGTCCTTGGATCCGGTCAGGATCCATTTATCGCCCCCGAGTTCGGCCCTGGTTTCAATCATGGAGAGGTCCGAGCCCGCGCTGTCTTCCGTACACGCCAGGGCGCCGATTCTCTCTCCGGAGATGATGCCCGGCAGATAACGATCCTGTTGGGCCCTGCTGCCGAATGATTTCATGGCCAACCCGAATGATGTTCCGGAATACATGGCGGAAAAGAAAGTGGAAGGACAGCTCCTGGCGAGCTCCTCGCCGGCAACGCACCGGCTCACGAAATCTCCATTTACAAGGAGATCGAGGTAACCGGCCTTTCCCAGCTTCTTAATGGCCTCCCGCACGATGCGACCTGCTTCGTCCCGGGGTGCGCTGTCCAGCGCCGATGCCGAGGGCGCTATTTCAGACGCACAGAAGAGGGCTGTCCTTTCCCGCAATTCCTTTTGCGCACTGGTCAATTCGTAATCGATCATTTCTGTCTCCCCACCATAGCCCGGGCGACGATCATGCGCATGATATCGGATGTTCCGCCGCCGAGTTGTCCCAGTTTCGCATCTCTCATGCCGCGCTCCACAGGGTATTCGTGGATGTAACCGTAACCGCCAAAGAGGTCCACGGCGGCGGAACACATCTCAAATCCCTTGTCGCCCACGTACATCTTGTTGACGGAGGCGAGCAGCGGGTTGAGTCTGGCTCCGTTGTCCTTGGAAGCCGCAACCCGATAGATGGCCAGCCTTGCCGCTTCTACATAGACCCGCATATCGGCTATGCGGTTCTGGATGGACTGGAATTCCCCGATCGGCTGGCCGAAGGCCCGTCTCTCGCTGGCATAACGGGAGCAGCTCTCCAGCGTGAACATCGCGTTCCCGAGGAAAGGGGAGAGCAGGGTGCTGCGGTCCCACTCAACTCCCCCCAGGGCTATATTCCAGCCGTTCCCCTCGCCGCCAAGCAGGTTCTCCGCGGGTACCTCGCAGTCCTCAAAAAAGACCTCGGAGGTAGTCGAACACTTGACGCCCATCTTGTGCATGGGATTACCCGTGGACAGGCCGGGTGTGTCACGGTCCACGATGAAGCAAGTTATTCCCTTGTGCTTTCTTGATCGGTCGAGCGTGGCGAATACAATGAATACCCTGGCAACCGGGGCATTGGTGATGAAGGTCTTGGAACCGTTAAGGATATATTTGTCGCCTTTCCTCACGGCCGCCGTCAGCAGGGCTCCCGCATCCGAACCGCAGCTCGGTTCCGTCAGGCACATGCAGCCGATGTCGTCGCCCGTCGCCAGGCCCGGAAGATATTTTTGCTTCTGCTCCTCCGTACCGTGTTCGACGATATTGGCGGCGCAAAGATAGCTGTGGGCGCCAAGGGCCAGGAGATGGCCGCCGTCTACGCCGGCGTGCCCCATGGCCTCGCCCGCAATGCAGCAGGTTATGAAATCAGCGCCGGCGCCCCCGTAAGTTTCCGGTATGGGAAGTCCCAGGAGCCCCATGCCGCCGAGCTTCCGCCAGACCTCGAAACTGAACTCGCCTTTACGGTCGGATTCTTCGCAAAGAGGCGCGACCTCTTCCCTGCAGAAGCGGTAGATGGTGTCGCGAAATATTTTCTGTTCATTGCTGAATGTGAAATCCATTGCTCGTTCTCCTTAGCAACGATCAACACGCCTGATTCCTTTTTGTCTTGAGTATCTCGCGGGCGTCGCCCTTTATCTCAGTATCTGGCCCGCTACGATTGTCCTCTGGATCTGGTTGGTTCCTTCATATATCTGGGTGATCTTTGCATCGCGCATCATTCTCTCGACGGGGTATTCCCGGACATAGCCGTAGCCGCCGAAGACCTGGACTGCATCAGTGGTCACCTTCATTGCGACATCGGACGCATACCACTTGGCCATGGAGGCTATTTTGGCGAGCTCCGGAGATTCCGGCTCGGTGTCGATCATCGAGGCGGCCCGGTACACGATGGACCGCGCCGTCTCCACGCCAAGAGCCATCTCCGCGAGCATCCACTGCATGCCCTGGAACGAGGAAAGGGGCTTGCCGAACTGCACGCGCTCTCTGGCGTACCTGATTGAAGCCTCCAACGCCCCCTGCGCCAGGCCAAGCGCCTGCCCGCCTACGGCGGGCCTTGTGAAATTGAAAGTCGTCATCAGAGTGCGGAAGCCGCTCCCTTCGGGGCCCAGCAGCCTGTCCGCCGGAACAAACACGTTATCAAACACGAGCTCGCGCGTATCCGAACCATGGAGCCCCATTTTGTGTTCCTTCTTGCCGACAGTGAAACCCGGCATGCCTTTATCCAGGATCAGCATGCTGATGCCGCGGTTGCCTTTATCCCTGTCCGTGCAGGCCAGCACCGTCACGATCTCGGCCTCGCCGCCGTTGGTGATAAAGATTTTGGCGCCGTCCAGCACATACCCGCCGTCCACCTTCCTGGCGGTTGTTTTCATCCCGGAGACATCGGAACCGGCTCCCGGTTCGGTGATCCCGCAGGCGCCCAGGCAATCGCCCGTCGCAAGCCGGCGAAGGAATTTTTTCTTCTGCTCTTCCGTGCCTGCCAGAAGCAGGGGGTCGCTAGCCAGCGCCTGGGTGGTCAGGATGACGGACGTGGAGCAGCAGACACGCGCGACTTCTTCCACGACAAGAACCATCGACAGCATGCCAGCTCCCGCGCCGCCGTATTCCTCGGGTATCTGAATGCCCAGCAGGCCGTTGTCTCTCAGGACTGAAACTGAATCGGAGGGGAAGACCTCCTTTTCATCAATCTCCGCCGCAATGGGCGCGAACTTCTCCCCGGCGATGCGCCGGACCGTGTCCCGCAGCATTTTCTGGTCTTCGTTCAAAATGAAATCCATTATTTTCTCCGCTTATTTCGTGTAGTCGTAAAATCCGCGGCCTGTTTTCCTGCCGAGCCTGTTTTCCCTGATCATCCGCTCAAACAGTGGAGATGGTTTGTATCTCTCCTCGCCCGTCATCTCGTACAGCGCCTTCAGAGCGTTATAGACGACATCAACTCCGGCCATATCCATGATCTCGATCGGACCCATGGGATGATTGGAACCCAGTTTGAGGCCGAGGTCGATGTCCTGCGCCGTGGCATATCCTTTGTAAATCTGGTCTGCCGCCTCGTTGTACAGCAGGCACAGAAAACGGTTCACGATAAATCCCGGAACATCCTTGGCCCGGATGGGGGTCTTGCCGAAAGCGGCCATGATATCCAGAGCGGATTTCATAACTTTTTCGTCCGTTTTGTCTCCGGAGATTACCTCCACAAGCCTCATCACCGGGACGGGACTGAAGAAATGCGTGCCCAGGACGCGTTGGGGGTTTTTTGTCGCCGAAGCGATTTCTGTAATGCTGAGCGTCGACGTATTGGAGGCCAGGATCACCTGCGGCGGGCAGAGCTTATCCAATTCGGCAAAAACATTCTGTTTCAGCGTCATGTCCTCGACAACCGCCTCGATTACCATGTCTGCGCCGGCGGTTGCATCCTCCATGCTCGTTGTACCCTTCAGTCTTCCGAGTATCGCGTCGTGCTCATCTTTCGACAGCTTTCCTTTTTCCACTTTCCTGCCCAGGAAATTGCGGATTGTCCCCAATCCCTTTTCAACAAAGCGGTCCTCGATATCACGGATTGCGACCTTCACGCCTTTTTCAACGGCCACCTGCGCGATGCCGGCACCCATGGTGCCCGCGCCTATAACACAGAGCTTCTTGATCATGTTCGGATGCTCTCCCTGGTTGTCTGATTGATCTTTATGGGATCCGGCAAGATAATACCGGACCCCGGTTTACCCGCTTCCGTTTCGGCTATTTCTTCAAATCTCTCAGGATAAGGTCCGCGCACCTCATTGAGCTCTGGGCCGCGCCATTTATAGCCAGGCCCCTGCCGATATAAGTGTCGCCGGCGAAATAGAGGTTGGGGATGCCGGGGGCCTGCAGCGCCGGCTTGAAATTTCCGACCAGACCCGGCTGGCGGGCCAGGCCGTCGCAGCCGTCCACATAATAAGGAAGCCGCCATTCCAGCTTTTCCTCGAGGCCGGGGAACATCTCTTTCATGTCCTCCCACATCAGCGCCAAAAGCCGCTCCCGCTCGAACTTGTCCGAGGCCTGCTCGTGCTCCACAACTATATCGGTATGAAAGAGCTGCTTGCCCGCAGGCGCCACGTCCGGGGAGAAGTTGGAAACGGGGCACGCCTGGAAGGGGAATCCGCTGTGCTTGAGTTTCAAGGCGCTGTAGAAAACTTTCTTCTCCGGATCGATCAGGGGCTCTTTCGTCCCGAAAACGAAGCCGATCAATCCGGTCACCTCGTGCTGGATGTCCTCAATGCGCTTTACCCACCACCGCGGAAGCGGGCTGGTCCCGGGATTGAAATCGATTATCTGAGACAGTTTGTAAATGGGCAGGGCGCACACGACGCGGTCGGCAGCGATGAATTCCGTTTCATACATGCGAAATTCTTCCTGATAAACGTGCTTCATCGAGGGTACCCTCACGCCAACCGCTTTCTTGTCCCTGATGACGATTTCCTGGACATCGCAGTTGAGCCTGATCTCCCCGCCGTTCTCCCTGATGACTTCCGCCAGACCCCGTGTAATCCCTTCCATGCCGTCAATCGGGTAACTGGCCTGCAGCGCCTGCCGGACCTTGAGCAGGTTGTGCTTGGCGATCCAGAGGACTTCGCCTGCCGCCATGTCGATCGCGTGGGGAATAGTTGTCATGATCATGCCCAGATCGGTCAAAAGCTCGCGTACCGCGGGCTGAGGCACGTTCTCATTCATCCACTCCTCGAGGGAGCGGTTGTCCCATTCCTCTATTTCCGCTTCGCTCAGCATCGCGATTTTTCCCAGCAGGTCGCGGAAGGCGATCTTCTCTTCCCTGGTCATCGGGACCAGTTGAGCGATGTCCATGAACTTTTCGCCGTTCCAGATGTCGACCGTCTTGCTGAAGGGTCCCCATTCGATTTTCTTTCCGACCCGCTCGTTGAGCTCCGTGCATGATGCCTGTTCGCCCAGCTCCACCAGGTGCAGCCCGATATCAACCCGCCACCCCTTGGCGGGATAGCCGTCATAGCTCATCATTCTGCCGCCGATCTTGGGAAAGCGGTCAAGCACCAGGACCTTCTGCTTTCCCTCCTTGGCCGCGATAGCTCCCACTCCAAGACCGGCGATGCCGGCGCCGACAACGATCAAGTCATATTTTTTTTCCGCCATGTTTTTGCTCCGTTCTTTTTATAAAAAATTTGCGATTACGTTTTTCATGACCTCCGTGGTCCCGCCGCCGATGCTGATGACGCGCGAGTCGCGGTAGAGCCTTTCAACGAGGTATTCTTTCGCATATCCATAACCGCCGTGGATCTGGACTGCGTCGAAGACGACCCTGTCACAGGCCTGACACGCAAAGTTCTTTGCCATCGATACTTCCTTGACTGCATTTTTTTTCGCGTCCATCATGGCTGCGACCCGGTAATTATACTCCCTGGCGATTTCGACCAGGGTGGCCATGTCAACCAGCTTGTGCATAATGACCTGCTGGTTGAAAATCGGCTTGCCGAAGGCCTCGCGGGACTTGGCATACTTTATCGACTCCTCGAGCGCGAGCTGGGCAACCATGTGGGCATGAACGGAGAGCTCGAGCCTCTCGTTCTGAAAATTGATCATTATTCCCTTGAAGCCGTCGCCTTCCTTCCCCAGGAGGTTTGCAACGGGGACCCTGCAATCCTCAAAGCTCAGCTCCGCCGTATCCGAAGCGTGCCAGCCCATTTTGCGGATCTTCTTGGCGACCTTGAATCCGGGGCTGTTTGATTCTATGACAAGGAGACTTATTCCCTTGTGGCCCGGCCCGCCGGTCCTCACGGCCGTGGTGATGAAGTTGGCCCGGGTTCCGCTGGAGATAAAAGTCTTGGCCCCGTTCACGATATAGCAGTCCCCTTCGCGTACGGCGCGTGTGGCTATGTTGGCCACGTCCGAGCCGGCATTGGGTTCCGTAACGCCGAGGGCTGATATTCTGTCGCCCTTCAGGACAGGGACTACGAAACGCCGCCGTTGCTCTTCGGTGCCCATTTTGAAAACGTGCGGCGTAGAAATGTGGTGAGTGGAAACGCCTATGGCCACGCCCAGCGAGCCGCTGCGGACCAGTTCCTCCACGTACACGACGAACATCAGCTTGTCGCAGGGGGTCCCGCCGTATTCCTCGGGGAATTCCAGCCCGAGGAAACCTGCATCGCCGGCTTTCTTGTAAAGACCGATATCGAAAATTTCCTTCTCCTCCCATTCATCGACATGGGGTTTGATTTCCTTCTCCACAAACTTTCTGACGCTCTCGCGAAATATATTGTGCTCTTCAGTGAAATATTCCTGATACATTCGTGTCCTCCCGGCTTCACCTGATCAATTCAAAATATTTTATATCCTCGATATTGCCCTTCATCTCGGTCCTGTCCTTGAATACCGCCCGAACCTTCATCCCGACTTTTATCCTGCTGAGGTCCGTCTCGTTGATGATGTGAGAAAAAATATTGTCGGCGCCGTCAAGCTGAATGTATCCGTAAGTATACGGGATCGGTCTTCGGGAACCGGTGTTCGGATCGATAAAGGGGTAATTCACCACTGAAAAGGCGGTGAGGACTCCCGTATCCGAAAGAGGCACCAGTTCCGTCAACTCCTTGAAGCAGGGGCCGCAAACCCGGCGTGGCGGCACGTAGATTTTGCCGCAGCCGGGGCATTTAATCCCGATAAAGCGCTTGTTGTTCATGATCTCCTGGAAAAACCTGCTTCCGTAAAGACCTATTGACCACTCGTACAGCATCGGAAAAGCGAAGGTGGCTTCCAGCCTTTCTGGTTTCTGATTATCCGCTGACATTAATCTGATCCCCTTTCCCTATGGTCTTTCGGAACTTAAAATTACAACATCGGTCCAGAAACAGCCGCCGAACCCGGTGGCGAGAGCGTTTTTCACCTCGGGCACCTGCCGCTTGCCGCCCTTTCCCATGACTTGGATGGCTGCCTCCGCGACCCGCAGCATCGCCGTTGCGCCGATGCAGTTGGTGGAAATGACACCCCCTGACGGATTGATCGGCAGCTTCCCGCCCATATGGGTGTTCTTGTCGCCCACGAACCTTGCGGCCTCTCCGCGGCCGCAAAGTCCCAGGTCCTCTATCCACTTGAGGCCGGCCCAGGTATACGGAAGGTAGAGCTCGGCCACGTCGAGTTCGTCGACCGGGCTCCTTATCCCTGCCCGGGCATATGCTTCCTGAGATGCCTGCTGCATGGAAACCAATCCCTTATTATAATCTGTTGAATCCCCGAACCATGTGTACGTGTGCCGTACGGATACCGCTTTGAACCACGCCGGCCTGGAAGCGGTCTTCTGAGCAATTCCGTCCGCCGCCAGTATCATGGCGCACGCACCGTCGCTGCGGGGACAGATGTCGCCCAGCTTGATGGGATAGGCCAGCATCGGCGAAGCCATGATGTCCTTTACGGTGAGGGGCCGCTGCAAGTGGGCATACGGGTTATTGAGTGCATGATTGCGGTCCCGCTCGCCCACCAGAGCCGCGTCTTCCTGGGTGGCCCCGTACTGTTCCATGTAAGCGGTCGCCTCTGTCGCCAGGCTCGGGATTGCGCCGGAATATGAGAAGCGGTCCCAGATCGGGTCCGAACAGGTGATGATCGCCCCTGTTGTGTCGCTTTCCGAGTTCTTTTCAAATCCGACGGCCAGCACGCGGTCAAACAGCCCGGAGGCTACGTGATAATATGCAGCGATAGCAACCGTGGCGCCGGTTGTGCCGCCGGTCGATACCTTCATGATCGGCTTCATGAAAGCCCCGGATCCTTCAATGCTGTATGTGTCCACGTAATTGATGGACTCGAAATGGTCCATGTTGCCGATGACTACGGCATCGATGTCCTTTATCTTCAAATCAGCATCGGCCAGGGCCGATGTCACCGCCTCGCGGATCATCTCCCGGGAGGTTACATCAGGCCTGTGGCTCCTGTGATAGGTCTGCCCTGTTCCTACAACGGCTACTTTTCTTCCCATATTCACCTCACTTCTTCCCGCCGATGATCCACACGCAGTGGCTCTGACCGCAGGGGCCGTTAAAGCCTTGTGCAAGCGCCGTATTTACTTTGTCCACCTGTCTCGCCCCCGCTTCTCCGCGCACCTGGAGGGTCGCTTCGATCAGCCTCGCCAGCCCGGCAACCAGGATGGGATTGGCGGAGAGCGCGCCGCCGGACGGGTTGACCGGAAGTTTGCCGCCCATGCCGGTGACTCCTTTGCCGATCAGGGTTGCGCCTTCTCCGGGTTTGCAGAATCCCAATCCTTCGAGCCACAGGGGTTCCATGTAGCTGAAGGCCTCGAGAATTTCCGCCACATCAATTTCCCTGAGAGGGTTCTTTATGCCGGCCATCGCATATGCCTTCCTGGCGGCTTCGGAGAGAGCCACGGGTTTTGCCAGGTCCCTGTCCCCAAGCAGATACGACTCACAGCAGTGGGCGACGCCCTTGATCCACACCGGCTTCTTCTTTGAGCGGGCCGCAATTTCTTCGTCGGCGATGATGATCGCCGCGGCGCCGTCGCTGATCGGGCAGCAGTCAAACAGCTTGAGTGGATCCGCTATTTTTTTTGAATTCATCACGTCCGCCACGGTGATTTTCATCGCCAGCTGGGCATAGGGGTTGTTCAATGCATTACCGTGATTCTTGACGGAAACTTCAGCAAACTGCTCTTCCGTGAGGCCGTAAAGATTCATATACGCATTGGCCTGCAAGGCCGCCGCGGAAATAGCCTCTATGCCCAGGAAGCGATGGAAAATGGGATCAAACATGCCGTTCGTGGTAATTTTCACATCTCCCTCGCTGCCCTTATAATGGGCAACAACGATAGTGGCCTTATAGCCGGACAGGACCCTCATGAGCCCGTAAAACGCGCCGAATGTGCCGTCCCCGGACACGGTGGAGATGTTCTTGTCCATGCCGCCCGCGGCATCCCCGACAGCCATGCCGGAGATGGTGCGCCCGTCGTAAAAATCATTGGAACAGGTTACGACGCTGTCGATGTCATTAATCGTGAGTCCCGCATCGTCCAATGCCGCCCGGGTCACGTCAAAAACCATATCGGCGAAGATCTGGTCCTTTTTCCTTCTTTCGTATCTGGTCTGCGCCACGCCGACGATTGCCGCTTTATCCATTTGCATTACCTCCCCTGGATTTAAACCAGTTCGAAGGAGTCGATATCCAGGATTTTCCCGGTGCGCTCTCCGCTGAATTCAGCCTTCACCCTGAGACCGTTTTTCAGTTTATCCAGGTCCTTTTTTATCAAGTGAAGAAAGCCCACATCCGCTCCATCCAGTTTTATCAGGGCGTAGGCAAAGGGAGGCTTCACGGGCTGGATGGGATGACTGTAGTGCACGATTGTATATGCCTCGATTACGCCCTCCGGTTTTAATTCCACCCATTCGCTTATGTCCACAAAGCAGGCGCCGCAATTTTTTCTTGCCGGAACAAACACTTTCCCGCACTCCGGACACTTGCTCCCCAGAATCTTCTTTTCGTCCCGCAGGGCCGTTAGGAACCTGCTCCCCACATCCCCGGCATGCCACGTGTAGGGGATGGCTATTTGACCTTTCAGGGTCAACGGTTCCACATCTTTCAGCCAATCAGACATATGGTCCTCCAATCAGATCAGATCAAACTTCAATCAGGATTGCCTCTCCCTGGGACAAGCCTCCGCAAATGGCGGCCACGCCCCGTCCGCCCCCGCGGCGCAGGAGCTCGTACATCATGGTCATGGTGATGCGCGCACCGCTGGCGCCCACCGGGTGTCCGATCGCTATGGCGCCGCCATTGACGTTTGTCTTGCCCTGAAGAGACTTCCACTTATCCGGATCATCTTTTGCCAGCATCTTCAGGGAGACCAGGGTGACGGCGGCAAACGCCTCGTTTATTTCGATCAGGTCCATTTCATCGATAGTGTGCCCGGTTTTGGAAAACATCTTTTCTATGGTCTGGGCGGGGACGCAGGCCATGTATTTCGGTGAGCCGGCGCCGCACTCACAGGCCGCAATTGTCCCGAGGACTTTCAATCCCAGCGAATCCGCTTTCTTCCTGGACATGATGACTATTGCCGATGCGCCCGAATTAAGGCCGGGCGCATTGCCCGCGGTCACGGTCG
>Ga0209719_1001145_pt1 | contig 34009 bp, 33 predicted proteins | sample AD_JPNAS2_MetaG_FD_184421 | JGI IMG/M metagenome (GOLD analysis project Ga0209719, IMG submission 184421) | Active sludge microbial communities of municipal wastewater-treating anaerobic digesters from Japan - AD_JPNAS2_MetaG (SPAdes) (version 2) | ecosystem: Engineered > Bioreactor > Anaerobic...
ATTCCGGAAGCAAGTTCAAGTCCAAGTTTTCTCTTGTATTCTTCGTTAAAATGGTTTCTTTTTATCATGTTATTATCCTATAAATCTGTGTTATTTTGTCACTCCAGTTTTATGGGGTCAGTCCAAACTTAAATTCTCATCATCTTTAATATAATTATAAAATAGTTTTTTATTTATCATAAATCCTATTTTATCTTAGCTAAGTTAAGTACAACTAGAATATAATTCAAGCTGCCACATGACCTTTACCCATAGGCGTATGTGGCTTTAGACAGAGTACCGCGTGGAACGGAGCTATGCCTCGAGAAGATAACATCGTATTATCGCCGTTAAATGCTATGACGTTCCTTTTACGATTGGAAATAGAAAGCATGAGCCTTTTCACTTTTTTGTTTTAAAAGCCTTAATATTATTCGTTAATGTCGAAATAATTTGATGTTCAATGCCTGGGAAATCTGCCGGATTAGGAATAAATACCCTATCCATATCATTTATTCTATAACCGTTATTATTAACGAAATATAATACATAATAAAGCGTTCCATCATCTTTAACTTTCACTAATGAAATATGAATATTACTAGGAGCATTTTTCGACTGAAAAGTCTTAATTATTGTATATTTTTCCTCATGCATTTTATCATCATATTTTTTAAAAAACTCATTATAATCGCTTATAAATATCGCTTGCGCAATATCCAATTTATCTTTTTTCATTTTAAAGAATAATTCAACTACTCTTTCTGGGCTTGATAAATCGTATTTTTCGACAGAATATAACTTCGGTACAGACATTAACATTGAAACAATTGATATTGTCATAATAATTTTTTTCATATTATCCTCTCTGTTATTATACGCAACGCAAGGAGGTGCAACAAAGCAATTACCGAGCGTTATAACGTTTGATTGATTTAGAATGATACTTATCTCATAATTTTAATAAAAACTCTTTCTAGAGACATGTTTCCAATTATTATCTTATCATTTACGATTGTACCCTCATAATTTCTTGGATTAAAAGTCATTGATCCAACATCCCATTTATGAAATGATTTCGGCAATTGATTGATGTTTTTGTATTCTAATGAAATAGGCTTTGAATAACACTCTTCGAATTTAACATTCAGTTTAAATTTTATCGTATCGTTATCAATTTTCAATTCTTCCATTTCTTTAACATAAAAGCCAGGCAAGTATCCTTCCCTGGTCTCATCAAAATCATCACTGGTTCCATAATACCAGCCATTTACTGTATTTCCGGATTTTTCTAAAACTATGTAATGATCTTCAATTAAATTATCAGAATTGTATTGATAAGTATATTTATAAATATCAATTGTTTTATCATTATGACTTTTCTCTTCATGTTTACAACCGAATAGAGCAAATGAAATCAGTATAAACATTGATGCAATTTTACTCATTGAATTCTCCAAATCAAATGTCTCACGACTTAAGCTGCTGTACAACGTTTCTCCGAAGGCTAAATGTGGCTTTAGACAGAGCACAGCGAGGAACGAAGTGAACACCTTGCACAGAGGATGTCAATTGCTGTCTAAATATTAATTTCTAGACTCGTCAATTATTCTTGCCTCGGTAAGAACTTCTTGCGCCTTCATGTATAAAGGAAAATACAGATGTTTTCCTTTTTCGATTACATTTATTTTTGCACTTAGGAAATATATCCCGTCAAAGGATAAGAAATAGAAGTATGTTTCTCCAGGCGAAGGAAGATCGCGGGTTTTTGTTTTTTTAGCATACTTTACATATTTCTCAGAAAATGAAATTAAATCTAGACCTTTATTTCGCGCATTCTCATGTTCTCCAATACCTATAATGCCGCCGCCATTAGTAAAATATATACTTATTGAGCCTTCTTTAAAACATCTTAAACTGTACGCTGCATCATCAAGTCCTGTCTCCATAAATACTCCGTAAATTTGACCGGGGCTTTCTTGCTTAATATCCAACTCAGCTGGCTTAACATCAAATGCCATGTTTCTCATTTTTGTGAAAATATAAGCAATATCATATTTTGATGCAGCTATGCATATTACCGGCACGGCTATAATCAACAATCCGAAAGCAAGAAATTTATAAATGTTAGGTTTTATCATGAAAATACTCCAGATAGTTTTATTAGCACTTTTTCTTTTAGATCTAGCACCGCGAGGAATAAAGTGATCACGAAGCCTATGCCCGAAGTGGTGCGCATGTGACCATATTTATGAGCCGTTCCTCTATTTGGAAGTGTTAACATATTGATCATATCTTTTCCATAAATTATTATTATTTTTTTTCAACAATTTAATAGCGCTCAATAATGTAGTATTTCGCTCTATGAAATCATAGTGATTGTGCCTATTAATTGATAATTCTGCGGCAAGAATTGCATAAGAATCTGTGTTAGTAAAAGTTGAACAGTATAAAGTTATGTAATGCCCGTGAATAAATGAACAATAGTCGTAATCATCTATATCTCCATATTTATTAACAACAAACAGTAAAGTTTTATAATATTCTCTTGAATCTATTTTTTTTGATGATTCTAGTTCTCTTAATTTAATATCATAAAGATAAAAGGTTTGTCGAATCTGTTCCTGTTTATGTTCTTTTAATAAAAAATGACATAACGGGATGCTAAGTAATAGTAATGGAATTAATAATATTATAGTAATTTTTATTAATTTTCTACGAAACGCAACATCGAATTTCTTGATTTCTTCATCGGAAGGTATTCTCCCGCTTTGTTGTAATATATATTTTGCGTTTTGATAATCTTTTTCTCTTACTTCAATTACAGCAAGGCCGTGATTGATAATACCAGCTTCAGTATATGCATAAGTTTTATCCATTAGATTTGATTTAATATTATTAGTATCTAATATCTCTTTGCAGGTTAAAGCCTCATTTAATGAGGTAAAACTTACAAGTGTCACAACTTTATTTCTCATATTGTCTCAACTTTTATATAATTAAACACATTACTCACAGAAAATCGCAAGTATAAGAAATCACCAGAGTATAAGCGGTAGCGATTTGCTCAATCGCCGCTAAAATATTAGTACCCTTAAAAGCGACGGAAGTAGCAACTTCCGCGCGATCCAGGGTCCTCATGGAATGCAGAATTTCAGCCGCTGTTAAATGAAGCTGATCTATATTTATTATCTGAACTTCACTTAATATAGTGATTTGTTACAAGACCATTACTATAAATTTCAGTTTTAACTTTAGAAAATATTATGGGTTCAGATATATGTCCAAATAGTGGAATTCCATCTCCCAGCAAAATAGGCACTCTAGTAATTATAAGCTCATCTATTAAATTTAATTGCAGGAAGCTTTGAATAACTTTACCGCCATCAACATATAAATTCTGATATCCCAGACGTTTCAAATTATGTATAATTTCATTAATATTTCCGGAAACAATTTCGGCCTTATCACTTATATTTTCAGGAATCTCTTTTAAGCTATTACTCATCACAAATACTTTTTTGAAATAAGGCCATTTTGAAAATGATAGAACTTTCTCGAAGGTATTAGTTCCCATAAGTATACAATCAATTCGATTTAAAAAATCAGCGAAACCATAATCATTATCTTCAATCACAGGAATATTGTTTAACCAATCAAGACCATTATCCTTAGTCGCAATATATCCATCAATACTCGTTGCAATGTAAACTAAATTAGCCATAAGAATTGATTCCTTTACAAAAATTATTTCCCAATTTTAAGTCAAACAGGTGTTACTCATGTTCCGGATCAACAACGAACCAATTGCGTATAACTAAATATATAAACAATTCAATCCCCAAAGCCCTTCTCTCCGCTCCCTCACATGAATGCCTCAGCAACTTTTACCAGCGCACCGAAAAATTCACAGCAACTTGCCCATTTAAATCTTTATGAGTATTGTTTTCGCGAAAGTCAAATCCAAAATAAACCGCTTAGTGCAGAAAAAATGGAATGAGATGATAATCAACAAAACGTCCGACGCAGTCGGACACTAAGGTGGTAGGAGAACCGCCATCGAGGCGCACAGGATGAGGAGCGACCGTGTGCTTCAGGAAATGATGAATTATAGTAAGAACACCTAAACCATCTGCCGAAGGCAGATACCAAATAAGCGGAGCTTTCGCAATCCGCTGAAAGCGGTGCGAAAATCGAAGCGAAAAAAAGCCGGGATGGGATTGCAAAAGGGTAAGGGCTGGCGACTGAAGCCCTTACCCTTTTGAATTCTTGCATGATCCATGCAAATGCCGGATACATAAGGCGAAGCCTTATGAAAGAAGTTCTTGTGCTGCCTTCGCCAACTCTCCTTCAAAATCAGAACCCTTCGACAGCGATGTAATCTTTTCTACAAAGTAGCTTCCCGCTACGACTATTTCAGTTTTTCCGGAAAGAGCCCTTACCTGCGAATTCGATTTAATTCCGAAACCAAGGGCGATCGGCTTCGAGCAGTTGCGCTTTACGGTTGCGATCCATTCTTCGGTTTCTGCTCCGATGTCGGTTTTTCCGCCCGTGATTCCGCGGCGCGCAGTGACATACAGAACTCCGTAGCTTTTATCTCCGAGCATTTTTATTCTATCGTCGCCGACTCCCGGAGAAATTACCTGAATGACGCCGATTCCGTATTTTTCAGCGGTTTCAGACAAACCTTCGTCGGAGCCGTACGGAAGATCGGGGACGATGAATGCGTTAGCTCCGTTTTCCTTAGCCTTCTTTACAAAGCGTTCGATTCCGTATTTATAGACGATGTTCGCGTAAGTCATTATTATGACGACCGCTTCCGTTGTTTCTGAAAGTTCCTTAACTATTTTAAATCCGTCCTCAACTGTGAATCCGGCGTCGATTGCCTTATAGCTCGCGCCTTCGATTACTTTTCCGTCTGCAGATGGATCCGAAAACGGAAACTGCACTTCAATGAAATCCGCGTGACGGCATATTCCCTTTGCGGCTTTCAGAGAACTTTCAACATCGGGATATCCCCCGACTATATGACCCATGAGCGAAATCTTTTTATTCTTAATCTGTTCAAGCTTCTTATTCATTTCCATAACGCGCTACCTCCTCCTTGAGAAATTGAACCCATGTGTCACCGCCGAGGGCGTGCGCGGTGATGAAGATATCCTTGTCTCCGCGGCCTGACATGTTCGCGACAATGACCTTATCCTTTGCCATCTTCGGTGCAATTTTTATAACTTCGGCAAGAGCGTGACTCGATTCGAGAGCCGGAATAATTCCTTCATGCTTGGCGAAAAATTTCACCGCATTCAAAACCTCGTCATCATATGCCTTAGCAAATTCAATTCTCTTTTCTTCTGCGAGATATGCAAGTTCAGGACCAAGACCTGCATAGTCGAGTCCTGCGCTTATTGAATGAGTTACGGTCAGCTGACCCGAATCATCCTGAAGAAAGAGAGATTTATATCCCTGAACGATTCCCATGTCCGCACCTTTTCCGGCAACGCGCGCTGCGTGTTCTCCCGGATTATCTCCTTTTCCGCCGGCTTCTACACCGATCAAACGTACTTCTTTTTCTTCAAGAAAATCCGCAAAGAATCCGATTGAGTTGGAACCGCCGCCGACACAAGCAACTAACACGTCAGGCAGTTTATTTCCGTATGCAAAAATCTGTTCCTTCACTTCACGTCCGATGACGCGCTGAAATTCGCGGACCATGTCGGGATATGGACACGGCCCGAGAGCGCTTCCGATTATATAATGAGTGTCGCTTTTGCGCGCAGTCCATTCACGGAAAGCTTCATTTACCGCGTCTTTCAGAGTTTTGGTTCCGCTGGTAACTGCTGTCACCTTAGCGCCGAAAAGTTCCATCCAGTAAACATTCGGGCGCTGGCGCGCGATGTCCACTTCGCCCATGAATATTTCGCAATCGAGTCCAAGCCGCGCGCATGCCGAAGCAGTCGCGAGTCCATGCTGACCGGCGCCGGTTTCCGCGATGATGCGGGTCTTACCCATGCGTTTTGCAAGAAGCGCCTGACCTATCGCATTATTGATTTTATGCGCCCCGGTGTTCGCGAGTCCTTCAAGCTTGATATATATCTGTGCTCCGCCTAGAGCCTTTGTCGCGTTTTCCGCGAAAAGAAGAGGCGTTGGTCTACCCACGAAGTTTTTTAAAACATAATTAAATTCTTCGAGAAACGATTTATCATTAATCGCTTTTTTGAATTCTGCCTCAAGCTCCGTGATAGCCGGACGCAGAATCTCCGGTATGTACTGTCCGCCGTACTCTCCGAAATATCCTGTCATTTTATCAGCATCAAATTTCATCAAATGCTCCTTTTTATGCTTTCGAAAAGAGAAACTAATTTCTCTCTGCTTTTCTTTCCGGGAAATTCTTCAACCCCCGAACTTATGTCAATTAATGCCGGAGTAAATCTTTCCTCTATTCCGGCCGCATTTTCCGCGTTTATTCCGCCGGCAAGATATAGATTTCTTTTCCGTCCGGATGACGCGAGAAATGTATTAATTTCTGCAATCACCTCAGAGTCAATTCTGATTCCGCTTCCGCCCTTTGTTTCCGATTTAGAATCGAGTATTGTGAACCGGCTTTTGCTTTTAACTTTTGCTTCATCCGCGCTTGATATGTTCAGTGCGCGGCACCAAAAGTAATCGGCATCCTCAAAATATTTTTCGTCAAAAGAATCTCCATGAAGCTGAACCGCGTCTATGATTCCGTTTCTCGCGAGTTCAAATATTTCCTCATCAGGTTCGGTAATTATAACTGATTTAAAAGTTTTTATTTGAGGCGCAATCTTTTCAATCTCATCAGCAGATAATTTCCGTTTGCTCTCAGCAGCAACAAATCCGCAAATATCGGCTCCGAGCTTTTCTGCAAGTAGCGCATCTTCAGCATTGGTGAGTCCGCATATTTTCACTGAAAGCTTTTCTTCGAGCATCGCCTTTTTGAAATGTGCTGAAAAAAATCTATTCGGTTTATTGATCCCCTCTTTTATCCCGGCTTTGACTTCCTTTACCTTAGAAGAATTTCCGCTTTTTACAAGCGATGTTCCGACAAGGCATCCGGCGAAACCGCTTGAAGCCGCTACATATGCATCATAAAATGATTCTATTCCTGATTCAAATATGACTTTTCTGCCGCGGAGTTTTTCCATGAGCGCGAGAGGATAATTCTTGTCTATGACGAATGTATCGAGATTACGCGAATTAATTCCGATCACTTCAGGATTAAGCTTTAGTGCAAGATTCATTTCTTCTTCGTCATGTATTTCAACAAGCGGAAGAAGACCGAGAGAAAGTGCTCTGTCATAAATCTTTTTCATTGTATCAAAATCATCCATGAACATCGCAGTAATCACAAGCACTGCATCAGCACCAGCCCGGTATGCGATGTTAACCTCATCCTCATACTGAATGAAATCTTTTCTTAAAATTGCCGCATTCGGAAAACGTTCTTTGACTGCCATGAGATCATCAAGCGAACCTCCGAAATAATCTTCTTCTGTAAGAACAGAAATCATTCCGGCGCCCGACGAAAGATATATCTCTGCAAGAGCGCATGGATCGGAAATCGCGCCGATTGAACCTGCTGACGGAGACTTGCGTTTTATTTCGGCGATCAGCAAACCGTCTTCAAAAGAAGGTCTCACAAGAGGGACTTTTCTTTCGGAAGGAATATTCCGTCCGAAAGTCAGCCCTTTCTCTTTAAGTGAAATCAATCTTCTGTCATATATTTCACGAAGAATCTTTACCATTTCTCAGTCCTTTCTTTTTCCTGAATCGACAAATTTAGCAAGAAGCTCTTTCGCCTTTCCGCTTTTAATTACTTCCTTCGCGTGATGATAACCGTCTTTGATTGTGTCGGTTATTCCGTATACGTAAAACGCAGCACCGGCATTAAGCGCAACAAGTTCCGCGCGGTTATGCTCCTCGCCGTTTAAAATATCAATGGCGATTTTTTTATTCAGTTCAGCGTCACCGCCGGCAAGTAGAGAATGCTCGGCATAATCCAGTCCGACTTCATGCGGAGTAAAGACGTAGCTTTTTATCCAGCCGTTATTGAGCTCTGTTATTTTTGTCGGTGCGCAAAGAGATATTTCATCATATCCGTCCATACCCGAAACTACCATTGCGCGTTTCAGTCCGAGCAGGCCTAGCGCCTCACAGACGGTTTCGGTGTATTCTTTATCAAACACACCGATTATCTGATGCGTTGCGTGCGCCGGGTTAGAAAGCGGACCGATTAGATTAAACGCAGTTTTAAATCCGAGAGCTGCACGTGCAGGTCCTGCGAAACGCATCGCGCTGTGAAATTTTCTCGCGAAGAGAAAAGTTATTCCAAGTTCCTTATATGTTCTTATGCAGTCGGAAATATCCGCATCGACATTTATTCCGAGCTTCTCAAAAAGATCCGCGCTTCCCGAAGCGCTTGTAATTGCACGGTTTCCATGTTTAACAACTTTTGCTCCGCCTGCGGCAACTACAAGCGAGGATATCGTTGATACGTTAAAAGTCTTTTTTGCCGATCCGCCTGTACCGCATGTATCAAGACGCATTTCATCTTTTTCCGGTGCCGGAAAACTAATCGCCTTTTTCTTTAGAACTGAAGCGAAACCTGCAAGCTCCTCAGCAGTTATTCCCTTCATTTCGAGTGATGTAAGAAGTGAACCTATCTGCGCATCCGTCATGTTGCCTTCGGTCAGTTCATCCATAACATCATATGCTTCGCTGAAACGGAGATGCTCTCTCGAAAGCGATTTCTTTAGATATGCTTTCACCGGAACGGATTCTCTTCTGTAATGAAGAAAATTCATTATCATCTTCTCACCGTCAACTGTTCCGATTGATTCTGGATGAAACTGCATTCCGGCAAGCTGAAATTCCTTATGTTCAACCGCCATAACCTCACCGTCATCGGTTTTCGCACATATTTCAAAACAATCCGGAATGTCTTTTTCTTTTCCGGCAAGAGAATGATATCTTGTAACAGGTGAACCCTGAGGAATGTTTCTGAAAAGTCCCTTGCCGCTGTGGGTAATTTTCTCAACCTTTCCATGAACAATTCTCGCTGCATTTACAATCGGAACTCCGAAAGCCGCTAGTATTGCCTGATGACCAAGACATACCCCAAGTATAGGATATTCTCCTTTGAGCTGTTTAATCACTTCGATGCAGATTCCGGCTTCATGAGGTGTTCCGGGTCCCGGCGACAGAATTATATGCGTCGGATTGATTTTCCGGATTTCTTCAATTGTTATTTTATCAGAACGCACAACCTCTATCTGATAATTCAGTTTTCTGAAAACCTGATAAAGATTATATGTAAAAGAATCATAGTTATCCAGCATCAGTATCATATCAATTCTCCTCCGCGCATAGATTGAGCGCGTTAAGAAGCGCCATCATTTTATTTTGGGTTTCTTCATATTCTTTTTCAGGTTCAGAATCATAAACGATTCCGGCACCCGCCTGAAGGTATATTTTATTTCCTATATGAACAGCCGAACGAATGACTATGCAGCTGTCAAAATCACCGTTGCGTTCAAAGTAACCGATTAGACCGGAATAAACACCGCGCTTTTTCTGTTCAAGTTTTTCGATTGTTTTTATAGCCTGAATCTTCGGCGCGCCGGAAACTGTTCCTGCCGGAAAAGTGGCTTTTATCGCATCTTTCGCGTCTTTTCCCTTTTCAATCTTTCCCTGCACTTCACTGACTAGATGCATTACACGCGAATATTTTTCGATGACCATACTCGCGGTCACATTTACGCTTCCGCCTATGCTGATCTTTCCTACATCATTTCTTCCGAGATCAAGAAGCATGAGATGTTCTGCGTTTTCTTTTATGTCTTTTTTAAGTTCTTCTTCGAGAAGAATATCCTGAGCTGCATCTTTTCCGCGTTTGCGCGTTCCGGCAATCGGTCGGACGGTTACGTTTCCGTTCTTGTATTTCACCATCACTTCCGGAGAAGCCCCGTAGATAATGTATGAACCGTAGTTTAGAAAAAACATATATGGAGAAGGATTGCTTCTGCGAAGATTTCTGTATGCATTTATCGGAAGGACATCGCTTTCAATTTCCGTCGTGCGCGAAATAACGCACTGAATCAAATTTCCTTTATAAATTTCGTCTTTAATTTTGACGACATTGTCCATGTATTCTTTTTTTCCGTCAGGAGAAACGATCCTTGCCGTAAACGGGGTTTCTTCCGGCATCTTATTCGCCGAAGCCTTTATGCGTGATTCAAGCTTCGAAAGAAGTTCATCAGTATCTATTCCTTCCTCGCCTGAGTATCTCACAGTCACAATCAGCGCGTCGTCATGAGAATGATCGAACACCATAAAAGACCGGCCGAAAATAAATGCCGAGTCATAGATATTGCGGTAATTTTCTTTAGTGAATGAAATGTCTTCAATCTCGTCAAAGAATTCATAGCCGAGATAACCTGAACCTCCGAGAGGAACCGGAAATGTTGAAAACTCTTCCAGCACCGGAGCTTTTTCTCTTAAGGATGAAATCAGTTCAAGAAAACCTTCGGCCTTGATTTCGTCAGATTTTGCGTTATTTACTATATAATATTTCTTCCCTTCTTTTGCCGCGGTAAAAGCTTCATCAAGAATCAGTATCGAATACTTTCCCTTGCCTGTTTCATGATACGCGGATTCGAGAAGCATCTTTCCGCTGAGAGAATCAAGAATTCCCACGGGAGTATAGCAGTCCGCGGCAATCTTCTTATAGCTTACTGCTGACGGTGTATTATGTGAAAACATAAAATCTCCATTTGGTCAGAATCGGCTTTCCGCCTGTGTTTCTATATATAGAAACACAGGTATTTGTGACAAGCTTTTTTTTAGGGAACATAAAAGAAAAAATCCCTGGGGCTCAAGGATTTTTTCCGAATTGCAGAATAAGCAGTTTATTTTAACGAAAAAACCGATTACATCAGATACAAAACTTCATTTAGACCAATTTATTTTATTACGCGCGATTTCTTCCCATCCGCCAAAATTTTCAGAAATAAAATAATTCAGAAATTCTCTCTCTCCTTCACGCAAAGATTTTCTGCCGTCTGGAAAATATTGATGCATATATCCTGTCTTATTTTCAAAAGCTGCATATTTATTTTCTACAAGCCGTACCTTTTCATTAAAAACTTTTGATCTCAAAATTTCTTTATCTGCATTAATTTCTTTTCCCAATTTATTAAAATTAGCTATTGCTTCTTCCGATTTCATAATAAGAAAAGTAATTTCTCCCAGATATAATATATCATTTGACTTCACTTCAAAAGAACAAATGTCAGACGGAACAATTAATTCCAAGTCAACTTTTTCCTTTTTAACAATCGTCCAAACCTCAACTCTTGAAATATAATAATTTCCGGACGGAACATTATCCAGAATTATTTTGGAATATGCTCGTGTCGGCAGAAAATACTCTTTTCCAAATCCATTCTGTTTACTTGAATATTTCTTTCCCGTTTTAACATTAGTTATTTCAACTTCTTCCAGAATTGTTGATTTAAGTTCAACATACATCGTTACAGCCGAGAATTCTTTTCCGGCTTGTGAACTGATAAAAAAAGAAGAGCACCCTGTAATCAAAGGAACTAATACACAAAAGAAAAGCTTTAATTGGTTCATTATACATCCTTTTTACTTTTTTAGTTTCAGAAAATCTTCGTTATAAAAAGATCGACCACTTCAATAAGAATCAGAATAATTATAATCCACTCGAGAATGTTGCTCATCTTGTGCTGGTGAACTTCTATGAATATAGCCAGATTTTCTTCTATGTTTTTAAATGAAGCCTGAACTTCTTTAAAACGCGACTTTAGATCAAAAACACGGATCAGTCCCGTATGAATTTCATCGAGGTATTTGCTGTCCCATACGATATCCGGTACGTCAAAAATATAAAGATTATCGATAATACGGTTTTTTGAATTAAGAGTCTTTCCGACAAATTTAAGCATGTTTTTCTTTGAGATTCCCATTCTTCCTGTTTTCTCAAGCTTGTCTGCAAAACGGTTAACTGATTCAAGTAAAACATCCGCTGCTTTTGAATAATAATCAAGAGCAACGGATTGCGCAAGATTCAGCATAACTATTTTTATGACTTCAGGTGTAATTTCAGAAACTGTAATTTCATCGAATCCGTAAACCGGCCGCTGAACATCTCCTGACTTTAGAATATAATCATCGAAAAAATCCTCATGAATTATGTTCTGGCTGTATTCTTTTATCAGAGAAAGAACTCTTGTCGATTCAACATCAGACATGCCGGCGAATGCAGCCACTCCGTAATTAAACAGATAAAGAAAGCCGCCTTCTCCGACAGAGTAAAAAAGTTCTGATGAAGAAGAATATAGCAAGTCGCCTGTAAAATCGGCTTTGAACTGCTTAAGAGAAATATTTTCAGAAATATGATATGCAGATATTTTAAGAGATTCAATTTTCACAATCTTACCCTCTTTCCTTTATAATATAACAGACTCTTTTTTCAGGTTGTCAATTCATTATCGGATTCATTTTTTTAAACACTAATTGCTAAAATGAGTAAATTATGTCTTTTATCTGTAAATCTTCTTTAAAAATTTTATCATCACTTGAAAATACCCGATGAACATTTCTTCTTAAAAAATCCGTATCTCTAAAATATTTCTTTGCAAATATAGCATCTTCAATTATTTAACACAAACGAAACGATTGTTTTCATTATTTAACATATTTGTAACAATTGAAAATAGAGCATACTCTCTTTTCATTGACAAATTTAACATAAATTTAACATTCAAAGAGGCAAAGCTACAATAAATAACGGAGGTTTCAATGTCTCATCCACTTTTACAGAAGGTAATAGACAAGAATCCCGGTGAAAAAGAATTTCATCAGGCGGTTCAGGAAGTAATCGAAAATCTTGAAGAATTTATCGAAAGCAATCCTAAGTACAAAACTCACAAAATACTCGAAAGAATGGTTGAACCTGAAAGAGTGATCATTTTCAGAGTTCCCTGGGTAGACGACAAAGGCGAAGTTCAGGTTAACCGCGGTTTCAGAATTCAGATGAACAGTGCAATCGGACCTTACAAAGGCGGTCTCAGATTTCACCCGAGCGTAAATCTCGGAATACTTAAATTCCTTGCATTCGAACAGGTATTTAAAAATTCACTTACAACTCTTCCAATGGGCGGAGGAAAAGGCGGATCTGATTTTGATCCAAAAGGAAAATCAGATAATGAAGTTATGAGATTCTGTCAGAGCTTCATGACTGAACTTGAGCGTCACATTGGTGCAGATCTTGACGTTCCTGCAGGAGATATCGGCGTAGGAGGAAGAGAAATCGGTTTCATGTTCGGTCAATACAAACGTCTTCGCAACGAATTCACAGGCGTTCTTACAGGAAAAGGAAGAAACTGGGGCGGAAGCCTTATCCGTCCTGAGGCTACGGGTTACGGTTCTGTTTATTTTGCACAGGAAATGCTTAAAGCCCGCGGCGACTCAATGAAAGGTAAAGTAGCTGTTGTTTCCGGTTCAGGAAATGTAGCTCAGTATACAGTTGAAAAAGTAAACGCTCTCGGCGGAAAATGCGTAACATTATCAGATTCTAACGGATATATCTATGATCCTGCCGGAATTGATGCTGAAAAACTTGCATTCATAATGGAGCTTAAGAACGTTAAGCGCGGAAGAATCAAGGAATACGCAGACAAATATAAATGCGAATATGTTGAAGGAAAAACACCATGGTCAGTTAAATGCGACATGGCTTTCCCTAGTGCGACTCAGAACGAGCTTAACGGCCAGGATGCGGAAACTCTTGTTAAAAACGGATGTATCTGCGTATCAGAAGGAGCAAACATGCCTTCTACACCTGAAGCAGTTGAAGTTTTCATCAAAGCCAAAATAATGTACGCTCCGGGAAAAGCAGCTAATGCCGGCGGTGTTGCAACAAGCGGTCTCGAAATGTCTCAGAACTCAATGAGATACTCATGGTCACGTGAAGAAGTTGAACAGAAACTTCACGGAATTATGTGCAGCATCCATGAAGCATGCGTTAAATACGGAAAAGAAAAAGACGGTTTCATAAATTACGTCAAAGGAGCCAATATCGCAGGTTTCGTTAAAGTTGCCGACGCGATGATTGATCAGGGCGTTGTATAAAATCAGCCTAAGCAAAGATTCAATAAAAAATCCCGGTCCTTGGGCCGGGATTTTTCTCTTTACGTAAAACAATAAAAATAAAGAATCGATATCGTAAAATCGAGGTGTGAATGAACAAGATACTTTTAAAGAAACAGCTTTCTGATGACGTTTTTATGATGAAAATTGAAGCTCCGCATATTGCCGAAGAAAGAAAACCGGGGCAATTCGTCATCCTTCAGCTTGATACCGATTTTGGAGAAAGAATTCCGCTGACAATCGCTGATGCCGATCCCAAAGAAGGTTCAGTAACAATAATTTACCAAGCCGTAGGAAATACCACCCACAGACTTTCTACTCTCAACGTGGGAGATAAGATTCAAAATCTTCTCGGCCCTCTCGGACAACCTACACATATAAAAAATTTCGGGTCTGTTGTTTGTGTAGGAGGCGGAATCGGAGTAGCTCCGCTTCACCCTATAGCTAAAGCTCTCAAACAGGCGGGCAATCATGTAACTGTAATAATCGGAGCAAGAAATAAAGATCTGATAATTCTTGAAGAAGAAATGAAAGCCATTGCCGATGAACTTATTATATGCACTGACGACGGATCTAAAGGACGAAAGGATCTGGTAACAGCTCCCCTCAAAGAACTCTGTGAAAAAAATCCTAAACCGGATCTTGCCGTTGCAATCGGACCACCCGTTATGATGAAATTTGCATCTCTGACTACAAAACCATACGGAGTGCACACTGTAGTTTCTCTAAATACTATTATGGTAGACGGTACGGGAATGTGCGGAGGCTGCCGCGTAACAGTCGGCGGAGAAACCAGATTTGTATGCGTTGACGGACCGGAATTTGACGGGCATCTGGTAGATTTCGACAACATGATGCTTCGATTGGGCTCATATAAAGCAAAAGAAGAAGAAGACCATCACAAGTGTCATCTTGATTTGCAAATTGAACAGCTTCAAAAGAATTCATAACGGAGAATTATAATGCATATAAGCGCAGAAGAATTAAAGAAAAACGCACAATTGATTCTATCTGAAATTAAAGATAAATCGCTTTCAAACAAAGAACGCACAGCCATTCCTTTGCAGGAAATGCCTGCCCAGGATCCAAAAATCCGCATTAACAATATGGAAGAAGTGGCTCAGGGTTATTCACGCGAACAGGCTCTTGTTGAATCGCGCCGCTGTCTTCAGTGCGCATCAGCTCCCTGCGTCGAAGGATGTCCGGTTCAGATTAACATTCCTGGTTTCATAAAGGCTATCGAAGAAGAAAACTTTGAGAAATCAATCGGAGTAATTAAAGAAGCCAGTCTTCTTCCCAGCATTTGCGGTAGAGTTTGTCCTCAGGAAAGCCAGTGTCAGGAAAAATGTACAGTCGGAAAGATTTTCAAAGATCCGAATAAATCCGTATCAATAGGCCGTCTCGAAAGATTCGTAGCAGACTGGGAAGCATCTGAAGCCAAAAGATCTATTCCTGAGATTAAACCTTCTACCGGGAAAAAAGTCGCAGTCATCGGAAGCGGTCCTGCAGGAATTACTGCGGCAGCTGACATCGCAAAAGAAGGTCATGAAGTTGTAGTTTTCGAAGCGTTTCATAAACCCGGTGGAGTAATGATTTACGGAATTCCGGAGTTCCGTCTCCCTAAGAAAATAGTTGAAGATGAAATCGAAACTCTCAAAAAAATGAATGTAACGATTAAACAGAATTTTCTTGTCGGAAGAAGCCGTACTCTGAAGGATCTTCTTGAAAAAGACGGATTCTCTGCAGTATTTATCGGTACAGGAGCCGGTCTTCCTAAATTTATGGGAATTGAAGGCGAAAATCTCGTTGGGGTTTTCTCCGCGAATGAGTATCTTACAAGATCAAATCTGATGAAAGCATATAAGAAAGACACTGCAGCAACTCCGATTTATCCTTCAAAAAAGGTAATGGTTTTCGGAGGAGGAAACGTTGCTATGGACGCGGCGAGAACAGCTATCCGTCTGGGCGCTGAAGAAGTAAGTATTGTCTACAGACGAACTGAAGCAGAAATGCCTGCACGAATAGAAGAAGTTGCTCATGCAAAAGAAGAAGGAATAAAGTTCAGACTTCTTGAAAACGCTTCTAAAATAATCGGCGATGAAAAGGGCCGCGTTAAAGCAGTTGAACTTGTAACATTTGAACTTGGTGAACCTGACGCAAGCGGACGCAGACGGCCTGTTCAGGTTAAGGGAAGTGAACATGTTGTTGAAGCTGATACCGTAATAGTCGCAATCGGTAATGAATCTAATCCTTTGATCAAACAGACAACTCAGGAACTTGAAGTTAACAAATACGGCAACATTATTGTTGATGAAAACTGTAAAACTTCAATGGACAGAGTCTATGCCGGAGGAGATATAGTTTTGGGTGCTGCAACTGTTATTCTCGCGATGGGAGAAGGCAGAAAAGCCGCAGCGGCGATAAATAAACTTCTTTAGATTATTCAGAAAGATGATTGGAGCAATTTTGTTATTTGCTTCAATCGTCTTTCTATTTCCCATTTTTCCTTCCGAAATCCTGTTTATTGAAAGCATAAATCTGTAAATAAAAAGCATATTTTTGAAAGACAGTAATACTTGAAAGAGTAATCTTTTGATTATTCGGAGGAATAATCATGATAAAAGCTTCATTCAAAAAATATTCACTTCTTGCTTTTTCAACTTTATTTTTTTTCATCGGGATCGCATCTCTTTTCATCTTTGTACTGAAAGAAACCTCTCCCGTCCCTGTCTTTCTTTTTTTCGGAACAGTACAATTTATATGCATGGTTCTTTTCGCTCTTCTTCCCAAGGGCAAAAATATACCAAGACAAATATCGACAGCATTAATCGGTATGACTCTTGCCGTATTTGCAGGAATCATAGGTAAAAAGAATCTTCAGATCGAAGGGTTCTTTTTCTGTGTTGTCAGCGGATTCTTCGGCGGTGCAGTTGTTCATTACATGGTAGGTAAAATTCTGGGACCTTTAGTTACGGGTCGTGCATGGTGTTCCTGGGGATGCTGGACAGCTTTCATTCTGGACTTTCTGCCTTACAAAGAAAACATTGCATGGAAAGAAGGAAAATTTAAACACTTCAGATATCTGTCTTTTTTCATTTCACTTGCAGCTGTTCTGATTCTGTTTTTTGGATTTGGATATGTGATTCATTCTTCTAATCCGGACTCCGAAATGAACAATAGTCTTCATGCTGTCTATTGGTTTGCAGCCGGCAACATTCTTTACTATCTAGCCGGAATCGTACTTGCAGTAATACTAAAAGATAACAGGGCTTTTTGCAAATACATCTGTCCTGCATCAATTTTCTTGAAAAATTTTTCCAGAATTTCCATTTTAAAAATAAAAGGCGATTCCGGCAAATGTACGGATTGCGGAGCCTGTATTAAGGCATGTCCTTCAGGAATTATGATTTCACAATATATTAAGAATGGAGAAAGAGTAAAATCCACTGAATGTATGATGTGCATGAAATGTATTCCGGCCTGCCCGCAGGGCATTCTCGGAGTTTCAGCCGGACTGGATTTATCAATCAAAGACAAACTGAAAACCAGTTAAAAAATACAAAAGCTCTTTCCTCCGGAAGGAGCTTTTTCCTTCATGTATCACTTTCTTTCTTGAAAAATCTTTCATTAATTTTGTTGACTTCAAACTTACATCAAATTTAACCTTCTTTCTCAATTAAGTATTGCATCATTTAACTGTAAAACTTAATCTCATTCAGGTTTGAGCGTAATTATGAAAAAAACAAATCCATTACTTAGCATAGTCATCCCAGTTTATAACAGTGAAAACTGCATAGAAAAACTGGTTTTATGTCTTAAGTCTGCACTTAAGTCTCTTTCTCATGAAATAATTCTTGTCAATGACTGCAGCCCGGACAATAGCTGGAATCAAATTCTGATTGCCGCAAAAAAAAATAAGAACATATGCGGAATAAACCTACGTAAAAATTCCGGACAAGATAATGCTATCATGGCAGGTCTTTCTTTCGCAAAAGGTAATTATATTGTTATAATGGATGATGACCTGCAGCATTCTCCATCAGATATTCCCCGTTTACTTGAAACGGTAGAAAAAGGATATGATGTTTGTTACGCAAATTTTGAAGAAAAACATCAAGCTTTCTGGAAAAATTTAGGAAGCTGGTTTAATGGTAAAATAGCTGAATATGTCATAGCGAAACCACGAGGAATATATCTTTCTCCTTTCAAAATTATACGAAAAGAAGTAACAGAATCCATTCTGAATTACAATGGAATCTATCCCTATGTTGACGGTCTTATCTTTCAGGTAACCGCGAATATCACTCAGATTCCGGCGAAGCACAATACAAGATTCAGCGGACGCGGAAACTACAATCTTATCAGATCAATCCGTGTTTTCTTAAAACTTCTTACAGGTTTCTCAATTCAGCCGCTGAGATTATCATCATATACAGGTTTTATTACTTCTGTTGCAGGTTTCTTATTTGGACTATACCGAATCTGGTGCTATTTTTTCCAGGGCGAAAAAGTAGCAGGATGGACTTCATTGATAGTTCTAATACTTTTTCTAGGAGGACTTATTCTGATGTCACTAGGTCTTATTGGAGAATATATCGGAAGAATTTTTCTAAGCATTAATCATAAACCCTCGTTTGTCATAAAAGAAACCATTAACCGGAAATGAAATCAGCCATAACTAAATTAATGCAATTTATAAAACATTTTCTGAATGCAGAATTTATACGTTTTCTTTTGACCGGAGGATTAAACACTCTGGTCGGTTATATAATATTTGCCGCTGCTTTTTGGATTTCCGGACACGAGGCATTATCTCTTGTAATTGATTATGGAATCGGCGCTTTTTTTAATTATTTATCCTATTCAAAACTTGTTTTTAACGGTTACAAAACCAAGCGTTTTATTTCTTTTATTGCTGTATATATAATCGCTTATCTTTTGAACTACGGGCTTGTTAAAACAACGATGAAATTCTTCGACATTAACGCATATCTTGCACAGGCTCTTGCATTAACTATCTGCCCTTTATTTCTTTACTTTATGCTTAAAAAATTTGTGTTTTCAAATGAGAACGCTTCTGCAAATGATTCTACCGGAGCAAAATATGAATAAAATACCTTTTAACATACCAGTTTTAACCGGTAAGGAAGAAGAATCTATCCATCAGGCTATTAAAATAGGGAAATTTTCCGGAGACGGAGATTTTACAAAATTATGTTCAAAATGGCTTGAATCTGAGCTTGATTGCAAAAAAGCTTTTCTGACAACCTCATGCACCCATGCTCTTGAAATGTCGGCTCTTCTTCTTGATATAAAACAGGGTGATGAAGTTATTCTTCCATCTTTTACTTTCACTTCCACAGCTAGTGCTTTTTCAATCCGGGGTGCAAAACTTATTTTTATCGATATCCGCCCCGACACTATGAATATTGACGAGAATTTAATTGAGTCAGCAATTACTGATAAAACAAAAGCTATAGTTGTTGTTCATTACGCCGGAGTTTCCTGCGAAATGGATAAGATCATGGCGATATCCGCCAAATATGGAATACCTGTTGTTGAAGACGCAGCCCAGGCATTGCTCAGCGAATATAAAGGCAGAAAGCTCGGAACTATCGGACAATTCGGAACTATCAGCTTTCATGAAACAAAAAATATTCAATGCGGTGAAGGCGGAGCGCTTTTAGTAAATGATTCTCAATATGTAAAACGCGCGGAAATTATCCGCGAAAAAGGTACAAACCGTTCCCAGTTTTTCCGCGGAGAAATAAACAAATACGGATGGGTTGATATCGGATCTTCATATCTTCCGTCAGAACTTAATGCTGCGTTTCTATATCCTCAGCTTATAGAATCAAAAAATATTACTGCAAAACGCCTTAAGCTCTGGGCAACATACAAACGCGAACTTCAGTCTCTTGCTGATGAAGGAACAATTGAATTAGGAAAAATACCTGAAGGTTGCATTCATAATGCTCACATGTTTTACATTAAAACGAAAAATGAACCGCAGAGAAGTGATATAATCACATACCTGAAGAAACTTGAGATATACAGTGTTTTTCATTATCTTCCGCTGCACTCATCCGAAGAGGGTCTTAGATGCGGCATGATGCACGGAGAAGATAAATTCACGACAAAAGAAAGCGAGCGGCTTTTACGATTTCCTTTTTTCTATGCGCTTGAAGAAAAAGACGTTGTTAGAATAACGTCATGTATTAAAGATTTTTTCAACTGTAAAAAATAAACTTCAAAATATCAGGAGATAAAATGAAAATCAGGCAATACCTTACAGCTTTCGGAATATTATTCCTTTCCATTGCAATTTTCAAATTTACTTACTTATTTGCTTCGACAATCTGGAGAGCGGATCTCTATTACTATATGGAATTTGCCCGAACCATGCTTGACGGAGGAGTTCTTTACAAGGATTTCGGTTGCAGTCATCCGCCGTTCGGTTACCTTGAGTTTTACTGGATAGCTAAAATATTCGGCTATGACAATTTTTATTTTGCCGCAAGAGCATGCGGCAATGCAATACACTTATTTACCGCATTCATCGTATATTTAAGCTGTGAAAAACTTTACGGTTTCAAAAAAGGAATTTTTTACAGTGTATTTTTTGTAATATTAACCTCATCAGATTCGGGTTTCTGGCCGAACAATATTCCGCTGACTTTCATGCTTCCGATGTTTGCTGCATTCTATTTTATAATTAAAGACCAGTTCAAGCCAAGCGCAACATCATGGCTTTTTTTCGGTTTTTTTGTTTCTTGCGCAACAATGATAAGCACAAATGTTGTCTTTTATGCTTTAATGGTTCCATTCATTTCTATCGCAATTAACGGTCGAGATATTAAAAAAATCCTTAGAGATTCTGTTATAGCATTTTCAGGATTTATGATTCCAATCATTGGAATGGCTATATATTTTTATCTTCGTAATGCGCTTTCCGATTGGTACTTTTGGAATATTATATGGGGATCCATCTACGGAACTTACAAACCATGGTATGTTAGGATCGGACATTTGTTCTTGGGAGTTTTCAAATCCTGGGCCATTTTACCTGTATTCGCAATTTCCATATACGCCTTTGTTAAAGCTGTCAGAAACCGCAAAATTCTCAAACCGGAACATTTTGCCTTCATAGCTGCCGCCTTCATAACGGCAATCCTTTCAAAACTGATAATGAACAAACCAGTCTCAAGATATAATCTATATATGATACCGGGATTGTTTTTTGTAGTGGTATTCGTTTTTGAAATATCCAAAGGAAATCTGAAAAAAGCGCTTATTTCAGTATCGTTAATTGTTTTAATGATAAGTACTTTGCTAGTAAATATAAATGCCTGGCGTCATCCGCATCACATAGGATTTTTTGCCGATCGTGCAGAACTGCGTGAAGCTATAATGAATACTGTTCCAGCCGATAAAACAATATTTGTTTGGGACACTGGATATGAAATATACTATGAAACAAAAAGAAAAAGATCTAAAAATTCTTTCTTCTCGCCGAGTGAATTTCTTGATAGATCCCGTCTCTGGAAAGATCAAAAATATAAGGGAACTGAAGCAATGTGGTCTCGTTTTCTGTCGGAATTTACAGCCAATCCGCCTGATTACCTTATAGATTATACTTATAATTTTGATTCTACTGATTGGGAACCAAAAGATGGAAAAAGAGAAAATATTCACAAAGTCTGCTATGATAAATTTTATTCATTTGTAGCTGAGAATTACAAAGAAATTCTAAGAACACCTAAACAAGGACGAATTCTTCAACGCATCAGCAAATAGCTAACCTAACAGGAGGAACTCTTTTTCTATTTTGTTCCTCCTGTTTAATTCTTTTTTTTATCGCCAAAATATCCTCTTTTCTTACTTTAGTAATCACATGAGCTATTATTAAATATAACATTTCTGATTTATTCAATCAGATTGAATTTTTTCTTTTAATCGGACTCATAGTTCATAAAGAAAAAACACTTGCATTAAAAAAATATAAGTCTGAAAAGAAAGAAAGAGGATTAATGGATAAAAAGAAAATAACTATTTACGATACGACCCTTCGCGACGGATCTCAGGGAATCGGAATTTCTTTTTCTCTTCAGGATAAGATTCGTATAGCAAGAGAACTGGATAAACTCAAGATTAATTATATAGAAGGCGGATGGCCGGGTGCTAATCCAAAGGACACTCAGTTTTTTGAAGAAATCAAAAAAGCTGAGATCAGGCATTCTAAAATAGCCGCATTCAGTTCAACCAAACGTCACAAACTTAAATGCGATGAAGATCCTCTTGTTCAGGCAATGATAAATTCTGAAGCGGATATTCTTTCTGTTTTCGCAAAAACATGGGATTTTCACGTAACCAAGGCTCTTGGAATAAGCCTCGAAGACAATCTGAATCTAATCTATGACACAATTGCTTACATGAAAGATAAAGGTTATACGGTGTTCATGGATGCTGAACATTTTTTTGACGGTTATAAAAATAATACAGATTATGCTGTTAAAACGATTTTGAAGGCTAAAAGTGCCGGTGTAGACATGGCAGTACTTTGCGATACCAACGGCGGAGTTCTTCCGGATGAGATTTATGAAATCACAAAAAAAGTTTTCGAAGAATGCGGTGTTCCTTTGGGAATTCATTGCCATAACGATTCCGGAACGGCTGTCGCGAATTCTCTTTCTGCATTAAAAGGCGGTGCTGTAAGTGTTCAGGGAACAATAAACGGTCTTGGCGAACGCTGCGGAAATGCCGATTTGTGCTCAATTATTCCGAATGCCCTCCTAAAAATGAATTACACTGCAGACTGTTCAGGTGAACTTGAAAGGCTTACTGAGGTCAGCCGGTTTGTTTCTGAAACTGCAAACATGGCTCATAACGAAGCCTTACCTTTTGTCGGCGGATATGCTTTTGCACATAAAGCAGGAATTCACGTTTCAGCTGTAAACAAGGATTCAAAAACCTACGAACATATTTCTCCGGAACTCGTTGGAAATAAGCGTGAAGTTACAATTTCTGATCAATCCGGTAAAAGTAATTTTCTATTCAAGGCAAAAGAACTCGGAATAGAACTTTCTGATAATGAAAACATTATATCTGAAATTATCTCAAAAGTTAAAAAACTTGAAGATCAGGGCTTTCAGTTTGAAAGCGCTGAGGCTTCTCTCGAACTCTTTATTCAGGAAATACAGAAAAAATATTCTCCGTTTTTTCTTCTTAAAGGATTCCGCATAATTTCAGAAAAAAAAGAAGACAGCACTTTTACCGCCTGCGAAGCTTCAATCAAGATCGAAGTAAACGGAGTAACATCTCATACTGCAGCAAACGGGAACGGTCCTGTTGCCGCTCTTGATAACGCTCTTAGAAAAGCTTTGATTTCATTTTACCCTGAAATTGAAGATGTACATCTTTCTGACTATAAAGTGAGGGTTCTTGACAGCAAGTCGGGAACAGGTTCTTCCGTACGGGTTTTGATGGAACAGGGAAACCGGTCAGAAAAATGGACAACAATCGGTGTTTCGGAAAATATTATTGAAGCAAGCTGGCAGGCTATGGTTGACGGCATCGAATATATGCTTTACAAAAAGAAACAGGGTAAGAATAAAGAACAGTCGGAGCGAGTATGAACAGATTTTTTATATGCCTTACACTTATTCTTTTTCTAGGATGCGGTTCTTCTCAAAGAAAGTCTTCATCTGTACATCTTTCCGATGAAGAGATTTTTTCTGTGCCAAATGAAAAAATTTATGCACTCGTTGACAGAGTTGCTATTAACACAAGAAGCCGGGCAATAACCGAAACAGAAGTCAACAAACGGCTTGATATAGCAAAAAAAAGCAGAAACCTCTCCGGAGCAGCTTTAATAACAGAAAGAAACAAGATAATCGATAAAATAATTGATGAAGCGATTCTTGAACAAATCGCAGAAGAAGAAACAATTCTCGTCAGCGATGAAAAAGTCGACAATGAAATAAAAAAAATAATGGAAAGAGCAAAAGCTAAAGATATTAACTCTTTCAAAAAGCTCATTGAAGCGAGAGAAAAAATTCCTTATGATTTCTGGAAAGAACAACTCAGAATGCAGATTCTTGCAGAATTGGTCATGAGCATTGCTGTTGATTTTGCACCGCCAACAAGAAAAGATGTCCAGGAATGGTATAATAAAAACAAAAATACACCAGCGATGACTCAGGTTAATGTAAAACACATTCTTATAATTCCGCGCTCTTCCTCTTTCGCAGATGAAAAAGCTGCAAATACACAGCTGGAAGAGATACGAAAACAAATTCTTTCAGGAGCTTCTTTTGAATCTCTTGCGGCAAGACATTCAAAAGATCCCGGTTCAGCTTCCAAAGGGGGTTCTATCGGATGGGTTTTTTTAGGATCACTTGATCCTTATTTTGCAAATCAGGCTTATCAGATGCGCAGTCCCGGTGAAATTTCACCTGTATTCAAATCATCTTTCGGTTATCACATAATTAAATATATGGGAAGACGAACAGCTCCTTTAGAGGAGATTGAAGACAATATTTCTAACATGATGGCAATGCAATCAAGAGAGACTCAGTTTAAAGAGTGGATCAAAAAAAGAAGAGAAACTTCATCTATCTATATTTTTCTTCCGGATTACAAAGAGACCTTATAATGAAGAATTCAGCAGTTATTTTTTTTGATGACGGAATAACAGAATCCGACATTACATTTGCCGGAAGAAGAACATATGATTTTATTGAAGAGGCTCTCTCTAAATCATCTTTTGACGGTGAAATTTATTATTCAGTACCCGAAGATTTTTCAATTTCAATAGAAGGAAAGATTTTAATACCTCGATCTAAAAGCAATTATGACGGTTGGATCTCATTGTTTGATAAAACTTCTTCCGACAACATCATCAAGATATTTGCTGATTCACCTTTTATAGATTCAGAAGTAATAAACGAAATGATTTCTATTCATACCGAGTATCTGGCCGAATTCACATACAGTGAAAATTTACCTTCAGGACTTGCGTGTGAGATTTTTTCTGCAGAATTAATTAAACTTCTGCCGAAAACCGATGAACAAATACTTCCTATTTCAGATGTTGTTAAGAAAAATATAAATAACTTCGACGTTGAATTGTACTATAAAGCTCCGGATCTGCGTGATAAAAGAATATCTTTCCGGACAAAGAACAAGCGCGACAAAGAAATCATGGAAAGAATGATTTCAAATGTAAAAATTCCTGCATATTCTGAAATCAAAGAACACATAGAGAACAATCCAGAATTACTTTATATCGCTCCAAGCTATTACGAAATTGAACTGACCGGAAAACGTAATTTTTCTGGAATTACTTCTGTTTTTCCCGCACTTAAAGACAAACGTGATGACATGCAGCTTTCTCTTCTTGAAAATATTATTAACTCAGCGGATGCTTTTTCTCATGAATATGCCGTCTCTTTTGCAGGAAGCGGAGACCCTCTTAATCATTCTGAATTTTTGAAAGCATGTGATATTGCATTAAAATCACCATTTTTATCAATGCTTATAATTGAAACAGATGCCGTATTTTCGGACGAAGCATTATTTGATTATTTCTCATCAAAAAAAGACCAGCGAATTAAAATTATCGCTGAAATAAACGGATTTGATTCAGAAACATATTCAAGAATTCATTCTTATCCCAATTTTGATTTAGCCTTCAAAAATGTACTGCGTCTTAAAGAAATACTAGGAAAAGAATCAGTATATCTGCAGATTCAGAAAATAAAAGAGACCGAGACTTTCCTGGATAAGTATTATGACTTCTGGGAAAAAGAAGATTTTCAGATAATATTAATGAAACAGAATACTTATCACGGTCTTATTGAAGACCGAAAGTATTATGATCTCTCGCCCATAGAAAGAACTCCTTGCTGGCATCTTCAGCGTGACTTGTTTATACTTTCTGACGGAAGAGTTCCATTTTGCCGCCAGGATATTGATCCAAAATCAGCAGATTCTGTTTTAGAAAAGCCTCTCATAGACATATGGAATAAAAGAAAAAAGTATTTTATAGATAATTATAAAAAAGATTATTCTTCTTATCCTGATTGCGCAATCTGCGATGAATGGTATTCTTTTTTTAATTAAAGGTTTAATCAATTGGCTGTTTGCAAACGAATAAAAAAACAAAACTGTGCGATAATACAGGCAAGAATGACTTCGAAGCGCCTTTCCGAAAAATGTATGAAGGATCTTGCCGGAAAACCACTTATTGATCATGTAATAGAAAGAGCTAAAGCCATCAAGGGCATTAATCACGTAATTATTGCAGTACCCGATTCTCCTGAAAGTAATCCTCTCATTGAAAGAGCAAAGGCTCTCGATATAGAATCCTTTATGGGTTCGGAAGATAATGTTCTTTCAAGATATTATAATGCAGCACTTAAATACGGTGCCGATTTTATAATCCGCATAACAGCGGATAATCCGCTTACAGATCCTGATTATGCATCAATGGCTCTAGAAATTGCAACAGAATCAGAAGCTGATCTTTGCTCTATTTCCAACATTCCTCTCGGTACAGGAACTGAAATTATTAAGTTTTCCGCTCTGAAAGAAGCCTTTGAGAATGCTGAAAGACCATATCATTACGAACATGTCACACCTTACATCAAAGAACATCCGGAAATATTTTCAATTGAACGGCATTCTGTTGAAATACAAAACTTCATGGAAGGTTTACGTCTTACTGTAGACACCGAAGAAGACTATCAGATGATGAACAGTATTTTTTCTGCATTATACAAAGGTAAAATTTTCCCTCTCAAAGATGTTTTGAGTTTTCTTAAAGAAAATCCTTCAATAGCAGAAATCAATTTAAATGTACAACAGAGAAAAATGACTCATACGGAAAAGTAATAACTAATGAAATCTTTCTTCTCCATTCGTGAAACTTCATACTGCGCAGTCTTCGTAGCCTTTATAACAGCCGGAGCTTACATTTCCTTTCCAATAGGGCCTGTTCCCATTGTTCTTCAGAATTTTTTTATTCTGCTTGCTTCTCTATTCTTAAAACCGCGTTTAATGCTTTTGACTATAAGTGTTTATCTTTTTGCCGGACTGATAGGTCTTCCGGTATTTTCCGGCGGAAAATCAGGCATTATTCATTTTTTAGGTCCGACAGGGGGTTTTCTGTTATCTTATATCCCCGCATCATTTCTTGCTTCTTTATTCAGAAATAAAATGAAATTCAATTTCTATTTTTCATCCGTCGGCGCATCTCTGATTTTCATTATTGTTGTTTATAGTATCGGAGTTTCATGGATGATTCCGACTTTTGGCTTTAATAAAGCATTGGCTTTCGGTCTAATTCCTTTTATAATTCCTGATATCATAAAAGCTGCTGCTGCTATTACTATAGACAAAACTCTTTCGAATAAAATATCGACTCATGACTGAACTCGTTAGAACAGAAAAACTTAGTTATGCATTCAAAGACGGAAATTTCGCCTTCAAGGATGTTTCTCTTTCCATTTACGAAAATGAGTTTATTATATTTACAGGCCGCAACGGTTCAGGGAAATCTATTTTTCTTCAGCATTTGAACGCACTCTATAAACCGACTTCAGGAAATATCTTTTTCTTCGGAAAAGATAATATGGCAGAATCAGAAATACGTTCTAAGATTTCGTACGTTTTTCAGAATCCTGATGCACAGATAATCGGAATGACTGTTCTTGAAGATGTAATGTTCGGACCTCAAAATGCCGGAATAAGCGAAACCAATGCGAGAATTAAATCAAAACGCATTCTAAAACAACTTGGCATGAGCCGCTTTGAAAATTCTTTTCCATATAATTTATCAGGCGGAGAAAAACGAAAACTTGCAATAGCTTCAACTGCCGTAAACGATTCTTCAATTATTATTTTTGATGAACCCTTTGAGAATTTAGATTATGAAGGAACAATTTTTGTTCTGCAGCTTATGCTTGATCTCAGAAAAAAGAAAAAAACAATCATCGTAGTTACCCATGATCTGGAAAAAATTGCAGCACATTCTACGCGTATAATAGTAATGAACAAAGGCAGGATTTCCGCTGACGGAAAACCGGAAAAAGTTTGTCCTGATTTAGCCCGGTTCGGAGTCCGTCCGTTAAAAGCTTCCCGTTTAAAAGAAATGACTTGGCTTGAAAATGAAACTTGATGCAAAAACGAAAATAATTTCTTTATTTCTTCTTTCTTCAGCAAGTTTCGCTTCGGATAAAATACTCCCTTTTTTATTTTTGAGCGCACTAACAGGATTTATTTTATCAAGCGGAATAAGAATTAGATCACTTAAATTCACACTTCCGGTATTCATCTTTTCTTTATCTGTTTTAATTATAAAAGCTGTATCATATCAAAACGGTTTTATCTTTAACATAAATAGCTCATGGATTCTTCCTGCTAAAATATTATCATCATCATATCTTGGCATTCTCATGGTTCTATCAACAGATATGCTTTCTCTATCAAAAGCAGTTTCTTTTTTAATAAGTCCTTTTCCTTTTTTAAGATACTGTGGAATAAGCACTATAATATCTCTTTCCGCTTTAAACGTTAAAATGTTTTCAACAATATGGACTTATAAATTTAAAGCTGTAAAAATCCGTTCTGCGGTTTTATCTCCAAAACTGCTGACAAGTTTTTCTATTTCAATGATAACAGCCGCACTCAGGCATTCAGAAGAAACAGCAATGGCTCTCGAATCCAGAAACTATACTGGTGAACTGAAATCCGGCTTTTCGTCAATGAGGCTTATAGATTACACTGCAATCACATTTGCGGTAGCGGCATTTTTATATGCAGTAATTGATCTCACAATCTTTTACCTGTAGCTATTTAATTAAACCTGATATCAGGTTCAACAATGCAGCGAAAGATGTCATAACGTTACCTGCAAAAAAGACACATAAAACAGAAATAATAATAAACAAAGATAAAATAAAAATAAGAATGAGTCTCCGGCTCACGGATTTTGACGGATTTTTTTTCATTATCAAAACGGCTTCGGTAAATAGTGCCTGACGTACGTTGATTATAGAAGAAAATAAAACTGAAACTATTACAAATCCCACCAAGAGAAACACTGCTCCTCCAAAAGTCACAACAGGAGAAGCCTTCGATGATCCTGTTCCGAATCTTAGAAAAAAATTGACCATTGGATTATCTGATACAGATGATCCTGAAATAAGAGCCATGAAAAAGGTATAAGAAGAAGATAGAGATATTGCTGCTATTGAAAATATAATGGAATAAAAGAATCCGAATACTATTTCAATTATAAAAAAATAAAAAGGAATATTGAAAAATTCACTGTAAAAAAACTTAATAAGTGACCGAATTGATTCCTTTACCAGATATGAATCATAGGCAATTGCTGCAGCTGTAAAATTCTTTAAAACAACAAATATAATTATAAAGAAGACAAGAACAGAAACAAACGGAGCCGCTAAAGCCGAGTAAAGAAGCGAAGCTTTTCCAAGAAAATAAGCAGGTAAACAGGCTAATCCGGCGATAACGGTTAAACCTATTGATGAAATAAAGATTGAGAAAAAATCATCCCTAAAATCATAGGTCACAATCTTTAAATCAATATGTTTGCGTTTCGGATTATTTTTTCTGAATAGAATAATTTTCGAAAAGAAATATAGAAGAAGATTATATAAAAAAAATAAAATCAAAGCAGCCAATATAACTGCAGAAATAGACAATACCGGATGCGAAACAAAAAATGGACTATTTTTTTTTAAAATTACTGCACCGATTAGTAGAAATGCAAAAACTGCAAAAAAGTATAAAACACCCAGAGAAATATTAAATGGAATGAACCCGAATCTAAATCCTTTGAAAATGTCTTCAAAAACAGGCTTGTCCGCTTCTTCCTTGGCAGATCTGAACGATATTAGTTCTTTTCTAGTATCAATTACAATTTTATTGGAACATTCCGAGCAGAAAAAATGAACTTTTTTATTTACGACAGAGTTATCGGGAATTGAATGAACTTTTCCGCATTTTTTGCATCTAACATCCATAAAGACCAGCCTGATTTCTATTCTATATAAATTTTATAATTTTTCCGAGAAAGTCAAGAAAACATTACTCCGCGCCATTTAGAAATAAAAAAATCCTCAACCATTCTTGTTTTGTAAGGTCTTCCGAGAAAAGTGTTTTTGCATCCCATATAAGCCGAGCATTCATAAGGTTTCACATCATGTACCGCACATAATCCCTCTTCAGAAAGAAAAATACATCTGCCTTTTTCTTCTTCGTAATAATCTGGTGCGATCTTTCCGGGCTGACACAGAAGGTTTTTGCCTTTTAATTTTGCAGGAGCAGGGATTATTACTGTTATGTTTTTGTGAATATATTTCTTTTTTACAAGATAAGTATCTACAAGTTCACTTACAGAAATTTTAAGCTTTCCGGCAATTTTCGGAAGATCCGAAGGAATAAGTCTCCCCGGATCATTCAAGCACGCACTTACACAGTCTTTACAGGAACAACCGCTCATTTATTAATTCCGAAAATGCCGAGTATTTTTCCGATAATTGATTTTTTCTTCTTTTCGGATTTGATCATTTCCTCAGAAACCTTGAAATTCTCTCCGTATTTTTTACGGTAATATTCAACTCTTTGTTCAACCGACCCTTTCGGTTTACCTTTGAACTGAGGTTTTGGTTTGTTTCTATTCTGAAAATTATCCTGAGAAGGAAACTGTTTCTTATTCTCAGAATCTTTATCAAACACAATATGCTTTTTATGAACAGGCTTATCATAAGAAGAATGAGTTGCATTTGTCTTTTTCGCGAATTTATCCTGTCTTCTGTCATGAGACTGATTTTTCTGCATGTGATGACGTTTATCATCACGCGGCATACGGATATCTTTGCTCGAATCTTCCGCAAGCATTGAGTCATCAATCACGCCTACAGGAATTTTCCTGCCGAGATAGTTTTCAATTGCAGGCAGATTATAAACGAATTTTTCGCAAGCAAAAGCAACTGCTCTTCCCTTCTTTCCTGCACGCGCAGTACGGCCGATTCTGTGAACATAATTCTCGCAATCATCAGGGAGATCGTAGTTAATTACAATATCCAGGTCATCCACATGCAGTCCCCGGGCTGCGACATCAGTTGCAACAAGAAACTTGATCTTTCCTTCCTTAATGCCGTCGATAATTCGCTGGCGTTTTTTCTGCGGAAGATCACCAATGATATACTCATTATCGAATCCGTTGTTTTTCAAACGGAATGAAATCTCTTCAACCTTGTTCTTTGTGTTTGAAAATATTATAGCGCTTTCAGGCTTATCATTTTTCAAAATTCCAAGAAGCATTTTCATCTTCTCGTCTCCGCCGACATGATATAGAGTCTGTTCTATGGCATCCACTGTAACCGACTCTGGCGATATTTCTATTTCAGCAGGAGATGACATATATTCCCATGCAAGAGAACGGACTTTTGAACTTAGTGTCGCACTGAAAAGCATCGTGATTCTTTCTCCGGCAGGCGGCATCTTTTTAAGAATGAATCGGATATCGGGGATAAAACCCATGTCGAACATTCGGTCGGCTTCATCAACAATAGCCGCTCCGAATTCTGAAAGAGAAAGCTTTTTGCTTTTTAAAAAATCAATGAGTCTGCCGGGAGTAGCTATACAGAAATCAACACCGTCCTGAAGAAGCATTTCCTGCTTCGCATAGCCTACTCCTCCGTAAAAACTTCCTATTTTATACGGCAGATATTTTCCGAGCAGTTTTGCCTCTTCCTCAATCTGTACGGCAAGTTCACGTGTCGGAACTAAAATGAGCGCCTTCTTTCTTTTTATTTTATCCGTCATAAACAGCTGAAAAATTGAAAGCAGAAACGCTGCTGTTTTTCCGGTTCCGGTCTGCGACTGGGCAAGAATATCTTTAGCAGCAAGAGTGTGTTTAAATGTTTGTTCCTGAACAGGTGTCGCTTCTGAAAAACCCGCTGAATCAATTCCTTTCTGAATATCGGGGTGAAAATTAAATTCGGTAAATTTCATAAAATCCTTGTATAATGCGATAAATCGTATTTTCTCTAATTTTAAAATCAAATCCGCATTTGTAAAGCGTTTCTTTAAGTCAAACTTCATTCTGATAATTAATATAATTCAGATTTAAGACTTGTTTTTATTTAGTTTTTAAGAATTTTTATCCTATCTCATGAATAATAACAGAAAAAAGGCTGAGTTTCCGAAAATAATTCATCCCCAATTCGGAGAAATAACCGCTCCGCTTATAATTTCGGCAAGCCGAGCAACGGACATTCCTGCGTTTTATTCTGACTGGCTCATTAATAGATTCGAGCAAAGATATGTGGCAAAAATCAACCCATATGACCGGTCAAAGATTTCATATTTTTCTCTCGAAAAAGTTAAAGCAATCGTCTTCTGGAGTAAAAATCCCGATCCTCTAATGGAAAACCTCAGTTATTTCAACACACGAAAAATCGCCTATTATTTTCAGTTTACTCTTAATGATTACGAAAAAGAAAATCTTGAACCGGGTCTCCCAAAACTTAATAAGCGTATTGAAACTTTTAAACGATTGTCAGAAAAAATCGGAAAGGAAAAAGTTATATGGAGGTTTGATCCTCTGATTAAAACAGATATAACTTCTTTTGATGATCTGATTGAACGAATCATGAAAATAGCTGATAAAATTGTTACGTTTACAGACAAGCTTGTTTTCAGCTTCGTTGAAATTGAATTATACAGAAAAGTTAAGCGGGCTTTCAGTTCAAGAAAAGATATCTTTTCACTTACTCCGGAAAAATATCAGGCAACCCTCGAAGAAAAAATCGATGTTGCAAAAAAGCTTTCATCAATAATCCCTGAACTAAAAAAACTTAATCCTGATTTTCAAATCGCTTCATGTGCAGATTCGATAGATTATTCAATTTACGGCATTATGCCGAACAGATGCATTGACGATGAACTGCTTCTTAAAATATCCGATGACGCGGAACTGCATCAATTTCTTCGTCCATCTCTTTTTCGCGATGAGTATTATCTCAAAGATCGCGGGCAGAGAAAAAACTGCGGATGCATTCTCAGCTGCGATATCGGCGCTTATGATTCTTGTCCGCATTTTTGTCTTTATTGCTACGCAAATTCTTCAAGAGAAGCGGTTTTGAATAAGATTAAACCTTTTAATAAGATGTCTGAATATATTTAATATCTTTTTTTTGAATTATCATTGACACCACATTTTATAAAGTAATTTTTCATATAATTATTATAAAGAAGGAGTTAATTTTGAAAAAAGTATCTTTGCTTGTTTTTGTTTTAATTGCCTCATTTTTTCTTTCCTGCAGCAGTACAAGCACGCTAAAAGTAAGCCGTGATCAGATGAAATCTTATAAGAAAATTATCATCATACCTCTTTATGTTCCTGATCAAATGATGCAGAAAGATTATAAAGATAATGTAGTTGGAGCTTTTTATCCGGATGAATTTAAAAATGAACTTTACAAATTGGTGAATGAGAAAAAGCATTTTTTTGATGCATGGGTTGAAAAAACCATGAAAGAAGGTAAATACAAGTTTCAAACTATAATTCATACTGATAAAATAGATTCACAAGTAGTAATAGAAACCCAAAAATATCCACTTAAGTTTGGAATTCATTCATGGAGTGGCAATCTTTGGTATGACTTAAATCCTGAATATATTAAAAAAATTACAAAAGAAAATGACGCTGATATCGTTCTTTTTCATTATGTTCAATGCAGTAAATATAGTGGTTTTGTTGAGGGAGGTTATGGATATAAAAAATATGGACCTTTTGACACTC
>Ga0209719_1001158_pt1 | contig 33850 bp, 25 predicted proteins | sample AD_JPNAS2_MetaG_FD_184421 | JGI IMG/M metagenome (GOLD analysis project Ga0209719, IMG submission 184421) | Active sludge microbial communities of municipal wastewater-treating anaerobic digesters from Japan - AD_JPNAS2_MetaG (SPAdes) (version 2) | ecosystem: Engineered > Bioreactor > Anaerobic...
GGCACGGCCAAGGAAGCCGGGGCGGACCGGGAAAGACGAGCGGGAGACCGGCGAAAGCGATAACCAAAAGTTGGCTCCCGAACAAGAGGAATCCGTAGTAGACGAGCGAGCCGCGGTCGCCGAGGATTCCGGCGCAGGTCCGGATCCGGCGGCCGGAATCCGTGGCGATGTCGCGCCAGTTGTTGGCGTGGAGAATCCCGCTGACAAGCATGGCGATCGGAACGCTCCAGGCGACCGGCAGCCAGGAAAACCGCCCGGTCTGGACGACCCAGGCGCCCAGCGCCCCCAACACGCCGAAATTGAGAAACACGGCCGCATCCCCGAGAGCCCGGGCTTTCAACAAGGTGTACGCCGCTCCGATGAGAACCCCGGCCGCGCCGATCGCCAAAAGGATCCAGCTCGTCCGCCATGCCAAGACCAGGCCCAGGGCGATGCCGGCGGCGAACAGGGCGACGGCCCCCCGGGCGACCTGGCGCTCGGTGAGCCAGCCGCGGACGATCGCTCCGCTGACCGGCGTCGCTTGGGTATCCACTCCGTGCCGGAAGTCGAAGACATCGCTCAGCATGTTGGCCGCCGCGTGGAGAATCACCATCGCGGCGAACGCCCCGCCGAACAGGAGGATGTTCAAGGACGCCCCGCCGGCGACGACGGCCAGGCTCGTTCCGAAGATCACCGGCATCGTCGAAGCGGGAAACGCCCAAGGCCGGGCGGCCGTCACCCACCTGCGCCCAATCGAAGGAGGATTTTGATCGATCGTCATGGGGGCATTATACCCGAAAAACGCCGGCGGATGGCCCTGGATCCATTCATCATCTTGCCCGAGAGGATCATGTCTTGCCATTAAAAATCCTGACCGAAGCCGGATCGAATCATCTCCTTTCACCCCCCCGGCCGGGATTGGATTTCAGACGGCGCGATTCGTATTCTGGACCTGAAAAAGGCGGCATGTTATAGTATCCGCTCATCTTTTCGACATCCTTCAAGGAGGACGCCGATGCCCGCCAAGCGCTCATCTTTCGACCGCCGCGAATTCTTGAAAAAAAGCCTGCTCGGAGTCGCCGGAGCCGGCGCTTGGGGCGCCGTTCCCGGCGTTCTGAAAGCCGGCGTTCAAGCATCCTCCGCCCCGGCCGCGGCCAAGCCCGGCGTCATCACCCGCCCTCTCGGAAAAACGGGCGTCGCGCTTCCGGTGGTTTCGATGGGCGTGATGAACTCCAACAACGAAAACCTGATCCAGGCCGCCCTCGACGGGGGAATCGTTCACCTGGACACCGCCCACGGCTATCAGCGCGGAACGAACGAAGGCGTGATCGGGAAAGTCCTCAAGGGCCGCCCGCGCGAGTCCTATTTCATCGCAACCAAGGTCCCCGGCGAGCCGCAGGACCGCCGGACGGGCAATTTCTTGGCCGAAACGACGGCCGGGCCGTTTCTCGAGAAATTCGAACTCAGCCTCCGGCGCCTCGGGGTGGAATACGTCGACATCCTCTATCTCCATAACGTTCTGACGAAGGAGGCCGTCCTGTTCGAGCCTCTGATGAACGCCCTCGTCAAGATCAAGCAAAGCGGCAAGGCCCGCTTCATCGGCGTCTCAACCCACGGCAACGAACACGAAGTGATCCGGGCGGCGATCGAGGGCAAGATCCACGACGTCGTCCTGACGTCCTACAATTTCCGGCAGACCAACCGGGCCGCGCTCGACGCGGCCGTGGCCGATGCCGCGGCCGGCGGAATCGGGATCATCGCCATGAAGACCCAGGCCGGCGCGTACTGGGACCGGGGAAAAACCCGTCCGATCAACATGAAGGCCGCCTTGAAATGGGCCCTGGGCAATCCCCATATCACCACGGCGATTCCCGGCATGACGACCTTCGACCAGCTCGCCCTCAACCTCCAGGCTATGACCGACATCGTCTTGACGGACGCGGAAAAAGCCGACTTGGAGCTCGGCGGCGGGGGGGAGCCGGGGCTCTATTGCCAAGGATGCCAGACCTGCCTTTCCCAATGCGCCCGGCGCTTACCGCTTCCTTCCTTGATGCGGGGCTACATGTACGCCTACGGCTATCGCAACCTCGGAGAAGCCTACGACCTCGTCGCCTCCCTCGGCGTGGATCGGAATCCCTGCGCCGACTGCGCATCCTGCCCGGTTCAGTGCGCGCTGGGGATCGACGTGCGCGGCCGGGCGACGGACATCGCCCGGATCCAGGACGCCCCGGCCGACCTGTTCGGCTGAGCGACGGCGCGGTACGAAGAAGCGCCCTCCGGCCCGCCGCGGAATCTTTTTTTCGCCTGATCCGGCCGACGGTTCTTCAAAAAACACGGCGGGAGGACCTCCATCAAACGGAACCCGGCTTGACCCGGCGCGTTTTCCGATCGATGGCATAGACGACGAGACCTGCGGCCGTCAACCCGAGTCCGGCCAGCGATTCCCTCGGCCGGTAGATCAACCCGTAGGCCAGGATGTAAACGTGGATGACGAGAAAGGCGGCCGGCGTCCAGGGGTATCCCCAGGTCCGGTAGGGACGCGGCAGGTCCGGCCGCTTCCGCCGCATGAGCATCACCCCCAGCACGGTCATGAATGTGAAGAGATTCAGGGTGAATCCGATGAAAACGATCACTTGGTCGAACGTCGAGGTGACGATGTAGAAAACGGACAACAGCCCCTGGACGACGACGGCCGCCGCCGGGATGTCCTTGGCCGTCGTCTTCCCCAGGAACCGGAACAGGCGGTAATCCTCGCCGATGACCCGGGAGATCCGCGGCCCGGCGATGATCATCGCGCTGACGCTCGAAAGAAGAAGGAAGGCGATGACCGCGCCCATCAACCGGCCGCCGGCCGCGCCGAACACGCGGCCGGCGAACACGTATCCGACTTCCAGCTTTCCCGACAGCTCGGCGATCGGGACGGTCCGGAGAAAGACGAAATTCAGAAGGATATAGAGGACGCTGACGATCAGGGTCCCGGCGATCAGGCTCCGGGGGAGGTTCCGCCGCGGATTCTCGATCTCGCCGGCGACATAAGCCGCGGCGTTCCAGCCGGAATAGCTGAACGTTACGAAGAACATCGAGACGGCGAAGGCCGGGCTGAGAACGTCCCGGAGCGCCCGGCTCGTCGGGGCGAAGGACAGGCCGGCCGGCTCGCCCATCGCCAGGCCGAGGACGATGATCAGGACAATGAAAAGGATCTTGAAAATCGTGATGACGTTCTGAAACCGGGCGCCAAGGCTCTTGTCCAGGCTGTGGAGGACGGTCAGGACGGCGACGACGCCTACGGCGATCAACGAGGAAGAGGACAAGCCGGCTCCCGTTTTTTGGGGGACGGCCAAGGCGCTCGTCAGGTAGCGGCCCAGCCCCATCGCCGCGGCGGCCACGGGGGCCGCGAATCCCACGAGGAACGAAATCCAGCCGGCCAGAAAACCCAAGGCGGGATGGAACATCTCCGTCAGAAAATGGTATTCCCCTCCGCTCCGCGGAAAAAGGACGCCCGCCTCCGAATACGTCAGCGCCCCGAACAGAGCGATCGCCCCCCCCAGGATCCAGAGAAGCAGGAGGGCCGGGCCCGAGGAAATCCCGGCCGCCTGGAAACCAAGGCTGGTGAAGACGCCCGAGCCCACCATATTGGCCACGACCAAGGCGGTGGCCGTCGTCAAGCTGAACTTCGTCTTCATCCTTTTCTCATGAAATAAAGCAGCAAGCCCTTGTCGCTCCCCCAGTGGTAGCCCAGGCGGAAGGGCAGGGATTTCACCCGCGCGGGATCGGCGAAAGCTTTCTTCAAATCGGGCTGGCCGACGTTGGCGAAATCCTTGACCGGATCGCTGTATTCGCCGTAAAGACGGGCCGTCCAGCGGCCGGGTTTGAAGTACCGGAAGGGGATTCCGGTGTCGTCCTGAAGGACGAACCGGCTCCGTTCCAGGATCAGAACGCGGATCCGGGAGAAATCACGGTAATGCATCAAATAGGACGCGGATTTAAGGAAGGTCGTCTCAAAGGCCACCGTCCCAAGGTAGAAAGCCAGCGGGGAATTCTCGCGGAACGCCCCGTTGGACAAGTCGCAGGAAATATAAGACAGCTCTTTCAGGACGTCGGCTCCCTCAGCGAAATACGCGAGTCGGACGCCGAACGGCCGGCGGCGCTTTTTCGGCTCGCCGGGAAAGGGGCCTTCCAGGATTCCGCCCTGATCGGTGATGTCCAGCCGGGTGATCGAGGCGATGACGTTGCCGCTGCGTTTCAGGAAGAAGCATAAAAGCGGCAGGACGCCGTCGACCTTATCGCCGGCCAGCTCGTCGTTCATGTTCCGGGTGATGAAATAGCTTTTCTTGAAAAAATCGTCGAGCGAAGCCCGGAGATCCTGGATGTACCGGGCGGCGGCGCCGCCTTGATCGGCCGTAAAGACGGGCAGCCGGCCGACAAACTCCAAGCCGAGCAGAAGATGCCGGGCGGCCTGGGGAAAGAGAATCACGGCCGTCAAGGCATCGGGGCCGCCGAAAGGATAAAACAGCGTCGTCGTGGCCGCGGCCGCCTCGCCGATCTCCGATCGGGCCCAATGCCGGACCGGACCCAGCCGTTTCATTTCCAGCTCCGCCCAATTCTTTTCCAGGGCGTCGGCGAACTCCCGGTACTCCGCGGTCTCCTGGAATTCCTTATAGGGAGAGGAGACGCAGGGAAAGCCGGCCAGGAAAGAGGCGAGATCGTCGAAGACCGGGTCGGCCCGGAGGACGGTTTCCGCCGGCGCGGCGGAAACGGGGGGCCCGTCGTTCCGCCGGGAAGACTCGACGTCCGCGCCCGCCAGAGAGAAGACGCCGAGAAGCGCCGCCCCGGCGGCCGCGATGAGGACGATCCTCGTTTTCATCCGTTTTCCCCGCGGATCGACAAGCTTTCCTTCTTCATCAACATCCTTGGAAGCCGCCTTCCATCAAGCCGAACGGATTCATCAACGGCCGGCCCGGCGGTCCGCCTCCCCGAAGCCGCGTGGTTTTTAGGGAACGGCCGTCCTCTCGGCTCGTGATTCATCCGTAAACAAGGCGTAATCATAAGGAAATCCGGGGGAAAAAGCGAATCGGGGAAAGCGGGCGTTCAGGACGCCCGCTCCGCCGGCCTCTTGATGATTAAGACCGTCCGGTCGTCGTCGGGATCGGCCCCGCCGGTGAATTCGCGCAGGTCGGAAAAGATCGCTCCCAGGATTTCCCCGGCCGGCCGGCCGGCCAAGCGGCGGACCGCCCGGACGATCCGGCCCGTTCCAAATTCCTCGCCGGCCGGGCTGCGGCATTCGGAAATGCCGTCGGTGTAGAGAACGAGGATGTCCCCGGCCTCCAAGTTCGCCCGGCCTTCCTCGTAGGTGCTATCAGGGAGCATGCCCAAGGCCATGCCCGTCCCCTCCAAGGAAAGCTCTTTTCCGCCCGCTTTCAAAAGAAGCGGCGGATTGTGACCGGCGTTGACGTAGCGGAAATCGCCCGTGGATGGATCGAGCTCGCCGTAGAAAAACGTGATAAACACATTGGGGGCGGAGCTGCGATGAATGAAATTGTTGAGCTTGAAGGCGAGATCGGCCGGACCCATTCCGGGCCGGGCTTCCGATTGGAGGGCCGCCCGGAGGGACGCCATGAGGAGCGAAGCGCTGACGCCCTTGCCGGCGACGTCGGCCACGGTCGTTCCCAGCCGCCTGTCGGCCAGCGGGATGAAATCGAAATAATCGCCGCCGACGTGGAGTGACGGCGTGGATTCGGCGATGATCTCGAAATCGCCGCAGACCGGGCATTCCTTCGGCAGGAGTCCCCGCTGGATTTCCGCGGCCAAGCGCAGCTCCCGCTCCATCCGGTCCCGGATCAGGCCGTCCTCGACCAGGCGGGCGTTTTCGATCTTGACCGCGGCCAGATTGGCCATCAGCGTCAACAGCCGGAGGTCCTCGTCGGTGAACGATTCCCGGCTCGAAACGCGCTCGGCGCAGACGACGCCCAAAATCTCCTTCTCCGTCTCCAAGGGGACGCACATCGCCGAATGCAGCCCCATGTCGATGACGCTCTGACGGTCGGCGAACCGCGGGTCCTCGGCCGCGTCGGTCGTCAGGACCGAAAGCCGCCGGGAAGAAGCCATTTCCACGAGGCCGCGGCTGATCTGCATCGGCCCGCTTTTCAACTGGGGATTGCCGATCCGGACGGCCCGGGGAACAAGTTTCTCCGGATCGCCCTCCTTGAGGAACAAGGCCCCCCGGTCCATGGGGAGGTGGGAGGCGATCAGATCCATGACATATTCCAAGAGCTCCTGAAGGGGCTTGTGGAAAAGAAGAGCCCGGCTGACCTCGTTGATGACGAGAAGAAGCTGGTCGGCCCGCGTTCCCGGCCCGGAGGGCTCCATCCGTCTGACGCCGGCTTCCGTGCTCCGGGTGATGATGTCCCGGGAAGGAACGGCCGCGCTGACCCGGACGGCGGGATTGGGCGAATCGGTGATTTCGACGGCCGCCGTCCACGGCCGGTCGAAACAAATCCGGACCGCCCCGACGGAGATCTCATCGCCCGGCGCGAGAAGGACGGGTTCGACGATGCGGCGGCCGTTGACCATCGTCCCGTTCTTGCTGCCCGCATCCTCCACCGTCCAGCCTCGCGATGTCCGCCGGATCCGGGCATGACGGCTCGAGATGTAGGCGTCCGGAAGACGAACATCCGCGTCCAAGGCCCGGCCCAGAACGGTTTCTTCCTTTTCGAGGAGGGCGGAGAACGGCGGGGCCGTTTTGGGGTAGACATAAAGCGTGGCCATGGATTCCTCCTCATCCCAATGTTTTCAGGATCCGCCGGGCCGACCGGGCTTTCACGTCGGCGGGCGCGTCCTCCAGCACCGGCAGGACCGCGTCCTTCATCTTTTTCGGGAGGACGGCCTCGAGAAGCTCCAGGGCATAATCCACGGCCCACTTCGTGCCCTCGGCATAATTCTGAAGGGCCCGGCCCACGTCCTCCGGCGGATACAGGAGTCCCAGAAGGAGAAAGATCTGGCGGTACCCGGCGGCGGGCGACGCCCGGATTTCCCCTTCGTCCTTCCCGCTCGTCCCGGCCGCGGCCGCCCGGCAGGCTTCCCGGACGAAGTGAAGGATCTCGGGCTTGATGTCGCGCTCCCGGAAACGGTGGCCGGCCCGGCGGTCCCGGAATTTGAAAAGAGCTTCGATGACGGCCTCGGCGACGTCCGGATCCCGACGGCGCAATTGGCGAACCAGCGCCTCGGCCGCCCGGGATGTGCCGATGGAGGCCAAAACGCCGGGCACGGATCGGCGGACGTGAAGATCGGCCCGGAAGTCCGCCATCCAATCCCGAAGGTCGGGCACGGCTCGATCGCCGTAAGCTTCCAGGGTTTCCGCCGCCCGGTCGCGGACGGCGGGATGGCCGAGATGGGGGACGATCAGGGGAAGCCAGTCGCGCTTCTTCAAGCGGGCCGCGCTCTCCAGGGCGTAATGGACGACGCCGGGGGATTCATGCTTCAGCAACCGCGGCAGATAATCGGTCAGAGGCGCGCCGGCGGGCATCAGGCCGAGAACCTTGGCCAGCTCCATCTGGTCGACTTCGCGGGCGGGCGAGGCGGAGGCCGCGACTTCGCCGAACGGCCGGCGCATGACGTCCTGATAGGAATCAAGGGCCAGGACTTCCCGAACGATGACATCGAGGGCGGCCGGGTCCTCCCCTTCCGCCCATTCCGGTCCGAGCATCTCGCTGTCCAAGTCCAAGAGCGTATCCAAGGCGGACGCCCGGACGGCGGCCGATTTTTCCGAAAGAATCTGCCTCAGCTCGGGCGTCATTCGTTCCGCCTTCAAGAGGTCGAACAGGTTGTAGGCGTAGAGGACGGAGCTCCGCTCCCGGCTTTCCAAAAGGTCGACAAGCCTCTTGGCCGTGTCCGCCCGGGCTTGTTCCCGGACGAGCCGCTCGGCGTCGGGCCGCGAAGGGACGAGGTTGGCCCGGATCGCCGGCAGGTAGTTGCGGCCGATCCGGACGAGGATCACCAGCCAAAGACCGATGATCCCGATTGTCACGAAGCTCATCCGGGCCGCGTCGAACGCCAGAATAACGGCGAAGACGACCTGGAGAAGGCTGGCCAGCGCCTCTCCGCATTTGCTGACAAAGATATCGATCGTCATCTTGGCCTTGACCTTGACCTCCTCGGGCAGCGGAAGATACAGGAGCTGCTTGGTCGCTTGAAAGAAGGTATGGGTTAAGGCTTTGTCGGACCCCTTGACCAGGACCGCCCAGGCCGTGATGCCGGCCGCGGGAATGATAAAAACGGCGGCCGAGCCAAGGGCCAGGATCAGGGGCGTCACGAACAGCGCCGCCCGGACTCCCAAGGCCTGGATCGCCCGATGGGCGAAAACGGAATTCAAGATCCACGAGACGACGAGCACGCCGACGGAGAAAGCCGCCAGGAAGTCGGTCCGGCGCGCCTCGAGCGGAAAAGCGTTCTTGACCGCCCAATTGAACTGAAAATCGATCATCGTCGAGGCGGCCAGGGCGACGATGATCAAGCCCGAAAGAAGGCGAAGATAGGGGCTGGCCGCCAGCGTCCGGAAACCATCGCTATAATTGACGGGGCCCGCTCCGAGTTCTTCTTCGCGTCCGGGCGCGGACCGGAGCGCCGCCCGGATGAAAGTCATGGCGATCAGGTAAAAGACAAGCCCGAGGAGGATCAGGTGGCGGGCCGGCAGGCGGCTGGATAGAAGAACGACCAGGACGGAGCCGGCGATCCCGCCCGCCAAGCCGCCGCCCACGAAAAAGCCAACCAGCTGCTTGGCCCGCCTCGGTTCACAGATCGACCCGACCACGACCCAAAACTGAGAGACGGAGGCCAGGACGAAGAGTTCGAACCAGAACCAGTAAAGGGCAGGGACAAGGCGCCCGCCGAGACCGAAAAGCAGCCAGAAGGCGACCGTCCCGACGGCGAAAAAAAGCTGGCTCCAGGCGATATACGCCCGCCGGTCCAGCGCCCGGATTTTTTTCGTGTTCCAGGCGGCGAAAAGACCCGAGAGGACGGCCGAGATGAAATACACGAGGGGAAGCGACGTCTTCGTCAAGCCCAGGCCCAAGAAAAGGGACGTCTTGGAAACCTTGGAGACGTAGATGGCGGCCATCAGGAAGAAAAAATGGGCGCAGAGGAAACCGGCCAGGCGCTCTTCTCCCGGCCGGACGGGGGAAACACGGTTGAGGACCGGGCGCAAGCGGCCGTTCATCGGCGGGGCCTCCCGGGAATCCAGGTCAGCTTTTCAGAAAGCTCTCCAGGGCTTTCTCCTCGCTGTCCAGGATGTCGAGGACGCGCGTCAACTGGGTCACTTGAAAAACCAGGAAGAGACGCTTGGAGATCCCGGTCAATTTCAAGCGGCCGCCGCTGTTCTGGGTGGATATATAACTGGCCAAGATCTCGCCGATCCCGAAGCTGTCGATGAACGGGACGTTCCCGAAATTCAGGAGAAGATCGCGTTTTCCGGCTTCCAGCTGTTCCTTGACGTGCTGATGCACGGAAACGCCGGCCGTATCCGACCGGCGGATTTCCCCTTCCAGGTCCAAGATGACGACGCCGCCTTTTTCGCGTTTGGTGATGACCATCGGATCGCCTCGTCTTTTTCCTTTACATTATCGGAAGCGGGGAATGATGTCAAACGCCGCGGCCGCCTTTGTTCTTGACTCCTTATCCTCGCGGGGGCATAGTAGGGGAAGCGGGGAGGGCCCCATCGTGCCTCGAAAATTCCTTTGCCGAGGACGCCGGAGGGATCGTTTTTTCGCCGTCGTCGCCTTTCTTTTTCTCATCGTTCTTCTTCCGCCGGGCCGGCCTGCGGCCGCCGCCGTTCCGCCGGCCCCCTGCGTTTTCACCGGGGTCGAAAAAATCGTGGCCATCGGGGACCTGCACGGCGCCTATGATCCCTTCGTCCGGATCCTGACGGACCTGAACATCGTCGACGACCGGCTCCATTGGGCCGCCGGCAAGACGCACGTCGTCCAGATGGGCGATGTCATGGACCGCGGGCCCGACGCCCGGAGGATCCTCGATCTCATCCGGCGCTTGGAGGGCGAAGCCCGCGAGGCCGGCGGCGCCTTCCACATGCTCCTCGGCAACCACGAGGAGATGAACATCCTCGGGCTGTCCTTCGACATCAAAGAATACGTCACCGCCGAGCAGTTCCGGTCGTTTCTTCCCGTCTGGAGCCGCTACCGGAAGCAAACGGAAACGCTGACGGGCCTGGAAAACGTCCCGGCGTGGGAACGCTTCATCGAGGGAAATTTCCAAGCCCGGAACACCTACACCCGGTACTTCAACGACAACTACGGACGCTGGCTGGCCCGGCGCCCGATCGTCCTCAAGATCGACGACATCGTTTTCGTCCACGGCGGCCTTACCGAGCCGCTCTCCGCCCTGCCCTGCGAGCTGATCAACGCCGAGACGGCCCGTGAATTCGAACGATATTTCGCCCGGGAGAAATTCGAGTGGGTTTGGATGTACCGGACGGACGGGCCGTTGTGGTACCGCGACCTGGCCATCAAGGATGAAGGGACGATCCGGGAGGAAACGGACCGGATCCTGGCCAATCTCGGAGCCCGGGCGATCGTCATCGGCCATTCGCCGACGACCGCGGCCCTCTCCGGATCCGTCAGCCGCCTCGGAGGAAAAATCTGGGTCATCGACACGGGCCTCTGGATCAACGACGACGGACATGAAGCCGTCTTAGTCATCACCGGCGATCGGATGGAGATGGTCCCTGTCCTTCGGCCGGCCGGAGAGGTGAGACAATGAGCACGCGAGGAAGGGGTTTTATGTTTTTCACCGGAGGGGCCGTTCTCTGGCTGTTCGCCGCCGCGGCGTTCTCCCAAGAGGAACCGTTGATGAGCAAGATCGAGGCGATCGAATCCTACTTGGCGACGGCTCCCGTCGTCGCCATCGAAAAGGACGTCGAGCCGGGACGGACGATGCCCTGGCGGTTGACGCTCGACGACGGACGGATCCGGGGACGGGCCCTTTTCAAGTACATCGACCGGCGGACGGCCTTGCCGACCCGGCACAGCTATCGTTACGAGCTGGCGGCCTACGCCCTCAGCCGCCTTCTCGAGCTGGAGATCATCCCGCCCGTCGTCGAGCGCGAAATCGAGGGAACGCGGGGCAGCCTCCAATGGTATTTGGAAAACTGCCGGAGCCTGCGGGACCGGGAGCGGCTGAAGGAAGAGCCGCTCGTCCGGTCCGATTTTCTTGATGAGCTGGCCGACGTCCAAATCTTCGAATTCCTGACCGCCGACGAATGCGGAGACAAGGACGACACCCTGGTTCACATGGACAGCTGGAAGATCTGCCGGGTCGATTTTTCCGAAGCGTTCCGGCCCGGGACGGAGCTTCCCGCTTCCTGCGTTTTTCACCGCTGCTCCCGCTCCCTTTTCCACCGCCTCGAATCGCTGACCCTCGCCGCGCTCACCTCCCGCCTTGACGCGTTTCTTCAACCGGACGAAATCGCGGCCCTCTTCGTCCGATCCCGGCGCGTCGCCGGAATCATCCGCGGCCGGATCCGGGAGCAGGGGGAGACCGCCGTTCTCTTCGAAAGGAAGCCTCCGGCGATCTGAGCCCTCCCATGAACGGCGCCGAGGATCCGTCCGGGACCGCGGCCCCGACGGCCGCCCAAGCCGCCGCCCGGGCCCTCCGGATCCTGACGTTCATCCGCCCGGAGGAGCTGACCAAGGCCCTCCTTTTGACCCTGAACAGCTTTCTCATCATCTTCGGCTATTACCAGATCAAAGCCGTCCGCGAAGGCCTTCTCCTCGCCGCGCATTCGGCCTCGGTCAAGAGCTACCTGGCCATCCCCCAAGCCGTTCTCCTGGTCTTCGTGATTTGGGGATTCGCCAAGCTGGCCTCCAAGGTTCCCCGTCATCTTCTGATCACCTGGGTGACCCTGTTTTGCATCTCGAACCTGTTGATCTTCGACCTTCTGAATCTCGCCGGGGTTTCGGTTTCGATCCTCGGGATCGCCTTCTTCATCTGGATCGGGATGTACAACCAGATGATTCCGGCCCAATTCTGGGGTTTCGCCAACGACATCTACGATGAGGAACAAGGGAAGCGGATCTTCCCCCTGATCGCCCTCGGGGCCTCGCTCGGCGGGGTCAGCGGCCCGCTCGTCGCCCGCAAGCTCATCCCCGTTTTCGGATCGTACGGGATGATCCTGACGACGGCCGTGATATTGGTGTTCACAATCCTTCTCTCCTGGGCCATCCATCGCCTCGATCTGCGGGAGGACCGGGAACGAATCGACCGTCCCGCGGAAATCAAGGCCTCGCCCCTTCTTCCCAGCGGCGGATTCCGATTGATTTTCAAAAGCCGCTATCTTCTGTACATCGCCCTGATGATCGGCTTGTACAATTTCATCAACGCCCTCGGCGAATTCATGTTCTCCGATCTGCAGCAGAAAATGGCCCTGCGGGAGCTGGGAACGGCGGCCACCGGCAGCGTCGCCCTCCAGAACGCGATCGGCACGGCGTTCGCCGGGTACCAGTCTCTGGGCAACATCATCGGCCTGGCGATCCAGCTCGTCCTCGTCTCCCGCATCTTCCGCTGGGTGGGCGTGGCGGGAGCGCTGCTCTTCCTCCCGGTCATCGCCCTGGGGGGATACGGCTACGCCGCCTTCGGCGCCTCGCTCGTCCTCCTCAAGTGGATCAAGGCCGTCGAGAACGGGACGGATTACTCCCTGATGAAAACGACCCGTTCGGCCCTGTTTCTCGTCACCCGCCGGGAAGAGAAATACAAGGCCCAAGCGGCCATCGAGACGTTCTTCGTCCGGGCCGGCGACGCCCTCTGCGCCGGAGTCGTCTGGGCGGGGACGGCCGCCCTGTCTTTCTCGATGGAGGGATTCGCCGCGGTCAACGCGGCCGGCGTGGGCCTCTGGATTTTTCTTTGCGTTTTGATCGCCCGGGAGCACCGGAGGAAAAAGGCCGCCGCCCGGGAATAGGGCCCTTCACTCTCCGGTGATGGCCTTGCGAAGGATCAGGACGTTCTCGGCGCCTTCTCGACGGTAGGTCATTCCATCGGTGAGGTTGCGGACCAGGTGAATCCCCAGCCCGCCTTTTTTCCTGCCGGAGAGGATTTCGTCCATGGCCGGCGGTGGAACCGCTTGGGGATCGAATGGAATTCCATGATCCCGGATTTCCAGCCGGATTTCATCCGGCTCGATCCGGATGTCCAGGCGGATCACGCCCGCGCCGTCGGGATACCCATAGCGGACGATATTGACCAAGATTTCAAAAAGGGCCAGATCAAGGCGGAAAAAATCGTCTCCGGATATCCGGACGCCCCGGAGCCGGTCTTTGAGAAAGTCCCGGAGCCGGTCGATCTCGCTCATTTCGGCCGAAACGCTCAGATTCGCCGACGCGGCCTCATCACTCATCCTGTCCTCGCCCGGCCCGTTCCGGCGGGCCCTCTCGTTCATTATGCCATAAACGGCGCCCGCGCGTGAGAAGAGGCTCTCCCCCGGAGGCGGAAGGACGGTCCTTCACGGGAAGGAAAGCCGGCTGATCAGCAAAAGGGGGTGATGATAATGAGGGAACTCTCCCCAGCCGGCGAAGGAGAATCTGGACTTATTTTAAGCCTGGCCGGCCGACAAATCAAGCGACGAAAGCACGGCCTCGACGGAGATGTCGCGGACGTCGGCGGCCGAAACCTGCGCGATTTTTCCGCCGGGATGCCAGGCCCCGGCGAATTCTTCCCGAAAGACCGCCGCTCCCGGAACCCCGAGGACGGCGGCCAGATGCGTCACGCCGGAATCATTGCCCAAATAGAGCGACGCTCCCGAAAGGAGCGCGGCCAGCTCCGGCACGGCCGGCCGGTCGAGAAGAAGCCATCCCGGGGGAAGGACACGGGCGATCCATTCGGCCTTCAAGGACGATTCGGCCTCGCCCAGGACGACGGCGCCGGAAAGCCCCGAGGCCGCCAGCGACCGGACGGCCTGCTGGAAACGGCCGCCCGGCCAGCGCTTGAGGCGGCTTCCCGCTCCCGGGTGGACGACGGCGTAAGGCCGTCCGAGAGCCGGAACTCCGGTCAGCCCCGGCGGCCGGGGAAGGAAGGCGCAGGATTCAAAAGGCGCGGAGGGAAGCCCCAGATTCCGCAAGCCCGCCGCCGTTCCCTCAAAAAACGAAACGGAGAGCGGACGGCCGGCGCTCGGATCGGCGGAAACGGTTAAGATCCTCGCTCCCGGCCAAAGCCCGGCCGCGCCGCGCTCGAAAACCGCCGCCGACGGCGAGTGAAACCAGCCGGCGGCCAAATCGATTTCCGCCGGATCCGCGATGAGGCGCTTCGGGAGACCGTCCGCGCCAGCCAGGGCCGCCCAGCGGAAATCATCCGCGTCGGCGACCGCGTCCACGATCCCGGAATCAAGAAACAAGCGCCCGAAGATCGGCCGGGCGACAAGCGTGATCCGGGCTTCGGGCAGCGACATCCGCAGAAGGCGGACGGCCGGCAAGGCGACCAGAAGGTCGCCCAAGCCTCCCCGGCGGAGAGCCATCAACGATGTCATCGGAAGACGCCTCCGGGGCGGACAGGCCTCTCCCGTCCGCGGAGTCGAGGGGGGAGAATGCCGGCTGTGTTTAACAGCAGAAAAGGGAAAATATTGGTATTAGGAAGGATAAAAGTTTTCTCCAGCCGGCACAAGAAAACATTGGTTGTATTATAGGGAAAGAAAAAGAAAAAATCAAGCCGGGTTTTCCGTCGAGCGCGGGATCCCGTTTTTCTCGATGTGATGCTTGATCGTTTTCCCCCGGACCATGTAGATGACATCCTCGGCGATGTTGGTGGCATGGTCGGCGATCCGTTCCAGGTTCCGGCTGACGAGGATCAAGGCCACCGCCCTCCGGATATTGTGGGGGTCCTCCATCATAAAGGTCAGAAGCTCCCGGAAAATCTGATCGTCCAGGGCGTCGACTTCGTCGTCCCGGAGGCAGACGTCCCGGCCCAGGGCGTCGTCCCGGTTGATAAACGCCTCGATCGCGTCTCGGACCATCGCCTGGGCCAAGAGGGACATCCGGGGGATGTCGATCAAGGGCTTGAGGAGGGGGAGACGGGCGAGATCCAGGGCCAGCTCGGCGACGTTGACGGCCAGGTCGCCCATCCGCTCCAAGTCGCTGCCGATTTTCATCCCGGCGGTGATGAACCGGAGATCCCCGGCCATGGGCTGGCGGAGGGCCAGGAGCCGCATGCAGATCTCGTCCACCTCGACGTCGAGGACATTGATGTTTTCCTCGTTTTTCAGAACGGCCCGGGCCGGCTCTTCCTTCTGCTCCTTGAGAGCCTCGATGGCCAAGGACAGGGCGTCCTCAACCAAGGCGGCCATCCGCAGGATCTTCTCCTTGAGGAATTGCAGCTCCTCGTCAAACACGCGTTCCATGGGTCCCTCCGCGGCCATTTTCGGACATTCCGGGCCGCTTGGCAAGAGTCAGGATGCCCCGCGGTCGTGAAGCGGCGGTGAAGATCCGGTGAGTTTTCCGGAAGGAAGACGGCCGGAGGAGGGGGCCGGGCCGTTTTCTTGACAGGATCCCCCCCCCTTTTTATAATGAATTTCAATATCCCGCTAATATTCCCAAAGGAGTCGTCTGTGGAGAGGAAGGAGGCTCGGGTTCCGGTCTGGAAGACGCTCGCGGCTTTCCTGGCCGCGGGTTCGCTGGCCTTTTCCGCCGTCTCTTGCGGCGGGAAGAGAGCCGGCTCCGGCGGAGCGGCCGCCCTCCAAATCAAAGGCTCCGACACCATGGTCAACCTCGGCCAAGCTTGGGCCGAGGCGTACAACAAGCTCCATCCCGAAATCAACGTGGCCGTCACCGGAGGCGGCTCGGGGACAGGCATCGCCGCCATCCTGAACGGCACCTGCGACATCGCCGAGTCGTCCCGGGATCTCGAGGAGAAGGAAATCCAGCAGGCCGAAGAGGCCGGAACGGTCGTTCATGAAACGATCGTCGCCCTCGATGGAATCGTCGTGGTCGTTCATCCCTCGAATCCCGTCTCGGCCCTGACGATGGACCAGCTCCGCGAGATTTTCATGGGCAACGTCAAGCGCTGGAGCGCGTTCGGAGGCGAAAATCGGCCCATCGTCCTCCTCTCCCGTGAGGTCAACTCCGGGACCCATATCTTTTTCAAGGAGCACGTCCTCCGCCGGGGAAAAAGCAAGGGACCGGAGGAATTCGCCCCGGCGGCCCTGATGATGCCGTCGTCCTACGCCATCGCCGAGGAAACGGCCAGAAACGAAAACGCGATCGGATATTACGGCCTCGGCTATATCAGTCCGCGGCAGAAGGTCCTCTCCGTGTCCCGGGATGACCGCTCCCCGGCCGTCCCCCCGAAGATCGAGACCGTCCGTTCCGGCGCTTACCCGATCTCCCGCCCGCTTTACTTTTTCACCCGGGGCGGACCGTCCGGGACGGTCAAGGACATCCTCGATTTCGTCTTGTCGCCGGAAGGCCAGGAAATCGTCCGAGCGACCGACTTTGTGCCCATCCGATGAAGCTCTCCCCGCGCCGGCTCCGCGAGTTCGTGATCGAGCGGCTCATCTTTCTCAGCGGAATCGCCTCGATCGTCTTCGTCCTCCTGATTTTCGTCTTCCTGCTCCGGGAAGGCGTCTCCGTCCTGAAAACGGCGTCGTTGGGCGAATTTCTGGGCGGGCATCTTTGGTATCCCATCTCCGCCCCGCCCCGGCTCGGCATCCTGCCCTTGATCCTCGGATCGCTGCTCGTCACGGCCGGGGCGGTCGTGATCGCCGTCCCCCTCGGCATCGCCGCCGCGTTCTACATCGCCGAGGTCGCCCCCAAGCGCCTCCGGCCGGTTCTCAAGTCCTTCGTCGAAGTCCTTTCGGCCATCCCCTCCGTCGTCCTCGGCTTCATCGGCATCACCATCCTCGTCCCTTTCTTGAAGAGCCTCCTCAACCTGCCGACCGGGCTGACGGCCTTCTCCGGATCCCTGATGCTCGCCTTCATGGCCTTGCCGACGATCATCACCATCTCCGAGGACGCGATCAACGCCGTCCCCCGCGAATACCGGGACGGAGCCCTGGCCCTCGGGGCGACTCATTGGCAGACGCTCCGCCGGGTCATCATCCATGGGGCCCTGCCGGGCATCATCGCCGCGGCCATGCTCGGCATCGGCCGGGTCTTCGGCGAGACCATGGCCGTGATGATGGTCACCGGGAACGCGGCCGTCATCCCCCATTCCCTCTTCGAGCCCGTCCGGACGCTGACCGCGACGATCGCCGCCGAGATGGGCGAGGCGGCCAAGGGCAGTCCCCACTACTTCGCCCTGTTCGCCGTCGGCATCGTCCTGTTCATCATCTCCTTCGCCATCAACCTGACCGCCGATCTTCTCCTCAACCGGGGCCGGAAGAAATGAGACGCGAGCTCCGCGGCCAGAAAATCGGCTTCGGCGTCCTGCTGTTGGCCACCTTGCTCGTCGTCATCCCCGTCGCCGCCATCGTCGCCCTGGTCATCGCCAAGGGGTGGGGAGCGCTGTCCTGGGAATTTTTGTTCTCGATGCCCCGAGACGGGATGCGGGCCGGGGGGATCTTCCCGGCGATCATCGGAACCGTCTACCTCGTGTTCATCTCCCTGGCCTTCGCCCTGCCGATCGGGGTGATGGCCGCCATTTACCTCACCGAATACGCCAAGGACAATCTTCTGACCCGGATCATCAACTTGGCGATCATCAACCTGGCCGGGGTGTCCTCGGTCGTTTTCGGCCTTTTCGGCTTGAGCCTATTCGTCGTCTTCCTGAAATTCGGCGTATCCATCATCTCCGGCGCCCTCACTCTCGGGATCATGGCCCTGCCCGTCATCATCACCACGACCCGGGAGGCCCTCCGGTCGGTCCCGGACGCTTATCGCGAGGTCAGCTTCTCCCTGGGCGCCTCGCGATGGCAAACCGTCCGGCACGCGGTTCTCCCCCGGGCCCTGTCCGGCATCTTGACCGGGGCGATCCTCAGCGTCGGCCGGGTCGCCGGGGAGACGGCTCCCATCCTCTTCACCGTGGCCGCCTTCTACCTGCCCAACCTCCCGACGGGCCTGTCCGACCAGGCGATGGCCCTTCCCTACCATCTCTACGTCATTACCACCCAGATCCCGGGCATCCCCGAAAGCTTCCGCTATGGAACGGCCCTCGTCCTGATCGGGATCGTCCTGATCATGAACGTCATCGCGACCGTCGTCCGGTCAAGAGCCTCGAGGAAGAAATGAGCGCGCCCGCCGGGACGGTCAAAGTCAAAGTCCGCGGCCTCTCGGTCTCTTACGGAGCCGTCGCCGCCCTGAAAGGCCTGGACCTGGACATCGCCTCCGGCGAAATCCTCAGCATCATCGGGCCGTCCAACTCCGGCAAGACCTCCTTCCTCCGCAGCTTGAACCGGATGAACGAATTGAATCCCCGCGCCCGGACGGCCGGGACCGTGCTCCTGGACGGGGCGGACATCGTCCGGGACATGTCGGCCGAGGCCTTGCGGAAGCGCATCGGGATGATCTTCGCCATGCCCGTCCCCTTGCCGCTCTCCATCCGGGACAACATCACCTACGGACCCCGGATGGCCGGCGTCCGGGACGCCGCGATACTCGACGGCCTGATCGAGGAAAGTCTCCGGGCCGCTTATCTTTGGGAGGAGGTCAAGGACCGGCTGAACATGTCCGGCCAGAAGCTCTCCGGCGGACAGCAGCAGCGGCTGTGCATCGCCCGAACCCTGGCCCTCAAGCCCGACGTGATCCTCTACGACGAGCCGTGCTCCGGCCTGGACCCGATCTCCACGGCCAAGGTCGAGGAGTCGATGCTCAGCCTCCGCAAAAGCCACACTCTCGTCCTCGTGACGAACAACACCAAACAGGCGGCCCGGGTCGGGACGCGGACGGCGTTTTTCCTGATGGGTGAAATGATCGAGGTCGGCCCGACCAGCCGCCTCTTCACCGCGCCGGCGGACAAGCGGACCGAGGATTACATCATCGGAAGGTTCGGGTGAGGCCGTGAAAGACGCGATCGATCCCCGGCCTCTCCCGCCTGTTCTCGAGGTTCGCGGCCTTAACCTCTGGTACGGGGATTTCCAGGCCCTGTCGGATGTTTCCGTCTCTTTCAAGCCGCGGGCGATCACGGCCTTGATCGGCTCCTCCGGCTGCGGGAAGTCCACCCTTCTGCGCAGCCTCAACCGGATGAACGACCTGGTCGAGGGCGCCCGGATCGAAGGGGAAATCCTGTTCAACGGGAAGGACATCCGCCGGAAGGACTGCTCCCTGACCGTCCTGCGGAAAAAGGTCGGGATGGTCTTCCAGCGGCCCAATCCCTTCCCCTTGAGCGTCTTCGAGAATATCGCCTTCGGCCCCCGGGTGCACCGCCTGGCCGCCGGCGGCGATCTGGACCGAAGGGTCGAAGAGAGCCTCCGGGCGGTCAACCTCTGGGACGAGCTCAAGGACCGGCTCAAGAAAAACGCCCTGTCCCTCTCGCTCGAACAGAAGCAGCGGTTGTGCATCGCCCGCCTCGTCGCGGTCGAGGCCGAGGTTCTCCTCATGGATGAGCCCTGCTCGACCCTCGACCCGATGGCCACGGCGAAGGTCGAGGAGCTGATGCACCGGCTAAAGGAGCGCTACACGATCGTCATCGTGACCCACAACATGCAGCAAGCCGCCCGGGTCTCCGACGAGACGGGCTTCATGCTTCTGGGCGAGCTGGTGGAGTTCGGCCGGACGGCGGAGATTTTCACCCGGCCGTCCGACAAGCGGACCGAGGATTACATCACCGGCCGCTTCGGTTGAAGATGCGCGCCCCGCCGATTATTCCTTCCCGGCATCCGCCGGAGCGGATTTGGCCCTGTACCGGGCCGGATCGTCGAAAACGTCGAGGACGAACACCCGGGTGAGGAAGGCGGCCGAGTGGACGGCGCCTCCGGGAATGAAATACCGGTCTCCTTTTCGATACGTCTTGGTCTCCCCCCCGATGGTCAGGGTCATTTCACCCTCGATCATCAAGCCCCATTGGCCGCAGTGGGCATGCGGCGGGACCTTGGAGCCGGCGGCGATGTCGAAGAAAACCGCTTGGGTCAGCTCCCCCTGGATCAGGCGGCCGCGGATCCCGGCGAGGGGAGTCTCGATCTCCGGCAATCCCATAATCATTTCCGGATAGATGCCCGGCATCCCCGCCTCCTCCGGATCGCTTTCGGGCGGCGATCCGCTTGTTATTTCTCGAGCTCGGCCAGCCAAGCGGCCGCGAACTCCCGGGCCGCCTGGGTCGCTTCCTTTCCCGCCCGGAAGCAGATCTTCCAATCGGAGGGCTTGTCTTCATAAGCTTCGTCGGCAAAATACATCCTCGACTTCCTCTTGACTAACTTGGCCGAGAAATCCACCCCGGCGCTCGTATCGAGGAATTCCCGGATTCTTCTCTTGATCAGACCGCGGACGTCCGCCGGGTATTCCTCCTCCCAAGACTTGAGCTGCTCGGCGTATTGCTCGGCGTTTTCCCCGCTCTCCATCTCCTTGCCCTGGCGCATCAGGGCCATCTGCCCGGGGTCCTTTTCCATCTCCTCCATCCGGGCCCGCATTTGCTTGATGCCCTCCTCCACCGCCTTTCTCGTTTCCGCATCGAGGCCGGCCAGGTTTTCCTGCATCTCGGCGACCTGCTTTTCAAAATTGGCTTTCTGCTGTTTCAGCGATTCATCGGCCGGGATGACCTTGTCGGGAGGGCCCGGCTTCTGCTCGTTCCGGAAATCGGCGTAGGCGGCTTTGAAGGCGGGCGACTCGGAATACGTCTTGATCCAGGCGAGCCCCCCGCGGACGGCCTCGGCCCGGGCGGAGGGAGGAAGGGCCTTGAAGGCGGCGAAAGCCTTCTGATCGTAAGGAGAGCCGGTCAACAATCCTTCGAGGATTCCTTCCTTGGCGGCCGCTTCGCTCAGGCGGAGCGTGGACAGGATGTCCGCTCCCGCGGCCGCGACCCCGAGGACGACGGCCGTTCCCAACAGGAAAGCCGCGGCAAGGCCGAAGCGGCGATGGTGTTCTATTTTTAAATTCATGCGATTCCTCCGTCGGTGGGATGGTTTGGGTCGACACCATAAAGCGCCAAGGGGGGAAAGTCAAGGACGCGCCGCCGCGGCCGGTGGACTCCCCGCGTTTTCTGATATACTGATATCCTTGAAAAGGAGACCCGCATGCACGGAAAACGAATCTTTTTCGCTCTGGCCGCCGTCGCCTTGATCCTGGGAACGGCCGCGGCCCTCGCCGCCCCGCAGTCCCAGCGGCCCCCGGAATACCGGGAAATCATGGCCGCCCAGAATATTTCGGACCTTGCCGCCCGCTTGAAAGAGCTCGAGCGCATCAAGGCCGCTTATCCCCAGAGCCCGCTGAGACCGATGCTCGAGGAAGCGATCCTCGTCACCAAAGTCAAAATGTGCGCCGCCCTGGACGAAGTCCTGGCCCTTCAAAAAACGGTCGTGGGGCAGGGCGAGGGATTCGACCGGATCTACTCGTACTTCGCCGCGGCCATGGATATCCTCCACCATCCCAACCTGGCCCGGTTCGACGCGGCCGGCGTCGTTCAGGCCGTTGTTTCCTACCGGAACGGAGCGGACCGGCTCCTCAAGGAGGAGGCCTTTATCCGCTCGGTGCCGGAGGAGGAGCGTCCCTATTTATTCGAATACGGCAACAACATCAATGTCGTCGCCGCCTTGGCCTGCGTCAACGCCGGTGAACCGAGCCGGGCCCTCGATTTCTTGAAGGTTTACCGGTCGGCCGGCGGCGCGGAAGACGACGCTTATTCCTATGCGTCCGCCGAAGCCTCGGTGAAGCTCGGAAAGAACGAGGACGCCCTGGGCGGTTATTTGGCCGCGGCCGTCGAAAATTACCGCGACGCCGAGGCGAAAGCCCGGGATCTGTGGGCGACGGTCAAGGGAACACCGGAGGGATTCGAGGCCGCGTTGGAAATCCGACAAAGGGCATTGCCCTTCCATCCGGAAGCGTTCGCCGTTCCCGCTGATTGGAAAGGCAAGACGGTCCTGGCCGAGATCTTCACCGGTTCGGAATGCCCGCCCTGCGCCGGGGCCGACCTCGGGTTCGACGGACTCATCGAATCCGTCCCCGAGACGCACCTGGCGATTCTGGAATATCATCTTCCGATTCCCCGCCCTGACCCGATGATCAATCCGGCGACCCGGGCCCGCCAGCAGTATTACGGGGTCAACAGCACGCCGTCCACGTTCTTTGACGGCGCGCGGAAGGCGTCCGGCGGCGGCGGCCGGGCCGGCGCGGAGGGAAAGTACAAGGAATATCTGGCCGAGATCAAATCCCTTTTGAAGGAAGAGCCGGCGGTCTCCTTTACGGTCAAGGCCGTCCGCGACGGCGACGAAGTCGCGGTCGACGTGAACGCCGAAAAAAACGCGGCCGGGGCCGAGACGTTCGCCGCCCTCGTCGAAAAGGAAGTCCGGTTCAAGGGGGGCAACGGCATCGTTTTCCATAAAATGGTCGTCCGGGATTTCCAGGCGGTCTCCCCGGAAAATCCCCGGGTGGTCTTCGACCTGGCCGCTTCCGAGCAGACGACGGACGCCTATCTCACGGAATTTGAGAAAACCTACGACCGGATCCCCAATTACAAGTTCGCCGACCGCCGGAACCGTATCGGCCGGGAAGGGCTCCGGGTCATCGTTTTCGCCCAAGACAAGCAAACGAAGAAGGTGTTGAACGCTGCGGCCGCCGACGTGAAATAGGGGGTTCGAAACGGGACGTTCATGCCTCCCGAATACGCGCCCAAGACGATCCGCTTTATGGAGGCGGCGTACGCCGCCCAGGGCGTCCTTCGGCCCCTCCGCCGGCAGCGCTATGAGCCGGGAACGGTCTTAGAATACGAACTCCGCGGCGTTTGGCCGGCCGCCCGGGCCCGCGTTTCCTTGGAAATCCTCAAGTTCGCCGGGGGCGGCTTCGCCGGCCAGGTCTACCAGGTCGCGGCGCGGTCGATCGTCCCGATCGAGGACCAAGTGGAAGGGCTGGAAGCCGGGCGGACCTACGCCCTGAAAATCCTGATTCCTCCGTCGCGCTTCGCCGCCCGCGTCCGGAACTTTTTCTACGGCTTCGGCTTTCAGGCCCCGTTTTCGCTCCAGTCGCTGGCCGCGGCCGGCCGCTCCCAAGCCCTCTGGCAGAAATTCATCCGCCGGGCCGCCCGGGTGGAGTTCGGCCGCGACGACGCTGTGGCCGACGTCATCGGCACCTTCCGCGACGAGAGGCTCGGCAGCTACGGCGAGCTCGGCGAATGGGTGGACGGCCGAATGTGGCGGTTTGAAATCGATGACGACCTCGATTCCCGGCACCGTTGGAAGCCCGGCGATCCGGAGGACGGGATCGGGTCCCCGGAATACCGGACGAAGCGTGAATTCATGAAACGGCTGACGGCGATGATGCGGCGGATGGGAGCGGAGGAGCTGGCCCGCCAGTACGAATGGGGATCGTTGAAAAGCCAGCCCAATGCCATGAAAAGGATCGCCTCCGATCCCGACCCGAGGGCCGGGCTGACCGCCGTCGATTTCCGGGCGGGGATGGCCTTGACGCCCCTCAACCCGCAGTGCCCCGTCGATTTCAAGCTCATTCTCCGGGGGCTCGGGCGGGGCCGGCTCGTCCAATTCGACAAGGGCGATCTTCGGAAGCTCGAGCGTTTCGCCGGAGAACACGCCGGCGACTTCGCCGATCTTCGGCCGGCCCTGGAGGAACTGAAGCGGGAGGACGCGGCCTACCGCGATTCCCTTGTCGATTGGACGCATCATCATGTCCGGCTGTTTTCCGGCCGCCTCCGCCGGCGGATCATGGCCGGATTCCGCGAGAGCTGGCGGGTCCGGAACATCACCGACGACCGGACGGCCTCCGTCTTGGCGAAAAGCGGAGTCCTCTCCCTTCTTTTCCTCGGAGCGCCGGGACTGGCCCTGGCTTCGCCGCTCTTGTTTGTTTTCGCCTGGCCGGGGCGGATTTGGTGGAAGTATCCGCTCTGGCTTCTTCCGCTCATTCTGACTCCGCTCGTCCGAAAAATCTGGGGCCGGGACGATTTTCGCCGCCATTGCGGCCGGATGCTCACGAGTCCCCGCTACATCCTGCGGGCGGGGCGGGCCCGGATCGCCGAGGCGATGATCCGCTGGGTCCGGACGGGCCGGGCCTCCGAGGAGCGCGCCCGGAACATCTCCTCCGCTCCCTGGCGGTATTACGCTCAGCTGCCGTTTTCCCTCTTGCCGCCCGGCTTCCACCGTTTTTTGACCGAGAAGGCTTACTTCAAGGAACGGATCCGGGCCCTTTTTATCCAGCCCGCGCGGCTTCTCGTCCGGCCGGCCGAGCGGGAGCGCTGGATGATCGGGATGATCGACCAGGGCGGGAAAAACGGCCTTCTGACGGCTCCCGAGGTTGAGCGCATCAAGGCCCAGGTTAAGGAGCCGTACATCCAGAAATATCTCAAGAGCCTGGCCGTCCATGCCGCCACCCTGTTCGTCTCGGAAACCGTCTTTCTCGTAGCGGCAGTCGTCTACGTCCTGGCCCATCCGGAATTGACCTGGCAGGCGGCGACGCTCCGCGCCGGGCTCATCATCGGCGCCTTGAACCTCCTGCCGGTTTCGCCGGGATCCTTGGTCCGGGGATTCTACGTCGTCGGCCTGATGATCAAGGAGCGGAACTTCAAGGACTACAACATCGCCCTCGGGGTCAGTTTTCTCAAGGTTTTCGGCTACTTGGCGTTCCCGATCCAGATGACATACCGGTATCCCGACCTGGCCCGGTTCATGGCCGGCCATTGGGCCAACGAGGCCGTCCACCGGGTTCCGGTGTTCGGCGAGAAAGGCGCCTGGCTGGAGCATTTCGTTTTTGACGCGTTCTACAATTTCCCGCTGACCCTGCGCCGGAGGATCAGGACGCGGGCGGAAAGGCGGGCCGGGGAGCCGAAAAAATCCTGGACGACGCCGCTCCTCGCCCTGGCTGCGGCCGTCGTTCTGGGCGGCCTGGGGGCCGGCTTCGCGGCCGTCGCCGGGGGGGCGCCGTCGTTCAACCGGACCTGGGGCTTGGCGGTCTGGGTGCCGGTGCTGGCCGGGGCGGCGATCGCCCGGGCGGCCTCCGGCTTTCAAATCGGGGCGCGCGTCCTTCGGGGAATGACCGGCGGCGCGCTTCTCGGGGCGTTCGCCGGCCTCGCCTCCCATATCGCGGCCCTCGCCCCGTTTTTCGGCGCGGCCGCCGCCGCGGAAAACGTTCCCCCGGTCTTGGCCGCGGCCAAGTCGGGAGTCACGCTGATGCTGCTGTTCGGCGTCCTTGGTCTCGGAGGCGCGCTCTTCGCCGAAACGCGCCGTCCTTGAACCGGGCGGATCAGAACCGGTATTCGAGCCCGAAGACCGGGAGGATCGGCGCCTGCGGGACGATGTCCTGCCTGTTTTCGACCCGGTTCCAGTAATAGCGGGCGATGTTTTCCCGGTCCAGGAGATTGACGACGCTGAGGTAGGCCAAGAGAACGGATGTCCGGAACCGGAATTCCCGGTCCACCCGCAGGCTCACCGAGCTGTAATCCGGGTAACGGGTCGAATCGAGCCGGGTGACGTCGAGGACGGCGGCGTTCAGGGCCGTCGACCGGGCGATGTCATAAGGCGTGTACGGAACGCCGCCGGCCAGATCCCAGCGCAGGCCGAGATTCCATTTCCGGGCGATCCGGACGCCTCCGATCATGGTCAGAACATACCGGTTGTCGTTCAACCGGTCGCGCCAGCGGCCCAGGGCGTCGCGGAACCGGGACCGGAACAGGCTCGCTCCGGCGAAGAGATGCCACGTTCCGCCGGGCTTCTTTTCCGCCGTGATTTCCAAACCCCGGGCGGCGGCTTGACCGTCGTCGGTCACCGTCGTGAACGAACGGTACACGCCGTAATCAAGGCAGAGGTCGAAGACGGAAAATTCCGGGTCCTCGGGAGTCACCGGCAGACGGCGGTACTGCTTGTCGTAGACATCCAGGGTCCAGCGGAAGTCCTTCGAGACGTCGTGGGAGACGCCGAAAAGGAAATGGGCGGCCGCCGGATTGCGGTTGTCGCGGACGGCCGGCGTGATTCCAAGGATGGCCGTCGGAACCGCTTGGCGGAAGATCCCGGCCGCGGCCTTGAGGGTCAGGCGTGGACTGACCGCCCAGGCAGCCGAAAGCCGAGGGGAAACCTCGGCCGTCCGGTTGTGGGAAAGGACGTCGAGCCGGGCTCCCAGGGATACGGTCAACGGGGGGGCCGGCCGCCAGTCCAGGCCGGCGAAAACCGCGCCCTTGGCGACCGTCAAGTCCCCCCGGGCCAGGACCGGGGGAATGAGCGAGGCGTACGGATCGACGTAGGCGCCGTAATAGTTGTTGAAATCGTAAATCTCGGCCTTGGCCTCGAATCCGAGCGAAGCCCGGAGCCGCCCGGAGAGAACGAGCCCTCCGACGTGGCGGAGGCCGATGATGTCCGTCGTTTCGTCGAAGAGAAAGGCCGCCGAATCGGTGACCGAGTCCAAGAGCTCGTCGGCGTTGCGGTAGCGCGACCAGGAGAGGGTCGTCACCGTGGAGTAGGAATCGCTCCAGCCGGCGTACCAGCACAGCCCGGCCGTGTTCTGGCGGTTTTTATAGTTGAGCGCCCGGGTGAAGCCCATGGCCACCGCTTCCTCGGCGTCATAGGACAAGCGGCTGTCGGCGTTCACATCGAGCAGCTCGAGCCGGTGGCGGGGGCCGAGGTCGAGCACGGCCTTGAAGTGGACGTCGCCGAAGCGCGGGGCGACGCCGTAGCCGATGATTTTCGTGACGAGGTCGTGATAGCTCCGTTTCGCCGAGACTAGGAACGAGCCCCGGCCGCCGAGGATCGGCCCCTCCACTCCGCCGCCGAAACCGGCGGTATTGATGTCCACTTGAGCCTGGACGCGTTCGCGGTCGCCCTCTCGGAAGACCATCTCGATAACCGAGGACATCCGGTCGCCGTAGGCCGCGTGAAACCCGCCCTTGAAGAAATTGAGCGACCGGACCCAGGAGGCGTTAATCACGCCGATCAGGCCTCCGCTGCCGCCCTGCACCTGGAAATGGTTGATGTCGTAAAACGGAATCTGATCGACGTAGAAGGCGTTTTCCCAGGGGCTGCCGCCGCGGACGATCAGCTCGTTGCTGGTGTCGTTGACTTGGGAGATGCCGGCCGTGGCCTTGAGGACGCGGCTGACGTCGTCGACCGAACCGGGCGTTTGGCGGAGGCGCTCTCCTTCGACCGACACGGCCCCCGCCGTCCGCTCGATACGGCTCGGCCCGGCCTCGGCCGTCACCGTCACCTCCTCGCGGAGCGGGCCGGGAAGGCGGACCATCTCCACGTCCAGGCGGACCGGAACCGCCGGATCCACCCGGAGTCCCTCCACGGCCCGGGGGGCGTAGCCGCTCCGATCGAAGAGACAGGAATAGACGCCGGCCGGAAGGCCGCGGAACTCGAACGCTCCGCCCTTGCCGGTGACCGCGGAGCGTTCAGTCCGGCCGGGACCTTCGCCCGCCGGAAGGATCACTCGAACGTCCGCGAGTCCGCGCCGCGACTCGTAATCGAGGACGAAACCGGAAAGGACGCCGGCCGATTCCTCCGAGGATGCGGCCGGCGGGCCGAAGGCGGAAAAAAAGGAGACGGCCAAAAAAACGACGATCCGCGAACGAATCCTTTTCATTTCCGATCCGCGAGCCGGCCTCGCGGAAAAATTATAATGAAATCCCGCCGCCTCCGCCAGGGATGTTCCGCACGTTCCCTCGTCCGTTTAGCCCCGGCCTTTCGCGGCCGCGAATCAAGGGGAGAAGCGTGATCAGTCTGAGCCATCGGAGCCGGGACGCCCGGCATGACGCGCCCGATGCCGCCCTCCTCCCGGGGAGGCGGATGCACGGAGGCGATGGCCGGACATAAAGAACGGGAAAGACGACAGGGACGGCCTCCGCCGCGGCTTTCATGCCGCGTTCAACGCATCCCGGGAAAGAATGGCGACGTCGGAGATCGGGACGATCATGACGATCAAAGTGAGAACGGTAAAAGGGGCTTCCGGAGGCGGGCCTTCGCTCCACCGGACCAAACAGGCCGCGCCGAAAAAGAGGATAGGGGATGGGACGAGGCGATCGAACGTCAACGACGCATTCTCCGCTTGAGGCGCATGATCCGTTCATAGGAACGGTCGAAGCGGGCTTCCGGGATCACCCCGGCGGCCGCGGCCCCCTTGAGGATGCCGGCGGCGGCCGCGGCGATCTCCGGATCGAAGACCGAATTGTTGGCGAAGATCAGAATGTCGAGGCCGGCGTCCACGGCCCGGATGACCGCTTCCTTCAAGCCGAAGTTCGCCGAAACCGCCTTCATTTGCATGTCGTCGGAAACGGCGAGGCCGTCGTAGCCCATCCCCTCTCGGAGCAAGCCCTGGATCGCCGGCCGGGAAAGCGTCGCCGGATATCGCGGATCGATTTCGGCGTTGAAAACATGGGCCGTCATGACCGCGTCGCAAAGCCCTTCTCCGATGATTTCCGCGTAGGGCTCCAGCTCCCTTTTCGACCAGGTGCCGGTGACGTCCGTGAACCCCAGGTGGGAATCGTTTTTCGAGCTGCCGTGGCCGGGGAAATGCTTCAAGGTCGTGAGGACGCCGGCGCGATGATACGCCTGGATGACCTCGCGGGCATGCCTGACGACGACGGCCGGATCGGCCGAAAAGCTCCGCTCGAGGCCGCCGATCACGGGATTTTCCGGATTGACGTCGAGATCGACGACCGGAGCGAAGTTGAGGTTGAATCCGGCCTCGGCCAGGACGGCCGCCTCCGCCTCGGCGCAGGCGCGGGTGACGGCCGCGTCATCCAGGCCGCCGAGATGTTTTTGGGAAACCGTCGCCGGGAAGCCGTACTTTTCCTTGAGCCGCGAGATCCGGCCGCCTTCCTGGTCGACGGCGATGAAAAGCGGCGTCGCCGCCGTTTCCTGCAGGGAAGCGATCAGGGCCCCGACCTGTTCGGGGGAGGCGATGTTACGGACGGGACTTTGGGACGGAACATCATAGTCGAAAAGAACGACCCCGCCGATTTTCCGGTCGCGGATGTCGGCGATGACGGGATTATCCGCCTCGAGGGTCAGCCCGCGAAAACCGACCATGATCATCTGGCCGATCTTCTCGTCCAAGCCGGCGGGCGCGGTCCCGGGCCGGGCGGCGAACCCGGTTTTGCCGAGCATCGGCAGGCCGGCGAAGGCCGCCAGCCCGCCCGCCAGAAACTCCCTCCGGCTCATGAAGCGCCGCGCATCCTCTTTGGTCATTATGCGATGATCCTCGGCAAAGACGTTCGGCCGGTCCTGGAAAGACCGGTCACTTTATCTTCAATCCCAAATCGGAGAGCTGGCGCTCGTCGACGGCCGAGGGCGAGCCTGTCATCAGGTCCAGGGCGCTGGTCGTCTTCGGGAAAGGAATGACCTCGCGGATGGACTCCTCGCCCGCCAGGAGCATCACCAGCCGATCGAAGCCGAAGGCGATCCCGCCGTGGGGCGGAGCGCCGAAGCTCAGGGCTTCGAGGAAATAACCGAATTTCTCCTCGGTCTCAGCCTCGGAAAGACCCAGAACCTTGAAGATCCGGCGCTGGAGGTCCCTGTCGTGGATCCGGACGGAGCCCCCGCCGACCTCCACGCCGTTGAGGACGAGGTCGTAGGCCTGGGCCCGGACCCGGGCCGGGTCGGTTTCGAGAAGCGGCAGGTCCCCGGCCGCCGGCGCGGTGAACGGGTGGTGCATCGAGACGTGCCGCTGTTCCTCCTCGCTCCATTCAAACAGGGGGAAATCCGTCACCCAGACGAACCGGAGCATTTCCTTCCGGGCCGATTCATCGCCCGGCCAAGTCCGCCGGATCTCCCCGAGGGTCTTCAGGGCGGCGAGCCTCGCATCGGCGATAAACAGGGCCAGGTCGTTTTCCGCTCCGCCGAGGGACGCCCAGACTTTATCGAAATCAGCCTCGGACAGCTTGAGGGACGATTTCCAGCCGTTCTGTTTCTTGATCCAGAACAGGCCCTTGGCCCCGAGCGCCTTGGCTTTCTCACCCAGCTTGTCCAGCTGGCCGCGCGACATCGAGGCAGCCCCGGGGACGAGCAGGCCTTTAAGCTCCGCGCCGGCGGCCAGGGCCCCGCGGATGACGTCGGAAGCGATGTCGCGGACCGTCGCCGTCAGGTCCCTCATCTCGAGCGGCACGCGGAGGTCGGGCTTGTCCGAGCCGTATTTCTCCATCGCCTCGGCGTAGGTCAGCCGGACGAAGGGGCGGCCGATCGTCCGTCCGGAGAGAGCGAAGATCGCTTCCATCAAGCCCTCGTTGAGCTCGAAAAACTCCTCCCGCTCGGGGAAGCTCATCTCGATGTCGATTTGAGTGAATTCGGGCTGGCGGTCGGCCCGCAGATCCTCGTCCCGGAAGCAGCGGACGATCTGGAAATATCGGTCGAATCCGGCGATCATCAGGGTCTGCTTGAACTGCTGGGGCGACTGGGGCAGGGCATAGAACCGGCCCTTGGATATGCGGCTGGGGACGAGGTAATCGCGGGCGCCCTCGGGCGTCGGATTGGCCAGGATCGGCGTCTCGATCTCGAGAAAGCCGTTCCGGTTCAAATAATTGCGGACGGCCAGGGCGGCATCGTGCCGGAGACGGATCTGGCGCTGCATCTTCGGCCGGCGCAGGTCGAGATACCGGTATTTGAACCGCAGCTCCTCGGAGGCCTGGGGCGGGTCGACGATCGCGAAGGGCGGGAGCTTGGAGGGGGCGAAGACCCGGAGAGCGGACGCTTCGACCTCGACCTCTCCCGTCGGCAGGTCCGGGTTGACGGCCGAGCGGCGGCGGACGCGGCCGCGCACCCCGACGACCGATTCGTTCCGGAGCCGCTTGGCTTCTTCCATCAGCTCCGGCCGGTCGGTTTGGAAAACGGCTTGGGCCAGGCCCTCGCGGTCGCGGATGTCGACGAAGATCAAATGTCCCATGTCCCTGGTCTTCTGAACCCAGCCGCAGAGGACGACCTCGCTTCCTTCGTGGGCGGGCCGCAAGGCCCCGGCGTAATGGGTCCGTTTCCAGGATGCGTGTTCCGTTTCTTCGCTCATCGGGATTTCGCCTTATCGGAGGTATTCCGCCGCTATTCTAGAAGATTTTCAACATGTTGTCCAAACCGGGGAAAGCGGACTCCGCCCCTCCCCGGCAAAACGAAACCAGGCCGGCGCCTACCGGCCCGGCGGCCTCAAAACCCGGAGGAACGAGGCGGAAAACAGCTTGGTCATCTCCGCCGGCTCGAGTTTTTCCCCGAGCAATCCGGCGATGACGCCGAGCATTTGCTCCCGGCCGGCTTTCCCCCAGAGACACCTCTCGGAAACGATCGAAATATATTCCGCCCCGATCCGCCGGCTCGCCGCCTGGACTCTCGCCGCGTAGGAAGCGGCGAGTTCCTCCTTGCCCAGAACCAGGCCGATCGTCGATCCCGTTTTCTTGGCCAGGTCGAGGACCGCGTCGCCGGGGACGGCGCCGGTCCGCAAAAAGACCGGCTTCTTGATGTTTTCCAGCAAGGCGACGGATTGAGAGGCATCCAGGCCGTCGGCGATCAGCAGGAGACTCGTCTTTTCCAGGGCTTCGAGAATCTTTTTCCCCTCCTCGCTCAATCCCCCGCCGCCGAAAAGAACGCCGGGATCGTCGAGGACGATGAAGGCGAAGCCCTGCTTGGCCAACGCTTCCGTCCAGCGAAGATCGTCGCGGATGGCGGCCAGTCCCCGCAGGCCGGGGACCACGGTCGTTTTCCACGGCCGGCGGCGCTCCGACGCCCCTTCGTTCCCGAAGAGGACGAGCCCTTTCGACCGGGCGATCGCCTCCTTGCCGTCGAGAAGTTTCCGCAGCAAATCCATCCTCAAGGCATCGCCGGTCAAGCCGTCGTTCCCGGAAACAACAGCCAGTTGGAAGTCAACGTCCTGATCCAGCGAATCCTGGTGCTCCCCGATCACTTTCTCCAGGGGCGGGGTCTCGTGATTGAAGATCGTCTGATAGCGCCAATGGAACATTTCCCGGCGCCCGGCGAGGATCGGGACGTCCCGCTCGCAGGACAGGATTTCGAGAGCGGCCATGACGAACAAACCGGCGTTCCGCATGATGTCCGGCTTGATGTGGGCGATGACGTCGCCGACGCGGTTCGTCTTGAAATGAGGGCCGTCCGTGTCGAGATAGAACGCCGGCACGCCATTGTAAAGGAAATAGGTATGATCCGAGCCGCCCGGGCCGCCCCGGGTGAAAATCATGTTGTCCCGGATCTCTTGGGGAAGGCGGGCTTTCAGGATCTCATAGATCTCCGGGGCGTAATAAGCGCCGGACGCCTCGACCTTCCCGGTTCCGTGGCCCACCATATCCAGGTTGATGTTGGCCACGGTTTGATCCAGGGGGAAAACGGGATTTTCGGAGTAATGCTTCGAGCCGAAAAGGCCCTCTTCCTCCGCTCCCCAAAGAGCGAAGAGGATCGTCCGCTTGGGCTTGAAGCGGTTGAGCTTCATCACCCGGGCGGCTTCCATGACCACGGCCGTCCCCGACGCGTTGTCATCGGCGCCGTTGAGGATGTCGCCGGTCATGTCCACGCCGAGATGATCCATGTGGGCGCCGATGACGACGATTTCGTTCTTGAGCTTCGGATCCGTCCCGGAGATCTTCGCCAGGACGTTCTGGGTCGGCGCCTTTTCATTGAAATCAACCTGGATGTTGATCAGGGACTGGACCGCCAGGTCGTACGATTGCGGCTTTCCGGTTTCTTCAATCTGCCGAAAAAAGTGGCGGGGGTCGCCCCTCTGCCATTTGAAAATGAAATCCACGATCTTGCGTTCCACGGAAAGGATGACGAATCCGGGATCATAGATCTCTTTGTCCAGGCCGCCCCGGAAGTAGTTCCCGAGAGGCTGAGTATCGCTCCGGAAAAGCAGCACGCCCCGCGCCCCGCGGCTTCGGGCGGCCTTGATACGGTTCTCCAGCTTCGCTTCTTCCCGGAGAGCGTCGCGCAGCCGGACGGGGGTATCCGTCGAAAAGAGGACGAGCTTGTCCTTGACGTCGACGGCCGCGTATTCGTCGAAATCCTTGTCCGGCGCGGAAATCCCGTATCCGGCGAAAACGACGTCCGCCCCGAACAGGCCCGATCCAGAGTAGCGGGATTGGATCCAATCTTCTCCGTAGACGAAGTCGCGCGTCCGGTTGTGGGCGACGATCCCGAGGGACGCGCCCCGTTGGACATCATAAGACTCGAACGTAAAATCCTGGAAATAGCCGTTGTTCGGCCCGGCCGGCTCGAGTCCCCAGGACTTGAGCTTGGCGGCGATGTATTCGGCCGCGCGGAGTCCGCTCGGCTCGCCGCTTTTCCGGCCGAGCATCGTGTCGGCGGCGAGATCCTTCAAGTAGCCGAAGGCCGCTTGATGATCAAACTCGATTTTTTTATTCTGGGGCGATGCCGGAAAGACGGAAAGAAAAACGCTCAAGGCCAGGACGATCGCGGATCGCTTGAACATGATCACCTCTCGGTCGATTCGTTCCGCTTAAAATACTCCATTCATCGGCCCATGGCAAACCAACGCCGGGGATCCGTGATCGTAAATAACCGCCGCCCCCTCCAAACCGATGGACGCTTCCGCCTTCCGCGAGACGGCGGAAAGGATTTCGTTTCCCGGCTTCCTGTTCCGATTCTTCGCTCATCGGGATTTCGCTCCGGGGAAGATTTTCCGCCTCCGTTCATGAGGATTTTCGGCGGATTGTCCAAAAACCGGGCGGTCCCTGAACTATTGACACCTGCATAAGTAATGTCCTATTTTAAACGCAAAAAAAGGGGCGTGTGCTTCAGGAATGAGCGGAGCAGAGATTGTTTCCTTTGAAGGGCTAGGCCGTGTCGCCGAACCGAGTTCGTCAA
>Ga0209719_1001161_pt1 | contig 33738 bp, 24 predicted proteins | sample AD_JPNAS2_MetaG_FD_184421 | JGI IMG/M metagenome (GOLD analysis project Ga0209719, IMG submission 184421) | Active sludge microbial communities of municipal wastewater-treating anaerobic digesters from Japan - AD_JPNAS2_MetaG (SPAdes) (version 2) | ecosystem: Engineered > Bioreactor > Anaerobic...
TCTTTTCAAGAAGGGCTTTGCATCCACTGGCGATTTCGACTAGGCGGGTATAAAGGCATACTGAGTAAAGCTGTTGGGGATCTTTACGATTGAATCTTAATGTCTTGAGTAAATGAAAGGCAAGCCCCAGGACAGATCCCAAATTGTCCTCGCATTGTGTTGCAACTTCATTAGTAATTGGCATAATATTCTCCTTAGGCGAACGTTTGAATTAACCGGACTGCGCGGCTTTTTGCGCAGGTCCGGTTGAATGATTTGTTAGGCGCTGAGCTTCTGATACACGCTCATCGAGCGAGGTAAGAAGGCGAGGGCCAACGTCAATTGCCCATGCTGCAGCGCGCGAATCAACCTCAGCCCCATGAACCGCAGAATTAAGCATGTTCACCATGTCAGCCAAAATTGACCTCTCCTCATTGGTGAGAACTTCGGCCTGTGCAAGTGCCCGAAGGGCTTGGCCGACTCCCATTGCTCGGCGTGAATTCAAGCCATGAATTTCAGCCAGCGAAGAGAGACGTTTTTCGATTTCTATTCGCAAACCCGCCAATGCCAAGTTTGGGTCGCGGGTGGCGATAGATTCAAAAGAGAATGTGGCTTCTTTTTCCGATGGCTCAGCAGCCAGCAGACCAGCGGTCTCAGCACGTGATGCAGCTTTTCGAAGTTCTTGAAACTCAACCTTCCAGCCGCCGGGCAACTCAAGTGATTTAACCAGCGGCGCAAGCCAAGGAAGAATAGCAATGACGATGAGCGCAAGAGCCACGGCATCGATTGCCAGTTGTGGCCAAATGATGTGGGCCAGAGCCAGAAGGAGCGCGCCCAAAGAAACCACTTGGCGTAGCTTCTTCAACGGCAAGGTCTCCAGTTTCTCCTTTGGTGATTGATCCATGGCTATTTGTTCCTGCGCCTAACGCCCGGCTCATAATCCGGGTCGGATTCAATCAGGCTTAGTGGACCCTTTGAGCGGTGGTTTGCCAATGGCCGAGAGCTTGTCATTCAGTGCACTACGTCTGGCAGCGGCCCGGGCGGGAGCGACGAAGAAATACTCGAAGAGCTCCTCCAACACATCGAGCAACCACTCTGCCTCACCGTCCTCAACATCGATGAGCTCGCCACTGCGCTCCGATTTCATGGGATGCGCCGCGAAATTACCCACTTGGCGAATCGCATCGACATTGTCCGCGAGGCCAGAAGGAAGGGACGGTAATACCTCGTCAATCTGCTTTGCAAGGTCTTTGGAATGAGCGCCCCCTTTGGTCGATAGAATGAACTGGAGACATCGACGAGCCAATGCTGCAGAGGCTTTCTTGCTCTTGGGAAACACGGACACAGCCTCGCGAAAGTCAGTCGCAAGCTGCGGTGCTTCGCGGTCTACCTCTGCCGGCACCGGTCGGTTTCCGGTGTCCGGAAACAACTGGGTTTCAATCCGCACCGTCCTCTGTTCGGACTCTTTCAAAGCTTGTGCAACGAGAATTATCCGTCCGCATGCGGGACACGCAGCCGAACGAACCTCTATGTAATGATTGGACGGGCTGATGTACTGGAGTGGATCGATATTTCCATATTTCGATCCGCCTGAAGCGATGCGCACAGGTTCGAATCTGACAGATATCCTGCAATGAGGACAACGACCGGTATGGCCTGGCAAGGTACTCATCATTTTCCTCCATCGAGTAAGCCTAACGCATTGCTCACGGGGCGCGGCTTTTTGCGCTCCCGTGCAGCAAATTGTTGGGCAACAATCCATTATAATTAAAAAAGTATCCTTGAAGCTGGTTGTTTTAGTGGATCAAATTTCTCAGCTCTTATATATATTTTTGATTTGTCTATACCAAAATCGTCCATAAATAGTTTTTCAAGGTTTGTGGGAGACGGATTCCAAATAGTAACCTTTTCTAAGTTTCTATTTTTCTTTAAAGATTCTTGAAATAAATCTTTCGCCACATAGTCAGTCTGAGGGAAAGAATATCCAATGATAAATAGTTCCTCACATTCCAAAAGGGAATGAGATGCTTTTCCCCAAAGATCTGAAAATATTTTACCATACCTCAAATACTGTTTATCCCTGACGGGAGGGACTATTAGTGGCATTGAAAAGACACTTTTTTCGCCAATAGTAATTTTGGCGTGCTCGGGAAGATCTGGGGCGCAGACAATCCTGGCACCTATATAATCAGTGGGAGTATCATCTCTTTCACACGGTAAATCTGGTGGATAATAGCAATAACTAAACGGCTCGTAGGGCCCCCAATATCTATTTTCATAGGTTTGATATCGAGTCGTAGCTTTGTGATAAACAAAAAGCTTGTTGATGGCATACCCGCTCAGAGTCCGATTTTTACCTGTTGAAAGATCTATAAAATGATATGGCGTTAACCAGTTCGTAGAACCATGAAGTTTCAGATACTGTGGGCCATTTAAGCTGCTTTGTATGTTTTCTGCAGATTGCCAACCGTCATCAAAAATGGCCTCAGGTTTTATTGCATATCCGTTCACTGGGGACCACGTACCAGTTGACGCTAATGCTCTATCCAATAGCGTATCCCAATTAAAAGTTATACACGTATCTCCGCTTTTTAATTCATTTGCCAAAAGAGCATAAGGTATACTTACAGGGCCATTTTGAATTTCGTTAAGAATGGAGGCAAAAAGAAATATCAACTGGTTATAGGCCCCTTGAAGTAAAGCTATTTTCTTGAATTCCTCTTCACGTAGCTTCCTTCCTTTTAATCTTGGTGCCAAGGAAACTATTTCTTGGTCGATTTCAGTAAGAAATCTTTCTATATCATCTCTCCAAGAAGAAAACTCTTCAGGTGGTATGCCCTTGGTATCCCGAATAAAATTTACAATGTTCCCAACAAGGACAAACCTATTTTCCGAAATATCCAAATTAAAATAGGTTGGAATTATCTGATTAGCGAGAGGAGGTCGCTGCCCAGTTGGAGAATCAGTGTATGAACAAGATGCACCAGCTCCTAATACCACAGCTCTTTTAGTTGAATATGTCATAACTTTTGATGGCCCCAATTTCTGGCCCAACGAAAAGCTCAGTGGGAGCCGGTCGTTTCGGCGATCCACTGCAGCGGCGGGTTATCTGGCCCTATAGGTTCTTCACCCTTTCGGCAAACACTTTACGGAACAGCTCGAGTTTCTCAACCAGCCAGGCGTGTTGCTCTGGCCACTTGCTCTTGTCTTGGAGATTCGTCGGCTTCCGGATGTAGATTCGACACATACGCTTCTCGGGAGGGTTGTGCCAAGTAAGTGGCTCCCCGACTTCATTCTCTATTTGCTCTTTTTCCGTTTCGAGTTGTTTGAAGTAGGTCTTGGAATTGTTGTCGTCCAAGACGAGTTCTGCCCTCAGCTCATGGGTACTGAAGTTACCGGCCGCCGAATCCCAGAACGAGGCGACGGCGCAGAGGCGTATGCCGCTACGGCCAATGGGAATGTTCATCCAGTTTTGAGGCTGAGGTTTGGTCGTCTTGATGCCCGGACTTTTTTCCTTTGCAAAGTCGGCAAAGGCAGTCCAGAAGTTCCTTTGTAGGATTTTTGAATCACTGAGTCCGGTCGTTTTCACTTCTCTTGCGCCGACTGCTACGGTCTTGCTCCAGTCGTTCGGTTTCGATACGATGTTGAATTTCGGCGCGACCGGAGAGTCGCCAATACGCCAAAGCTCCACTTCGAGGCCAAAAAAATTGAACTGGTCATCGGTAATCTCGTTGAGCCAGTCAAGAGCGGCGCGGTGTTCTTCGGTAAACTTACGAGCGACCCAGACTATGCTGACGGCTTTTAAGCCGGACGCATAAGTGAGCAACTGGCCAAGGTGAACATGGTCCGTCTTTTCCATCTGGTTTTCTATCAGGACCCAGTGGTCTGTGGCGGTGTCCTTACAAAGAATATCGGCCCTGAAGGGGCCAACGTTCTTTTCCTGCGCTTCCAACTCCAACTCGATTCCGATGGCATCACCGAGGAGGCTCAGGTTCTGCGGCTGCGCTAACCAAGGAGTGAAGTGCTCCGATTCACTTGTCCATACGTTGCGGAGGTCTACCTTTTCCAACTTCCCAAGTTCGATCTTGTTCACCGCCATTGGTCCTTCCTTTCTCTACAGATAACAGTGTAATAGACGGAAAATATTCAATCATATCGGAACATATAGATGGAATATTTTTCCACTTATTGTGATATTAAGGTGAAATACACGGAATGATGGGCAGATAAATTTCCACATATTACAAATCGCCCTGCCAAATTCCACTTATTGCGATATTGAGGTAGTAATCATGGAAAATAAACCGAAGTTCCGGCCTAATCCAAATCTCAAGTTAATCGACCAGATTCGAGAGGCCCTTCGTTATCATCATTACTCTTATCGCACGGAGCAGACCTATTGTCAATGGATTCATCGTTATATTCACTACTTTGGCGGCAAGACCCATCCGCGACTTCTCGGGGAAAAGGATATTGAGGCGTTTCTCTCGCACCTCGCCACAGATGGCAAGGTATCCGCCTCGACGCAAAGACAGGCGCTCAACGCGCTGGTGTTCCTTTACAAATATGTACTGGATATCCCCTTAGAGGACAAGATCACCCCGGCGCGCAGCAGGCGAGTGGCGAGTCCACCCACCGTGATGACCCAGGCCGAGGTTCAGCGTGTTCTTTATGTCATGGAGGGTAAACCTGCCTTGATGGCGAAGCTGATATACGGCAGCGGATTACGGCTCATGGAATGTATCCGTCTGCGTGTTCAGGATATTGATTTTGGGCAGAACCTCATCTTCGTCAGAGGCGGCAAAGGAGGGAAGGACAGGACAACCATTCTGCCGAAAAACATACACGAAGAAATACTCAAACAAATAACGGCTGTGAAGTCTCTCCATCACCAGGAACTTGAGGAAGGTTTCGGCGAGGTCTATATCCCGGAAGCCCTGTCAAGAAAGTATCCCCATGCATCAAAGGCGATCGGATGGCAGTGGCTTTTTCCCGCCAAGCTGCGATCACTCGATCCGCGTTCCGGCAAGGAAATGCGTCACCATGTTCTCGAGTCCGTTTTGCAAAAAGCGGTAAAGCGGGCTGTGCAACAAGCCGGAATCGACAAGCGGGTTGGTTGCCACACGTTGCGCCACAGTTTTGCCACGCATATGCTGGAAAACGGGGTAAATATCCGCGTCCTTCAGGAACTGCTCGGCCACGCGGATGTAAAGACCACCGAGATCTACACCCATGTCATGGCCCGTGACATCCGCGGCCTGAAAAGCCCCCTCGATCGTCTCTGATTGTTTCCGGGGGATATCACCATTTTCCCGGCCTGCAATAGCGGTACATGCACTGCTGTCGTTAACACAAAAACCGCCTGCATCCACAATGGGGTTGCATCCACAACCTGTTGCAAAACACCGTTACATAAGATAAATTGCTCGTCAAAAGGAGAATATGGAAATTGCCCAATAACTATGATGTCATCGTCGTCGGCGGGGGGCACGCGGGGTGCGAGGCAGCCCTGGCGACGGCCCGGATGGGGTGCGAGACCCTCCTGTTCAACATCAATCTCGATTCCATCGCCCTCATGTCCTGCAATCCCGCCATCGGGGGGCTGGCCAAGGGGCAGTTGGTCAAGGAGGTGGATGCCCTGGGGGGGGAGATGGGGAGGCTCGCCGACAAGACGGCCGTCCATTTCCGCCTCCTGAATGCCTCCAAGGGGCCGGCGGTGCAATCCACCCGGGTCCAGTGCGACAAGCAGCTCTACCGGCTGGCCATGAAGGCCGTGGTGGAGCGCCAGCCGCGCCTCCATCTCCGCCAGGGGCTCGTGGATGAGCTGGTCGTGGCCGGCGGCCGGGTCCTGGGGGTTATCGATGAGACGGGGTTGCACTATGAGGCCGGGGCGGTGGTCCTCACCACGGGGACCTTCCTCAACGGCCTGATCCACATCGGCACGACGCGGATCCCCGCCGGACGGGCCGGGGAGATGGCCTCCCAGCGTCTGGCGGAGCATCTCCGGTTTCTGGGCTTCGAGATGGGGAGGATGAAGACGGGGACGCCGCCGCGCCTCAAGGCAGCGACCATCGACTTTTCCCGCCTGGTGCGCCAGGACAGCGATCCCGATCCCCAGCCCTTTTCCTTCGCCACGGCGGCCCTGCGCACCGAGCGCCTGCCCTCGTATTTCAGCCACACCACGGCGGCGACCCATGAGTTCCTCCGGGAGAACATCCGGGAATCGGCCCTCTATTCCGGGCGGATCAAGGGGGTCAGCGCCCGCTACTGCCCCTCCCTGGAGGACAAGGTGATGCGCTTCGCCGACAAGGAGCATCATCCCGTCGTCCTGGAGTATGAAGGCCTGGAGACGGAGGAGATCTATGCCAAGGGCCTGGGCAACAGCCTCCCGCCCGCCCTTCAGGAGCGCCTCGTCCACAGCGTCCCCGGCCTGGAGGAGGCGGAGATCATGCGCTGGGCCTACGCCATCGAATACGATTTCGTCCAGCCCACCCAGCTCTGGCCCACCCTGGAGACGAAGCCGCTTAAGGGACTCTATCTGGCCGGGCAGATCAACGGCACCTCGGGATACGAGGAAGCCGCCGCCCAGGGGCTCTGGGCGGGGATCAACGCCGCCGCCGCCGTCCAGGGGCGCCCCCCCTTTCTTCTCAGCCGCGCCGAGGCCTATATGGGCGTCATGATTGACGATCTCGTCACCCGGGGCGTCGATGAGCCCTACCGGATGTTCACCTCCCGGGCGGAATTCCGCCTCATCCTCCGGGAGGACAACGCCACCCTGCGCCTCATGGACCAGGGACGGGAGCTGGGGCTGATCGACGCCGGCGCCCATGCCCGGATGCGGGCGAGGCGGGAGGAGATCGCCCGGGAAATAGACCGGCTGTCGGCGGCGAAGATCTATCCCGTGGCGGAGACGGCCAAGATCCTTGCGGAGATGGAAGCCGCCCCCATCCGGAACGCCGTCTCGCTATTTCAGCTCCTCAAGCGGGACGAGGTGGCCTTCGACAACCTTGCCCCCTTCGCCGCCGCGGGATGGCGGCCCATCGTCGATCCCTTCGTGAAGCGGCAGGTGGAGATCGAGGCGAAATACGAGGGCTACATCAAGCGGCAGCAGGAGGCGGTGGCGAAGCTCAAGGCCCTGGAGGCCCGGCGGATCCCCGAGAATCTGGATTACGACGCCATCCCCGGCCTCTCCAACGAGCTGCGAACGAAGCTGACCCGCATCCGCCCGGCGACCATCGGCCAGGCCGACCGGATTCCCGGGATGACCCAGGCGGCGATCAGCGCCATCCTCATTGCCATCAAGAAGGGGGAACTGGAGAAGGCGGCGGCCGCCAGGGCCAGCCAGGGGGAACGGCAGCAAGGGTAAGCCGGCCCGCCGTGATGGAGACGATCTTTCCGGACAGGGCGTGCAACGGCAGCAAGGGTAAGCAGGCCCGCCCCGTGGGGCGTCTTTACAATACCTTGGCAAAACAACCTTGTTTGTCATGCCGGGCTTGAGCAGGCAACAAGGAGAAAACGGCCAATACTGGACTCCCCCTTGCGCGGTAATGACAAAAGGCATGCCGCGAAGAGATAATGTCGGTCTCGCAACGGGACGGAATACGGGTGGGACTGTCCCCACCCTGATCCTCCCGGTGAAGGGGAGGGGATAGTATGAGAAATGATCGTTATAGGGAAAGGGTACATAGGGATGCCCAAGGAGGGGGAAATGTTGGCAAGGGATTTATGGATCAAGATGTTGGTGGTGGTCGCGGCGGTGATGTTTGCCGCGGCGTCCGGCTGGGCGGCGGAATCGAAGACGGCGGTGAAGGGCGCCCCGGCCCCGGCCCCGGCCGTTAAGGCGCCGAAACAGGGTGGTGTGCCGGCGTCCGGAACGGCGGAACTTCTGGACCTGAACACGGCGACAAAGGAGCAGCTCATGACCCTGCCCGGCATCGGCGAGGCGACGGCCCGGGAGATCATAAGGAGCCGCCCCTTTGCGAAGAAGGATCAGTTGAAATCCATGAAAATCCTCTCCGGGCAGGGCTACGACCGGATCAAGGACCGGGTCGTAGCCAAACAGCCGCCGCGGAAGAAAACGGCGCCGAAGCGGTAACGGTCGGCGGCTTGTAGGAAAATGTAGCCCCCCGATTGAATGATCTCATCTTGCGTTGTACCCGATTCGGGTATGGCGGTAGGAGCAGACTATGTTAGAGAATGCCGTTAAGCACCCCTGTTCCCCCCTCCGGGTGGCCATCATCGGCGCCCGGGGAATTCCCGCCAATTACGGGGGGTTCGACACCCTGGTGGAGGAATTGTCCGCGGGCCTGGTCCGCGATTACGGCCAGGAGGTGACGGTCTATTGCCGGAGTGATTACTACGAAACCCATCCCCCTTTCGTTTCCGGCGTCCGGTGCATCTACATCCCCTCCACACGGATCAAGGGTTTCGAGAGTCTTTTCCACACCTTCTGCTGTTCCGTCCACGCCCTCTTCCGCCCCTTCGACGTCTATTTCGTCGTCGATCCCGGCAACGCCCCCGTAGTGATCCTCCTGAAGCTGATGGGCAAAAAAACGGCCATCCATACCGATGGGCTGGGTTGGCAACGGACCAAGTGGGGAAACCTGGCCCGGCGCTATTACCGGTGGGTGGAATGGCTGGCCGCCCGGGGGGTGAAGAATATCGTGACGGACAACCCGGCGATGCTGGAATACTACCGGCGGGAATACGCCGCCGACTCGATCTGCATTGCCTACGGATCGGAGGACCGCTACGGTGTGGAACCGGCGGTTTATGAAGAACTGGCATTGGTTCCGGAGGGTTACCTGCTGGTGGTGGCCCGCCTGGAGCGGGAGAACAACACCGATGTCGTCATCCGGGAGTATGTCGCCTCGGAGGTGGAGATGCCCCTAATCGTCGTCGGCGACGCCCCCTACGGCGATGAATATCTGAAGGAACTCAAACAGTTGTCTAATGACAGAGTGAAATTTGCCGGGCGGATAAACGATCAGGGGAGGTTGAACGCCCTGTACCGGGGGGCGTATCTCTACCTCCACGGTCATGAGGTGGGCGGGACGAACCCGTCCCTCCTCCGGGCGATGGGTCTGGGGGCGGTGCCCGTGGCGGTGGACGTGGATTTCAACCGTCACGTGGTGGGCGAACAGGGATTCTTCTTCCGGAAGGACCCGGGTGATCTGGCCCGGCTGCTCCACCGCCTCGCGGAGGCGTCCGGAGAACTGGCCGGGATTCGATCCATAGTGGGGGAATGGACCCGGAACCGCTATTCGTGGTCCGATGTCGTTACACGTTACGCCGGATACTTTCAGGAACTGGCGGGAAAATAAATGAGACAGGGGGAAGACGTGCTCAAGGATAATCTCTATGCAGCGCCGCGGTTGGTTACGGATATCCGGGACTGCGCTTTTTACCACTCCATGAATATCCCTAACTACGGGGAGGTGTTCGGGGACTGGGATTTGCGGGGTCTCGAACATCGCTATCTCGGTGGGGTGGATTTCCGGGGCAAGAGGGTACTGGAGATGGGTACAGCCTCGGGATTCTTCTGTTTTTTTATGGAACGCCTGGGGGCGGAGGTCGTGTCCTTCGATCTGTCGGAAGATTTCAGTTGGGACGTCGTACCCTTCGCCGGTTCCAATCATCAGCACATCCTGGCAGAACGCCGGGAGGCGATTAGAAAGCTCAACAACGGCTACTGGCTGGCTCACCGCGCTTATTGCTCAAAGGCCCGGGTCGTCTATGGCAACATCTACGATCTGCCTATGGAAATAGGTCCGGTGGATATCGCCACCTTCGGATCGATCCTCCCCCATCTGCAGAATCCTTTTCTGGCGCTGCAGAAGGCCCTGGCTTTGACCAAGGAAACGGTAATCGTAAGTGAGACCATATGGAACCGTTATCTCTTGAATCATATCCTAAGTTATTTAACCCCTGCCCAGGCTACTTTTGTACCTCGCTACCGGACGCTGCAGAACTGGGATACCTGGTGGTATTTGCCGCCGCCGGTGGTTAAGAATTACCTCGGGGTTCTTGGATTCCATAAAACCTCGGTCCGGTATTTCTTCAACCGCTATCACGGCCGCCGCCGGCTGGCATATGTCCTGGTGGGGAGAAGATAAGGATAGCTTTGAGAATGAACGGGAGAGAGACGTCGATCAAAAACCCCGCCAAGAAACGCCTGGCCCAGGTGGCGGATGCCCTCCTCGGGTGGCTGGTCCGCACCGGGCGGCTTCTGGGCATGAACCGTCCCCGGCGCGGCGGTCTGGCGCCGGAGCGGATCGCACGGATCCTCGTCGTCCGTCTCGATCATATCGGTGACGTGATCATGACGACGCCGGTCTTCCGCCTGCTCAAGGAGCGCTATCCGGAGGGGAGGTTAACCTGTCTGGTTGCCTCCTGGGGAAAGGCGGTGGTGGAAAACAATCCCTATCTCGACGAACTGCTGATCTACGACGCCCCGTGGTGGAAGAAGTCCCGTCCGGAAGGGGGGGCGGCGGGGCTTGTTAACCAGGGGCGAGAACTCCTTGGCCTGCTGGCCGGCTTGCGCCGCCGCCGTTTCGATCTCCTCGTCGATCCCCGGGGTGATTTGCGCCATCTGTTTTTCTTCGGTTATCTCGGCGGTATCGGACATATCCTGAGCTACGACCGTACCGGGGGCCGTTATCTCCTCGCGGCGGACACGGTATTCGAGGAAGGACGGCACGAAATCGACAAGGCGGTCCACCTGCTGGCGCCGCTGGGCGTTGCCACGGAGGGTGCCCGGCCCCGGGTGGAGATCTACCCGGCGGCGCTCCAGGAGGAATGGGCGGAACAATTTCTTCGGCACGGAGATCTGTCGGGGCGGCCGCTGTTTATTTTTGCCCCCGGTGCGCGCAAGAATCTGAAGCGATGGCCGGAGCGAAACTTTGCCGAACTGGCGGACTGGCTGTTGCGCCGTTGTCCCGAAGGCGTCATCGTCCTGGCGGGGGCCCCCTGGGATCGGGAAGTCGCCGCCGCCGTGGCGCGTAATTCCTGCCGCCAGGAGGGAATCATCGATATTACGGGACAGCCGGACATCGTTTCCCTGTTCGCCCTCATGAAACGTTCCCGGCTCATCGTCGCCAACGACGGCCCCATCGCCCATCTGTCCTCGGCCCTGGATGTTCCGGCCGTGGCGCTTTTCGGACCCGTCCGGATGGAACGCTTCCGGCCCCCGGGGGAGTGGATCGTCTCCCTCCAGAAGCCTTTCCCGTGCAGTCCCTGTCTGCTGGAGGATGACCGCTGCCTGCTCCGGGATGTTTCCGGGGCCCCCGGGGCCTGCATGGAGGCTGTCACCGTGGCGGAAGTGGAAAGAGAAATCGAAGAACTGTGGGGCCGGTACGGATCTCCGGGGGCGGCGCCCGGCGGGGCGGTCCCGGCTGGGTCGTCATAAACTGTCTGATCATCCCCTCGGCGTGCCCCGGTGCTTTTGCAACCATTTGATATTTCTGGATACCGCCTTTCGTCGTCATGACAGGGTGAACGGTATTTCGATCTTTACGGGGTCTTCAAAGTAAGGTAAAAGCATAGGCTCAGATGAAAAAGGAAACGTATATTCCGGAGATACAGGCGGCCCGGGGGGTCGGCATCATCCTGGTCGCCCTGGGGCACAGCGAACCCGTCCGGGATGCCTATCCCCTGCTTTTTTCCTGGATCTACAGCTTCCATATGCCCCTTTTTTTTCTCCTGTCCGGTTTCTTTTCCTCCCGTCTCACCCAGGGCGGTCCGGTGGCGGAAGTAATCCGGTCCGTCTTCCGGAGGGCCTTTTATCTCTTCGTTCCCTATCTATCAGTAAGTATAGGGTATTCAGCCCTGAAACACTTTGCGTCCCCCCTGGCAAAGAGACCCGTGTCACTGGCGGACCTCCCGGTGGACATCCTCCTGTATCCCGGCAACAACCCCGCCCTGTTCCTGTGGTTCATCTACGCCCTCATGATCATGTGGCTCCTGGCCCCCCTCCTGACCCGTCTGCCGGCGGTTCTCCTGGCCCCCCTCCTGGTCCTGAGCCAGATGTACTCCCCGGACGTCCGGATCTTCGGCCTGGGAAACGTCTTTCATTTCATTGTCTATTATTACCTTGGCATCCTGGCGGCCGCGAAAAGGGAGGAAATCCTGAATGTCATGGGGAGACCTTCGACCTGCGGGGCGGCGCTGGCGGTGTTTGCCGCCGGCTATTTCCTTGCCCGGGGCCGGGAGCTTCCCGGGTTGCCCCTGGTCACGGCCGTCGCCGGCAGCCTCTGGGTCGTTTCCTCCTGTTTCATCTGCAAAAAGTGGCTCCCCATGCGGTTTTTGGAAACCTGCGGCAGATACTCCCTGCAGATCTATCTGTTGCAGTATTTCTTTATTTTCCCCCTTTATTTTCTCCTGAAATCCCGGGGTATTGACGGGGAGTGGATCGTTCCGTTCACTTTCGGCGCCGGCCTGCTCCTCCCCCTGGCCCTGTGCCGCTGGGTCTTTCCCCGCTGTGCGGTCCTCGCGTTTCTCTTCGGGGGGCGGGATCTGGAGGGGCAAGGGGTCATGAGGTATTGATCAGGGGTCCGTTCCCCAGACACTTAGAGGAGTTATTCCATGAAGAATCGGTTTTTTTACATCCTGTCAGCGGTTGTTTTCCTGATGTCCATACCCTTTACGGTTCTGGGGGCGGGTTCGCCCGACGGGATATGGGAGGAAATCACCGCCTCCCCGGAGCGCGGGGCCCTGACCGTGGATCGGGAGCCGTGGATCAAACCGGAGATCTTCCGATGCCTGCGGATGGATGAAGCATTACTGGCGGCGACACTCGACCGGGCCCGGAGCACCGGCGGCGCGTCGCGGGCGCCCCAGGAGAGCGTGACGCTCACGCTGCCCGCGCCGGATGGGCGGTTCGTCACGGTGGTCTTTCAGGAAAGACCGGTGATGGCGGCCGAACTGGCCGCCCGCTATCCCGAGATCAGGACCTTCACGGGCTATGTGGCCGACGACCCGACAACCACCGTGGCCTTCGATTGGACGCCTTTGGGCTTCCACGCCCAGGTGCTGGCCGGTGAGGGGCCCTGGTATGTCGATCCCTACATCCCGGGAGAATCCTACGCCAGCTATTACAAGCGCGACTATCGCCCCGATAAGAGATTTACCGATTACCCCGCCCTGGTCAACCCGGAAAGCACCTCCCCCGCCGGGCGAACACCGATGGAGACAACGCCCCCCAAAAGCGACCGCATCCGTACCTACCGTCTGGCCCTGGGCTGCACGGCGGAGTACGCCCGTTATCAGTGCGGCGGCGCCTGCGCCGACAAGAACAAGCCCCTGGCGGCCATGGTCACGACGATCAGCCGGGTCAACCAGATCTACCGGCGGGAGCTGGCCATCGAATTCAATCTCGTTAACGGCAACGACAAGCTGATCTTCCTCGATCCCCTGACGGCGCCGTTCACCGACGGCAACACGAACCGCCTCCTCGAACAGAGCCAGAAGGTCATCGACCGGGAAATCGGCGATAAAAATTACGACCTGGGGCATGTCGTCTCCACCAGCAGCGGCGGTGTCAGCATGCTGGGCGCCGTCTGCCGGTCCGGCGTCAAGGCCATGGCGATCACGGGGCTCAACGAACCCAAGGGCGACGCCTATGACGTCGATTTCGTCTGCCACGAGATGGGACACCAGTTCAACGCCGATCATACATACAACGGCAAGCTCGGTCTGTGCACGGCGGATCAGTATGTGCCGCTTATGGCCTACGAACCGGGCAGCGGCACCACCATCATGAGCTACAGCGGCCAGTGCGACGACGACAGCTTCCAGTTTTTCGGCGAGCCTACCTTCCACTCGGGCAACTTCGACCAGATCCAGGGCTACGTGGCCGGCATGGGCAACTGCTTCGTCCTTTCCGAGACGACCAATACGGCGCCGGTGGTTCAGGCCGGCACCGAGGCCACAATCCCCAGGGAAACCCCCTTTACATTGAGCGGTTCCGCCACCGATGCCGACGGCGATCCCCTCACCTATCTGTGGGAGGAATTCGACCGGAGCGGCACCCAGGCCATGATCAAGGAGGAGGATGACGGGCGGATGCCGCTGTTCCGTCTCTTCCGGCCTGCGACCAATCCGGAGCGGACCTTCCCCGCCCTGGAGAGTATCGCCACGGGGCTGGCCGACAAGGCGGAAAAACTACCGCAACTGTCCCGGACCATGAATTTCCGTCTCATCGCCCGTGATGGGCGGGGCGGCGTCGCCTACGGCACTCGGCGCGTGAACGTGGATGGCGGCGCCGGTCCCCTGCGCGTAACCGCCCCGGCGGGCGCCGCCGCCGTGCCCGCCGGGGACCTCGCCGTAAAATGGGAGGTGGCCGGAACCAATGTGCTTCCCGGCGCCGCGACCGTGAACATCCTCCTCTCCACGGACGGTGGTCTCACCTTCAACGCCACGCCCCTGCTCGCCGGGGTGTCCAACAACGGCGCCGCGACGGTGACGCTTCCCGATATCGGCTGCACGCGGGCGAGGATCATGGTCAAGGCGGCAAACAGCATCTTCTTTGCCGTCTCTCCGGGAGATTTTACGATCACCGGCAGCGGCGGGGCCCTTTCCGTCAGCCCCACCGTCGGCCTCATTGCCTCGGGGAATCAGGGCGGACCCTTCGAGAGCGGCAGTACCGTCTATACATTGAAGAATACGGGCAATGCGGACATTTCCTGGTCGGCGGCGAAATCCGCCTCCTGGCTGTCCGTTTCACCCGCTTCGGGCACCCTGGCCGCGGGGGCGGAAGAGAACGTCGCGGTTTCCATCCAGGCCGCGACGGCGGCGACTCTGGACCGCAACCAGTACCGGGATACCGTCGTCTTTACCAACACCACCAACGGCGCCGGGACAACCGGACGGCCGGTCCTGCTCGTCGTCGGCCAGGTCCTAAAGGAGGCCTTGAACGTCCTCGAAGGGGACGGCTTCGCCGTCTGGGGCTTTACCGGCGGTCCCTTTGCCCCCTCTGCAAAGAACTTTACCATCCAGAATCCGGGGCTGGGTGAAGCCTCCTGGACGGTCGCCAAGACCGCCAATGCCAACTGGCTGACGCTTTCGGCCGCTTCCGGCAAAGTGGCGGCGGGGGAAACGGTAATCGTTACGGCTGCTATCAACGGCACCGCGGCGGCGGGGATGGCGGCCGGTCTATATACCGCCGACATCACCTTTTCCCGCACCCTGGAGCAGGGATCGGAAACCATCGCCGTCCGTTCCGTCAATCTCACGATCACCGATCCGGAAGACGAGGCGGCGCTGGCCGTAAGTCCCGCCGAAGGTCTGGTGGCTTCCGGGTACGTCGGCGGTCCCTTTGCCCCGGTGGGCAGCAATTTCTTCCTCCGGAATGTGGGCAGGAAGGACCTCTCCTGGAGTGCTGCCAAGACCGCCGCCTGGACGACTCTGGCGCCTGCCGCCGGGACCCTCAAGGCGGGGGAAAGCGTTGTTGTCGCCGTGAGCATCAACGCCGCCGCCTCCTCCCTTGCCGCCGGGGCGCACGGCGATACGATTTCCTTTACCAACGCCACCAACGGGAGCGGCAATGCGACCCGCCCGGTGACCCTGTCCCTCGGCACTGGTCCCGGCGTCCTTGCCGTCACGGCGCCGAATCCCTTCAACTTCTCCGGTTCCCGGGGCGGTCCCATTGCGCCGGCGGCCGGCGTGGCCTGCACGCTCCAGAACACGGGCGGATCGGCGCTGAACTGGATTATTTATGTCCAGGAAAGTTGGCTGGAGGCAACACCCTTCCAGGGCGCCCTGGCGCCGGGCGCCACCGTCGCCGTGAAGATCGCGGCCAATGACATCACCCGCGCTCTGATACCCGGCACCTTAAAAAATTACGTTTACTTTGTCAATAAGACCAGCGGCATGGGCAATATCGTCCTCGACGGACAGGCTACCATCGAGGCGACACCGTCGCCGGGGCCGCTGACCGTATCCCCGGCGGTGAACTATGTCTCCACCGGCGACAAGGGGGGACCCTTCACACCGGGGAGTTTTGACTTCACCCTGAAGAACACCGGCGCCTCCCCCCTCAACTGGGAATATCTGGGGGATGCGAACTGGCTCAACGTCTCGGAAACAACCAGCGGCACCCTGGCGGCGGGGGCCGTCACCACTTTTACGATGGCCGTGAACGATACGACCAATCTGCTGTCGTCGAACAACTATCGCGGCACCGCTTACTTTCTGGACAAGACCGCTAATGCCAATATGATCGTAAGCCGGCGTGTAGATCTGAAGGTCAAGGGTCCCGGAGACGTTACCGGTGACGGATCGGTAAACCTGGCGGACGCGATCACGACCATGAAGGTCCAGGCAGGCACGGAGGCGCCGGAGGTGCGGAGCGATTATGGCGTCTCCGGAGCGGATGTCAACGGGGATGACAAGGTGGGCAGCCAGGAAGCGGTCTATACGATGCAGGCCGCCGCAGAGGTGCGGCTCACGCCCGCTCCCTATTTTCTCATGAAGAGCGGCGCCTTCCGGGATGAGCAGCCGATACCGGTGAAATACATGACTCACGGACTTTCCCCGGCCTTGTCCTGGAGCAGCCCCCCGTCGGGGACCAAGAGCTTTGTGCTCATCGTGGAAGACCCGGACGAGATCCCCTCTCTGATGGGGACGAAAAGCTATTGGATCGTCTATGATATCCCCGCCGGTGTGACGTCGCTGGCGGAAGGGGCCGGCGCCGCCGACGGGAAGAGCCTCCCCGCCGGGGCCAAGCACGGGACCAACTCCTGGGACAAGCACAACACCTATTATCACGGTCTGGAACCGACGGCCAATACGGGGGCGCACCGTTTCATCTTCCGCCTCTTCGCCCTTTCCGCCGCCAGTATCAGTCCGGCGGGCGGTACGACGCAGGACAAGATCGAGGCGGCCATGTCCGGGAAGATCCTGGGCATCTGCGAACTGATGGGCACCCTGGCGCGCCCCTGAGTCGCCGGGCGGGCGATTATATAAACACCCGCTATTTACCGCGAGACCTTTGAAAAATGGCTTCGCCGCGGCTCAGTAATCTTTTTCGCCTCTGAATGGGTAACGTATATACCTTATTCATTACCAAGCGTTAAGTTCAATCACGCAACTGCGAAAAACATTTGATTCGCCGCTTGCGAACCATTTTTCCGCAGTTATGCAAAGCTCTCACCGCCTTTTCCGAGGAGAGCTGATTTGCCCCGTATGGCGGCGGGTGTCATGGCGCGGCGCCTGCCTGCCGCTTAGCTGCCCCCGGCGGGCCGCCAGATAGCCCCAGGTGAAGGCGTTGGGGGCGATGGTCTGGTGGATGGTGAATTCGCACATCAGGGGATGCCAGAACACATCCCAGTAATTTTCCAGGACCGGCCACTTCTCGGCTTCGGGATAGCAGTATTTTCCCGCCTCCGCATGTTCGCGGTTTTTACCCCCGCCGGACCAGTTGGGGTCCAGGGGACCGAAGACGGTGATCCCCGCCGGTGGCAACTGGCCACTGAAGCGGGAGTCGAAATGGAGGACATGGCGCGGGTTCGTATGGCCGATCCCGGTAGTATAGCACATGTTTCGGGGGTTGGCGCCGGCGCCGGTCTGGGCGGCCAGGACGACGGCCCGGAGGTATTCCTCTTCGCCTGTGAGGACGTGGGCGAAGATCAGGCACAGGGCGTCGGGGGTGGTAAAGGCGCCGGCCACCGCGGGACGCCAGGGGTTCTTGGCCCATTTGAAGGCCGCCGCTTCCTGGGCCGCCAGGCGAATGGCCGCCTCTTCCAGGATTGCATTCCGACAGCGGCGCTGCAGCAGGGGGTCCACGCCCCTGCCGACGGTGCGGGCATATACCCAGGCCGCTTCCGACTGATCGTGATGGCCGTGCCATACCAGGGGCTGGGAGGGATTCCTGAAGACCGTGGTCTCCACAAATACCCTGTTCCACCCGGCCGCTCCCGTCAGGCGGAACAGCTCCGCCGCCGCCAGGTTCCGGGCATCCCGAACCTCCGGCGCCCAGCTTTCCCCCGGTTTTCCCTGGAAGATCGTTTCCGCCCATTCCGCCGCCCGCCGGGCGCTTTCCGCGTACGCCTCCCCTCCCTGGGGGTTGCGCCCCGGACCACGGAACCAAAACGCCGCCCGGGCCGCCGTGCCGGCGTAGAGGAAGGAAGACCATACGTCGGAGGCGTAGGCCATGAGGGTTGAAGTTTCCTGCCAACTTGTCTCGCCGTACCGGGGATGCCGGGAGGATTCCACCCCGCCCCGGATCCCTCCGTTTACGTCCTGGAGCCGGCGGAAGAAGTCGATCCCCCAGAGGGCCTCGTTGACGATATCGGGCAGATCATCCTTTGTTTCCGGGATATTCAGGGAAAGGCGGGAGAAGTAATCCGGAAAGAGCAATGCCAGATCGAGAAGCCGGCGGGCCCCCTCGAGGTGTTGGATTCTCCGGTCCCAGTCGCCGGCGTCGCTGTATCCCCCCCAAGCCTCCGGCAACGTTTCATCCGTCCGTCCGGCCAGCAGGCGGGAAAAGGGTTCGGGGCCGGCGGAGAGAAATCCGTTGGTCGTAGCCATGAGCGGGGTCGTGGATTGGTAGATCTTTTTCCCGTCCCCGGGATGCATGTTCCGGGGGCGAAGGTAGGTGGTCCAGGGCGGTCCCAGGGCGATGCCGCTGCGCTGGTGATAGAAACCCCGGGCGGAAACGTTGAAGGCCTTTCCCCACACCCCGGCCCCGATCTCAAAGGGATAGGAGCAACCGATTCCTTCGACGTAGAGGCGGTAGAAACCGCCGCTGCGCAGCCCGCTGAAGTCCAGACCGAAAACGTCGGCGCCGTTGTAGTTTTTTCCGTAAGCATCTTCATCATGGTCCCCCGCCCCTTTCAGGAGCTGGATCTTTCCCTGCAGGACCTCCTTTTCCGTCCCCTGTTCGATGACGGTGAAAGGAGTCCCCTCGCGAAACACCATGCCGCCGCCGCTGCCCATCCATAGGGAAAGAAAGGCCATTTTCACCGGATCGTCGGGACGGAAACCGATCTGGCTGACGTGGACGGCCTCACTGATCATGCGGCGGGGTTGCCAGATGAAGGAAACGCCGGGCAGACGTTCGTCCCGGAAGGTGAGGCGATAGGAGGCACCTTCCCGGAGGAGATGAGGAAAGCGCAGATAGAGGGTATGCTCCCGGGGCGCCTCCAGGCGCTCCCGGCTCACCCGGAGGAGGTCAGTCGGGCGGCTCTTGCGGTACACGGACACCGGGGCCAGACCCGAGCTGTAGGCGGGATCGTCCCGGGAGGAGAGGAGGTAGCTCTCACGGGTGTCGAGCAACCTCCCGGAGATATCTTCTCCCGGAAGGCGGTCGAAGGGGGCCAGGATATTGCCGCCCGGTCCCACGAGGGCGCCGGCGGTTTCATTATCCCGGACCAGCCAGTCGTTTCCCTCCTCGTCGCGGTCGATCCGGTCGCCTTCCCGCCGTTGGTATGGCGCCTGGCGGCCCTCCTCTCCCCGGATGGCAAAGACCACGCTGATCGTATCGGTCCCCGCGGCCCCCAGGGACACGTGGGCGGCGGTCGGCAGCGGCCCGGAGACAGTGGCGGGAGAGGAGCAGGAGACGCCACAGATGGTTCCGCAGATCAGCAGGAGTAGTGACGGCAACAGGCGGTGGCGCCTTTGCCTTGCCACGGATCCGCTGGTCATCATTCCGTGACTTTGCCGGCGTTGGCCGGTGAATCGGGCTCCACATGAACCTCGCTGCCGCCGAAATGGGGAAAATCTTCCGTGGCGTGGCAAACGACGTTGGGTAAGGCCACCCAGTAACAGATGGATAAATTGACAGGCCGCACGGCGACCATGGCAAAGGAAAAGCCGCCGCAGTGAAATTCCGGCAGGCGGCCCATCTGAAGCGCCGCCTGATCTGGGTTGTTGACGACGGTGTCCAGATCGTACTGGCAGGAGAATACGGGGGTTCCTTTCGCCAGGGGCAGGAATTTCTTTTCCTGCATCATCTTGACAAAGTGGATGTGAAGAGGATCGCCGTGGAGGTCGATGTCCTTCAGGGGTTGGGAGAACTCCGACTCCCGGGGCATGAGCGTGGAGTACAACCTGTTTTCATGGGCGAAATAATAACATACCCTCTCGACCTGGTAGGGATTGATCACGCCGAAGCAGTTCTTGGCGATATAGCAGCGTCCGGCCTGGATGGGGTCCGGAGATATAAGGAACAGGCAGCAGCCCGCCATCAGGAGCGCTTTCATCGCGACGTTCTTCACTCAGTCTTCCTCTCGTCCGATCTTCTTCATGATCCGGGGCCAGCGAAAAAAACTTACGAGAGAATTATACACCGGCCGGACACCGTGACTCAAATAAAAATGCAGGGCCGGCAGCCGGTATTCATCGCTCAACATCAATATCTCTTCATAGCCCGCTTTGGGGAAATAGGCAAGGGTACGGTAGAACAGCACCTCCGCCAGACCGCGATGGCGATGCTCCGGGTGGATGAAGAACCACGATCCGTAGCCGCGCTTCCTTGTCGTGGAGGGATCCCGGCAGGCGCAAAAACAACCCACCAGGTGCCTCCCATGATAAATCAGGGTCGCCGCTTCCGGGGTGACCAGGTAGGACGCGATTTCCTCCCGCACCCGCTCGCCGTTCCAGACGCCGAAACCGCCGTCGGCATTGAGGAGCCCGGCCCACTCCTCGAAATCCGTATCTCTGTCGGGAGAGAGGATCCGGTAGCCCCCGGGGTGGGACGAGGCGCAATCCACACCCCGACGCGCCACCGCCACCGGCACCCGCATCATGACCTGACGGAAGTAGATGAATCCCCACAGATATTTGATGATCCGGCCCAGGTGCCGCAGGTCGTCTCCGAAATCGAGGCAGGATATGAATCCGGCTATCCCCCCCCGGGGCAGGAGGCGGAGCAGGACCGCCGCTCCGGCGTAAGCTCCTATGGCCAAGGCGATTGTGAGTAAGGGGTTGGTCGTGGCGGGCAAGCCATAGAGGAGGAGAAACAAACCGGTGTTGGCAACCGTGATCTTCAGCCACGCCCCGAATCGGAGGACGTTGCCGAAATGGCGGATGACGAATCCGGCGGTGATGGACATGAGGAAGATCTCGCAGATCAGGGCGGCCCAGGCGGAGCCCGCGGCCCCCAGGGAGGGGATGAACAGGAAATTGAGGGCGATGCTCAGCAGGGCGGCGGCGCCGGTACTCCACCAGGCGAAACGTATCACCCCCAGGGCGACGGCGAGGGCCGTGAAGAATAGCGAATAGAAGATCAGGAGACCCACCCAGGCCAGGATGTTGAGGACGGCCGCCGCCGGCAGGAAGGCCGGACCGTAGAGGATGCTCAGGAGCTGGGAGGAGCAGAACGGGACGAGAAGCGCCGCGGGGATGCCGAAGACGGCCAGGGCCTCCAGGGTCAGGGAAAATTCCTCCCTCAGGGACTGCCGTTCCTTAGTGATCCGGGCCGCGTAGATGGGGATGAAGGGTCCGGTGATCATGGCCGCCCCCATGGCCGTCAATTCGACGAATTTGAACGCGGCGTTGAACAGTCCGACTTCCTCCATGGATCTCAGGTGTTCGAGGATGAAGATCGCCGCCCGGCCGGCGATGATCGTGAAGAGGGAGGCGATCCCCAGGGGGGCGGCGACGGCGAGGATGCGCCGCAGCCATTGGCCGCTGAAGGTGAGACGGGGGCGTAGTATCCGCAGGGAGACCCCGAAGGCGGCGGCAAGATAGGCGGCATTGGCCAGGCCGTAGGCAAGAATCAGCCAGATGAGGGAGGGGTGGAGCCATAGTGCCAGTCCGGACAGGAGGATGAAGCTGCCGCCGTAGAGCAGGGAGGTGGCGGAGGAATACCAGGGGCTTTGAAAGACCTGGTAGATCGGCTCGAAAAAGCGGCTGGCCAAAAATGGGATGAACAGGGCGCCGGTCAAAAGCGCCGGGCGGATGTCCGCGGCGAGAAAGGGAAGCGCTGCCAAGGCCAGGATCGTGACGAGGAGGCTGATCGCCAGGCGCAGCCCCAGATAGTTTCCCCAATAGACGGCGGCGCCGGCCTCCACCTGGGCGATGTCCTTGCCCAGAACGGAGGTCATGCCGAAATCCGCTACCGCCACGGCCACGGCCAGAAATGAAAGGACATAGGAATACTGCCCGAAGAATTCAGCGCCGCCCAGCCGGGCGACCAGGACGAAGATCAGAAAATTGGCCCCAAAGGTCGCCCCCTTGCCGAGACCCTGGGCGACCACATTGGTGACGTAGCTTTTGACGGTCCCTCCCATCATCGTTTCCCGTTGCGCCGGAGGATGCCGGCAACCGCCGCGCGGTGGACGATCATGCCAGGACCCTGCGGAAGGCCGTAATGACGTCGGCGACGTCGGCATCGGCCAGGGCCGGCGACAGGGGCAGGGAAAGGGTACGGGCGCCGATCCATTCCGCCTGGGGGAACATCCCCTCCTTCCATCCGTAGGTCTTGCGGTAGAAGGGGTGGGAGTGGACCGGCAGGTAATGGACGCCGACGCCGATATTCTCTTTACCCATGGCCTCCAGGACCCGGTCCCGGGATCTGCCCAGGCGGTCCGTGTCGATCAGGGGGGTATAGAGGTGATAGGCATGGCGGGTGTTAGGCTCCGGCGGGGCGGGCAGGAAACAGGGCAGATCGGCAAAGGCGGTGTTGTAGGCGTTCCAGATTTCCTCCCGGCGCCGCCAGTTTTCCTCGATCCGCCGCAACTGGTGAATGCCCAGGGCGGCCTGCAAGTCCATCATGTTGTATTTGAATCCCCCATAGACCACCTGATAGTGGCGGTAGCCCGTATCGGAGAACCGCCGCCAGGCGTCCTTGCTCATCCCGTGGAGGGCCAGCATCTTGAGGCGGTTGGCGATGCGCTCGTCGTCGGTGACCACCATCCCCCCCTCGCCGGTGGTCATGTTCTTGGTGACGTAGAAGCTGAAACACCCCATGTCGCCGTCCGTTCCCGCCCGGCGCCCCCGGTATTCGCTTTCGATGGCGTGGGCGCAGTCCTCGATGATCATAAGGTCGTAGCTCTTCGCCAGATCGAGGATGGGGTCCATGTCGCAGCATCGCCCGGCGAAATGCACGGGCAGAATCGCCCGGGTCCGTGCCGTGATCTTCTCCTCGATGAGGGCGGGAGATATGTTCATCGTTTCCCGGTCGCAGTCCGCCAGCACCGGTGTGGCCCCGCAGTGGATGATGGCGTTCACCGTGGCGCAGAAGGTCATGGGGGTGGTGATCACCTCGTCGCCCGGCCCGACACCCGTGGCCAGCATGGACAGATGGAGAGCGGCGGTGCAGGAATGCACGGCAATGGCGTACCGCTTGTTCTTGTAGGCCGCGAAGGACTTTTCGAACTCGTGGGCCCGGGGACCGGTGCCGATCCAGCCGCTCTTCAGGCAGGCTACGACCTCGGCGATCTCCTCGTCACAGATCTTCGGCGCCCCGAAGACGAGGAAGTCTTCCGGATTGCGCACCGGAGAGCCGCCGGCGATGGCGGCCCGCTTCGTTTCTCTGCCGATCTTTCCTCTTTTCCCCGTTCCAGCCATCTTCTTTGCTCTCCTTTCCTGGGGCGATGCAATTATCTCATGGGGACAGGTTGGCGACTATGTCCAGAAATTTGGCCGCCGTGCGCTGCCAGGTGAACTGCCGGGCCCGTTCCCGCCCCCGGGCGATCAGGACCGCTCTTTTTCCCGCATCGTTGACCAATTCCTCCATGGCCTTGCATATCTCCATGTGATCGTTGGGGTTTATCAATATTCCCGCGGTGCCCACCACCTCGGGCAATGAGGTGGTGTTAGAGGTCACCACGGGACAGCCGCAGGCCATGGCCTCCAGACATGGGAGTCCGAAACCCTCGAAAAGACTGGGGTAAACGAAGAGGGTCGCCAATCCGTAGAGGAGCGGCAGGTGCCCGTCGGGGACATAGCCGGTGAAGATCACATCCCCCCGGTACGGTGAGGCGTCGATAGTCGCCATGTCCTCGGCGGGGAGGAAATCCCGGCGGCCGACTACGACGAGCTGGTGCGGACGCTCCTGACCCCGCCCCCGCTTGAAGGCGTTGAAGGCCGCGATGAGGACCTGGAGATTCTTGCGCCGGTTCAGCCGGCCTATATAGAGGATAAAATCCTCTCCGATGCCGTATTTATTGAGGATTGCCATATCCTCCCCTGGGTTTTCCGGAGGCCGGAACAGGGGGTTCACCCCGTTGTAGCCCACGACGATCTTCTCCGGCGCCGCCCCGTAAACGGCGATCATGTCCTGCTTGGAATACTCCGAAACGGTGAGGATTCGGGCCGCTCGACGGATGTACAGGGGGATGAACAACTCGTTCTTCAGGCGCTCCCGGAGGGGAAAACAGTCGGGGAGATGGTGATAGGAGATGTCGTGGACGGTGACGACCAGTTTTCCCCGGTACCAGGGGGGGCCGTAGTAGTTTACGTGGAGAATGTCCGGCCGGTCCCGGAAGGTCGCCCGGGCCAGGCTGAGCATCCGGGCCGGGGCCGAACTCCCGGCCACGGGGATGAGGGCGGCGTTTCCCATGGACCGGAACCGCTCGTAATAAGGGTGCCCCGGTTCCGTTACGTAGAGGAGATAACGGCGCTCCTTGTCCATGGCGAGGACGGACTCCACGAGGTTGCGCATGTAGGTGCAGTTCCCCGTGCCCTCCCGCTCGGCGAAATGAAAGTCGATGCCGATGCTCGTCTTACCAGCCATCGCCGTCCCGGACCTGCTTGTATAAGGAGACGTAATCCGCCGCCATGCGCTCGGCGCGGTAGTATTCTTCCACGTACTGCCGGCAGGTCTGGGGCTTTATCCGCGCTATGTTTTCCATGGCGTCGGCGATATCTCCAGTGGTGTTACATAGATAACCGTTGATACCCGAGTCGATCTGCTCCGGGATACCCCCCTCCCCCAGGGCGATGACCGGGGTCCCCGAGGCGAAGGATTCGAGGATCACCAGGGGAAAGGCGTCAAACCACCGGGGAGTCTGGACGAGGGCCCGGGCCCTCCGGAGCTGGTCGTTGGTTCCGGGGAGTTCGCCTATGTACTCGGCGTATTTGGGAAACAGGAAGGTGAGGGGACGGATTACGCCGTGATAATAGAGCTTGTCCTCGACGTTGCCGGCCACGGCCAGCCGGGACCGGCTCTTGACGGCGGCGAGGACGGCCAGGTGCTGACCCTTGTAGCGGGCGATCTTGGAGATGTGAATGAAGTGGTTTTCCTTATGGAAATCGTATCGATAACTCTCCAGATCGAGGCCGTAATACACATGTTTCGTCGTGCCGCCGCAGAGGCGGGCGTGGGCCCTGCTGCAGGCGACGAGGTTGCGGCGCCGGAAATCCGGAGGCGGGGGGATGCAGGTGGAGACCACGAAGGGAAAGGCCTCGGGATGGCGGCGGACGAAGAGGCTCTCGAAAGACCAGTCATGGATCACATCGACGGGGTTTTCCCGCAGATAGTCCCGCATCGTTTCGTAGAGGGGTTCCTCGGAGACGGCGTCGGACTTCTTGATGATGCCGCTGGGGGCCCGGGCGGGATCGTAGGCGGGAACGACAACGGTCTTTCCGGAGCAGTAACTGCCGGGTGTGGCGAACATGGTCACCTCGTGTCCTCCCCGCACCAGGGCCTCCACGAGGTTGTAAACCACCCGCTCGATGCCTCCGTAGGCCGGCGGCGGCGTCTGTTTGAACATGATGGAAACAACCGCGATTTTCATCTTTCCGGTCCGCTCCTATCTCCTTGCCAGTTCCCGGCGGATGTGTTCCCTTTCGATGGACTTGTACAATTTCCGGTAGAGCAGCAGGGCGCCCCCCTCCCAGCGGCCCGTGAGGAAACGGGCCCAGAAAAGCCAGAACGGCCGGGCGGTCGGGAAAAAGACCAGATCCGCCAGGAGGTATTTGAGCCGCGCCGCCCCCCGGGTCCCGAGGTAGAAGCCGAGTCCGGCCAGTTCCCGCTCCAGGCGCGGCGCCCGCTTGTACCACACGGCCAGGGAGGTGCCGCTCTTTTTGGCGATGCCGAGGAAGTCCTCTTCCGTTAGATAGTGGTCGTGATAGCCCAGGGAGTCGGGATTGTAGAGGATCCGCAGGCCGTGACGGGAGAGGCGCTCCCCCAGCTCCACGTCGTCGTTGTACCGGAGCGATTCGTCGTAGGTCCCGTATTTGACGAGGAGCGATTTCTTCACCGATAGGTTGCAGGTGATGAAAGACCGCCAGTCCAGTTCGGTCCGGCCTTCCCACTGGGCGAAGGTCTCGTCCAGATGGAGGGTGGCAAAGATGTTCCAGGGGATCTCCCGGGAGCGGGTGACCCGGCCCAGGACGGCGACGGTCTCCTCGGGGTGGGCCGCATGGAACCGGCAATGCTCGGCCAGCATGGTGGGGGCGGCGATGGTGTCGTCGTTGATGAACAGGAGGAGGTCGCCTCGGGCGACGGCGATGGCCCGGTTCCGGGCGGCGTTCTGCCCGCTGTTCTGCTGCCGCAGAAAGGTGAGGCGGCTGCCGAATGTCTCCTCCTGGAATCTGGCCGCGACCTTGGGGGTGGCGTCCCGGGAGCCGTCGTCGATAACGATGAGATCGAAACTGTCTCCGGGGAGGGTCTGGCCGTGGAGGGCAAGGAGGCACTTTTCCAGGATGTCGCAACGGTTGTAAGTAGGAATGATCACGGAAATGTGAAAGTCGCCTTCAGTCATTGCCCCTCCCGCCTCCTGTGGATCAGAAAGTGAAAATATTCCCGCATCCGTCGGGAACGGTTCCGGTCATTTTCATCGCCCTTCCGGAGATATATAGCATAATAGAGAAAAGAACGCAGCAGGAGACCGGCGGAAAAAATCACGTCGAACCAGAGGAGGGATTGCCCCGGGTTGAGGAGAGCGTACAGGCGGCGGAGATTCTCCAGCCAGAGATGGGAAAATCCTTCCGTTTGCCGCTTTTTGCCGCTGGCGCCGACGAGATGGACGATGACGAACCGGGGCAGGTAGTAAACGGCGTAACCGTGCTTCCGGAGCCGGCAGCCCCATTCCACGTCTTCGGCATACATGAAGAGGCTTTCGTCCAGGAGCCCCACCTGCTCCAGAACATCCCGGCGGGTCATGAGGTCGGCGCCGCTGATCCAGTCCACGGCCAGGGCTCCATTTAGACGACTTTCGTTGAGAAACAGGCCCGGACAGCGCCGGGGAAAGAAACGGGACAGGAAAAAGGCATAGCAGCCCACCGTTTTCAAGGAGGGGCGGAAGCCTGCATCACCGACCCAGCGGCGGCCGTCGGCGGTGACGAGGCGGCAGCCGCTGGCGCCGATCTCGGGACGGTCGTCCAGGAAGGCCAGCCAATCCCGGAATATTCCGGGGTCGGGGACCACCGTGTCGGAATTGAGGAGGAGGATGTACCGCCCCCGGGACGCCCGGATGGCCTGGTTGTTCGCCCGGGCAAAACCGACGTTTTCGGTGTTGGCAATGAGGCGCACCGCCGGGAACTCCCGGGCGACCATCTCCGGGGAGCCGTCCCGGGAGGCGTTGTCAACCACCATAATCTCCCGGGGGACATCCGGATCTCCCGTTCCCAGGGAGGAAAGACAATCCCGGAGCAGCTCCCGTGTGTTCCAGTTGACGATGATGACGGTCAGACGGGGATCAGCCATGAGGTTCCGGGGTTGCCGCGGTTTTTGGCGACCCTGCCGCATCCGCCGGTTTCATGAGGCTCACGGCGCCGGCGATGCCGATAAAGGTATAAACGAGGGTGGAGAGGCTCATGAGCATACGGAATCCGGGGTCGAAAAGACCGTGGATCATCTGGGCCAGGAGCCCGGCGGAAATGCCGATGAGAACCGTGGACTGCCATTCGTCGAGGCGGTTCCGGGCCCGGAAGGCCACGAGGAAGACGGCAAGAAACATCCAGAGAAAGGCCAGCAGGCCGATGATTCCCATCTCCCCGGCGACGAGGAGATACATGTTGTGGACGACGTGGGAATAGCCGCGGAGGATCCGGGAGCCCCCGGAGATGTCGTATTTCTTGAAGGCCTGGGCAAAATTGTTGACCCCGATGCCGGTAAGGGGAAACTGCTTGATAATGGACAGGGCCGCCTGATTCAGGGGTATCCGGGAACGGGCCGAGCCGTAGTCTTCGTAGTAGAAGCGCTTTTGAATCGTGGGATAGTAGGCGTAGAGGAAAATCGAGGCAAAGATGGCGAAGACGCTGACGATCATTACGGTCTGGACGCGGAAGATGCGGCGCCGCAGGGCCAGGATGAAGACCAGGGGCAGGGAAACGGGCAGGGTCAGCCAGGCGGCCCGGGACAGGGTGGTGATGATGCCCGCCATCCCGAAGGCGAAGGCGATAAAATACCATATCTTCAGGGATGTTTTCTTCTCCACGAGGGTCAGGGCCAGCGTCAGGGGCAGGAGGATCTCGAAGAAATAGGCCAGGGTGTTGGGATGGCCGATGGTGCCCGTGGCCCGGCTGATCATCCCCCCCAGCATCTGACCGACGATGGCCTGTTCCCCCAGAAATCTCAACCCGAGGTTTTCCCCGGTCCGGTACTGGACGATAGCCAGGACGGCCTGGAAAAAAACACCGAAGGTGAGCAGAAACAGCAGGATCCGGATATGCCGCTCCTCTTTCAGGTTCATGATGACAAATAAGACCGCGATGAGGACCACCGTCCGGATGATCTCGAAGAGGCTCAGGATCTTGTCGTCCGCGGCGCTGACGCTCCAGATCATGGCGAGGAAGAACAGGGCGTGGGGCCAAAGAAGGGTGGGCTCGTATTGAAAGATCGGCCGTTTCCGTGCTTTGAGCGCCTTATAGACCAGGAGGGCAAGCATGATTAGGATCGAGACGTGGATAGCCGAAACATCTATGCCTATGGCCCCGCCGACGTGCTCCTTGCGGTAGAAAAAACCGAGATTGATGCGCACGGGAATGGCCAGGGCGAAGACGATGAGAAAATAGTCGAAAAGCTTGTTGCTGTCGTGCATCATCAGGGCGATGGAGAAGATGGCAATGGCTCCGAAGACGCCGAAGAGATATTTGAATTCCAGTTCGCTGAAATAGACGGCCAGCGGCAGGGCGAGGAGTCCGGCGCAGAGGTAGAACAAAAGGACCGGCCACCGGAGTTTCGTTGCCGGCGGCCGGGCCGGGGCGGTGATAATTTGATTCATAAACGTCGTTACAGATATTTGTAAATCTTCTCGGGGATGAAGAACTGCTTATAATTCAGGATGGCGCCGATGATGTTCACGCCGGTCATCTGTAGATATTTCTTTGACACCTCCACTACTTCCCAGCTTGTCGCCTCGTGCTTGATGACCAGGATCACGCCATCCGTCCGGGCGGCCAGCAGGGAGGTTTCGGGATGCCTCACCAGAGGCGAGCTGTCGATGATGATAAACGGGAACGTCCGGCGCAGCTTGTCGAGACGGACCTGAAATTCCGCGGATTGATAGAAGATCGTGGGGTTGGGGACCGGCCGTCCGGCGGGAAGAAAATGAAAGCTTGGCGTTGCCTGCTTGCCGTGAAGCGATAGCTCCGCCTCATCCAGGTTTATCTTCAGCAGCACTTCCTCGATGTTCATGTCTTCTTCTACCAGATCCGTCAGGCCCTTCTCCCGGGGGACGCCGAAATGTTCATGCAGGCTGGGAGTGCGGAGATTGCCGTCGATGAGGAGGGCCCTCTTGGCGGAATCGTGGGCATAGGAATATGCCAGGTTCAGGGCGATGGTGGAGGCGCCTTCGCCGACCGTCGAGGCGCTGACGAGAATGACGCTGCTTTCCCGGACTTTGAAATTGGGCAGATTGAGAATTACCCGGTAAAACTGGTCGAACATGTGGGTCATTACCGGGAGGCGGGGCGTGTATTCCGCGGCGGCGGACTTCTTTCCTGTCACGTCATAACTCCATCTATTTATTGGTTTTTCCAGGCTTTCGAACCGGTTTGGCGCTGTCGATTATTTCGATGTTCGTCATGCTGATCCGGCCCCTCGTTTTTTCCCGCGGCCAGGGATCGTGGCCTCTCTCCTCAATGTAGGCGCCGGTCCGGCGGACGGTCTCCGGTATTGCGGGTTCCGGGTTTCGGGTGAGGTTCTCGATGGGCCGGGGCACCGGTTCGGAAACCGCCGCCGGAGAAACGGGCTTTTCCGGCGTTTCCTTGGCCGGTTCCGCGGCGGCCGGCATCATAGCCGGGGGCGCCGCCGCCTTTTCCGGGCCGCCGTAGCGAGCCGGTTCGGGGTAGGAAGGAGCCGCCAAACGCTGATTTGAAGGCGCCGTAACCAGGAGGTGATAGATGAAGACAACCCCGACTACAATCAGGACCGTCGTGGCCGCCGATGCTGCCCGACTTACGGAAAAGCGCATTCTGTCGGTTCTCTGACCGCCCAAGGTCCCCTTCGTATCGTCAGGCTTTCCCGGCGCCGCCAGCAACGGTACGGTCATGAGGAGGGGAATGCCGAGGATGGCCGCCACATCTTCGTCGTCCTTGAAGGTATGGCTGAAGTATTCGTGAACGGCCGCCAGGGAGATGGCAAAGAACAGTCCCAGCATACAGGCCAGGCCGATGATCAGGGCGTAGTTCGGAAAATATGCCTTGAAGGGCACGATGGCGGGATTAACGATCCGGACGCTGGAGATCTTCCGGGTGTCCAGATCGTCAGATATCCGCAAATCCTCGGCCTTCTTCTTGTAGATGGCATAGTTGGCCTCGGTGATCTCCTTCTGGCGTTCCAGTTGGCGCAGTCTCGTCGTCAGGCCGTTGATCTCCTCCAGTTGCTTTTTCTGCGACGTCCATTCTTTGTAAAGACTGTCCTTCTTGGCGCCGGCCATCGCCACTTCCGTATTGATGATGTTTACCAGACTGTCCGTCTTCTGCTTCCGCAGGCCGTTGAGCTGCCGGTCCACGCTTTGCACCTCGTTGGATCTGGGGGTATAGTTCTTGAGCAGTCGGTCTCTTTCCACCTTGAGACGGAAATACTGCTGGTCGAGGGCCGCCAGGTAGGCCAGCTTGTCGGCGTTGGGCGATCCCAGATCCGGCGTTTCCACCCAGCCGTCGGGACGGGCGGACATCTTCTTGACGCTGTTGAGCTTGGTGACCCCCTGCTCGAAGACCACACGGTTCGCCACGTATTCCGCCTCCAGATCGCTGATCCGCTTCAGGAGCAACTCCTTTTGCAGGGAGAGGTTGGCGATATTGGTCTCGTTGAGGAAGTTCTGCAGTTCCGCTTCCGCCTTTTTCAACAGATTGTCGTAGAGGTCCAATTGCTCCAGATAGAAGCGGTAAGTCTGTCTCGATTCATGGACCCGGGTGTGCTGGGTGATGTATTCATCGGCGTAGGCGTTGGCTGCCAGGGCGGCGAAAGCGGGATCGGTCCACCGGAAGGAGATGTTGAGCATGTCCGTATCCTCGATATAGGTTACCCGGACGGCCTTGGTGAAGGCACCGACAAGGCCTTTTTCATCGAACGTCTTCCGGTGAATGCCGAAAAATTCCAGGAGCATGTCTCCCAGCGAGGGGATGATGCCCTCCTTTTTCTTCTGCCTTTCGATATCCTCCCGCATCCGCTGCACGACCTTCTGGGCAAGGAACTCCCCCTTGATCAGTTCCACCTCGTTGTGGATATTGGCCGAACGTTCCTGAAAGAGGATGTTGTAATTTTCCGGGCGATACTGCTCCATGCCGGCGAACTGGGCCTTGCCGAGTTTGACGATGATCTTGGTGTTCGCCATATAGAGGGGCGATACGAATAGGCAATAGAGGCTGGAGGATACGAGGGCGAAGAGAAACACCGAGATGATGAGCATCTTGTTCTTGAAGAGGATATACGCGATATCCTTGACGGAAAAGGCCCGTTTCTTTTCTTCCATCCCCGTGGCTCCTTAACTTGGACTATATCCCTTCAATAACGCGTCAGCGGTACGGGCACCTTGTGAATTTCATAGGTGAAGGACAGGTTGGCGCCCTGCCACAACAAAAGCTGCCGGATGTACTGATCGACAAACTGATCGGCCTTGGCAATGGCCGTCTTGGGGACATAGACGACACTGTTGTTGGGCAGGACGATGTCCTCTTCGGTTCGGGCGCCCAGCATGACGTTTTCCAGGTTGATGGTCCGGACCGTGGCCTGATGGTTCTCGTTCCAGTAGAGGACCTTGACCTTTTCCAGGGTGCCCGTGGGCAGCACGTTGCCCGTATAGGCAATGGCCTGCAGCGCCGTCAACGGCTGATTCATGGGCACCGGGCCGGGCCGGGCGACCTCGCCGAAAACGAAGATCCGGTTGCCTGCCACGCTTTCCACGAGGACGGAAATCTCGATGTTGCCGAAGCCGCGCTTGTATTCCCGGGAGAGTTCGTCCCGGACGTCGTCGGCGGTCCGGCCGGCGGCGCGGATGCTCTTCAACAGGGGTGGGTAGATCTTGCCGTCCGGGGTGATGGTAAGCAGCCGGGCCTGACCCCGGGGAGCGTTGGTGACGGCCTTCTGCAACTCCGTGATATGCGATGAAAACTTGTTGACATTGACGGTTACCAGGGGATCCTGGAGGATGTCGGTGTAAGCCTCGCTGATGACCTTGGCCAGTTCCGGGGGCTTTACGCCCGCGGCCCGGAAATCTCCCTTGATGGGCATGGTGATCTTGCCGTCCGGCCGGATCACCAGCGTCCGGTTCAACTGGGGATGATAGTAGAATTCAACATTGATCTCGTCGTTGACGCCGAGGCTGTATTCTTCCGCCTGGGGCGCCAGCGAGATGTGGTACATCACCTCGATCTGATCCCCCGGCGCCAGGCGGTACCGTTGCAGTCCCTCCTGGATCCGGCCGGCGATGTCGGCCCGGATTTTAGTCTTCTCGATATCACTGAGCTGATCGACATAGCTTTTTGTTCCCTCGGCTGTATATTGATGGGTGCGGACGGCCGTGCAGCCGGCAAAGGCGAGAAGCAGGAACGGGAGCATCAGGTATAGAAGCGAAAAACGCCTTTTCATAGCCTCCAATTCAGATCTGTCTGCTGCGGCGTGAGGATTGATTCAATGCCTGTTCGGGAAAACCACTGCTATTGCCGGATCTCCACTGCGGACAACGCTTTCGCGTTTTTATCGCTCATCGGCGGCCGCCTGGTCAGGGTATGAATGACAATGGCGACCTTTAATAGCATTTCGCCACCATGCAAGCAAGAAAAAAACACCACCGGGGATAAAATATAAACTTATATTTTTAGGAATATTTATTGAGAGAAGACTTGGGATGTGATAATAAAGCGGCCATTCCCGATATGCCTGCACTTTTGTAATTAAGGATGTATTTGAAATGAGAAAAATAGTAGCATATGCTGTGACTTTTCTCTTTGTCGCTACGATGGCCGGGGCGGCGGACCTCCCCGGCATCCCCAGGGCATTCAAGAACAAACAGGGGATGTCTTTCATCCTCGTTCCCGCCGGCGGTTTCATGATGGGTTCACCCCTGGAGGAAAAAGAAGGAGATCGACGGGAAACCTATCATCGGACCACCATAACCGTCCCTTTTTACCTCCAGATTACGGAGGTCACCCAGGAACAATGGGAGGCGATAATGGGTTACAATCCCTCCTTTTTCAAGATGTGCGGCGATAAATGTCCGGTGGAACAGGTGAGCTGGAACGAGGTGCAGGAGTTTGCGCGCCGACTCAACCAGATGGAAAATACAGACAAATATCGCCTGCCCACGGAAGCGGAGTGGGAATATGCCGCCCGGGCCGGAACGACCACTGTTTTTCACACCGGTCCCTGCTTGTTTGCGGACCAGGCAAACTACAACGGAAACTACCCCCTATCCGGCTGCCCACGGG
>Ga0209719_1001165_pt1 | contig 33636 bp, 37 predicted proteins | sample AD_JPNAS2_MetaG_FD_184421 | JGI IMG/M metagenome (GOLD analysis project Ga0209719, IMG submission 184421) | Active sludge microbial communities of municipal wastewater-treating anaerobic digesters from Japan - AD_JPNAS2_MetaG (SPAdes) (version 2) | ecosystem: Engineered > Bioreactor > Anaerobic...
CCCTTCCCCCGAGCCGCCTCCGGAAAGCGAAATGTTCACCCCCGGGTTCGCCTTCATATAGGCCTCCAGGGCCGCCTGCATGATGGGCAAAACCGTCGTAGATCCCTTGATCACGATGCTCTCTGCACTGGCCGCACCGGTGCAGATGAACAGCAGGCAAGCCGTGACCACGATCAACCGTCCAAGATACTTTCTCATTGCTTTTCTCCTTGATTGAATTTGGCGGGAGTATAGGGGCAAATGTTACAGATTTTATGACGGTCTTATGAAGCTTCCGTGAAATTCCGGGTGGCGCGAGTCCGGCAAAAGAGAAATGTGTTTATGGAGTTGAGCTGGAGCGTTGGCGATCGGCTCCAACGCCTCCCTAGAGACCCTCAAACCTGATCTTCTTGAGCGCAAGAGCCTTGAAATAGGCTTCCCTGTCGGCCATGAGGCTGTAGTGGTTGATGCCCTTCGCGTCAAGCCACTTCAGCGCCTTTGTCGATTCGCCTGACGGAATGGCATACTTGACGAGGACATCCTGACCGCTCTCGTTTTCTCGAAAGACGTGTTCATGCGGAGCGAACCGGTGATCGCGCTTCACGGCCTCTGTTGCAATGGTGTAACAGGACTGCTGGCGTTTGTGTCTCGCGTGCTGATGCACGTTGAGCCATTTTGCAGTGATTTGCGGTTTCCCCGGCCATGCGTGTTTCTCACTGCCGACCGCGTCAATGAAGGCGAAGACGGCCGCGCTTTCAGCGTCCGTACCCTCACAGAGTGCAAAGAAGGCTGCAATGTACGGGGACACCGTCCAGTCCAAAAGAGGCGAAGGAAAACCGTAGTGGCGCAAGAAAGTCCAATAGAACGATATGGAAGCAGGGACGCGGACCAGGACCTGATTCATGTTTTCACTCAGTTCCCGATCGATATCCGACAGGCTCGGAACATCGTCCGGATAGTCTGCAAAAGATCTCACATCGCGTATGCAATCGATGACCAGGCTGCAATACTGCCGGACTGTCCAGCATGACTTGGAATACCTTTCGAGGGTTGTTCGCAAACCCCAGCTCGAATTTGACTGCCCGCGAAAGAGGACGGGAACGCTGTTGTACTCCTGCCGGAGTTCATCGACTGCCGAGCAATACGCTTCCCAGGATCTCACTTCGACCGTGGTGATCATCCGTACCCTTAATGATAGGCATTACCTGCAGGCAACGGAAGGGCGGGAGGAAGGTGCCGGAGGTGACTTACCCTTCCGTTGCCCGGGCGCCGAAGGCGCCCCCTCTCTCAGTCGTCATTGCAAAATTGAGCTCTTGACGGCGCTGCTTGTTCCCTCGGCCGTCATGGCCTCTCTCATCCTATGGCCTTGGGACCCGTCTCGCCGGTCCGCACCATGACGCATTCCTCCAGAGGGACGATGAAGATCTTCCCGTCGCCGATCTTCCCGGTCCGAGCACCCTGGATGATGGCATCGATCGTCGGTTGGACGAAGTTGTCATTGACCGCGATCTCGAATCGGACCTTGTCCAGGAGATTCACCTCGGTAAAAGCACCCCGGTAGGACTCGGTGTATCCGCCCTGCGCGCCGCATCCGATCACGCTGGAGACGGTCATCTTCCCCACGTTGGCCTTGACCAGAGCCTGCTTGACGTCCGTCAGTTTCTCCGGTTTCACAACAGCGATTATCAGTTTCATATCCCGTGCTCCTTTTATCGACATACCGTGACGATGAGTCGATCACTTCGTCAGAAAGCCCTGGAAGTCCGGGTAAGCCTTCACACCGTGCTCCCCGAGATCCAGTCCCGCGATTTCCTCTTCGGTCGATACCCTGAGGCCCGCCGCCATTTTGATGACGTACCATGCCGCAAGGGCGACGATGAAGGTGAAAGCTCCGACCGCAACGACACCCGCCGCCTGCGCTCCGAGAAGCTTCAAGCCGCCGCCGAACAGGAGACCGTTTCCCGTTGCCGTCCCCGTGATTTTGTCCTGGGCGAAAAGACCCACGGCCAGGGTGCCGAAAATGCCGTTGACCAGATGTACCGAGAGGGCGCCAACCGGATCGTCGATCTTCAGTTTGTCGAACATCAGGACCGCAAAGACCACGAGTACGCCGGCGATGAGTCCGATGACCGCCGATGACCCGACGCTGACAAAGGCGCAGGGTGCAGTGATCGCAACCAGTCCCGCCAGCGCGCCGTTGACGATCATGGAGAGGTCGGGCTTCTTCTGGATCAGCCAGGAGGTCAGCGTCGAACTCAGAATGGCCATTGCCGCTGCAGTGTTGGTTGTCACGGCGATGTGCGCGATGGCGGTTCCGTCGCCTATGCCCATGGTGGAGCCGGGGTTGAATCCGAACCACCCGAACCACAGGATGAGTCCGCCGAGTGTCACCAGGGACATGTTATGGCCGAAAATCGGATTGACGGACCCGTCGGCGCGGTACTTGCCCGTGCGGGACCCCAGCAGGAGAACGCCGGCAAGGGCCGCCCATCCCCCTACGGAATGAACCACCGTCGATCCGGCAAAATCGAACATCCCCAGCGAGGCGAGAAATCCGCCGCCCCAGATCCAGTGGCCGGTAATGGGATATATGATCCCCACCAGGATGAAGGAGAAGAAAATGAAAGAATGGAACTTGATGCGCTCAGCCACGACACCGGAAACGATCGTAGCGGCCGTCCCTGCAAAGACAAGCTGGAAGAAGAACTTGGCCCAGAGCGGGACACCGGTCCAGTTGATCGCCGCGTAGACGCCCTTATACGCCTCACCGACCGCCGGGCTGTTGTCGGCGCCGCTGACGAAGAAGAGACCCTGCAGTCCCGCGAAAGGGCTGCCGTTGCCGAACATCAGCCCCCAGCCGATGAACCAGAACGACGCCGAGGCGATGGCGAAGACGATGAAATTCTTCGCCAGAATGTTGACCGTGTTCTTCGCGCGGCACAGACCGGACTCCACCATGGCGAAACCCAAATTCATGAAGAAGACCAGAAAGGCGGTGAACAGGACCCATCCCGTATCGATTCCCACCTGCATGGAGCCCTTCATGTCGTCCAGCGCTTTTTGCGTTACAGGTGCGGACGCAGACGGTGCGGTCGCGGCGGCAGGCGCGAGGATGCCGGTCTGACCCGCTGCGGGCTCCGCCTGTACCGGCTTCTCTTCGGCAAGAGATGGCGCCGCAGCACAAAACAGAAAGGTCATCATGATCAGAATGCCGATGAATCGTTTCATGTCAATTACCTCCTCCTCTTTCCCTGAGGTCCTCCGGAGAGCGACATCCGGGCTTTTCGATTGTCCCCGGGAAATTCTCAAAAACTGAAGCTGGCCAGGACCCCGCCCACGAGGAACGAACTGTCGCGTTCGGACGGCAGGGCGGTCCCCTTCAGGCCCAGTCCCTTCATTTCATCCTTCGCATCTCCGCTCAGAGGGAAGATGTAGGAGATCGTCGGCGTTATCGTTATCCTGTCGGTCGCCTTGATCGGCAGGCACGCCGACACGGATCCGTCGTGGAAGTTGCTGAACTTGTCGGTCGTAGCCACAGCATTGCTGTCGTATTTCGGATAGGTATCCGCATCGGTGCTCAGCAGGTAGCTGCCCGTCGCCGCCAGTTTCAGGGAGACCGACTTGTTTAGTTCGAAGACGTGAGACACCCCGAGCAGAAAATACCAGTTCCGGTAATGATCGATTTCCTTGTAGACGGTCAGCGTCGGCGACAACAGGGTATTGAGGGAAACGGTGGCAAAGATCTCCTGGGAATCGTTTCGGTCCGCGGCGTCTCTGTTCAGGGGGGCCAGGCTGTAGTAGATATAACCGCCTCCCACGTTGAAAAGTCCCATTGTCTTGCTGTAGGAGAGGGTCAGATCCGTTTCGTTCCATGTCCCCGGGTATGACACGTTGGCGGCGGAATAGGGCTTCGTGTCCAGATTGCCCCAGAGGTTGGCCGAAAAGCCCTTGTAGCCTACGGTGATCGAGGGTTGGACGACGACGCTGTTCCGGCTCAGCTCATAGCCCCTCCAGAAGTACTGGCTCAAGACGGCAGCCGTAACGTCGCCGGTTGGTTTATCCTCTTCGGCCTGCAGTGATGCAGCCGGAATCGTAAGAACCGCAACCATGAACAGAGCAAGCACAAAGGAATTCGTCAAACCAAGATGTTTCTTCATAACCATATCCTCCTTGTTCCGAGATCAGCGATCCAGCTTTGCGGAAAAGGGACGCGTCCGATTCCGTTTGACGAGTTCTATGGGCAACAGGCGTGCCACTCTTGTGGACAATCCACATGTGATTGGCTTTATTGGATTAATTGCCATGACAGAGAGAAAATTGAGGCAAGAATGTTCGAACAAATTTGTATCGTTCTTATGGAAGCAAGACAAAGATGTCGTCAGATTCGGATGGAGGCGGTGTCGGAAAGCGGGACATCAGGCCCGCCAAGAATTCGCTGAATATCGACCCGGAAGTGAAATCGCAGATGGGGGATGGCTAAAGGGATCGACGGGCAAGACGTACTCGTCTCTTGTTACTCCCTTCGTCTGACGAGCGCACTGAACTTTGCAATGGCTGAGGGGCGAGGATTCGAACCTCAATATACAGGTCCAGAGCCTGTCGTCCTACCGTTAGACGACCCCTCAGCGCCAAGATAAAAAGGCCCCGGCGAATTCTTGATTCGTCAGGGCCCGTTTCTCGCTATTTGGAAATAAACTTAGAAATACCCGCTCCCGGACGAACCATGGATTCGCTGACGCTGCTGAATCGGGATATTCCTGAGACGAAACATCATGGTCATCCTTATAATTGAAGGAGGGAAATTGTCAATGGATATTCTCATGAATGTCGCGGCTCTATAGGTGCTCCAACGGCCGGCCCGAAGCCGGCCACAATTCACGAGAGTCGTATAGTGATTCTATTGTGGGTATCAGCCATAAATTGTATAGGAGATTGGAAGAAGCCGTTTGAAAGCGATAAGTCATGGACGACTTATCGGGATTCCATCTCCAATGATCGCGGTGGGGGGGCAAAATGACAGAGGATGAAGACAGCGTTTTCCGGTCAGCCCTCGAACAACTGCCGGAAGGAGTGGTCATCGTTGACAGCGATGATCGGATAATTTTCATAAACAGGAGAGCCGAAGAAATTAGAAGGATAAACGCGAAGGAGCGACTCGGCAAGAGCGTCATTGCATGTCACCCCGAAAAATCGCATGAGAGAGTCAGGAGGGCGCTGGCTCATCTAAAGAGTTCACCCGGGAAACCCTTCCAGAGGGTCGTCTACGACCATATCGCAGCCCGCTATTATGAAAACACTTACACGCACCTGCTCTACGGCCAGGAGGGAAAAGTCGGTTCACTCGTTATATCGCGCGACATTACGGAGAGGAGAAAGCTCGAGCTGGAAAGGGCCGATCACGCCAAGATGTTGGAGGAAACCGTTGACAGACTATCCAATGAAGTCCATAACCTCTTCATTTCCTCAATGACCACGCTGACCAATGTCCTCGAAGCCAAAGATCCTTATACCAAGGGGCATTCCATGCGCATTGCCGAGGCGTCAATCCTTCTGGCCGAGCACCACTTGGGGATCGGCTCGAATATGAGAGAAATCGAACTATCCGCGCAGCTTCACGATATCGGCAAGGTGGGTATGCGAGAATCTGTGTTGAACAAATCGGGAAGACTGGAGCCCGATGAGTTCGATCACATGAAGTCTCATCCGGTAATTGGTTTCCACATTCTGGAACCTCTTGAAAAACTCAGGAACGTGGCGATCAATGTCAGGCATCACCACGAGAGGTTTGATGGCAGGGGGTATCCAAACGGTTTGAAAGGCGATGCGATTCCCCTGCCTTCGAGGATGATTGCCATTCTTGACACATACGACGCCATGACCACGGCAAGGCCTTATCGTGGTCCACTGCCCAAAGAGAAGGCTGCTGAGGAAATCAAACGGAACCTCGGAACCCAGTTCGATCCTGACATTGGTAAAACCTTTCTGGATCTTTTCTACACCGGTAGCATCGGATGAACGGACGAAGCATAAAAGATACGATTTGCGCCACGCCCCAAAAGAATCCTGTCCTTCAATTGCTTCGATGATCGAAACCGATGAGCTGGTTCAAGGGGCCATGTTTATTACTCCGGCAACAAAAGATGCCAATACTGTCATTCCCGCCCCCGCCTTCGCGAGGGTAAACTGCAGCGGGAATCCAGGACAGGACTGGATGCCCCCGGATCGAGTCCGGGGCAGGCTTATCAAGTCCGGCATGACAACCATTGATATGTTTACTTGCCGGAGTAAAAAGATCTCAAGGAGGATGGGATAATGGTCAACGTCACGGTCAGTATGTCCCGTTACATGCAGGATAATCCCCGTCTGAAATATATCTTTTTCGGTGGCAAGGGCGGCGTCGGCAAGACCGTCATGGCCGGGGCGGCGGCCCTCTGGGCCGCCAAGCAGGGCAAGAAGACGCTGCTGGCCTCCACGAACCCCGTGCACAGCCTCTCCACCCTCTTGGAGCAGGACGTGTTCGGGAAGCCCGCGGTCGTGTGCGACGAGAAGAACTGCTACGCCTTCGAGATCGACACAAAGGACACCATCGAGCGGTCCAAGCAGCAGATCCGCGAGAAGATCAACTGGTTCCTGAAATTCGCCGACCTGACGACGAAGGCGGACGAATTCGTCGAATCGGCGACGATGAACCCGGCCTTCGAGGAATCCGCCATGTTCGAGAACATGATGGAGCTCATGTTCAAGGACGAGTACGATTTCTACGTCTTCGACACGGCGCCGACGGCCAATGCCCGGCGACTCCTGGGCATGTCCAAGGTCTACTCCCTGTGGGTGGAGAAGATGCTCAAGAGCCGGGAGGAGGCCAAGTCGCTCCGGGAGATGCTGTCGTTCTCGAAAAAGCAGGAGAAGGACCCCCTCCTGGACTACCTGCTGGACTTCCGCAAGCGGATGGGCCACGCCGGCGAACTCCTGACCGACAAGAACCTGACCTCCTTCTTCTTCGTGACGCTTCCCGAGAGTCTCCCCATCGCCGTCATCACGCGTTTCATCTCCTGGTTCCATGAATTCGGCATCCCGGTGGGCGGGGTCGTCGTGAACGGCCTCATCCAGAAGAGCCAGATGGCGGCGGACACCGCCCAGTTCGTACAAAACCGGGTCGCCATGCAGGACGAACACATGGAGGAGATCTGGCAGATCTTCGGCGACCGCGTCCGGGCCGTCGTCCCCCTCTTCGAGACCGAGGTGAGGGGCGCCAAGATGCTCAACCGCCTCGCCGACAACCTATTTCAATAGATGTCTCCATAGGACAGCGCCCATTAAGATCCCGGCATCCAGGAACGGGGACAGATCTATTTTAAAAATAGATCTGTCCCCGTTTCCACGGCAATAATGAGGCGTTCATACAGGAGATCGAGCGGACCATCGGAGGAGCACTGGTTGCCCGGCCGAATGGTAGGCCAAAAGCTGGGAATAAAATGGGCGCTGTCCCTATTTTCCCGGATAACAGGAGATTAAAAGTGGATAGGCGCTATGAGAGGTTTTATGAAAAGCTCTCCAAAGATATGCCTGACTGGAAGGAAGTATATGTGGATTCATTCAGAAAATGGCTTAAGAAAAAAGGTGCTTATACAGATTTTTGCCGCTCATTTGATGCATTTAATGTGGCTACGACAATAGAGTATTTTCAAAAGTATAAAAATTTAGGTGATGAAGAGGATGACTTTGATGAGATTATTGAAAAGACTGGACTTTACGAGCTTAATAATCCTTTTCAGAACCGAGTAATTAGACAGTGGTTTTCTGAGAGTCTAAGGGCATGTGGGTGCTACGATGGACGAGGGAATATATTCAATGGACAGGCGGTCACAACTGGATCGGAACCTTTTAACGAGGAAGATTTTGATATTTTTCTAAGAACATTTGACATTGATTGCTACAGGACAAATCAGGATTGTGAAGTATTGATCGTTGGATCCTGTAATTTTGATGAGAACGCGGTTTTGAAGCATCTTAGAAGTAGGGAAGTTGAAGGTGTTCTTGTGTACTCTCAGGAAATGGCGGCTAGTTATTTGTTTTGTGGAAGAGATCCCTATGAAGATGTGGAGGTTTTAAGAGAATATATTAAGGGACATCCTGCGATTCAATTCTGTCTGCGTAACGGATACGATCTCCCACGTCAGCAATACGGAATGGGTGTTGATACATGGGACCATCAGCTGTTACAGAAGGTTGGATTGTTAAGATATCTTGGTTATCACGTTGGTGGAAAAGGCAAATTGCCCTCAGAAAGAAGAGATATTCTTTCTCGGGCTTTAAAATGTTACTTGCCAGTGGGAAAATTACCAAAGTATTATTTGCAGGAGTGGGGATCTCCACAGTCTGCGGAAAGACTAAAAAAAATGGCTAATTCGATTGCAACGTTTATACGTAACGCAAAAATAAAACAGAAACCACCTTTACAAGCAATCAGGGATTGGGAAACGGATCTTAATTGGTTGAGAGACGAATATTACAATGGCCAATTCCCTTGGCCGTCTACAAATATCTATTACTAAGATTATGCTTTACTTCGGATACGGTAGTAACATGTGCTTTCCTCGCCTGCTCAGCCGTGTGAAGTCGGCTCAGTTCCTTGAAGTCGCCAGGATAGAAGGCCAGAGGTTGGAGTTCTACAAGCGAAGTGAAAGCGGGAATGGCGCGTCGGGGAAGGCTACGCTGATTGCCAAAGAAGAAAACGTGGTGTTTGGCGGACTGTTCTCCCTCGATGAGCAGGACATCGGTGGACTGCGACAAGCAGAGGGCTATCCGGATCACTACAGTGAAAAACGGGTTCAAGTGGCCACTCTCTCGGGTACCAAAGAAGCGATGACCTACATCGCGACGGAGGCGTATTTCGACGTGACGCAGGTTCCCTACGATTGGTATGTGGATCTGATTCGTTTCGGCGGGCGACGCATAGGTCTTCCTGAGGACTACATCTCTCGCTTCGATGCGGTCGCAACAAAGCCCGATCCCGATGAAGCGAGATCAAAGCGTGAGAGGGCATATCTGGATGAAGACAAAGCCGAACCAGTCGCTAGAGCCAACCTCCACAGTCGTCACGCCCCGTGCGGCCGTCTATCGCAGCACTGCTCGATCCGCGCGCAGTCGAAAAGTGGAAGGTGCCGGATGGCGTGACTTGCCATGTGCATGCGTTCGATGCAAACGGAAAAGGGGACAGATTTGTTTTTGAAGCAATAGAAAAAATAAATCTGTCCCCTTTTCCTCCGCTTTTCCTCCGTACGGAGGACGTCTATCATGGTAGTCGACGGGGACGTCCTATCGGCTGGCTATCGCCAGCCCTGAAACCAATCGGTGAAAGCGCACGGCGCTTTCACCCCTAGCTTAGCTTTCCGTTCTCATAATAGGTGAAAAGGGGACAGATTTATTTTTATCCAAGGTGGTCACAATCTGCGACCACCTCCAGAAGCGGCGAGGGGTAAAAGGGGACAGATTCCCCACTTTTCCCCAAGGGCAGTATCTGAATTACTGGCCGGGAAGGAAAACGCTGGGCTCATAACCCCTTGACGAAACCGACTCCTTGCAGTCGCGGCTTATCATGGCATTGGATTAACCGTTTAACACCAATCACTCATTAAAAGACGAAGCATGAAAGAGAACAGATACGACGATAAAGAATTTTTTGATCGATACGGCAAAATGGGTCGTTCCATCGGCGGACTCTCCGCGGCTGGAGAATGGCATGAGTTCCAGAGACTATTGCCCGATCTCAAGGGGAAGAAGGTTCTTGATCTGGGATGCGGATACGGATGGCACTGTCGATATGCCGTAGAACACGGCGCGCAATCCGTCGTGGGGACGGACATATCCGAAAAGATGATCGAGGAAGCCGAAGCGCGGACCACCGATGCACGCATCTCCTACCGGAAAGTGGCGATCGAAGACATTGATTTCAGCCCCGAGAGCTTTGATCTCGTCATCAGCTCATTGGCTTTTCACTATGTCGAATCGTTTGAGACGGTATGTGAGAAATTGTATCGGATAGTGAAACGAAATGGAGATCTGGTCTTTTCTGTAGAACACCCGATCTTTACCGCCTACGGAAACCAAGATTGGGTTTATGACCGAAACGGGAATAAGCTTCACTGGCCCGTGGACAGGTATTTCTCCGAAGGAAGGCGAGAGGCCTTTTTTCTTGGACAAAAGGTGATTAAGTATCACAGGACGCTGACAACCTATCTCAGTGCGCCCGTCAACTATGGGTTTTCCATACGGAAAGTGATTGAGCCCTTGCCGGCCCAGGAGATGCTGGACAGGGATGAACTAATGCGCGATGAATGGAGGCGGCCGATGATGCTCTTAGTGGCGGCCCACAAGGCTTGAACCTCAAGAAGGGTCTAGCCACGGCATCACCGGCGGCTTTCAGCCGCCGGTGATCCCCTGTCGGGCACACGAGAGCGGGCGCCGTTCCTGTTTTCAGGGCTTGACAGACATCGGTATGTGGATATATTAGCGCCGATCGTTGGATTGGGGTTGCGGGCCATGCTTTTCAATGAAGCGCAAACCGCCGTGGCGACAGGGGCTTTCGCGAAGGCTGAACGGTTGGCCGGACGGCACTTCCGCAAGAGTACGGAGGATATGAGCGCCCATCGCTACGACGTTCGGACGCGGGCCTTTCTGGATCAACACGAGGTGAATGGGAAGGCATTTGCGCATCTGTGCAAATATGCCTACGAAAAGAAGGGGGAAGACAAGGGGCTGCATTTTTACCGTGTCTGCCTCCAGGATGACCGCATTCTCGACGCCGTGCGCAGGGCCGAGCCGTTCATCCGGCTTTCGCCGCTCATGCTCTACATCGCGGCCCATGAACTTGTGCATGTGATCCGCTTCGAGTCCGGCGAGGCGGATTTCGATGCCCCGAGGGAAGAAAAAGAGCGGGAAGAGGAGAAGGTCCATGAGATCACGCGCCAGATGCTGAAGCAGGCGGAAAACCCGGATATGGCGCTGGTTATCGACTGTTTCCGGAGTCGTTATGACATCGGAGACATCTTATACTGAGAAAGAAGCAGCAGGAGGGTTTTGGGGTATGCCGATCTACGAATACAAATGCAGGAAATGCGGGAAGGAATTCGAACAGTTCCAGAAGATCACCGATTCGCCCCTGAAGTCCTGCAAGTTCTGCAAGGGGCCGGTGGGGAAACTGATCTCCATGTCCTCGTTCCATCTGAAGGGGAACGGCTGGTACGTGACGGACTACGGCGGAAAGAAGGCGCCTGCTTCGGAAACAAAGGCGACTCCGCCGTCGGCGGAAAAGAAGGAAACGAAGACCGAGTCCAAGACGGCAGCCAAGAAAGACGAGTAGCAGGCATTTTTCTTCATTGGTTTTGCGGCTCCGTCCGTGCCTGGGCGGGGCCGTTTTGTTTTTTGCGCGGCGGCTCCGACCTTTTACGGCTTCGTTCCGTCGTTCGCGAAGAAGGGCTTGAGGTCGGCGCAGAGGTTTTCCGGGACGATAGGGCAGATGATCTCGTCGTGGAGCTTTTCGAAATAGTTGACGTCGCTTGCGCCCAGGGGCGGCACCGGGAAGCGGGGGATGATGCTTCCCTGGACGGCCAGCAGGCCGTCATCGCGCAGCGACCCGTAAAGGGCAAGATTGAAACTGATGAAACCGGACTCCTTCAGATAGCGGAAGATCCCGGAGAGCCCTGACAGAAGGTGCCCGAGATCCCCGTCGTCGAGCCCCCAAAGCGAATTCTTCTCCGGGAACAGGAAGCGCACCTCGCCTGCCATTCCCCGGGGCGCGAAGGCCGCGAGCCAGTCGATCGCGCCCGTCCGGGCGATGTGGCGGACCCCTTTTTCGCTCTCGTCGGCGACCAGATCGCGCCACAGGCTTCCGCCGGTCCGTCTTTCGTATTGTTCCGCGCTTTCCCGGAGGCGGGCAACGTAGCGCGTCGGCCGCTCCCCCAGCACCGTCTGGAGATGGGGGTGCAGGAGGCCGCCCCCGGAAGGGGGCATGTAGTTCCAGTTGATGGACGCCGCGTTCAGGTCCGGTCTGACCGCATTCATCTTCCGGAAGTAATCGAGGCAGACCGCGAAGGCGTCGCGCAACACCTCCGGCGTCAGTTCATCGAGCGCCAGGTGGTGCTTTTCCGAGATCACGACGACGGTGTTGAAGGCGTCGTGGGGGAAGGCGTTCGGGAAGAGGACCGCCCGACCGCGCGTCAGCCTCCCCTCGGGAAAGATCCCGGGGGTGAAACGCGCCGCAACCTGATTCAGGAGGGCCGGGCAGAAGGGGCAGAAGGACTCCGGCGACTTTTCGAGATAGATCTTGACGTCCGGCTGACCGAGTTTGCGTTTGCCCCGGTAGGGGAGAACCCGGCTCACCGTCCCGGCGATGAGGTCCCGCCTGACTTCCAGGGTCACTTCGTCTTCCTGGAAATTCTTCAGGGGATTCAGGTATCGGCAGGTCTCGACCTTCTTCTCGAACCAGGCCCCTCTTCCGTCAGCCGTCATCGTGGGTTCTTCTCCGATGCAGGCGATCGACGATGAACGACTCGATCTTCTCGTCCGAAGGCTCCTTGCCGATCAGGCCCTCCAGCGTCTCCATCGGGATTTCCACACGGGCGGCGCTCCTGTGGCCGCCGGCCTTGCCGACCTCCCCGAAGGCCCTCTCGGCGATCGCCCCGCAGTCCCGGCGGTAGCCGTCGCTCCGGAAGACGATCACCAGCTTGTCCTTCACGATGGCCGCGATGATGACGAAGGAGATGTCGATGAGCCGCAGGTAGAAGTCGGCGACCTGAACGCAGGCGTCGGCGCTTTCGACCTTGCCGAGAAAGCTGATGACGCGGTCGCGGTGGCGGATCCTCCGGCGGTAGGCGTAATCGAAATACTTCAGGTACGTCCGGGGGATTTCGTTGAGCTCGATCCGGTGGATGAGCTCGCGGTTGGCGCGGGCGTAGTTGAGGTAGTAGGCGCTGATGTCCTCCAGGCTCGCGTCGCGTGCGAAGTTGTCCGTATCGGTCTTGATCCCGTACAGAAGGGCCGTGTAGAGGAACTTGGGGATGCGGATCCGCGCGGCGAGCAGATACTCCGTCATCATGGTGGATACGGCGCCGTATCGCGGCCGGATGTCCGCAAGCTCCGCATGCCAGACCGTCGTGCAGGGATGATGGTCGAGGACGATCTGGGGCTTGATGTCGCCGAGGAGGTCCCCGAAGAACGTGGGCTGCGCGTCGACGACGGCGACCAGGCGGTATTGGTGAAGATCGACTTCCTTCAGCAGCGAGATCTTCAGCTTCATGGCGCGGATGAATTCCGCGTTCTGCTGGCGGGTCGCCTTTTCGGTGGATACAAAGGCGCACTTGGCGATGCTCGTCGTCTTCCGGAGGATCTCGCACAACGCCAGGGCGGAGGCGACGGCGTCCGGATCGGGGGCTCCGTACATGAGAACGGCGATGGAGTCGTTCTCACGGACCATCGACTTGAGCTTGAAGAGATTGAATAGGGTTTCCTCTTTGTTGACGAGGACGGATTCGATGCGTTTCATAATAGGCTTCGAAATGTAGCATGAAGGAAGGCGCTTTTCAACGGCCGCGGAGAATGGCCGGGCGGGCCGAAAACAGGCCCTGTTTTCCGGAAGAACGGCCCGCGCCGGCGCGGAGTCCCGCGATTTTCGCATTGCGCGCCCGGCGGCGACGGCACTATATTACTCCAGCAACAAAAGATGCCAATACTGTCATTCCCGCCCCCGCCTTCGCGAGGGTAAACTGCAGCGGGAATCCAGGACGGGATGCCCCCGGATCGAGTCCGGGGCAGGCTTATCAAGTCCGGCATGACAACCATTGATATGTTTACTTGCCGGAGTAATAATGCAACGCATCACCAAATCCGTGCGGTGGCCCATTTCATGAAAACCCCGTCTCGCCAGCCCTTTTCCTCAGAATCCGGTCCGGTGGCGGTTCACCGGGATCTGCTCATCGTCTTCACCCGATTCCCGGAGCGCGGCAAGGTCAAGACGAGGATGATTCCCTCGCTCGGTGCCGGCGGCGCGTGTCGGCTGCAGCGTGAAATGATCCGTCATGTCCTGACGATCTCGCGGCTGCTGCCTCCGGACATCGGCGTCGAGGTCCACTGCGACGGCGGCGACGAGCGCCGGATGAAGGACCTGTTCGGGGCCGATCTCCGGTTCCGGCCGCAGGCCGAAGGCGACCTCGGACGGCGCATGCTGCAGTGCTTCCGCTCCGCCGCCGAGCGGGGCGCCCGGCGCGTCGTTCTTGTCGGCACCGACTGTCCGGAGATGTCCGTCCCCCTTCTCCAGCAGGCCTTCGACCGGCTCCGCAGCCACGACTGTGTCCTGGGGCCGACGGAGGACGGGGGATACTGCCTGATCGGTCTCAGGATTCCCCAACCGGCGCTTTTCGAAGGCATGACCTGGGGAAACGACCGTGTCCTGGCGGAAACCCTGGCGCGGGCGGGAGACGGCGGAATCTCGGTGTCGCTCCTGGCGCGCCTGCACGACGTCGACCGTCCGGAGGACCTGCCCATCTGGAGAAAGGCTGTCCTGGACAGGACCCCGCCCATTGCCGCCGTTGTCCCCGCCCTCGACGAAGAGAACGCCATCGCAGAGAGCGTCGCGCGGATATCGCGGGGAGTGAACGTCGAGCCCATCGTGGTGGACGGCGGCAGCGGGGACCGCACCGCCGCGGCGGCGGAGGCGCAGGGCGCCCGCGTCCTGCGAAGCCGCCCCGGCCGCGCCGCGCAGATGAACACCGGGGCGGCAGAAACGACGGCGGACATCCTGCTCTTTTCCCATGCCGACACGCACCTTCCGGAAGGCTTCGACCGTCACATCCGCGAGGCGCTGGCCGATCCGCGGACCGCGGGCGGGGCCTTCCGTCTTCGCTTCGACGGCGCCGGTGTGTCGCTCCGGTTGGTGGAATGGGGTGCCAATCTGCGCTCCCGGTTCCTGCAACTGCCCTACGGCGACCAGGGGATCTTTCTGTGGCGGGCCGATTTTCTGGCGGCGGGCGGTTTCCCGGAGATCCCGATCATGGAAGACGCCGCCCTGGTCCGGGCGCTCAGGAAACGGGGACGGCTCGTCACGCTGCCGCAGCGGGCCGTCACCTCCGCCCGGCGCTACCGGCGGATCGGCCCCCTGTCCGCCTGGTGCATCAACCAGTTCGTGGTGTTCTGCTTTCTCCGGGGAATCGACCCGAACGAACTTGCCGGCCGATACAGGAGACAGGAGGGTGTCGCCCGCTGGCTTCCCCTCGTCTGGCATGCCCTGCGGGGCGGGCGGACGCGCCATAACTGAAGCGCGGCTCATGGAGGGGATTTCACTTTCGGGACTTTCCGTCCCGCCTTCTCACCCAGCGGTTCGATCCGCCGCATTTTCCGTCCGCCGGAAATTTCCCTTGACAACCCCGCGTTATGACCATATGTGCAAAAAATTTTCTGGAAGGATTCTCGTGCCCGGTGTTTACCGCCGCGAGAGATTTCAGAATTTACGTGACCTCTTTCAAGAGGAACGCATACAGGAAGCAGGATGCGATGCCCCATCAGCAGGAACAGCCCCTTCACGATCGTCCGGAACCGACCGCCCGTCCCCGCCTATCCCTGGTCGGCGGCAGCCTTTCTTTCCTGAAAAGGCAGAAGCAGGACTGGATCGTGACCGTTGTCCGCACCTCGCTCGACAAGCTTGCCTATCAAATGGTCTTCCCTTATCTGTCCGTCTACATCGTCGCGCTGGGGGCCACGGGGACGCAGCTCGGACTCGTCAACAGCCTCGCCATGATCGTAGCGGGCATTCCCGCACTCTTTGTGGGGTGGCTGATCGACCAGAAAGGGCCCAAGAAGATCTACCTTGCTGGGATTGCTCTTCTGGCCGTTTCCTATCTGACCTACGGGCTCGCGCAAAACCTGGTGACAGCCTTGGTCGCGATGATCACGTACTGGATCGGCACCTCGACCAGCGGGCAGAGTTGCTCCACCATCTGCGGCAACTGCCTGGTCAATCAAGACCGGGCAACCGGCATGATGATCTGTGAGACAGTGGCCGCAGGCCTTCTGGGAATGGCCGGACCGATGCTGGCCGCCTGGATCGTCAGCCTGTTCGGGGGTGTCCATGCCGACGGGATACGTCCGCTCTTCTTCGTGGGACTCGCCGTAACGGCCGTCACCTTCGTGATCGTGAAGACGCGGCTCTCCGATCGCCAGTGGTGCAGATCCGTCAGCCAGCCGCACTTGATCAGGGACATCGCCGAGATCCTCAAAGGACGCCGTCAGCTGAAGAAATGGCTGATCATCGCCTCCATTACACAACTGCCGCTGGGCATGGTCTTCCCTTTCACGCAGGCGTTTGCGCATTCCGTCAAGGGGGCCCAGGAGTTCGTCCTGGGCGCCATGGTTACGGGGTCGGCCCTCTCCTCCATTCTCCTGTCGATTCCGATCGGACGAATGGCGGATGTGATCGGCCGAAAGAAGATCCTTTACGGGGTCATCCCTCTCTTCTGGATGTCCAACCTGGTGCTGATCTGGGCGCCTTCACCGGTCTTTCTGATCGTCGCCGGCATTCTGCAGGGTTTTTACTTCATCGGGGCGCCGATTGCAGCCTCCATCGAACGGGAGTTGGTCCCCTCGGAACACATGGGGAGGTGGCTGGGCACCACCCGGTTCTGCAAGATGACTCTGAGCGGGTGCCTGGCTCTCGCATCGGGCGTCATCTGGGACAGGGTCGGACCGCAATACATCTTCATCTCTTTCGTGGCGATCGACCTCCTGATCCGGATGCCCCTTCTGATCGGCATGCCGGAGACCCTGCACGCGCGCTTCAAACCGCCCGGGAATTGAGGGCAGGAGCAAGGAAACGGATGACTTGGCCTTGTCGGTATGAGAAGACAAAAATGCACGGTTGGATCATCATGCTGAAGGCCCCGCGGATAATCGGCGGAAACGGGGCCGCGTGGAGGGCATCGCGATGAATTCCCGCAAGAGCAGCGAAAAGAGACGCCCCCTGACTCCCACGGAAGCGATCCTCGAGAGCATCTCCGATGGCGTGTTCACCGTGGACATGGAATGGCGCATCACCTCGTTTAATCGGGCTGCGGAAAAGATCACCGGGGTGCAGCGTAAGGAGGCCATCGGCCGGCGATGCTCGGACGTGTTCAGATCCAGCATGTGCGGGCCCGCCTGCGCGCTCCAGGAGACGCTGAAGTCGGCAAGACCGATCGTCGGCAAAGCCGGATACATCATCACCGCGGCCGGCGACCGGGTTCCCATCAGCGTTTCGACTGCTGTGCTCCGGGACGCCGCGGGCCGCATATCCGGCGGAGCCGAAACCTTCCGTGACCTTTCCGACGTTGAAGCATTGCGCCGGGAACTCGAAGGGAATTGCCAAGTCGGCGACCTGAGCAGCCGAAGCCCTCTCATGCGTCGTGTGTTCGATGTCCTGCCGGCGATCGCCGCCAGTCCCAGCACGGTTCTGATCCTCGGCGAAACCGGAACGGGCAAGGAAATGGTGGCCAGGACGATCCACGCCCTGAGCCCCCGCAACCGGCATCCGTTCATCGCGGTCAACTGCGGCGCCCTGCCCGATACGCTCCTGGAGTCCGAGCTTTTCGGCTACAAGGCCGGCGCATTCACCGGTGCGAACAAGGACAAGTCCGGTCGTTTTGCGCTTGCCGCGGGCGGGACCCTCTTTCTCGATGAAATCGGCGAGGTGAGCCCGGCATTGCAGGTCCGTCTGTTGCGCGTGCTGCAGGAGAAGACCTACGAGCCTTTGGGGGCGGTTCGTTCCGAGAGCACGGACGCGCGGATCATTGTGGCCACCAACAAGGATCTGGCCGAACAGGTGCGGCGGAAGGCTTTCCGGGAAGATCTCTACTACCGTGTGAATGTGGTACGCATCGAACTGCCCCCGCTTCGCCGGCGGAAGGAAGACATCCCCCTCCTTGTGGAACAGTTCGTCGCCCGTTTCAATCGACTGCAGCGGAAGAACGTGCAGGGAATGACGATGGAAGCGCTGTCGCTCCTGATGGCCCATCACTGGCCGGGCAACATCCGCGAACTGGAAAATGTCGTCGAGCGTGCCTTCGTTCTTTGCAGCGAAGGACACATCGGCGTCAAGCATCTTCCGGAGGAGCTGAGATTCCATAGGACCGAGCCGGGTGCGGATTCCGATGTGCGGTCTGCCCACGACATTCTTGACGCCCAGGCCATCCGGGCGGCCCTTGAACGAAACGCCTTCAACCGTCTGATGGCCGCGAAGGAACTCGGGATCCACAAGACCACGCTTTTCCGCAGGATGAAGAGACTGGGCATTGCCCTGCCGGAGCGGGACGGCCGTTCGCGCTCCAAACGGATACCGTAGCGATGTCGCTTCCCTCGCGATCCGTTACGGTAGCCGCCTTGCTACCGTTCTGCATTTCATCCTCTGATCGCGAATCATTCATTCGTATGTGATTACAGCATGTTGGTCATGCCCTGCAGGGACTGCAGGCGTTGGCATGACAATTGCCGTCCCCATCCGTGAGCGAAAGGCAGGTTCCTGGATGGAGAAGGCAGCGTTTGCATACTGGGGCGATCGGATCGCACCGGTATTCGACAACGCGACTCAGATCCGCATCGTCGAGGCCGGGAAAGGATGGATCGTCACCGAAGCGGAGGACATCCTGCCCGATGACCGACTGGTTCACAAAGCAACCCGCCTTGCGGAGATCGGCGTCGGTACGCTGGTTTGCGGAGCGATTTCCCGGCCGCTGCACGAGGTGATTGCCGCTTACGGCATCCGCGTGATTCCGTTTGTGGCCGGGGACCTGCGCGAGATCATTCAGGCGTGGATAAACGGTTCTCTCGAAAGCGGCGACTATGCCATGCCCGGATGCTGCGGGCCCGGACGGCGCAGACGGGGGGGAACCTTCGGCGGAGAGCGTGAGGAAAACTTTATGAACGGAAGACAAGGCGGCGGAAGAGGTTCAGGCGGCGGCCGTGGACAGGGCCGGGGAGGGCAGGGGCAGGGCCGATGGGGTCGAGGCAGAGAGAGTCAAGGCCGCACAGGCGGCCGCCGTGTCGGAAGTGCAGCCGGTTCCTGTCTATGTCCGCAATGCGGACATCGGGAGCCGCACGAACGCGGGGTACCCTGCCTGCAAAAGCGGTGCCCGAAGTGCGGGGCTGCGCTGGTAAGAGAGTGAAGAGGAAGTTCTGGAGGAAGGAGGATAGGACGATGCCAAGAGGAGACAAGACAGGTCCTGCCGGAACGGGGTCGATGACTGGCCGAGCGGCGGGTTACTGCGCGGGATACGGCATGCCGGGATTCGCGAATCCTGCGCCGGGACGGAATTTCGGAGCCGGCTTCGGTGGAGGACGCGGAGCCTGGGGACGCGGATTCGGGGGCGGAGGCCGCGGATGGCGGCACAGGTTTTACGCAACCGGTCAGCCGGGATGGATGCGCTTCGACGGAACCGCGATGCCCTATGGATACCATGCGCCCTATCGGAATGTCAGCCCGGAGGCGGAGAAACAGGCTCTTCAGAGCCAAGCCGATGCGTTGCAGACGGAATTGGACTCCATCAAGAAGCGCCTTTCCGAACTCGAAACCGGCACCGCGGCGGAATAGTCCGGTGCGGCATTAACGGTGCAGCGCCATCGCCATCGGTCGGCGCTGCTGCCGCCCGAAATATCAGAGAACATGGAGAACAGGAATGAAGATCGCGTTTACCGCATCGGAAGGAAGTTTGAATTCCCCGCTGGACAGCCGCTTTGGCCGGGCTGCGAAATTTCTCGTCTACGACCTGGACAGCGAGACCTTCGAAGTGGTTGACAACCAGCGGAATCTGAACTCAGCCCAGGGAGCGGGCATCCAGTCGGCGGAAACCGTGGCGCGCCTCGGCGTGAAAACGCTTGTGACGGGACACTGCGGCCCGAAGGCGTTCCGCGTTCTTTCCGCCGCCGGAATCAAGGTTTTCAATACCGGCGCGCCAACCGTGGCCGAGGCGCTGGAAGATTACCGCGCGGGGAAGCTCGTTCAGGCTAACGCACCGGACGTAGAGAGTCATTGGGCTTAATAAGCTGCTTTTTGGGACGATTCAAGAGGTTACGCCTATGCCTGGATATGACGGAACAGGGCCGCGAGGCCGAGGCCCCATGACGGGTTGGGGGAGGGGGTATTGCGTTTTGAAAATGCCGGGAACTCCCGATGATCCGATCACCGGGTTTACCGGACTGCGTGGGGAAGCGGTGACGATTCCTCCTCCTGTTCCCAGTCGCGCGACCGTTTCCCTGGAGGCTGTCAGGCGGATCATCGGCGGGCCGCCCTGCACCGTCGGGGGAGGAAAACCGCTGAAATGTCCGGAGGCGGACGCATCATGATCCTGGCAGTCGCTTCGGGCAAAGGCGGAACCGGCAAGACGACCGTGTCGGTCAACCTGGCGCGGGTGTTGGGTTCCGACGTGATGCTTTTGGACTGCGATGTGGAGGAACCAAATTGCCGCCTCTTTCTCGGGGGTGTCTCCTGCGAAGAGGAGACCGTCGGCATTCCGGTTCCGGAAGTCGACGAAGCCCTTTGCGACGGCTGCGGCGAATGCGGCCGTTTCTGCGCGTACCATGCCATCGTCTCGTTCGGGACCGTGCCGGTGGTTTTCCCCGAGATGTGTCACGGGTGCGGCGGATGCGCGAGGGTGTGCCCCAGGAGGGCGATTCGTGAAACGGATAAACGCATGGGCGTCGTCGAAACGATCCGGACGGAGAATATCACGCTGATCGAGGGGCGTCTCGACGTCGGCGCCGCCATGGCGCCGCCGCTGATCCGCGCCGTGAAATCCCGGCTGCAGAAGGACCTCCCGGCGATCCTGGACGCGCCTCCGGGCACCTCCTGCCCGGTGATTGCCACGCTTCGGGGCGCGGATTTCGTCGCGCTTGTTACGGAACCGACGCCGTTCGGACTCCACGATCTGAAGCTGGCCGTGGACACGGTTCGAGAGCTCGGAATCCCCTTCGGCGTGGTGGTCAACCGTGTCGGAATCGGTGACGATAGGGTACACCTGTTCTGCAGGGAAGAAAACGTCTCCGTTCTCATGGAAATCCCGGATGACCGGCGGATCGCCGAAACCTACTCGAAAGGGTTTCTGATCGTGGATGCGTTGCCGGAATACCGCGGACTCTTCCGAACCCTGGCGGAAGGAATCTTCAGACTGGACGATGCCGGAGGGATTTGAGGCATGCCGACCCATGAATACGAGTGTGAGACATGCCGCCTCAGGTTTGAGCGCCGGCACGCCATACCGGAGGACGCCATCGCAAAGTGTCCGGGATGCAGCGGAAGCGTCCGCCGGCCGATCGGCGGCGCCGCCGAGCGTTGCGGGAAACCGCAGTGCGGAGGTCTTTCGTGAGTGCCGGCGGTTTTCAGCATGTGTACGGTCCCGTTCCTTCGAGGCGCCTCGGACGGTCTCTCGGGGTCGACCTCGTGCCGTTCAAGACCTGCTCCTACGACTGCATCTATTGCCAGCTGGGGCGCACAACAAATAAGACTGTCGAACGGAAAGAATACGTTCCGATCAAGAACATCCTTGAGGAAGTGGAACGGAAATTGTCCGAGGGGGATAAACCCGATTATATCGGTCTTGCCGGTTCCGGGGAGCCTGCGCTGAATTCCGGCATCGGCGGTCTGATCGCGGAGATCAAGTGCCTGACGGACATTCCGGTCGCCGTCCTTACCAACGGTTCGCTGCTCTGGGACAGCGAGGTCCGGGACGCCCTGATGGGAGCCGATCTCGTGCTTCCATCGCTGGATGCCGGAGACGAACGGCTGTTCCGCTATGTCAACCGTCCGCACAAAGAGATCCCCTTTGAATACATGGTTGCCGGCATCGCCTCATTCGCCCGGCGCTTTCCGGGCGAGGTCCGTCTGGAGGTTCTGCTCCTTGGGGGTGTCACGGAGATCACCGCCGAGGCGGAAAAGATCGCCGCCGCCGTCCGGCGCATCCGTCCGGCGCGCGTGCAACTCAGTACCGTCACCCGACCCCCTGCCGAGAATTTCGCATTCCCTGTTTCTCCGGAGCGGATGGTTGCCCTGACGGATCGTTTTCCGGAACCGGTGGACATCATCGGCCGGGACGAGCGGAAGGCCGCGCAATCCGCAGTTTCCACCCGCGTCGGGGACGAAGACATCGTGGCCCTGCTGGCGAGACGTCCCTGCACGCTGACGGATGTGGCGACCGGTCTCGGCGTGCATCTTCAGGAGGCGATCAAACGCCTGGAGGCGCTTGTCGCCGCCGGGAAAGTGAGACCGGCGGTCGCAGACAGGCGGCATTTTTACGTAAGTACAAGCGGGGAAATTGCAGCAGCGGCGGACGGGGAAGGAAAATCATGAGGGAGCTTGTCGTGATCAGCGGGAAGGGAGGAACCGGCAAGACCAGCCTGACCGCCTCCTTTGCGGTGCTGGCCGGGCGGCCCGTCGTGGTCGATTGCGATGTGGACGCGTCGGATCTGCATCTGATCCTCGCCCCGCGCACCGTGGAATGGCATGACTTCCGCAGCGGTCACGAGGCAGTCATCCGCCCTGCGGACTGCAGCGGTTGCGGTGCCTGTCTCGAATTGTGCCGGTTCGGCGCCGTGAAGGCGAACAGGAATGCGGCCGGGCGTACAACGTTCGCGGTCGACCCGATTTCCTGCGAAGGCTGCGGCGTCTGCGTGCGATTCTGCCCTGAGGCCGCCATCGATTTCCCGGAGCGGCTCTGCGGCGAATGGATGATATCGGAGACCCGTTGCGGTCCCATGGTGCATGCCCGTCTGGGCATTGCGGCGGAAAACTCGGGCAAACTCGTTTCCACGGTCCGGCGGGAAGCCCGCCGCATCGCGGAGAAGGAAAAGCGCGATACCGTCCTCGTGGACGGCCCGCCGGGAATCGGGTGCCCGGTCATCGCGTCGTTGACCGGTGCAACGCTCGTGCTGGTCGTGACGGAACCGACCGTGTCCGGGGAGCACGACCTGGAAAGGGTCCTCTCCCTGGCGCGGCACTTCGACATTCCCGCCGCGATCTGTGTGAACAAGTGGGATCTCAATCCGGAAATGACGGAACGCATCGAAGACAAGGCGCGGCGCGTCAATGCGCGCGTGGTCGGCTGCATCCGGTACGACCGTGCCTTCACGGAGGCACAGATGCAGGCGCGGGCCGTCGTGGAGACCGCCGCTCCCTGCGCCGAGGATATCCGGCGGATCTGGAGCGAACTGGATCTGCAAAAGGCGGCGGCGAGCACAAATCGCGGAAAGGGGCGCGAGTAATGCCGATACGGGGAACTGCCCTTCGGGATGGCGGAATCGGTTTGAACGGCATATATAGGGGAGGTCAACACAAGCCCGAAGGAGAATGGATATGCTGCAGCCCGTTGAGACCGTAGAAATCCTGACGCTCCAGGACAACTACATCAACATGACGGCCGCCGATGACAACGCGGTCGTCACCCGGGCCAGAAAGCTTCTCCGAGGTGCCAGGGGACCGTCCATCATCGCCGAGCACGGGTTCTCCGCAATTGTTACGACGACGGCAGACGGGCGGAAGCGGTCGCTTCTCTTCGACTTCGGCATCTCCGCCTGCGGCGCCGCCGATAACGCGCGGACCCTGGACGTTGCTCCGGGGCTGATCGAGATCATGGTCCTTTCCCACGGTCACTACGATCATTTCCAGGGCTTCGAGGCCTTGACCGCTTTTCTGGGGAGGTCGCAGATTCCCCTGGTGGTGCACCCGGCGGCATTTCGAAACCCCCGATATTTCAGGGATTCGATGGGCAAAAGGCATGCCATGCCCCCGTTTACCAGGGATCGCGTGAAAAAGGCGGGGGTGGAAATCCGGGAGACGGTGCAGCCGAAGGAGATTCTCGGAGACACCGTTCTCTTTCTCGGGGAGATCGAACGGACAACCGATTTCGAGAAGGGCATGGCGGACGCCTTCCACGAAGAGGGCGGCGAAGAAAGAAGGGATCTTCTTGAAGATGACACGTCCGTCGTCATGAACCTCCGGGGCAGGGGACTCGTCGTTCTCAGCGGGTGCGCCCATGCAGGCATCGTCAATACGGTCCGCTACGCGCGGAAAGTGACGGGCATCGACAAAATCCATGCGGTCATGGGAGGGTTTCACCTCACGGGGCCGCTCGCCGATCCCCTTCTTCATGCAACGGTGGCGGCATTGAAGAATATCGGTCCCGACTATGCAGCTCCCTGTCACTGCTGCAGCCGGGAAGCCGTGATGCTCGTGGAGCGGGAGATGCCGGACCGGTTTCTGCTCAACATGAGCGGCACGAGGTTTGTTTTTTCAGGGGGCTGCGGCTGAGAGGATCGGCAGGAATTTCTGCCTTGGAGCCTTGCCGCAACGAGGCGAGGCAATCGGAGATATCGGGTCGGGAGGTCGATGGATGCAGGATGAATTGAAGACAGTGCAGGGAGGAACCTGCGGGGGAAAGAAGAATGCCGCCGCGGAAAAAGAGGACACGGCGGCGCAGCGCGAGAATGCCGAGCGGCTCGCGCGGATCGGAAAGAAGATCGCCGTTCTCTCCGGCAAGGGAGGCGTGGGCAAGAGCACCATCGCCGTCAACTTGGCGTCGGCGCTTGCCGGACTTGGGAACAGGGTGGGATTGCTCGACGCGGATCTCCACGGGCCGAGCGTGCCGACGATGCTCAATCTCGCCGGATGCATCCCGAAGGCGGAAAAGGGCCGTTTGCTCCCCGTCGAAGCCGCCGGGATGAAAGTCATGTCCCTCGGCCTGCTCCTTCAGGAGCGGGATGTGGCGGTGATCTGGCGGGGCCCCAGAAAGGCCGGCGTGCTCAAACAGTTGATCGAAGAGGTGGATTGGGGCGATCTGGATTTCCTGGTTGTGGACTGTCCGCCCGGCACAGGCGACGAGCCGCTTTCCGTATGCCAGATCCTGGCCCCGCTGGAGGGAGGAGTGATCGTTACGACGCCCCAGGAACTGGCGCTCGCCGACGTGCGGCGCTCCGTGAGTTTCTGCCGGGAGATCGGCCTGCCGGTCTTGGGCGTCGTCGAGAACATGAGCGGCTATGTGTGCAGGAACTGCGGCGCCATGACGGAGATTTTCAAGGAAGGCGGCGGCGAGCGCATGGCCCGGGAGATGGGCGTTCCTTTCCTGGGACGCATTCCCATCGATCCGCAGATCGTGACAGCCGGAGACGCCGGACTCTCCTTCCTGCAGGGATTCCCGTCGGCGCCGGGCGCCGTGGCCCTCAACGTCGTGATCTCGCGGCTGCTCGGAAAATCCCCCGCAGAGAAACCGGACAAATTCCCCTCGACGGAACCCCTCGACGTCGACGGGCAGACGCAAAGTTTCTTCGGACGGATCAGCGATCCGACGGCGTCGGCTTCCGTCACCGGTCCCTGCGGCGACACGATGGAATTCTACCTCGTTGTGTCCGACGGGAGGATCGCCGACGTGCGCTATCATACCGACGGGTGCGCACACACCAGGATTTATGGAGAGATGGTGGCAGCCATGGCCAAAGGCTTGAAAATCGAGGAAGCCCTGCGGATCCATCCGGCCATGATTCTGGCGGGCGTGCAGGGCCTGCCGGAGGCGAACCGCCATTGCGCCGTCCTCGCGGTGAGCGCACTGTACCGCGCGATCGGAACCTATATGATCCTGCCGTGACGAAGAGGGGACGGAAGATCAGCGGGCATGTCCCGAAACGACGACTGAAATCACCGAAGGAGAAAGACTTATGCGTATCGCCATACCTGTAACGGAAGGGAAACTCTGCGCCCATTTCGGCCACTGCGAGGAATTTCACCTGATTGACGTGGATCCGGAGAAGAAAAGCATTACAGCCAATAAGACCCTCACGCCGCCGCCCCACGAGCCGGGCCTTCTCCCGCGATGGCTCCACGAGCAGGGGGCGGAGATCATCATCGCCGGCGGCATGGGGCAGCGCGCGCAGCAACTCTTCTCGCAGCAGAACATCGTCGTTGTCACCGGCGCGCCCTGCGAAGCGCCGGACCGCGTCGTCATGTCCTACCTGTCCGGGACGTTGCAGACGGGCGATAATCTCTGCGACCACTGAAGGCCCGCATGAAGCGGACCTCTACCGGCCAGACGTCCGGGACTTTCTCCTGCTGTGGAGGTTCTTACATGAAACAGGCTGTGCCCTACGCGCCTATCGGTCTGATCCGCACCCCTTTCCACGACGTTGCGGGCATGCCCGTCCAACCGCCGGGCGCCAGAGGGGTTGCAGGCCATGTGATCGTCGATGAAATGTACCGGGAGGGGCTTCAGGACATCGAGGCATTCTCCCACGTGTTTCTGCTCTATCACCTCCACCTGTGCAATGGGTACACCCTCAGGGTCAAACCTTTTCTGGACAACGCGGAACACGGCATATTCGCCTGTCGTTCTCCCAGGCGTCCGAACCCGATCGGCCTGTCGCTCGTGAAACTCGTCCGGATTGAGGGGGGCGTCCTGCACGTGGAGGATGTGGACATGGTCGACGGGACGCCCCTGCTGGACGTCAAGCCTTATGTCCCCCTGTTCGACACGGCGGCAACGGACGTCAGGACCGGCTGGCTTGCGGACCGGGCCGGCGGTGTCTTCGATACCCGCTCCGACGGCCGTTTCCGGAAGTGAGGCAGGGCATGAGCGCCTTGAAATATCCTCACTCGCTGCAGCGCTCTGTTTGCGGCCGGTGAGGCGGCGTGAGGATTTTGATGAAAGAGAGGAAGGAAATTGACAGGACATGTTCCACGCAAGATGTTTTTGACCAAAGGCGCGGGGCGGCATCGGGAAGAACTGCATTCCTTCGAGCTGGCTCTCCGGGATGCCGGCATCGAAAAATGCAACCTCGTGCAGGTTTCAAGCATCCTGCCTCCCGGATGCCTCTTTCTTCCGAAGCGCATGGGATTGCGGCAGATAAGGCCGGGAGCCATCACCTACTGCGTCATGAGCCGATGCTGCAGCAACGAACCCGGGCGCCTGCTTGCTGCATCCGTCGGCTGCGCCGTTCCCACCGACAGGGCGGCCTATGGTTATATCAGCGAGCATCATGTCTTCGGCCAGACGGGCAAACAGGCCGGCGATTATGCCGAAGATCTTGCGGCTGCCATGCTGGCTTCGACGCTGGGCATCGATTTCAACGCCGACGAAAGCTGGGATGAAAAGAAGGCAATCTTCCGGATCAGCGGAAAGATCGTCAGCACGCGGAACGTCACCCAGTCCAGCATTGTGAAACACGACGGGTACACGACGGTTCTTGCCGCCGTGGTGTTTGCATTCTGAACATCACCTCCACCGGGCGCCATTCCGAATCCGCTGACCCGTTTGATCCGGGTGCAAGACGCTGTGATGGCTGAGGACCATGCCGATCTCGGGGCCCTCGATTGTCTCCGCGGCGCCGCCGGCGAGGCCGAAGCCGGTGCGGTCCATGCAGACGTGGGCGTCGGAAATTCCCCCCATGCATGACGTCTCTCAACAAGGGTGCCGCTGAAATCACGCGAGGAAGAGGAAGTGGCTTTTTGAGCAGGAGAAGTGTATCCGTTTCTTTGCGAGCCGACTTGGCATAATCACATGGGAGGAGAATGACAATGGAGAAAACATCGCCGGATTGCGCTCAGTGCCCTTACAGGAGCGAGCAGAGGCTCTGCCGTTCGTCGGACGGGAAATTCCCGGCGCAGTGTCCCACGCGCGCGAAGGGCTTTCTGATCGAGCAGTCCGTGACGGAATACCGAAAGCCGGACGTCAGGGAGTTCGCCCGCCAAGCATCAATTCAGGAAGCCGAGGGATACTCGGGCAGGGAACCGGGAGGAACCTGTCTGAGGCCCCTGAAGCCCAGAATCCTGGAGATTGTCGAGTTCGCCCGGAAGATGGCATACAAACGGCTGGGGTTGGCCTTTTGCGGAGGACTGGGAAAAGAGGCGAGGATCGTCGGCAGTTTCTTTGCGTCCCACGGGTTCGACGTGGTTTCCGTGGTATGCAAGGTCGGCAGGGTTCCGAAGGAGGAAATTGGCATCCTCGACCATGAAAAGGTAAGAATCGGGAAGTTTGAAGTGATGTGCAACCCCATCCTCCAAGCCGGGGTCCTGAACGAAGAAAGGACGGAGATGAACGTGCTGCTGGGGCTGTGCGTAGGGCACGATTCGCTGTTCCTGAAATACGCTTCTGCGCCATGCACCGTGCTTGCCGTAAAAGATCGCGTGCTTGTTCACAATCCGCTCGCGGGCGTATACGCCCTCGATCATTATTGCCGTTACCTGAAGCCGTTCTGAGGGACGAAGACAAGCGGATCGCGAGATCCCCGAGAACAACGAGCGGGCAGGGGAAGAATGCGGGAGTCAGGCGATGAGGATCTTACCCGCCGGGCTGCCGACCACTTCCCCGACGACGGCGGCCTCCGGAAGGCCGGCGGCCCGAAGCTTCGCGACCAGGCGCCGGGCCGACGGCTCCGGCAGGGCGATGAACAGCCCGCCCGCGGTCTGGGGATCGAAGAGGACGTCGAAGAGCCAGTCCGGGCAGTCGGGACCCTTCGAGACGATCGGCAGGCGGAAATCCCGGTTGCGATGCAGTCCGCCCGGAACGACGCCTTCCTCGACGAGCGGGCGGATGCCGGGAAAGAGGGGAACGCGTGAGGCCTGAAGGACGATGCCCGCCTCGGAGCTCTCGATCATCTCCGCGGCGTGTCCGACGAGCCCGAAACCGGTGATGTCCGTGCAGGCGTGGACATCGGGAAATTCCGCCATGATCTCGGCGGCGCCCTTGTTGAGGGTTGTCATGCTCGCCGTCGCCGCCGCCACGAGGGGCTCCGGCGCTACGCCGCCTTTTACGGCGGTGCTGGCGATCCCCGTACCCAGGGGCTTCGTGAGGACCAGCGCATCGCCGGTCCGGGCGCCGCGGTTCAGGAGGACGCGCCCGGGATGGATGGTGCCCGTGACCGAGAGGCCGTACTTGATTTCGTCGTCCTCGATGCTGTGGCCGCCGACGAGGAGGACGCCCGCCTCCCGCATCTTGTCCAGGCCGCCCCGGAGGATGTCGCGCAGGATGGAAACGGGCATCTTCCTGATGGGAAAGCAGACGATGTTCATGGCGGTGAGGGGTTTCCCGCCCATGGCGTAGACGTCGCTGAGCGCGTTGGTGACGGCGATCTGACCGAAGGTGTAGGGGTCGTCCACGATGGGCGTGAAAAAGTCCACCGTCTGGACGATGGCGAGGTCGTCGCGCAGTTTGTAGACGCCCGCGTCTTCGGCGTGCTCCATGCCGACAATCAAGTTGGGATCGGAGATCAAAGGAAGATCCCGAAGCGCTTCCTGCAGGTCGCCCGGACCGATCTTGCAGGCTCAACCGGCCCCGTGGACCGTTTCCGTCAGCCGGATCGGTTTTGTCGGTTCACCCATATGTTCCCCCTCATCGCTGTGAGACGCAGGATGCAACCTGCCTGTCTGTCTTATTACCTTTTTCTGCGGACGTTTTCCACACGGAAAAGACGATCGAAGGCACCCGAGGAACACGATCATTTCATCTGACCGTCGATTTCCAGACCGGGGTAGGAAGAGACAACGCCGTCTGAACTCAGGCGGTGATGGCGCCGTTTCAAGTGAAACCGGCGCCGGCGGTGCAGGCATAACAGTGATTGGCTGTCGCGACAATGCTGCCCGGTGCGAGAGGGCCGCTCATTTCGGAGATATGAATTCGTTTTCCGCCCAGGGGAAGACCGGCGGCCAGATTGAAATCACAGTCGTAGAGATATCCTTGCCAGTCTACCGAAACCATGGTGCGACACATCAGCGACGAGACGGCCCTCGGATTGAACCGACCGGCAAGCCTTTTCATGTAAGCTTCCCGAATTCCCGTCAACTGAAGCCAGTGGAGAAATCGTCCGAGCGGTGCGTTGGCGAAGTTGTGCAGGCCATGAAACGAGATGCCCCACCTTTCCTGCAGGATCCTGCGGAGTCTTTTTTCCGCCTGATTCTGGGCGGCAGGCAGAAAAGCGCCGGCCGGATTCGATACCAGATGAAGTTCGAGATCGGATCCTTCCCTGCCGTATCCCATGCGATTGAGCGCCTGTAATGAAACGATTGTCTTTTGGAACGTATTGCAGCCCCGCTGGGAATCCGTCTGGCCCCTGTTGAAGGAGGGGAAGGATGCAATGAGAATGACGTGTTCTTGTCTGCAATGGGCGACGAATCGATCCCAATCCGTTCCTTGCAGCGCGGTCAGGTTCGTGCGGAGCGAGAGTCTCGACGTGAGGGGGGCGAGCCGGGTGATGATGTCTGCGATGTGTGGATTCAGTTCCGGAGCGCCCCCTGTGATATCGATGGTCTCGAAACAGTTGGCGGCGGCGTACGTGACCACCTGTTCCGCCGTCTCCGGATCCATGATTTCCCCCCGTAGCGGGCCGGCGCACAAATGGCAGTGCCTGCATGACAGATTGCAGAGGAGGCCGGTATTGATCTGGAGGGCGGTCGTCGTGTCGCGCAACAGCGCAAGACCGTGCCTGCGGAGCGTTGTTTCGAAAGGTTTCCAGTCCGCAGGATCAGGGTCGATCTCTTGCGGATCAGCGTCTTCCCGAGAGCGGCGCAGGGCGCTTGTCTTCGGAGTCATGATTTACAGGGACATCTTTTTTGCGATGGTCCGCATCTGAATGCCATGGATCAAGGATGCACCGCCGCGAAGCGCGGCGGCCACATGCACGGCTTCAGTCATTTCCGCGAGATTGGATCCTTTCTCCAGGCACGATTGCGTATAAGCATCGATGCAATAGGGACACTGGAGGGCATGCGCCACTGCCAAGGCGATCAAGGATTTTTCCCGCTCCGTCAATTCTCCCTCGGCAAAGACCGATTGATAGTATTCAAAGAATTTGCCTGCCAGTTCCGGAGACTCTTTGCCGATCTCCGCGAATTTGGCCAGATCATCCGGCCGATAGTAGGATTCCATGAAATCTTCCCCGATCAAGCTCTGTATAGAGAAATGCAATGTGTCCTGAAGGGAGGTCAGGGACCGGGGGCATCCTTGCGGACACTCCCGGCCCCGCCACTCTTTCAGGGAGGTTGTTTGTCCTTTATTTCACCTTTTCGATCGGATACTGGGCTTCATCCCAGGCCTTGATTCCGCCGGGATGACGAAAGACGTTTCTGTAGCCGAGTTTGACAGCCCACATGGCGGCGTTGTGGCTGCGCGTGCACTTGACGAAGCCGCAGTAAAATACGATGAGACGATCCTTGTCCGGGCCCAGGAGTTTCACCAGTGCCGTCTTCATCCTGTCGTCGAGGGCCGTCATCTCAGGAATCGGGAATTCGATCTGAACGGCCTTCGGGATGTGCTGCTTCTTGTAGCTGTCTTCGAAGGGCATGGTGTCGACGACCAGCATGGCCTTCTTCTCGTCGATCCAGGCCTTGAGTTCGCTCGTCGAAACGATCTTGTAGCCTCCCCGTTCGACTTCCCTTGCGAACGTCACGGCAATCTTTTCCGTCTCCAGTTCGTTCACACCCCAGGCAGCCAGTGCGTTTCCCGCGCCCATCAGCAGCATGATGACGGGGAATACAAGGTTCATTCTCCAATTCCCAACCATAGTCCACAATCTCCTTTTCTCTTCTATTTTTCCGCCCTGCGCCGGTACGGGACCGGTCGACAGACGCGAATCCGCCTCGAGAGGTACAGGAACGGCACGACAAAGAATATCAGCGCGAGATCTCTGTAAAACGCCTGCCGGAGCGCATCCTGTCGTGACAGGTCGGCGGCGCCGAAGCAGCCGCAGTCCACGTCGAGATCCTTCAGGATGCCGTAGCCGAGCACCGCAACAAAAAGCCCGAGCAGGCCGGTGATGATCGCAAGGCCGCCGCGAATGTCGAACAGGAGGGCAAGTCCCGCCAATGCCTCCAGCGCCGGCAGCCCGATCGCCACGACGGGCAGGAGAGGTTCCGGGACCAGGCCGTAGGCGGAAAGAATCCGGGCGAACGCCTTCGGGTCTATCAGCTTCACGATTCCGCCGTAAAGAAACAGAAAGGCCAGGCCGATCCGGACGAACCGATACAGCCACAGGGAAGCGGCCATTTTTTTGAGGGGAGTTGTCATGATGATATCAGGCCTGCCTCACGTTCCGTCGATCGCCGGCGCTTTCGCATGAGAGAAGCTAGGACATAATATGGAATACGTCAAATTCAAAAACGGAATAGACGAAGGCGGGCCATAACGAATTTGCATGGCCATCTGCTCCGGGGTGGATGGGAATTGTCGGAGGATGAAACGGCGGGCCTTCCCGTCGTTCGAGAAGGAAATTCACTCGAGGAGGCACGTCCCGGTTGTCTCCACCCTGCCCGCAAGGACCTGGACGATCTTTTCCATGGAAGAGGCGGGGCAGCGGATGCAGATGCCGCAGTCCGAGCTGATGTGCTTGGGGAGGGGGATCAGCTTGAAAGAAAGGCCTTCCTTCTTCAGAATCTTTTCCGCCGTGAGGGCGTGGCTCACCGACGGGAACAGAATCACGCCGAAGCGGTCGCCGGCATTCATGGCATGACCAGCCGTTGCGCCCGGGACATGAGATCGACGATATCGTACATGTTGGAAATCTTTCCAACACCGATCTCACCGGTGATGCCGAAATAGTTGGCGCACGTTCCGCAGATCAGCATCTCGACGCCGCCGTCGCAGAGCTCCCGGAGATCGCCGAGGACTTCGCTGTCCTTCACGGCGAGTTTGACGCCGGAATTGTAGAAAATCACCGTATCCGGTTTCATCTCCTGCTGGCAGAGCGTGTGGATGAAGGCCCGGATCAAAACATAGCCGAGTTCCTCGTTTCCTCTGCCCATTCGATTTTCGGAAAAAACGACGACGAAGGGCCCGAGGCCGCTGGTTTCGGCTCCGCATGGGGGAGGGACGGTACCTTCCACCTGCGCCCCGCCGCGGACCTTCGAGAGCGTGAGCGCGAACGTTCCGTCCTGCCTCTTCTCGATCTGCACATCGCAGCCGTTCTTTGTCCCCATGCGTTTCACGTTTTCGACGGCTGTTTCATTGTCCACGAGCACGACGATCCGGTCGTTCCGCTCGATGGCCTTCTTTGCCAGGATTACAGGTTGCGGGCATCCCAGTCCCCTAGCGTCCACAAGTTCGATATCTTTTGTCATGCCTTCCTCCTCTTGTTTACGGCTGTCGGGATGAACGGTCCCGTTTGCTCAGTCGATCCAGTGCTTTCAGTGCGGCGCGAACGTGGCGGACCGTGTTGAAATAACCAAAACTGAAACGGACGGTTCCCCAAGGGTAGGAACCGATGGTCCGGTGGGCGGAAGGGGCGCAGTGCAGACCGGGCCTGCACAGAATGCGGAACTGCTCGTCCAGTTCCAGCGCCGTCTCCGCCGGATCTGCTCCGCGAAGCCGAAACGACACGATCGCCACCTGTCGCGACGGATCTTTCAAGCCGTACACCCTTTCCACATCGATGTCTTCCAGACCGTCCAGGAAAAGCCGCGTCAATCTTGCCTCGTGGGCGCGGATCTTCTCGATGCCCTGCGCCATGACATAACGGACGGCCGCTCCGAGACCGGCATAGCCCACGGTGTTGGGCGTTCCCGCCTCGTATCGATCCGGCATGAAGTCGGGTTGCTGCTCGAATTCGGAACGGCTTCCCGTTCCACCCGTCATGACGGGAGCGATCTTCTTTTCGAGGCAGTGACGGATATAGAGC